>Ga0256829_1000054_pt1 | contig 157503 bp, 124 predicted proteins | sample 131447metaG_FD_185979 | JGI IMG/M metagenome (GOLD analysis project Ga0256829, IMG submission 185979) | Hydrothermal vent microbial communities from Lau Basin, Pacific Ocean - 131-447 | ecosystem: Environmental > Aquatic > Marine > Hydrothermal vents | place: Pacific Ocean: Lau Basin... | reverse complement strand
TAAGTCTTCGAGTTTCATGATGGTTTTCATCCCCCCATCATGAACGGTTCCCCTTCCGGCTTCAGACTCATTTCATGTTAGAAATACGACCCTCCCTTCAGACTCATTTCATATTGGACAAGACTGGGGCTTGCATGGAAATGTCTGCTCGGATATTATGTGGACTCAGCTGCGGGGTGGAGCAGTCTGGCAGCTCGTCGGGCTCATAACCCGAAGGTCGCAGGTTCGAATCCTGCCCCCGCTACCAGCACCGTCGGCCAGGCGGGAAATATGCCCGAGAAGGGTACAAAAAATGGGCCATTCGGCCCATTTTTTGTTTATGCGAGGTAACCTTTTAGATGCTTCGAGTTGAACGCCATGCATTAATTGATTGGCTATTGCCTGAAGTCCGGGACTTAGGCTATGAGTTGGTGGATGTGGAACTGATTGGTAACCGCAATCGGATAGTAAGGCTATATATCGACTCCCCCGAGGGTATAGGCCTGGATGACTGTGCCCGGGTGAGCCGTTGCGTTGAAGGGCTGCTAGATGTAGAGGATATTTTTCCCGGCTCTTATCGGTTGGAGGTTTCTTCTCCCGGAGAGGATCGGCCTTTGCGTACGAGGAGTCATTTTGCAGCGGTTGTGGGGCTACGGGTGCGGATACGCCTGAGCAGGGATGGTCAAATAAAAAAAATTACCGGGTGGGTGCTCGATGTGAAACCGGATAGTGTTTTGGTTGGAACGGACGTAGGTGCGGTAACGATCCACTTTGAAGATATTGTTGCGGCCCGACTTGTCCCCAAGATTTAATATGACGACTGCAGCGGGAGAAATGCTGTTATTCGAGGTGCAAACAAATGAGTAAAGAATTATTGTTGGTGGTGGAAGCTGTTTCCGATGAAAAAGGTATTCCACGTGAGGTTATTTATGAAGCCTTGGAGGCGGCGCTTGCATCGGCAACACGCAAGCGGCATTGCGAAGATATCGATGCTCGGGTCGAAATCGATAGAAGCAGCGGGGATTACAAGACTTACCGGAGGTGGTTGGTAGTCGAAGAGAATGAATTAGTGGAAAACCCCGAGGCTCAGGTGGATCTGGCCCGGGCGCGTGAAGTGGATCCGAATATAAAGGCTGGAGAGTACATTGAAAAGTTGATGGATTCAGTGGACTTCGGTCGCATTGCGGCACAGACGGCAAAGCAGGTGATTTTCCAAAAAGTACGGGAGGCCGAACGCAAACAGGTGGCCGAGCAGTACCTCGGCCGGATTGGTGAGTTGGTGGCCGGCAACGTAAAGCGAGTCGAGCGAGGGAATATTTTTTTAGACCTGGGAGCACATGCCGAAGCACTGATTCCACGCGAAGAAGCCATTCCGCGCGAGTCGGTGCGTCCCGATGATCGTATCCGTGGATACCTGCGGGAGGTAAGGGAGGAGCCCAGGGGGCCGCAGCTGATTGTGAGCCGGACCGCACCGCAATTTTTGATCAAACTCTTCGAGTTGGAAGTGCCGGAGGTGGGGCAGGGGTTGATAGAGATCACCGGGGCGGCACGTGAACCCGGGGTACGGGCCAAGATTGCCGTACGCAGCTATGACCGTCGTATTGATCCGGTAGGTGCCTGTGTGGGCATGCGGGGCTCACGGGTACAAGCCGTTTCCCGGGGGTTGAACGAAGAACGTATCGATATTATTCCGTGGGACGAGAACCCGGTGCAGTTTGTCATTAATGCCATGGCCCCGGCTGAAGTTCTTTCGGTGGCTGTCGATGAAGAACTCCACAGTATGGATATTACGGTTGCCGAAGATAAGCTTTCCCAGGCTATCGGGCGCGGGGGGCAAAATGTCAGGCTTGCCAGCGAATTGACGGGTTGGGAACTTAATGTCATGGGCCAGGATAAGGCGCACGATAAGAATGAGGCAGAGAGGCTTCGTTTGGTGGATCTGTTCAAAAACACGTTGAACGTAGATGAAGATGTGGCGGTTATCCTGGCACAAGAGGGGTTTGCCTCGCTCGATGAGATTGCCTATGTGCCTATTGTCGAGCTGGAGAAAATCGAAGAATTTGATGCGGGAATGATAGATGAATTACGTAATCGGGCTCGTGACGCATTGTTAACACAAGCCATCTCCAGCGAAGAATTTATTTTGCAGGCTGAATTCGATTCCGACCTGCTTGGTGTTGAGGGGGTTGATGCCGAGCTAGCGGCTCGGCTTGCTCAGTCGGGTATAAAAAATAGAGAAAATCTTGCTGATTTATCCGTGGACGAGTTGGTTGAGATAACGGATCTATCGGCCGATCAGGCGGCAGCGATTATTATGTCGGCACGTAAAATCTGGTTTGAGGATACCGATAGAAATTCCGAGACAAGGTCTGCGCCGGGCGTGGAAGCTGAATAAGGAAAGGTGGTATATGGCAGAAATAACGGTAAGAGTATTCGCGGAACAGATTGGGGTATCACCCGAACGATTACTGGCGCAATTTGCGGAAGCGGGGGTTGAAGGGTTAAAGGGTCCCGATGACTTATTGCTCAATGAGCAGAAGATGGCTTTACTCGACCATTTGCGACAGTCTCGTGGTAAAGAAGCTCGGGCTGAAACCCGACGGGTGACTCTCAGACGGCGCAGTACATCGGAGCTTAAAATTGCCGGTAGCCAGGGCCGATCCAAAATGGTAACCGTTCAGGTCAAGCGCAAGCGTGTCTATGTCAAGCGTGCCGTTGTACTCGAGCAGGAAAAGCAGCGCATTGATGAAGCGAAAAAACTGCGTGAGGCGGAACAAGAGCGTAAACGTTTGGTTGAGAAGCAGCACGCGGATGATGTAGAGAGGAAACGACGCGAGGAAGCTTCCGCTCAACGCAAAGCCGAAGAGGCCCGCAAGCTGGAGGCCGCACGGCAGGAACAGGAAAACCTTATGCGGGCACAGGAGGAGGAGCGGCGCAGGGCGGAAGCAGAAGCTCGAAAAGAGGAAGAGGAGGAGCAACGACGCTTGGAAAAGGCAATGGCGCATGCACCCAAATCCACTTCACGAGTAAAGAAGGGCAAGTCGATCTCCGGAGAGCTGCATGTCAAAACGGAGGGGAAGGGAGGACACCGTGAGTCTCGTGCCCGCCGTCGTCAGGGCCGCGGCCGCGTCGCGACTGTAGAGGCCCAACATGGGTTCGAGCGCCCTGTTGAACCCAGGCGGAAAGAGGTGGAAATACCGGAAACGATTAGTGTCGGTGATCTGGCTCAGCGCATGGCTGTGAAATCTTCGGTATTGATTCGCACCTTGATGAAACTGGGCGTGATGGCAACAATCAATCAGGCGCTGGATCAGGACACGGCGTTGCTGGCGGTGGAGGAGATGGGGCATGTGGCAAAATTGCAGGCACCACAGGATGCGGATATAGCACTATTGGAGCGTATCCGAGGGCTCCACGGTGAGAGCCGATCGCGCCATCCCGTAGTCACGGTTATGGGGCATGTGGATCATGGTAAGACTTCTTTGCTTGACTATATTCGCAGTACCCGGGTGGCATCCAAGGAAACCGGTGGAATAACGCAGCATATCGGTGCTTATCATGTAAAATTGAAACAGGGGGGGATTACTTTCCTGGATACACCCGGGCATGCCGCTTTTAGCGCAATGCGCGCTCGCGGTGCACAGGTTACGGATTTGGTTATTCTGGTTGTGGCGGCCGATGATGGAGTCATGCCGCAAACGATTGAAGCTATCGATCATGCACGGGCAGCCGGGGTTCCAATAGTGGCGGCCATTAATAAAATTGATAAGCCACAGGCAGATATGGAACGCATCAAAACCGAACTTTCGCAACGTGAAGTTGTGCCCGAGGATTGGGGTGGAGACACTCAATTTATTCCTGTTTCGGCCAAGACGGGAGAGGGGGTGGAGGAGCTTCTGGAAGCCATACTATTGCAGGCCGAACTGCTGGAACTCAAGGCACCTGTGGACGGCGCAGCCCAAGGGGTGGTGCTTGAATCTTCCCTGGACAGGGGCCGAGGTTCTCTGGCAACCGTTTTAGTACAACGAGGAACCCTGAAAAGGGGCGACATACTGATCGCCGGATGTGAACACGGGCGGGTGAGAGCGTTGCTTGATGAGCAGGGACGCCAGGTGAACAGCGCCGGGCCTTCCATACCGGTTCAGGTGCTGGGATTATCCGGTGTTCCCGAGGCGGGTGACGAAGCGCTGGTCGTGCCGGATGAACATACCGCGCGCACAGTGGCCATGCATCGTAAACAACAGGATCGGAATGCGCGTTTTGTAGCCCAGAAACAGGCCAAGCCAGATGATCTATTCACCCAAATGGGCAAAGATAATATCAAGGTTTTCAACCTGCTCATCAAGGCTGATGTGCGTGGCAGCCTGGAGGCGATTCGTGACGCCGTTAATCGTTTTTCGAGTGAAGAGGTTGCGGTCAACATTATATCCTCCGGGGTTGGGGCGATTACCGAGTCCGATATCAATCTTGTCGCAGTCTCTGATGCGGTGATTATCGCTTTTAATGTACGCGCCGATAAGGCGGCGCGCAAGGCCCAGCAGGACAGCGGTGTGGACATACGCTATTACAGCGTTATCTATGATCTGATTGATGATGTGCGTAAGGTGCTTTCGGGTATGCTTTCCCCGGAAGTGAGAGAGAAAATTATGGGGATTGCCGAGGTTCGCGATGTGTTTCGTTCGCCAAAGTATGGTGCGGTAGCTGGGGCCTTGGTTACCGAAGGGCATGTGCGGCGGGATGATCTGATTCGTGTCCTGCGTGACAATGTGGTCATTTATGAGGGTCGGTTGGAGTCCTTGCGTCGATTTAAGAATGATGTTGCCGAGGTTCAGGCAGGAACCGAATGTGGAATTGCCGTTAAAGACTATAACGACGTTCGGCCGGGAGATCAGATCGAGGTATATCAGCGCGTTGAGGTGGATCGTGAGATTAAGCCCTGATCAAACTGTCGAGGCTGCCGCAGAATCATTCAGGCCGGCTCGGGTTGGTACCCGGATATCGCACGCATTAGGGGAACTGATTCAGCGTGAAAGTATAGATACGCGGTTAGGCCTGGTTACGATCACAGAGGTGAAAATGTCATCGGATTTACTGCGTGCGCGGATAATGGTGAGCCATGTCGATCCGTCTGTTGACGCCGAGGCTGTGTTGTCGGAATTGCGGCATAATGTTCGCCGCTTGCGCCGAGGACTCGCCCGGCGAGTTCGCTTGCGTGCAGTGCCGCGTTTGGATTTTCGTTGGGACGATCGTAGTGATTATGTCCAACGTCTGCAAACCTTGATTGCACAAGGGCTGGAATCTACCGAAAAGGGAACGAAGTAATGGGGAGGCGGCGTGGGCGCATACTCAATGGTATTTTGTTGCTTGACAAGCCCGTTGGGATTACATCAACTACGGCACTTAACCGAGCGAAACGGGTCTTGAATGCACGGCGTGCCGGACATACTGGAAGCCTTGATCCCTTGGCCAGCGGCATGCTCCCATTGTGTTTTGGCGATGCCACGAAATTATCTTCTTTTCTGCTCGGCGCCGAAAAACACTATCTGGTCGAGGTTCGTCTGGGAGTTAAAACCATTACGGGGGATGCGGATGGGACGGTCAGCGGCGAGGCTCCGGTGCCGATATTGGATGCCCGGAAAGTAGAGCGGGTATTGGAGTCTTTCAGAGGTGAAATAACTCAGGTACCACCCATGTACTCGGCGCTAAAGCACCAGGGTACACGTTTGTATGAGCTGGCCCGTAAGGGAATCACCGTTGAGCGGCAGCCGCGTCCCATTACCATTTACGAGCTGACCCTGGTGGCGCAGGAGGAGCGGATATTGGTGTTGCGAGTGCGCTGTTCAAAGGGTGCCTATATGCGTACTCTGGCCGAAGATATCGGTAAAGGCCTCGGCACCCTGGCACATGTTTCGGCGTTGAGAAGAACGGGTGTAGCCGGGTATACGGAAGCCGATGGTATGGTACCGTTACAATTATTGGAAGCCGATCCCAATCCCGAACGTTTTCTGTTGCCGCTTGATTCGGCCCTTAAGGATTGGCCGGAAGTAAGGTTGACGCGGGATCTTGTCTATTTTGTGCGGCAGGGCCAGCCGGTACTGATCCCGCGAGCCCCCTCTAGTGGTGAACTGCGATTATATGACGATGCAGGGGGGTTTATGGGTATTGGAGAAGTGCTGGATGATGGTCGTGTAGCCCCCCGCCGTTTACTATCGGCCGCGGCAGTCTCCGTTTCACCCAATCTGCAAATGAGCGTGAGCGAGGGGAAGGAGTGAGCCGGTGAGGCGCGCAAGGTGGTAGGGGACTGACAGGAAGTCCCGGATGATCCTACCTGGGCCGGGGTAAGAACAGTCAATCATTTTGATTTTGATTGATCAAAGCCTAATTTTCTGGCTTCCTTTTTTGCCTTTTCCAGGGCTTGTCGGCGGAGTCGAATGCGTTCCTTGAGTACCGGATCCAGCCCCGGGCGCCGCTTGGCGAAATCGAGCTGGATAATCCCGGATTTGTATTGACCCCGGGCGGCGAAGTAATCGGCCATGGCGATGTAGCTTAGGGTTTTGTTGCCCGTATGATTGGCCGCGGTGGCGAGAAGATGGTACAGCCCGGGGTCGTAGCCGTCGGGATTCCGATAAACCAGAGGATCCAGCACGCGGGCCGCTTTTTGGGGTTGGTCATGATTCAGCAGGGCTTGCGCGTAACTCATGGCTGCGGCGCGGTTGCCGGAGAACAGGTTGTTGATGGAGGCAAGCTCTCTAAGTCCGGTCCGGGTTTTCCCGGCGCTGAGCAGGGCTCGCGCCCGCGCCAGTTGCAGGGCGAGAATGTTGGGATACGTTTTGGCAAGGGGGGTGATCCGGCGTAGCGCGCGTTGGCCTTTATCCAGACGGATCAGGCATAGAACCGCGCCATATATGGCGGCCTTACGGTACCAGGGGTTGGATTGAAAATGTGCTTGTGTCCGGAAATACTTCAGGGTGGCGTAGAGGTCTTTCGAGAGGAGTACGCGGATGCGCGCCCGCATCAAGGCATAGTTTTTATCTTCGGGTAGAGGTTTTATATGTAGGTTTCGGGCGCGGTTCTCGGCTTCGGAGATGCGGGTCAGATCCAACGGGTGCGTGCTCAGGAACTGCGGGATTTGGTAGCCGTTGAAGGCGTAGTTTCGCTGCATGAGTTGAAAAAACCGAACCATCCCTTCGGGCGCGAAACGAGCCCGGGCGAGAATCGTAATGCCTACCCGGTCGGCGGCATATTCATCGGCCCGAGTATAGTTTATTTGACGCTGGACCGCACCGCCCTGTGCCGACATCAATGCCCCGATGGCGAGATCCGGGTTGGCGACGCCTATGGCGAGCGCGCCGATCAGCATGGCGATATCGACAAGCCTTTCAAAGGGAGCCGCGGCCATTCCCCGGGCGATATGGCGCAGAACGGCATGGGCGGTCTCGTGCGCCATAACGCCGGCGAGTTCGTCTTCGTTCCGGGTGGCCAGTATGAGTCCCGCATTGATGCCTATGAATGCGCCCGGCAGCGTAAAGGCATTGATGGCGGGAGACTTGACCACGAAATAGAGAAACGGCTCGTTGGGTCCGCCCGCGACCGAGGACAACCGGTGACCCAGGTAATTAATGTAGCCGGCCACCAGGGGGTCATTCATGACGCCATCCGCCCGCTCGATCTGGTAGTACACCTGTTGCCCGATGATATGGGCCTTCCACAGGGGCAAGGCCACGCCGCCGGCAACGCCCAGGCGGGGCAGGTTGAACCCGGGTTGGTCGGGTTCGCTCGCGGCGGCGGTGGCGGCCGCGAACCCGATCACGAAAGCGAACAGAAAAGTGAACAGAAAGGTGGCAATGCGCTGCATGAGCCTTAGGAGATTGTCTCTCGGCGATTAGACGGATGAATATTGATTCTACGCCCGTGATATCGTGCTGGGAAGATGCCCCCGGGCCGCGCGCCAAGCGATAAAAACACGTCGGCGTTGTGATTGGGTTCTACCCGAGGCGGTACTCGGAGCATGCTTCGCGTGGTGCCAGGCGAGGGCCGTCAGGACGCGCAGGGCCGGGTGAAAACCCGGGTCGTACCGGGCCGGAACATGCCGCTGCAGGATTTCCCGAATCCGGGCGATGATCTTTTCATGGTCGGCCTGGGAGAGCCCGCTGCCAAGGCAACGGGTCAGGCCGATCGCTCTTCCTAAAGGCCGCGACCATGCCGGATCCTCACCGGTAAGACCCGCCAGGAGGCGTCCGAGAGGCTCTCCCCCGTGTTCGGCCTCACGGGTCGCCGCCGCAAGATCGTTGGCCGGGCCGGCAAGCAGCCTCAATTCGGCTCCCGTGAACAGATCGGCCAGGGCGCCGGTGGGGATCGTGGCGGTATGGGCGGCGAACAGCCGGGTTGCCGGATGCTCGGCCCGGGCGGAGGCAAGCCGGCCCAGCTCTTCCCGCCACCAGGCAATTTTGATGCGGGCGATGTTCGGATCGCGGCTCCCGATGATGATGCGTTCGAGTTCGATATAGATGGCCGCCAGGGCCCGGACCGGTTCGCGTTGACCGCTTGGGGTAAACAGGACGGCCAGGGCGAGATCCTCGTCCGCCGAGCGCAGGCGCTCATCGCACCAGGCGGTCGAGGATTCGGATGCGGGCCTCTTCATGCCGCCGCGGGATCGAATTCACTCAGTCCGATGAGGATCTGCTCGAGCGAGGCCACATTATCGGCGTAGTAATCGGGGGCCCAGGTGGCGACGATCGCGGGTTCCGGGGCGTAGCCAAAACCGGCAACGGCTACCGGGATGGATGCGGCCCGGGCGGCCAGGACATCGACCCTGGCATCGCCGACGTAAAGGGTATTTTCCGGCGCCACGCCGCAGCGCCTGCAGGCCTCGAGCAGTGGCAGGGGGTCGGGCTTCTGGCGCGGTAGGGTGTCGCCGCCGATGAGGCAGCTCGGCATGGGTGCGGGGGACAGCCCGGCCAGGGTGGCTTGGGCCAGGGACTCGGGCTTGTTGCTGACTACGCCCCAGATGATTCTTCGGGTAGCGAGATTTTGCAGCAGGCTGTCCAAACCGGCGAAGAGCCGGGTGGCGCTAACGGGGTCGGCGGCGTAGTGAGCGAATAGGCGCTGGGAGAGTTGTGTGAGCAATGACTCGTCTTTCTGCTCCGCAGGGGTGAGTCCGAGGTGCAGAATGGGACGCGAGCCGGAGGAAACGCATTCGCGGACCCGTTCGAGCGGCAGCGGGCCGCGGCCGATCTCGGCCAGGGCCCGGTTGGCGGCCGTGGTGATGTCGGGCGCGGTGTCGGCAAGGGTGCCGTCAAGATCGAATAGAACCAGGCGCAGCATCAGCGGGACGACATCGGGATATTGCCAATAATGTGGTGGGGGCGAAAGCGGTACATCTTTTGATCTCCGGGGCCGGGTAATATGATCCTGCGCCTCGAAAGGCCGGGAAAGTAGATTTGCTCGTCTATACCGATTGTGGCCTTCCTCATGACCGGGGTGGCTTGCGGTAGCAAACGAGGTAGTTGACGGCGACGTCCTTACCGAGGGTGGCCTGGTGGGTGAGCGGGTGGTAGGTAAGGCCGGTGGTTGCCACGATGTCGAGTCCCGCTTTCCGGGCCCAGGAATCGAGTTCGCTGGGGCGGATAAAGCGGGCGTAGTCGTGGGTTCCCCGGGGGATCAGGTTCAGCAGATATTCGCCGCCCAGGATCGCAAGAATATAGGCCTTGGGAGTACGGTTGAGTGTGGCGAAGAACGCCAGGCCACCGGGTTTGATCAGCCGGGCCACGGTGGTTACGAAGGCGGCGGGATCGGGCAGATGTTCCAGGAGTTCCATCGAGGTCAGAATATCGAATGCCTCCGGCTGCTCCGTGGCCAGTACCTCGGCGGAGATGCAGCGGTAATCGACCTGGACGCCCGACTCGATTTGGTGCAGGCGGGCCACCTCGAGCAGCGGCTCGGACAGGTCGATGCCGCTGACCGTGGCGCCGGCGGTGGCAAGGGACTCGCTGAGGATGCCGCCGCCGCAGCCGACATCGACGATCCGACTACCGGGCAGCGAGGCGTGGGCGCGGATGAAGGCGAGGCGCGGGGGGTTGATCCGGTGTAAGGTGCGAAATTCACCGTCCGGGTCCCACCAGCGTGAGGCCAGGGCACTGAAACGGGAAAGTTCGGCCGGATCTACGTTGGTTGGTGGATTCATGGTGGGCATCCTGTTGCGGTCTTGCATTTTAAGTGGCCTATTTCTTCCTTATCTTCCTTTAGGCGTGTTTCCCAGGCGTCGAGCCGCCGTGCGAGAGCAGCGGAGTCATGGTCGAGAATCCGGCCCCGGCTCAGTCGCTGCCGACCCGCGACCCAGACTTCGCTTACGGCGCCTCGCCCGGCGCTATAGACCAGTTGTGACAGGGGGTCGTAGAGCGGGTGCAAGGCATTGGCGGAGAAGTCCAGTGCCGTAAGATCGGCCCATTTACCCACTTCCAGGCTGCCGATCTCGGTTTCGAGGCCGAGAGCCCGGGCCCCGCCCAGGGTTGCGGCGGTCAGGGCTTTGCGGGCATCGAAGGCGGCAGGATCTCCGGCCACGCCCTTGGCCAGCAGTGCCGCCGTGCGCATTTCACCGATCATGTCGAGATCGTTGTTGCTCGCGGCGCCGTCGGTTCCCAAGGCAATGTTGATACCGGCGGCCTGCAGGTGGGCTACCGGGCAGAAGCCGCTGGCGAGTTTGAGGTTGGATTCGGGACAATGCACCACGTTCACGGCATGACGAGCCAGTAAGGCCAGATCCTCGTCATTGACCTGGGTCATGTGCACGGCGCAAAGCCCCGGGGTAACAAGGCCGAGCTGGTCCAGGCGGGCCAGCGGGCGGCGATGATATTCATCCAGGTCGGCCTGCACTTCCGCCGGGGTTTCATGCAGGTGGGTCTGCACCGCCAGTCCCGTCTCTCCGGCGTAGGCGGCAATGCGGGCAAGCGTTGCCGTGTCTACGCTGTAGGGGGCATGAGGTGCCAACATGAATGATACCAGCGGATGTCCACTCCAGGCATCGCGGGTTTCAAGACCGCGCTCGAGGTATTCGCCGGGGGTTGGCGCATACGCGCTGGGAAAGCCGATGACCACCAGGCCGGCGACAATACGGATGCCCAATTGGGTTGCCGCTTCGATGGCGGCGGCAGGGAAAAAATACATGTCTCCGAAGGTGGTAATACCGCCCGCGAGCATTTCCGCCGCCGCGGCCAAGGTTCCATCACGGACGAATTCCTCGCTCAGGTGATGGGCTTCAGTGGGCCAGATACGTTTTTGCAGCCAGCGATCGAGGGGCAGGTCGTCGGCGTAGCCGCGCATCAGCGTCATCGCGGCATGGGTGTGGGCATTGACCAATCCCGGAATCAACAGGTGATTGGAAAGATCGACCCAGTGGGAACACTCGATCGAGCGTTCGGCCTCGGTCCCGGGTAGGAGTGCGAGAATACGGCCGTCGCCAATGGCCAGCGCATGATCTTCCAGGAGGGTGGAAGGATGGACCGGTACGATCCAGCGGGAGCGCACTACGAGTTCTGCCTGCATCCTCAAAGTATAATGGCTTTCCGTTTGAAATGAAGCCGCCTTATGCCAGCCGATCCCGCCAAAGCGGCATATTCTCCGGGTATTCACTGGGATCGACAAAGCCTCGAGTTGCTTGACCAGCGCTTGCTCCCCGGCGAAATCCGTTATGTGCATTGTGTTACCGCCGCCGATGTTGCCGTGGCGATTCATACGATGGTGGTTCGGGGCGCCCCGGCGATTGGCATTGCCGCCGCCTATGGGCTTGCCCTGGGTGCGCGGCAGCATGCGGGGTTGCCGGCCGAACTCCGGGTTTCCGCCCTGGCCGGGGACCTGGAGCAGTTGGGTGCCGCCCGTCCTACCGCAGTGAATCTCGCCTGGGCGCTGGCGCGGCTTCGGCCGCTTGTCGAACGGGGCGCGGCTTTCTCCGAGTTGGCCACGGAGGCCGAGAAGATCCATGACGAGGATGTGACCTCTAACCAGGTGATTGCACGGTTGGGTTCGGCCCGGATCGAGCCTGGTTCCCGGGTGCTGACCCATTGCCATACCGGCCCGCTCGCCACCGGCGGGGTGGGCACGGCCTTTGGGATTCTCGCCGCGGCCTGGCATGCGGGACGGTTGCGGCGAGTGGCATGCACCGAAACCCGTCCCTGGTTTCAGGGTGCACGGATCACGACCTGGGAGTTTTCCCGGGTCGGAATTGCGGCAACGCTGATGAGCGACATTGCGGCCGCCGGGGCGGCTTTGCGGGGGGAATTCGACTGGCTGGTGGTGGGAGCCGACCGAATTGCGGCCAATGGGGACGTGATCAACAAGATCGGTACTGCACCGCTGGCCGCGCTGATTCGGCGGGGTGGCGGACGGGTTATGGTGGCGGCGCCGTACTCGAGCGTGGATCCGGCGCTGGCGAGCGCTGCCGAGGTAGTGCTCGAGCACCGCGGGGCGGAGGAGTTGTGGCGAGCGATCGGCACCGAGGCCCCGCCTCCGGGGGTAACGCTCGACAACCCGGTGTTCGATGTCACGCCGGCGGGCGAGGTGGACCTGATCGTGACCGAACGGGGGGTGGTGGCACCGGGACAGGAGCAGTGCCCGGCCCGCCTGGATCAAGGGACGTGGTAAAATTTATGGAATAATTCAAACTACTGTGAGCTTTATTCATGGCTGATTTTGCCCGGGAGTTGACCCAGGTTACCCTTGAGAGCGAAATGCGTCAGTCCTACCTGGACTATGCGATGAGTGTCATCGTCGGGCGGGCGCTGCCGGATGTGCGGGATGGGCTTAAACCGGTACATCGGCGCGTGCTGTACGCGATGAAGCAGCTCGGGAACGAATACAACAAGCCGTACAAGAAGTCCGCCCGAGTGGTCGGTGACGTGATCGGTAAGTACCATCCGCATGGTGACATGGCGGTCTATGACGCGTTGGTGCGTCTTGCCCAGCCGTTCTCGCTGCGTTACCCCCTGATCGACGGCCAGGGTAACTTTGGGTCGGTTGATGGGGATTCGCCGGCGGCGATGCGCTACACCGAGGTGCGCATGGCGCGATTGGCGCACGAATTGCTGGCCGATCTTGATAAGGATACGGTGGATTTCCAGGCTAATTACGATGGTTCGGAGAATGAGCCGGTGGTCATGCCGACCCGGGTTCCCAACCTGCTGGTCAATGGCTCCGCCGGCATTGCGGTGGGGATGGCGACAAATATTCCGCCGCATAATCTCACCGAAACGGTCGATGCGGTTATTGCCTTGCTCGATGACTCCGGAATCGACATCGCCGGGCTGATGACCCATCTGCCGGGGCCGGACTTTCCTACCGCCGGCATCATTTCCGGCCGTCGCGGCATTATCGATGCCTACCATACGGGACGCGGGCGGATTTATGTCCGTGCCCGTGCCGGGTTCGAAGAAGGCCGTAGCGGGCGTACTTCCATCATCGTGACCGAACTGCCCTACCAGGTCAACAAGGCGCGGTTGATAGAGAAGATTGCCGAACTGGTGCGTGATAAACGCCTTGAAGGGATCTCCGGGTTGCGCGACGAATCCGATAAGGAGGGCCTGCGGATCGCCATCGAGCTGAAGCGGGATGCGGTTCCCGAGGTGGTGCTGAACAATCTGTATCAGCATACCCAGATGCAGGTGGTCTTCGGGATCAACATGGTTGCGCTGGACAATGGTCAACCGAAGTTGCTCGACCTGAAGTCCATGCTGGAAGCGTTCATTCGCCACCGGCGCGAGGTCGTGACCCGGCGCACGGTTTATGAACTTGGCCAGGCGCGTCGCCGGGCCCATCTGCTGGAAGGCCTGGCGGTGGCGCTGGCCAATATCGACCCGGTAATCGCCTTGATCAAGGCGGCCAAGACTTCACAGGAGGCCAAGGCGGAGCTGATCGGCCGGACCTGGGAGCCCGGAGCCGTGGTCGGCATGTTGGAGCGAACCGATGCCGCCTTGACCCGCCCCGCCGATGCCCCCCCCGGCTGCGGTCTCGATAATGGCCGTTATCGGCTCTCTTCCGCTCAGGCGCAGGCGATTCTTGATTTGCGCCTGCACCGGTTGACCGGGTTGGAGCAGGAGAAGGTCATCGATGAGTATCAGTCGCTGATCGTCACGATCCGTGGCCTGCGGCAGATCCTTGCCGATCCCGAGCGTTTGCGCCGGGTTATTCGCGAGGAATTGGAACTTTTGCGGACCGCCTATGGAGACGAGCGGCGGACGGAAATCATCGAGTCACACGCCGATCTCGAGGACGAGGATCTGATCGCCGACGAAGAGGTGGTGGTGACGCTTTCGCACGGTGGCTACATCAAGTACCAGGCTCCCGATACCTACCGACCCCAGCGTCGCGGTGGGCGCGGCAAGCAGGCTACCGCGGTGAAGACTGAGGATTTTGTCGAGCAGTTGTTTGTCGCCCGGACTCACGACATCCTGTTGTGCTTCTCCAGTATCGGCAAGATGTATTGGCTCAAGGTGTACAAGCTTCCCCAGGCCGGCAGAGGTTCCCGGGGACGGCCTATCGTCAACCTCTTGTCGCTGGGAGAGGGCGAGCGAATTACCGCGCTGCTACCGGTACGCGAGTTTTCCGCCGAGCGTTATGTGTTCATGGCGACTCGCCGGGGCACGGTCAAGAAAACTTCGCTGGATGCCTTTTCACACCCGCGCTCGAGTGGAATTATCGCATTGGGACTGGATGAGGGGGACGAGTTGATCGGGGCGATGCTCACCGATGGGGAAGAGGATCTGTTGCTCGTGGCTTCGAGCGGGCGGGTCATCCGCTTTTCCGAGCGGGATGTTCGCGGCATGGGACGCGGTGCCCGGGGGGTACGGGGCATGAGGCTCGGCTCCGACAAAGACGTAATCGCCCTGCTGCGGGCAGGAGACGGGGATGTGCTGATTGCCTGCGAAAATGGACATGGAAAACGGACGGCGGCAACGGAATTTTCCCGCCGAGGGCGGGGCGGTCAAGGGGTGATCGGCATCAAGACGAGTACGCGCAACGGCGGGGCGGTCGGAGCGCTGTCGGTCACCGGGGAGGATGATCTGATGCTGATCAGTGCCGGCGGCACTTTGGTGCGGATGGCGGCCGCGGAGATACCGCTGCTGGGACGTAACACCCAGGGCGTGCGCCTGATCCGGCTGGGGAGCAAAGATCGGTTGGTCGGCGTGGCCCGCCTGGTGAATGGTGAGGATGAGGCTGAGGCGGGTATCGAAGATGAGTAAAGCCCGGGTATCGGGTACCTGGGACGAACCGGTAGTATTCAATTACAGCGCCGGCCCGGCCATGCTGCCCGCGCCGGTGATGCAGCGGGTGCAGGCAGAACTTCTCGACTATGCCGGTAGTGGGTTGTCGATCATGGAGACCGGCCATCGAACCTCCGGGTTTGGTGAGATCGTCGAACGGGCCGAGCGTGATTTGCGTGTGCTCTATGATGTGCCGGAAGACTATGCCGTACTGTTTTTGCAGGGCGGCGCAAGCCTGCAGTTTTTGATGGTGGCGATGAACCTGGCCCGTCCCGGTGTCCCGACGGCCTATGTTGACACCGGTTACTGGTCTGCTAAGGCCATTGCCGCGGCCCGGGAAGTGCGTCCGGTGAAGGTGGTTGCCAGTGGTGCGGCGCTGCACTACCGTGGCGTACCGCAACGCTCGCAGTGGGCCGATTTCAGTACGGCCGCCTACCTGCACTACACTCCGAACGAGACCATTCACGGGATCGAGTTCGACTATATCCCGGAGACGGACGATGTGGCCCTGGTTGCCGATATGTCTTCGTGCATCTTGTCGCGTCCGCTCCCGATCCGGCGCTTTGGCTTGATCTATGCCGGGGCGCAGAAAAATCTTGGCCCGACCGGGCTTGCCCTGGTCATCGTGCGCCGGGATCTGGCGGAACGGGCCGCCGCCGAGACCCCAGCCCTGCTGCGGTATCGCGATCAGATCGGCGCCGGTTCGATGTTGAACACCCCTCCTACCTTTACCTGGTATGTCATCGGCCTGGTTCTTGCCTGGGTACGTGAGCAGGGTGGACTGGAGGCAATGGCCCGGCGGGCCGCGGCCCGTTCGCGCATCGTCTATGAGGCGATCGACGCCTCGGGCGGATTTTACCGCAATGCGATCGACCCCGCGGTTCGGTCGCGGATGAATATCCCGTTCCAGCTGCACGAGGAGAGGCTCGAAGCGAAATTTCTCCGGGAGGCCGAAACCGCCGGGCTCAAGCAGCTTGCCGGGCATCGGGCCGTGGGGGGGGTGCGTGCCAGCCTCTACAATGCCATGCCCCTGGCAGGGGCCGAGGCTCTGGCCGGGTTCATGCGCGAATTCGCCCGGCATAATGGCTGAAACGGGAGTAGTCGCGACGGGAGCGCAGCGGTGAAGCGGAACCCTATACGGCCTTTGCGGAGCGGGCGAGCCTTCCTACGCGAGTGGCCGTCCGTCCGTCACCGGGGGTGAGTGCTGAAGTGAGGCGCCGCGCCGCGCGGGTGGGGGCGTTGCGACTCAGCGCAGTCGGTGCCTTGCACGGTGAGCTGCGGGTGCCGGGCGACAAGTCGATTACTCATCGGGCGCTACTGCTTGCCGCCCTGGCTACGGGAAAGTCCCGGATCACCGGCGGGTTGGATGCCGCCGACACGCGGGCTACGGCCCGGGCACTGAATGCCCTCGGTGCTCACATTGATTGGAGGGATGAGGCGGTTTGCGTTCAGGGTACCGGCGCGAGCCTGCTCCGCCCATCCGCGCCGCTGGATCTGGGCAACTCGGGCACCGGCTTGCGGTTGCTTGCCGGCGCGTTGGCGGGGCTGGGAGTCCCGGCGGTGCTCGACGGGGATGCTTCGCTACGGCGGCGGCCGATGGCCCGGATTCTGCAACCGCTCGCCGCGATGGGTGCCGCTGTTACCGGACGGGGCGGGCATGCGCCGCTGCGAATAGAAGCCACCGGCTCTTTGCATGGGATCGATTACCAACTGCCGGTAGCGAGCGCGCAGGTCAAGTCCGCGCTCTTGCTGGCCGGTCTCGCGGCCGCGGGCACTACGCGACTGGTCGATCCTTTTCACAGTCGTGACCATACCGAGCGGATGCTGCCGCGATTTGGGGGCCGGGTCCGGGTTGTGGGTGAGGTGATCGAATTGATTCCCGGCCCGTTGCGAGCGACCGATCTGGAAATTCCCGGGGATTTTTCCTCGGCGGCGTTTCTTATCGCCGCCACCCTGTTGGTTCCCGGCTCCCGATTACTCTTGCGGGGGGTGGGGATCAACCCGACCCGTACCGGCTTTCTGACCGTGCTTGGGCGGATGGGAGCGGGGTTGCGCCTGGTGGCCGAACACAACCAGGATGGGGAGCCCAGGGCGGATATGGAGATCACTCATGCCGTGCTCACCGGAACCCATGTCGCAGCGGCGGAGATTCCCTCGCTGATCGATGAGTTGCCGATCTTGATGGTGCTGGCCGCCGTGGCTCACGGAGAGACGAAAATCGAAGGGATCGAGGAGCTGCGTCACAAGGAGAGTGACCGGGTTGAGGCCTTGTATGCGGGGCTGAGTCGGCTGGGAGTCGGGATGCGGGTCGAGGGTCATACCGTGACGATCCATGGCGGCGGCTTGCGCCGCGGAGGCGAGGTTGACAGCCAAGGCGATCATCGGGTGGCCATGGCTTTTGCCGTTGCCGGCTTGGCCGCTCCCGCACCGGTCAGCGTAACCGATGCGGGATGGATTGCAACCTCATTTCCCGGGTTTGCCACCCAGTTGGCGACGCTGGGTGCGCGGGTGGATCAGAGCGGATGAACCCGGTTCCGGTGCTTACCCTGGATGGACCCGGAGGCGTTGGAAAAGGGACCGTGGGACGAATATTGGCCACCCGGCTGGGGTGGCACTATCTTGACAGCGGGGCACTCTACCGTATTGTGGCCCTGGCCGCGCTTCGGGCCGGACTGGATGAGCACCAGGTCATATCGATTGTGCGCCTGATTCCGCATCTCGATGTAACCTTCGAAGGGCAGGTTATTCACCTGGGAGATGAGGATGTCACCACCGCCATTCGGGGTGCGACCGTGAGCGAGTTGGCTTCGGCTCTGGCGGTGTATCCGGAAATTCGCGCCGCTTTGAACGGGCGGCAACAGGGCATGCGGCGGATGCCGGGGCTGGTCGCCGACGGCCGGGATATGGGTACCGTGGTGTTCCCGGATGCGCAATACAAGGTGTTTTTGGTGGCCAGTCCCGAGGAAAGGGCGCGTCGGCGCTATAAGCAGTTGAAACAGCAAGGGATAAATGCTAACCTTACACAGCTTAGTGATGAACTTCGCAAACGCGATGCGCGCGATGCGGGACGGCGGGTAGCTCCTCTCCGGCCCGCGGCAGAAGCCATCGTGATCGACACCAGCGACAGGACGCCTGGGCAGGTTGCCGATCGGGTATTGGGTTTAATGCTGGGAAGTTCCAGAAAGTAAGCCTTGGCGGGGGGCAGGATGCTCCCTTTATGTTTTCCACCGTGGGGCCCGGGGATAGGGGTTTCCAGGGGTTTGTTTTAATCCGAGACCGATATACTCGGCCGGGGATAGGTGTGAATGTCTGAATCTTTTGCTGAACTTCTTGAAGAAAGCCTGGGGACCGGTTCCTGGGTGCAACCTGGTTCTTTAATCAAGGCCAGGGTCGTTTCCGTTGGCCCCGATTTCATTCTGGTTGAAGCCGGATTGAAATCCGAGAGCGCCATTCCGACCGAGCAATTCCGGCGCGAGGACGAGACCCTGGAGGTATCCGAGGGGGATGAGGTCGAGGTTGCCATAGAGGCAATTGAAGACGGATTTGGGGAAACCCGGTTGTCGCGGGAGAAGGCGCGTCGATTGCGAGCCTGGGAACACTTGAAAACCGCGGTTGAGAACGAATCGAATGTTATCGGTTACATCTCGGGCAAGGTCAAGGGCGGCTTCAGTGTCGACCTGGATGGAATTCGTGGTTTCCTGCCCGGTTCGCTGGTCGATGTTCGCCCGGTGCGGGATCCCAGTTATCTAGAAGGCAAGCCACTGGATTTCAAGATTATCAAGTTGGATCAAAAACGCAACAATGTGGTTGTTTCGCGCCGCGCCGTGGTCGAGAAGGAATACAGCGCCGAGCGCGAGGCATTGCTGGATCGGCTCACCGAAGGAGCGGTTCTCACGGGGATTGTGAAGAACATGACCGACTACGGTGCATTCGTCGACCTGGGAGGGATCGATGGTCTGCTCCATGTTACCGATATGGCCTGGAAGCGGGTGCGCAGCCCCCAGGAGGTCGTGGAGGTTGGGCAGGAGATCGAAGTCAAGGTGCTCAAGTTTGATCGCGAACGCAGCCGGGTCTCCTTGGGCCTCAAGCAACTGGGAGAGGATCCGTGGGTCGATCTTCCACGTCGCTATCCGGCCGGAACCCGGGTGTTTGGACATGTGACCAACATTACCGATTATGGCTGTTTTGTTGAAATCGAGGATGGCGTGGAAGGCCTGGTACACTCTTCGGAGATGGATTGGACCAATAAAACCGTTAATCCTTCGCGTTTTGTGCATATCGGCCAGGAAGTGGAAGTCATGGTACTGGTCATTGATCCGGAACGGCGTCGCATTTCACTCGGCATGAAACAGTGCACCCCAAATCCGTGGGAGGACTTTGCGGCTAACCATGAAAAGGGAGAACACATGCGGGGGACGATTAAGTCGATTACCGATTTCGGCTTGTTCATTGGACTCGATGGCGATATTGATGGGCTGGTTCACTTGTCCGATCTTTCTTGGGATGAACCCGGTGAGGAAGCGATCCGTCACTACAAGAAGGGGGAGGAGGTAGAAGCCGTGGTGCTTGCGGTGGATGCCGAGCGTGAACGCATCTCCCTGGGCATCAAGCAGATGGAGCGAGATCCTTTTTCAAACTTTCTTGCCGAACACCCGAAGGGTAGTACGGTGACCGGGCCTATCTCCGAAGTGAGTGCCCGCGGTGCCGAAATTGTCTTCGAGCAGGGCGTTACCGGTTACTTGCGGACTGCGGATATCTCCCGGGAGCGGGTTGAGGATGCCCGCCAGGTGCTCAAGGAGGGGGAAGAAGTGGAGGCACGCATAATCGGCATAGATCGAAAAACGCGGCGGATTATGCTCTCGATCAAGGCGCATGAGATCAAGGAAGAAGCCGCTGCACTCGAGGAATACGCCAAACCGAGTAGCGGTGCCGCGACGCTGGGTGATATGTTGAAGGATCAGTGGTCACAGGAACGTTGAATTCGTATGGGGTGGAGGGCGCCGGGCGTTGCATCCGGTGCCCGCTGTGGACAGACTAGAGGGGAGGACGGGGAATGACTCGCTCGGAACTTATAGCCACATTGGCAATGCGCCAGAATCACCTGACGGCAATGGATGTCGACTTTGCCGTCCGGGTGATACTTGAAACTATGTCGGAGGCGCTTGCTGCGGGGCGACGTATTGAAATACGGGGGTTCGGTAGTTTCTCGCTCCATTATCGACCACCCCGCTTGGCTAGAAACCCAAAATCGGGTGAGGCGGTGTCCGTGGAGGCTAAATTCGTACCGCATTTCAAGCCCGGTAAGCTGCTCCGTGAACAGGTTCTTGATAGTTCTCCCATGCGGTCGTAGGGTAGCCGGGCCGCGATAAAATCTTGTTACCCCCTGTTTTTCCGGTTTGTGCGGTAAGCCCGTTACAATAAAATTCTCGTTCTTCATGTCAATAGGGGGCATTCCATGCGGCGAGTGCTTGTTATTGTTTTTGGGGTAGTTGTATTCGGGGTGGCATTGGCTCTCGTACTTACCAACCTTGCGGATGTGGCACTGAATTATCTTTTCGGAACCGTTACGCTGCCCTTGGCCGCGGTTCTTGCTCTTGCGTTATTTCTTGGGGTGCTACTCGGGGGGCTGGCGATGTTTCCGGCTCTGATGCGTTTACGGTTACGCCAGAGGGGCCTCAAGAGTCGCTTGAGCCGGGTTGAACGTGAGCTTGACAATTTGCGCCGAGCGCCCCTGCAGGATGCGCGCTGAGACGCTAGCACTTGCGTTTGCCCTTGCCCTGATCGTGCTGGGCGCTGGAGGGCTTATCTGGAACCGAATTTCGCGTCGCCGGATGCGGAGCACGGAAGGGTCCACCCCGCCCGAATATTTCGAGGCATTAACGGCGCTGCTCGATAATCGGGCCGACCGGGCGCTGGAACTGTTTTTGGAATTGGCCGATCGGGATGCGGATACGGTCGAACTTCATTTCGCCCTGGGAAGTCTGTTCCGCCGGAAAGGGGAGATCGAACGGGCCACGCGGATTCATCAAAACCTGATCGCCCGTCCCGCCTTGTCGCGCACGCAGCGGAACCTGGCATTAAAGGAACTTGGGGAAGATTACATGCAAGTCGGCTTAAACGATCGGGCCGAGCGAATTTTCTCTGAACTACTTGACCGCAAGCGGTTTCAGGCTTTTGCGGCACGGCAATTGGTAGCCATTTATGAGCAGCAACAGGACTGGCCCCAGGCCGCTGCCTTGCGGCGCCGCCTGGAATGGATAACCGGCGTCAGTGAACGGGCCGTAATTGCCCAATATCATTGTGAAATGGTCGAGGCGGCTCTGGAAAGGGAAGAGGATGGCGCCGCCCGGGAAGCGTTACGCGAGGCGCGGCGACTGGGTCCCGATGTGGTTCGAGTACGCTTGCTGGTGGCGCGCTTGTCGTCTGCGGAAGGGGATATACGCCGGGCGGCTCGAGAATATCGACAGCTACTCGATCGCGATCCAGAATATGCCGAAATCGTTCTTCCGGTTTTTGCCGGTTTGTTCCCGGCGGGCGCTCGGTCGGCGGAATTTCAGACCCTGGTGCGACGCATTTTAGCTTCGAGCCGAAGGGCCCGTATTCCCGTGGCGGTGGCAGGGGTCAAGCACCCGCAATTGAGAATTCCGGAAGTTCTCGGAGCTATTGAAATGGAACTGGGAAAGCGGATAGATCCCTTGATGACCGATGAGCCTTCGCTACTTGAATCTCATGATGTGCGGGTTGCGTTGATGCGATTGTTAACCCGGTGGGTGGAACAAAGACCCCTGTATCAGTGCGATTCGTGTGGATTTTCGGCGCGGGTTCTGTATTGGCACTGTCCCGGTTGTCGCTCCTGGGGGAGCATGCATCTCAAACAAGATATTTTCCCAGAGTTGGGATCCGATCATGTGACCCACGGCTTGCCGAGGCCGGGTCTATAATTCCGTATACTAAGAGAAAATTTTATGTAGCTTACCGGGATAAGTTTTACGGTATTGGCTGAAGTTGGCCCGGGGATGAGGGAATGGTCTGCGTTTACGGGAGACTTTACGGGCAGTGGATGCAGGGGACGGAGCATCCCTGGAAGTTTCAAATTTTGGATCAGGAAGCAATAATGTATCAAGGACACGTTCGCAAGGCGGTATTTCCCATGGCCGGCCTCGGTACCCGGTTTCTCCCGGCTACCAAGGCCAGTCCCAAGGAGATGCTGCCTATTGTAGATAAACCCCTGGTCCAATATGCGGTGGAAGAGGCCGTGGCGGCGGGCGCGGAAATGCTTATTTTCGTGACCGGGCGCAACAAGCGGGCAATAGAAGATCATTTTGATCGTGCCCCCGAGCTTGAGCAGGCGTTGGAAAGGAAAGGGCGGCTCACACAACTCAAGGCGATTCGAGATATTGTTCCGGCCTCGGTCGCCAGCGTTCATGTGCGTCAACCCGAAGCGCTGGGCCTGGGGCATGCCGTTGCCTGTGCGGCTCCCGTACTCGATGATGACGAGCCGTTTTTTGTGATTCTCGCCGATGATCTGATTGACCCCGACGGTAACGGCTACTGCCTCCAGCAGATGGTGCAGGCCTATGAGACTCACCCGGGCTCTATTCTGGCCGTACAGCGGGTGGAGCCGTCCATGACGGCGAGTTATGGCATTATTGATTCCACAGCCGACGGGGGGCGCCTGCATCGGATCCGGGGCCTGGTGGAGAAGCCCCAGCCGGCTCGGGCGCCATCCAATTTAGCGATAGTCGGGCGCTATATCCTCACTCCCCGGGTCCTCAGGGCGCTTTCACATACGGGCAGCGGGAAGGGGGGGGAGATCCAGCTGACCGATGCGATTGCATCGGTGATCGGACAAGAGTCCGTTTCCGGGTATGAATTTCTTGGGACCCGTTATGATTGTGGCGACAAACTGGGTTACCTCAAGGCGACGGTTTCCTTTGGTTTGAAGCATCCGGAGCTTTCGGGTCCCTTTTCCGAATGGCTGGGGATCCAGGCGCCGGCATTCAAAGAACCCATAAAGAGCGCGCTACGTTGACCCAGGGTCCCCGAACCCATAAAATGTTTCTCAATTCCCCGGTAGCTCAGTTGGTAGAGCGGGTGACTGTTAATCACTTGGTCGGCGGTTCGAGTCCGTCCCGGGGAGCCAGGTTAAGGCTAGTGATCATCCTGCAAAAGTCGTGAGGCTCCACGAGGTTGACGTCCACTATCAGGCCGAGATGCCTGAACCTGTGCAGCGGGAAGCCGAAGAAGGTATAAGAGGGCTCGCGACGCGATCACTGGCTACTTGAAGGAGATCCAATGGACAAGAAAAAACCCGCAGAAGGGAAGAGGGCGACGAAGAAAAGAACCGGTCGCGGGCGCTTCAACGCCACGCCGGAGCAGTCCCCGCCCTCCTTGCAGTCGATGGAATCTCTGCTGGCTGGTTTCAGCGGTATGGGCCGGGGCGGGAGAAGTGCCGTGGACGAGGCCCAGCAGATCATGTATGACGCCTGGGATGCCCCGACCCCTCAGCGTGCGCTGGCCCTGGCAAGGAAAGCCCTTGAGGTCTCTCCTGACTGTGCCGATGCCTACAATCTCCTCGCCGAGGAGACAGCGAAATCACTTGAAGAGCTCATCGAGCTTTACCGGAAAGGCGTTGAGGCGGGCGAGCGTGCACTCGGCAAAAAGGCGTTCAAGGAGGATGTCGGCTATTTCTGGGGGTTGATCGAAACGCGGCCCTACATGCGGGCCCGCGCCGGCCTGGCCCAGGGTCTTTGGGAGGCCGGTCGGGGTGAAGAGGCTGTCGAACATTACCGGGACTTGCTGCGGCTCAACCCCAATGACAACCAAGGCATACGCGATCTGCTGATGCCATGTCTTATCGTACTCGGCCACGATGGGGAGGCGGAAAAACTCTTCAAGCGGTACCAGGAGGACGGCATGGCCGTCTGGAGGTATTCCCGCGTGCTTCTGGATTTCAGGGAATCCGGTAATTCACCGATCGCCATCGAGTCGCTACAGGCCGCCCTCGATGAGAATAAGCACGTCCCTTCCTATCTGCTCGGCCGCAAGAAGATGCCCCGGTCTCTTCCAGGTCATTACGGCTTCGGTGACGACAACGAGGCCGTACTGTATGTCCATGGGAGCTGGGTGGCATGGAAATCGACTCCCGGAGCGATGGAATGGCTCGCGGCCAAGGTGAGATGATGGAACCGCCACGCCGCGCCCGCTTCTTGAGACCCGCGAGGGTAACGGTTGGACGTGGCTCGGCCGAGCGCCTCGGTGATGAAGGTTGGGCCGGGACGCTAACGGAATCTACCGGTATTGTTTCCTTGCGGGTGTGAACCCGCAAGAAGGCTGTTGCCGGCTCTATTTCGTCGCGGGACAGGAGATTTCCGGCCAAGGCGGATATTCAATCCAGCAGTATCTGCAGGGTAACCCCCTCGCTGTTCAGCAGGTGTCTCAAGTGCCCGAGTGCCGAGATTTGTAGCTGTCGGACTCGTTCGCGGGTAAGACCCAACTTGAGCCCGGTCTGTTCCAGGGTCAGGCACTCGTGGCCATTGAGGCCAAACCGGTTCTCTATTACCTGGTAGTGGCGTCGGGATAGATTGCTCATCCAGCGCTGAATCAGTTCATGCAGTTCCTGGTGCAGCACGCCGTACATGGGGTCCACGCTCTTGTCGCGGCCTTCCATGCCATCCAGCAGGGTTATGCCCGGCATGTCTTCAATGGGGGCATCTACCGACAGCACCGCGGCTTGCGCCCGGCGTAGCTGCTCGGCCCGCCGCGGCGCCAGACCCGCCCGTATGGCCACCTCACGCGGGCTGGGTACATGTCCGAGCTCCTGGTTCAACTCCCGCTCGGCGTGAAAATAGGCGGATAGTTCCCGCACTATATGCACCGGAATACGTACGGTGCGCCTTTGGTTGATCACCGCCCGTTCTATAGCCTGGCGTATCCACCAGGTGGCATAGGTTGAAAAGCGGCAGCCACGGCTTGGATCAAACTTGTCCACCGCGTGCATCAGCCCCAGGTTGCCCTCCTCGATCAAATCGAGAAATAGAACCCCCCTGCCGATATGGGCCCGGGCTATTTTCACCACCAGGCGCAAATTACACTCGATCATTCGCTGCCGTGCGGCCGCGTCGCCTTGGCGCAGGCGCTGAGCCAGGGTGATCTCCTCTTCCGCGCTTAATAGGGAATAAAATCCAATTTCCCGGAGATAAATCGACATCAAGTCAAGATCGGCCTTTGCCGGGGAGGAGATCGTTTCGAGCGGCGCGTCCTTGCCGCATTCGATGAAGTTGTCGCCGTTCGGGGGTGGTTCGTCGCAATCTTCTCCATGATCCAGGTTGGAAGATGGATTGTTGCTCTCATGCGCTTCCAGGTCGGCATCACTTAGACATTGCGGCAATGCATGAAGACCAGACTCGGATGCCTCTGTCACTTACCTACCTCCTCGGGGCCATCACATCTGCAAGGATTGATGCTAGCGCGACTTGGGAAGAAAGTGCAATGGGTTTAAGGGGGTTCCATCCCGGCGAATTTCAAAATAAAGCGCCGATGTCCCGTCGGGAAGCTGTCCCATCTTTGCAATCTGTTCACCGGCTTGTACCCGCTCACCTTCCCGTACGAGCAGCCGCTGATTGTGCCCATACGCACTTAGCCATTCATCATTGTGCTTAATGATAATGAGCCGGCCATACCCGGCCAGGGCACTGCCTGCGTAGACTACCGTGCCGGCGGCGGCCGCCCGAATCGGCTCGCCCAGAGAACCATCGATCAATATCCCCTGTTTGGCGAATCGTGGCTTTCCATAGCTTGCGATCACTTTTCCCCGCGCCGGCCAGAGCCAGTGAGGGGCGGGCGAAGTCGCCCGGGGGCCGGGGTTTTCATGCGCGGAAACGGAGGTAACGGCACTTTTAGAGAGAGGGGATCCTCTGGCAATAGCCCGCCTGCCACGATGTTCGGGGGAAGGAGCATTCACGGCTCGCCGCCTGGGTGGATACAAGATCAATCGTTGTCCGGGATAGATGGTATATGGCGGTTTTATCCCGTTCCAGGCCGCCAATACATGATAGTCAAGCCCGTAATGCCAGGCAATCGAATACAGGGTCTCGCTTGGCTTGATCACTTGTGTCCGGGGTCGGGAAACCACCTGTGTACTCTGAAAATGCAGGACTCCGGCACATCCGGTAACCGCAACGGCTACCAGCGCCGGGACGGAAAACTCGAACAATCGCCTCCCGAAATGCATCAGCGCTCAACTTTACCGCGACGAAATTCAACAAAGATGACATCATCCAACCGTTCTGTTTCGATACCTTCCGGTTTTTTTTGGAATATGATCAGCTGCTGCCTGCCCGGAGAGCCGACCGGTGCGATCAGGCGGCCTCGCTCGCTTAGTTGCGCCAAGAGCGGCTCGGGAACCGCCTCAAGTGCGGCACTCACCACGATGGCATCATAGGGAGCATGGCTTGCCCAACCCTCATAGCCATCGCCATGGCGCAAACTGATATTACGAATTCCCAGCTCGAGAAAACGCTTGCGCGAGCGCGCCAGCAAGGGACGGATTCGCTCAACACCATAGACATTTCGCACCAAACCGGCCAAAACGGCCGCCTGGTAGCCGCATCCACTGCCTATTTCAAGTACCTTGTGAGGCATTTCCCCCGCGATGACCGCTTCGGTAATACGAGCCACCACGTAGGGTTGAGAAATGGTTTGTCCATGCCCGATAGGCAAAGCGCTATCTTCATAGGCCCGGCTCGATAGCGCTTCATCCACAAATAAATATCGGGGAACGGAACCTATTGCCTGGAGAACCCGTGGATCCCTGATACCTTTATTGCGCAAGCGCTCGACCAGGCGATCGCGCGTACGCGTGGAAGTCATGCCGATACCAACCCGTGAATTCATCGCTGAATTTCCTTGAATTCTCTTGAAAAAGGGCGCATCTTCTACTAGCGGCCCAGGCCGCGTTAAGCTAATCATACCGAACCTGTGTTGGTAAACCATCATGGTCATCGATGATGAGGAACGATACCTGTTCCGCAAGGCCGTACGCAACGTGACTCCGCTCGAACCGCTAAAGCGGGCATTATTGGTTCCCAAACCGCATCCAAGGCCTCGCCGGCACGGGCCGGGAACCCGGGAAACGCCGGGTGAAAACCCGGATGATTTTCGGGATTCGGGTCCTCGCAGCGCCGAATCCCCGCTTTTCTATGCCGCTCCCGGTATCCAGCGGCGGGTGCTGCGCCGCCTGCGCCGGGGGCAGTTTGCCGTCCAGGCCGTGCTCGACCTGCATGGAAGCACGCGGGAGCAAGCGCATAGAGAACTTGCCGGGTTTATTGCCAAATCCCAAAATAAGGGCTTCACCTGTGTCCGCATCATTCATGGCAAGGGGTATGGTTCCGGACCGGAGGGTCCCGTGCTTAAACAGGCAGTAGCGTGCTGGCTCGGGCGCAGTCCCGAGGTGCTTGCCTATGCCAGCGCTCGCCCCGTCGATGGGGGTACGGGTGCCGTGTACGTGTTGTTCAGCAAGCACAAGTCCAGTTGACGTAAAAAAACGGCCCGTCTAAAATAAACAATTCACCATTCACCCCGGGCGGCTAGCTCAGCGGGAGAGCACTGCCTTCACACGGCAGGGGTCACTGGTTCGATCCCAGTGCCGCCCACCAAGATACATAATAAATTACACGGTTAATAGTTCTTCCTCCATTGGTTTTAGTCTTCTCGGTTTCAGGCATGAGACGCTTACGCGAAAAATCAGGGTAGAACTTTTAGTGGGCTTGTGTGACGAGAGATCGGGCATTCTACAAGGATGCATTCTTTCCCCGAGCAGGTGATACAAGGCGTGTTTCACGGCGGAAGGGCGGTAGCATTCGAGGTGGCTCGCAAGTGGGTTGGGGGAGCCGGGCGCCGGGCCGTTCCGATCAATCGCAGGATCGGGTTGCGGCCCGGGAGTGTTCCAGGGCTTCACCCAGACGTATCTCATGGCCGGGGACAAGAACTGTTTGATCAAGCTTCACCATTCCTGGGCTGAATAGCAAAATAACCGTGGAGCCGAAATTGAATCTACCGAGCTCATCCCCCTGCTGAAAGAAGGGGCGAGTGACATTCAGATCCCAGTATCTAGGTTTACCTTCCCCGTGGCGAATCGCCCCGCTGATCACGGTCTCCAGCCCGCCCACCATCAGTGCTCCCACCATGATCAGCAGACAGGTACCCGCGGGGGTGACAAGCTCCATGACCAGGCGTTCATTGCGGGCGAACAACCCGGGGATTTCGCGTACGGCCCAGGGGCGGACCGGCCACAATCGCCCCGGAATGTAGTGGATGCTTCTCAGCTCACCCGCAAGTGGGGCGTGGACCCGGTGATAATCCCCGGGGCGAAGATACAGTGTGGCGTATTCTCCACCCCGGCAGCGTCCTGTCAGGGTGGGGTTCGCGGTCAATGCCGCGAGCGGGTAGTCCACGCCCTTGGCCTGTAACAGTCGATCCGAATCGAGTGTACCGGCCGCGCTTACTACCCCGTCCACGGGAGAAGCCGGGATGTTGGGCTGCGCCGGCCACCGGCGGACGCCCGGGCGCAGGCTGCGAGTGAAAAAGTCGCTGAAACTGGCGTAGTCGGCCGGGTCACTCCGTTGCGCCTCGGCGAAATTAACCCCGTAGCGGCGGGCGAAGCTCCGGATGACGCAGGTGCTCAACACGCCGGCCTTGATTCCAACGACCCGGCCCGCCAGGCGGGAGAGAAAGTGCTGTGGCAGGGAGGCGTAGAAGTTGCGCCGCAGGGGCATGGATACGAACCGGCATAAAAATAACATTGTGCCAGAACGAATTCGGGCGGGCTTGCTACAATTGTTTTTTTCCTGGCTTTTCCGATACGTGGAATCGTTGCAATCGGTGAAGGGGCGACTGGTCACTTTGCGTGACTGGGTGCGTTTCGGCGCCAGCGCATTCAACGAGAAGGGGTTGGTTTATGGGCATGGCACCGATAACGCGGTGGACGAAGCCCTGGTGCTCGCCTTGCACGCCTTGCATCTTGATCACGATCTGGATGCGGGCTTTCTGGATGCGCGGTTGACCGAGCGCGAGTCCGCCCGGGTTTACGCCCTTTACCAGCGGCGGATCGATGAGCGTCGGCCGGCGGCCTATCTCACGCGCCGGGCCTGGTTCGCGGGGTTATCGTTTTATGTCGATGAGCGTGTCCTGGTGCCACGATCCCCGATCGCGGAACTCGTCGAGCGGCGATTCGAGCCTTGGGTTCAGGCGGATTCGGTCGAGCGGATACTCGATTTATGCTGTGGCAGCGGTTGTATCGGAATCGCGTGTGCCCGGGCGTTTCCCGGCAGCCGGGTGGATCTGACCGACCTCGATGCGGAGGCCCTGGAGGTGGCGCGCCGGAATGTGCGCGAACATGGGCTTGATTCACGTGTCGTGGTGATCCGCAGCGACCTGTATTCCGATCTCGAACGGCGGCAATATGACCTGATCGTGTGCAATCCGCCCTACGTCGATAAAGCGTCCCATGCCCGCCTGCCGCCCGAGTATCGGCATGAGCCGGAAGTGGGGCTGGTAAGTGGTGCCGAGGGGCTCGAGCATCCTTTGAGGGTTTTGAGCGGTGCGCCCAGGCACTTGTTGCCCTCCGGGGTGTTGGTGCTCGAGGTCGGGGCGACCCGATCCGAGTTGGAACGGCGATTGCCCCGGTTGGATGCGACCTGGGTCGAGTTCGAACGGGGCGGTGAAGGCGTCGCCGTATTAACCCGGCCCGCCCTGGAATCACTGGAATTGAGGGCAAGGCGTTGAGCGGTAACAGCTTTGGACAGGCATTTCGGGTTACCACCTTCGGCGAGAGCCATGGCCCCGCCGTCGGCGCGGTAATCGATGGGTGCCCCCCGGGGCTCGAGATCGACTCCGCCTGGATCGAGGCGGCGCTTGCGCGCCGGGCCACTGCGCGTTCCCGGTTCGTGTCGCAGCGGCGCGAGCCGGATCGCGTGGAAATTCTTTCCGGCGTATTCGAAGGAGCGACCCTCGGGACCCCGATCACGCTCATTGTGCGCAATGCCGATACCCGTTCCCGCGATTACGAGGCCTTGCGCGAGGTGTTCCGCCCGGGGCACGGCGATTACACTTATCAACGCAAGTATGGCCGCCGCGACTGGCGGGGGGGAGGGCGATCCTCGGCGCGGGAAACGGTTGCCCGGGTTGCCGCCGGGGCCGTCGCCGCCCGCTGGCTTCTCGCCCGGGGGGTACGCATTCAGGGTTGGCTGGCGGCGGTGGGAAACCTCGAATTCAACTGCTCCGATCCGGCGCTGGCGGAAACCAATCCCTATTTCTGCCCCGAACCCGAGCGGGTTCCCGAACTGGAGAGGTTGCTGCAGTCGATCTGGAAATCGGGCGATTCGATCGGAGCCCGTGTAATGGTGGTGGCCGAAGGCGTTCCCGCGGGGCTGGGCGAGCCGGTGTTCGATCGCCTGGATGCCGTTGTTGCCCAGGCCATGATGAGCATTCCGGCGGTCAAGGGGGTCGAGGTGGGTGACGGCTTTGCCGTGGCCGGACAAAGAGGGAGTGAACATCGGGATCCGCTGACATCCGATGGGTTTGCCTCGAATCATGCGGGCGGTATCCTGGGCGGGATCAGCACGGGGCAACCCATCGTGGTCGGCATGGCCTTCAAGCCGACCTCGAGCATTCCCCGGAAGATCGAGAGCGTGGATGAAACCGGCCGGCAGGTTGTGCTTCGGGTCACCGGGCGCCACGATCCTTGTGTCGGGTTGAGAGCCCCGCCTATAGCCGAAGCCATGCTGGCCTTGGTGCTTGCCGATCATTGGCTGCGTGACCGGGCCCAGAATGGCGCCGGAGTCAGGAAAGCTTTGTTCCCGGAGCAACCGGATCCGGGAATCGGGAGGTGAGGCATGGATAAAAAGGTGAACGTGGCCGTGGTCGGCGCTAGCGGCGTGGTGGGGCGGATCGTGTTGCAGATCCTGGCCGAGCGGCGATTTCCCGTGAACCGGATCCATGCCCTGGCCAGCCCGCGTTCACAGGGCGAGCGGCTGGAGTTCGGGAGCCGGATGCTACGGGTCGAAGTGCTGGAAGATTTCGATTTTTCCGGTATTGATATCGCAATTTTTTCACCGGGAAAAGCGGTTTCGCTGCAGCATGTTCCCCGCGCGGCGGCGGCGGGGACGATCGTAATCGACAATACCTCGGCCTTTCGCTACGATCCCGATATTCCGCTGGTGGTGCCCGAGGTCAACCCGGAGGAGATAACCAGGCATGGGAAACGGGGCGTCATCGCTAATCCCAACTGTTCGACCATCCAAATGGTGGTGGCCCTGAAGCCCCTGCACGATGCCGCCGGTATCGAACGGATCAACGTGGCGACCTACCAGTCCGTTTCCGGTGCCGGCAAGGCCGCGATCGAGGAATTGGCCGGACAAAGTGCCCGGTTGCTGGGGGGGCGGCCGATCGAGTGCAAGGTTATGCCGAAGCAGATCGCATTCAATTCGATTCCTCAAATCGACCGATTCATGGATAACGGCTATACCCGGGAGGAGATGAAAATGGTCTGGGAAACCCGGAAGATTCTTAGTGATGATTCGATCCGGATCAACCCGACCGCCGTGCGGGTGCCCGTGTTTTTTGGCCATTCAGAGGCGATACACGTTGAAACCCGGCGTAAGTTGAGCGCCGAACAAGCCCGCGAGATTCTTTTTCATGCTCCGGGCATTGAAGTGGTTGATGAACGTCGCTCCGGCGGTTATGCCACGGCCGCGACCGAAGCCGCAAATCACGATAAGGTCTATGTGAGCCGGATTCGGGAAGATATTTCCCATTCCCGCGGGCTGGATCTATGGGTCGTGACCGATAACATTCGCAAGGGGGCGGCCCTGAATAGCGTACAGATTGCCGAGCTGATTCTGGCCGGGCCGGGATTCTGCGATCGTTTCGGGCGGTGATGAGCATAAGGGAGTTTCAAATACTCCTATTTAGGCTATAGTATCGAAACAGTTGGCGTTGTTTTGTAATCCGACAGCTTAAGTTCATGGGGAGCGGCGGGGAGCCGCCGGTACGGGGTTGGGGAATAGAGATGATTAAATTATTGCGCGTATCTCGCCTGTTCTGGCTTATCTCGTTGGCCGTGCCGGCCCTTGGCGTGCCGGTAGCGGCTTGGGCACTTGGGTTGGGCCCGATCCAGAGCAGTACCCGCATCGGGCAGAACTTCAAGGCTCGTGTGCCTCTTATTAACGTGGGGGCGAGTGGTATCGACGGCATTAAGGTTCGGCTCGCCGATGCCAGTGTCTATCGGCAGGCCGGGTTGAATATGCCGGACTATTTATTCAGCCTGAAGTTTTCGGTAGTGCGGGTGGCGAACGCCTTTTATGTGCTGATTACTTCCCGTAAGCCGGTGCACCTGCCCTTCATTAATCTGCTGGTTCGTGTGGACTGGCCCAGCGGCGAGTTGACGCGTCAATATACCGTGCTGCTTAACCCCCCCATCTTCGCTTCAAATTCCTCAAGCACAAGCACCGCCGGCGGTGTCAATACGCCGGTCGCTCCCAAGCATTCTCCCCCGATCAGGTCAACGCCGATCGCGGCGCCGACTTCTGCTCAACCCGCCATACCACCTCCGGCGCGACCGCGGGCCGCCGCTTCCGGAGGAGTAACGACGACGGGCGCGGCTTTGGCGACAACCTATGGACCCATTCCGCGCGGTGCCACCTTGTGGGGGTTGGCGCATCGATTGCGGTCTTCGTCAGCCATTACCATTAATCAAATGATGGTGGCCTTGTATCGGGCCAATCCGGGGGCCTTTTACGGCAATATCAATCGTCTCAAGGCCGGCTATATTCTACGAATCCCTGCCCGCAAGGCGGTTTTGGCTGTTACCCGGGGATTGGCTACCCGCGAAGTGATCCGGCAGAATCGGCTGTGGCGGCGTAGCCTTGTTAAGCCGGTGGCGGGCGGTCTCGGGGCGAGCGGGGTTCCATCCCGGGCAAAATCCCCATCGACCCCTGCAACGGCACCCGGCGCGGAGAAGTCGAGTTCTTCCAAGCCGAGTGTAAGCCCGGCGGTGACGCCCTCCGCCCAGGGGGGGCAGGTGATTTTGAGCGCACCGACCGGGGTGGTTCCAACCACGATCGCTTCGGGTTCCAAGGCGGTGGTTAATCCAGTGAGTTCTGCTACTTCCGTTGCCCCCGGCACGGGCGCATCCGCTGCTGCCGTTGAGGCCGGTAAGGGCGCTTCGAACGGGACCGCGGGGCTTGCCGTGGCCACGACGAGAGTTGCGGGTACTGTGGCTCCGGTTAAAATCAAAAGTCAAACTTTTTCCCGGTTGGCCTCTGGGGAGCCGCAAAAGAAACCCCCGGTGCAACCGCGAACACCCGGCGTAACTTTTCCTCAAAAACCGTCCTCGGGGGTGTTTGAAAACTGGGTGACTACACCCAAAGGTTGGATCCTTGCCGGAGGTTTAATTCTCCTGCTTTTGGGTGGCTTGTTGTTGGGGCAGCGCCGAATACGGGGAAAGCGCCTCGCAACGGAGCCGGAAGACGATGGTTTATCTGCCCCCGAGGCACCCGAGGCCCGTGCTGGAGAACCGGAACCTCCCTCTTCCGGGGCGGACGAGGTGGTTCAGGAAACCTTGCCGCAGGATCCCAGGGAACACGGCCAAGATTATATCGGTGGCCCCGAGGTGCCGGTAGATGAAACCGATACGCTTGCCCAGGCCGAATTTCATGCGGGATGTGGCCATCGTGATCAGGCCATCCAGTTGTTGCGTGATGCCCTGGTCAGGGATCCACAACGCCGTGATATACGGCTGAAGCTACTCGAATTATTATTCGATGCCGGCGAGGCGGAAGCGTTTCGTGAGCAGGCGGTTGAACTCGATGGTCTGCTGGAAACCCGCCAGGATGATCCGGATTGGGCGCAGGTGGCGGTCATGGGGCGGCAGTTATTACCGCAGGATCCACTTTTTGCCGATAATCCTGCGCCGGGGATCATCCTGCCCGAGGCCCCGGACGAATCCGCCGCCCCAACCTCCGGGGATCTTCCCGACCAGCCCACAGAACCCCCGGATTTTGAAGCGGCGCTGGATAGATTGAGTAAAACCCTGGAGGCTATTCCGGATGAGCAGAAAGAGTTCGAGCAAACGCTGGAAGAACTCTCCACCTTCATAGAAACCTATGTTCCCGGCGAGGGAGATGCACACCTGGAGCTACAGTTGCCGGCCGATGCAACAGTAAATAAACCGTTGCCCGAGGGGGAGAGGCAAGTGGATGAACCGCTGGAGTTTAATCCGGACGAAGGGGATTTGCCGGCCGCGGAAGCCGATTTGGCACTGGAACTCGAGCAGGATACCGCGCTGCCCGATACGGTCGGCACCAAGCTGGATTTAGCCCGTGCCTATATCGATATGGGCGATTCCGATTCGGCACGAAGCATCCTCGAAGAGGTGATTGATGAGGGCGATGACGCCCGCCAGCAGGAGGCCCGAGAGCTGCTTGAGACGATACGGTAGGGAGCCGACGGACAAGAATTCAGCGGCCCGGAGGTTTGCGCTCGGCGTCGAGTATGACGGGACCGATTTCGTAGGATGGCAGCACCAGGAAGGGTTGCGCAGCGTGCAGGATACGCTTGAGACCGCATTGTCCCGGGTGGCGAATCACCCGCTCACCGTGTTTTGCGCGGGACGAACGGACGCCGGGGTACATGCCGGTGGACAGGTGGTTCACTTTGACACCAATAGCGTGCGTTCCCCGAGAAGCTGGTTGCTTGGCGTCAACTCCAATCTTCCCGCGGATGTCGCGTTGCGTTGGATCCGTGAGGTACCCGGTGACTTTCATGCCCGCTTCAGTGCCCGCTCGCGTACCTATCGGTATCAGTTGCTGCAGCAATCCTTGCGGCCCGTATCCTGTCGCCGGACCTGCGCCTGGATCCATTCCCGGCTCGATATCGCCCGCATGCGCCGGGCGGGCGAACTCCTGCTCGGCGAACATGATTTCAGTGCTTTTCGTGCGGCCGGGTGCCAGGCTAAAAGCTCGGTGCGTACCATCAAACGGCTGGAGATCCGGACGCGAGGTTCTCTTGTTTGGATTGAAATTGAAGCCAATGCATTTTTATATCGCATGGTACGTAATATAGTTGGCAGTTTGCTGGTTGTCGGCAAGGGCGACGCATCGCTCGGGTGGCTGGGAAAACTGCTTCAAGGCGGCGATCGGCGCGCGGGCGGTCCGACGGCGCCGGCGCGGGGACTCAACCTGCTGGGGGTCGATTATCCCGAACGTTTTGGGGTGCCCTCTTGTGCCGTCCTTCTGGAGCCGGATTTCGGTATCGATTGCGATAGGATCGATTCCGTTCCTTATAATGATAAGTCCTTGTTGCCGGGCCCGGATTACCAATCATGAGCTGGTTACGGAAATTGATTCCAACTCGGATTAACGCCGAAACCCGGCCGACCCGCCGGGTTCCGGAAGGGCTATGGACACGTTGCAGCGCTTGCAGTTCGATATTGTACCGGGGTGAACTGGAACGCAATCTGAAAGTTTGCCCCAAGTGCAATCATCACGCACGGCTCGGGGCGCGTGAACGCCTGGACCTGTTCCTCGACCCCGAACCCCGCGAAGAGATTGGTGCCGCGGTAACGGCGGTTGATTTTCTGCGGTTTCGTGATACCAAGCGCTACCGGGATCGTCTCAGCCAGGCGCAGAAGAAGACTGGTGAAGCAGATGCCTTGGTCGTTACCCGGGGGCGGCTTGCCGGTATTCCGGTAGTTGCGGGCGCTTTTGAATTCGGCTTCATGGGCGGGTCGATGGGATCGGTCGTGGGCGAGCGCTTCGTGCGTGGGGTGCGCTGCGCCATTGATTCCCGTTCGGCTTTTGTCTGTTTCAGTGCCAGCGGGGGGGCGCGGATGCAGGAAGCGCTGGTATCGCTGATGCAGATGGCCAAGACGAGCGCGGCGCTGAATGCCCTTCGTGAGGCCCATTTGCCTTATGTTTCGGTGATGACCGACCCGACCACGGGGGGGGTTGCAGCGAGTCTTGCCATGCTTGGGGATATCAATATTGCCGAGCCCAAGGCCCTGATCGGCTTTGCGGGGCCGCGGGTGATTGAGCAAACGGTACGCGAGACTCTGCCCGATGGGTTTCAGCGCAGCGAGTTCCTGCTGGAGCATGGTGTGCTCGATCTGATAGTCGATCGGCGTGAATTGCGCAACCGCCTGGCGAATCTACTCGCCATGCTGATGAACCTTCCGGCTGTTTGACGACTTCGCTCGATTCGAGGATCGATCCCGATCATGCTCTGGGCGCGTGGCTTGCGCGGTTGGAAAAGCTCGATCCGGCTCGGATCGAGCTGGGCCTTGAGCGGCTGCAGGGGGTATTACAACGCCTGGGCCTGATTCCCCCTCCATTCCGGGTTTTGACGGTGGGGGGAACCAATGGCAAGGGATCGGTTGTCGTCAGTACCGCTGCGTTGCTTGCGGCTACCGGGCAGCACCGTGTGGGGGCCTATACCTCGCCGCATCTTTATGAATATCGCGAGCGGATCGCAATTGCGGGAGTTGCGGTCGAACCGGGCGCGCTGCTGCGTGCTTTCGATGCCGTAGAGAGCGCCCGGGAGGGTGTTCCGCTGACCTATTTTGAGTTTAGTACTGCGGCGGCATTGGAGGTTTTCCGTCGGGCGGAGGTGGATATCGCCGTACTCGAAGTAGGACTGGGTGGACGCCTGGATGCCGTCAATGCGGTGAATCCCGATGTTGCCGCCGTGGTTTCGGTTGGTTTTGACCACCAGGATTGGCTGGGGCCGGATCTGGATTCGATCGGCCGGGAAAAGGCCGGTATATTTCGCCCGGGTCGGGTAGCCATCGTGGGCGAGCGGCATCCGCCGAGTGGTTTGCTCAAGCGGATCGATCGGATCGGAGCCGAGTTGTGGCGGATCGGGCGGGATTTTGATGCCGAGCCGCTGGAGCGGGGCTGGAGTTATCGGGGCCCGGCGCAATGGCGTACACCGCTGCCGGAACCCGCGCTGGCGGGCCCCCGCCAGCGCGATAATGCCGCTGTCGCGCTGGCGCTCTGTGAGGCGTTGCTTCACGAGCGACTCCCTGATGCGACTGGAATTTCCCGGGTACTGTCCGGGCTTGTCCTGCCCGGGCGCATCGAGCGGTGCCGGGGAGATGGCCTGGAGTGGGTGCTGGATGTGGCTCACAACGCCGGGGCGGCCGCCAACCTGGCCGGGTGGCTCGAATCCGCCGAGCCCCGGCGGAGCCTGGCCGTAATCGGGATGCTCAGGGACAAGAATCCCATCCCGGTTGTTGCCACCTTGTCCCCCTGGATTTCCCGCTGGTTTGTCGGCGGGTTGGCTGGTTCACGGGGCCAGGATGCGGCTGCCCTGGCCGCTCGTGCCGGCAAGGTTCTTTCGCGAGCCCAACTGTGTGACAATATCACCCAAGCCATTGAGGCGGCCTTGGTATCGGCCGTGACGGGCGATCGGATCATTGTGTTGGGTTCATTTCATACGGTGGCGCAGGCTCGGGCGAGCGGACTGTTGCCGGAAAAGGGGCTATGCGAGAACGATTGATCGGTGCTGCGATAGTGATTATTGCAGTCGTTATTCTGGTTCCTTGGCTGATTTCGCGGGCGCACCATCCCCGCAAGGTTGTGCGCGTCCTGCCTGTTCCCGGAGTGATAGTCCGTGGCGCCGGCACCACAACGAGGCCGGCAGCGGCCGGGACTTACCCCTCCATAGCCGCGCGGGCGCTGGCCGAAGCCGAGCAGGGAGCCTCCTCGGCCAAGGCGACGGTCGCGGCATCCGTCCCCGCCGCCGTCACTGCGCAAAGCCCGGAGGCCGCCCCGGTGGGCTCCGTTTCCACGAGTCGGTTCAGCATCGGTAAGGGGATCTCCCGCGCACGCCGGGGATGGACTATCCAGGTTGCCAGTTACGCCCGGCGCAATACCGCGCGGGCGCTGGCCGGGCGGTTGGAGAAATTGGGGTTCCCGGTTTACCTGGATCCGAATACGCTGCGTGGACGAATTTATCTACGGGTTATGATTGGTCCCTATGCCCGGCAGGCCGATGCTCGTGCGGTCATACCCCGGATCGAGAAACTCACCGGCGCCAAAGTGCTGCTGCGTGCCCCCCCGGGGAAAAGATAATGGTCTGGGCCGATTATGTCATCATCGCTATTGTCGTGTTTTCGGCGGTGGTGGGGATGGTTCGAGGATTCGTCCGCGAGGTCTTTTCGCTGGCAAGCTGGATCGGCGCCTTCGTCGTGGCGGTGCTGTTTTCCGCTGCCGCTTCCGGCTTGCTGGTTCGCTACCTGCACGGAGAACAATTACGGCTGGTGCTTGCTTTTGCGGGACTGTTTGCGCTGACACTGCTGGTCGGTATCGTTTTGGGCCATGTTGCCGGAACCTTGGTCGAGCGGGCGAAGTTGAGTGCGCTCGATCGCGGCATGGGGCTGATATTCGGCTTTGCCCGGGGCTATATTGCGGTTGCCGCACTGGTCGTGGCCGCCTCCTTCACGAATCTGCCGCAGGCACCGTGGTGGCAGCAATCGAAGTTGCTGCCTTATTCCCGCCCGTTGGCGGTGTGGATCAGCGAACATTTACCGAACAGTCGGCTGGGGAGAGCCTAGTATGTGCGGAGTGGTTGGAATCGTCGGGCGGGGCCCGGTCAACCAGACCCTGTATGATGCCCTGACCGTGCTGCAGCACCGGGGCCAGGATGCGGCCGGCATCATGACGGCCCAGGATCGGAGGTTTCACCTGCGCAAGGCTAACGGGCTGGTGCGCGAGGTTTTCCAGGCTCGGCATATGTTGCGCCTGGAAGGCGATATGGGCATTGGGCACTGTCGCTATCCCACTGCCGGGGGGCCGAGTGCGGCCGAAGCCCAACCGCTTTACACTAACTCGCCGTTCGGGATTGGCCTTGCGCATAACGGCAATCTCACCAATTCCAGGACGCTATCCGAGCTGATCTACCGGTCCGACCGGCGTCATCTGAATACCACCTCCGATTCCGAGGTTGTTCTCAACGTTTTTGCCCATGAACTCTCGCGTGCCGCTGGAGTGAAGGCGCAACCCGAGGATATTTTTCGGGCGGTCGCCGCGGTTCATAAACGCTGCCGAGGCGCCTATGCCGTGGTAGCCATGATCGCGGGACACGGGCTCGTGGCCTTCCGCGATCCCTACGGGATCCGCCCCCTGGTGTTGGGTCAGCGCAATGTCGACAATGGTCCCGAGTACATGATCGCCTCCGAAAGTGTGGCCCTGAATGTGCTCGATTTTGAACTGTTACGCGATGTCGCCCCGGGGGAGGCGATCTATATCGAGCGGGATGGGAGACTGCATGCGCAAGAGGTCGCCGTAACATCGAAACTGGTTCCCTGCATATTTGAATACGTCTATCTGGCGCGGCCCGATTCAATGATGAACGGGGCCTCGGTTTACCAGGTGCGCTTGCAGATGGGTGCCTCCCTGGGCGCAAAAATCTTGCGTGAACGCCCGAATCACGATATCGATGTGGTCATCCCAATTCCCGAAACCAGCCGCACCTCGGCCTTGCCGTTGGCCCAGATGCTGGGAGTGCCGCTGCGTGAAGGCTTCGTCAAGAACCGTTACGTCGGGCGTACCTTTATCATGCCCGGGCAGGAAGAACGTCAACGTTCCGTGCGCCGCAAGCTCAACGCAATCGATCTCGAGTTTCGGGACAAAAATGTGTTGCTTATCGATGATTCCATCGTTCGTGGAACCACCTCGCGAAAAATCGTCGAGATGGCAAGACGCGCGGGTGCCCGGCGGGTATATTTTGCTTCCGCTGCACCGCCGGTGCGCTATCCGAACGTGTATGGCATCGACATGCCTGCTGCTTCCGAATTGATCGCGCATGATCGCACCAATGCCGAAATCGAGGCTTACATCGGCGCCGACTGGTTGGTTTACCAGGATCTTGCCGACCTTTCGACGGCGGTCCGGGCCGGACATCCGGGCCTGCATGAATTTGAGGATTCTTGTTTCAGCGGTCGGTATATTACCGGGGATGTGAGCGAAGGCTATTTGGCCGAGTTGGCCGCCGAGCGAGCCGAGGCCAATAAATGGATCCGGGCGCGAGCCGAACTGACCGATGTCCTCAACGACATATGAGCCGGATCCGAATCAATATCTGATTCAACTATTTCGCCGGGCACTGCATGGCATGCGCGCCGATCGGTGGGTCGCCGGAGCGTTCGGGGGGGATGATTTCTCCCATGTTATTTCCCTGGGCAAGGCGGGCGAGGCGATGGCCGCGGCCGCCTACCGAATTTTGGGTGGGCGACTGGAGGCCGGCTTCGCCGCCTGGCCCCGAGGCTATGGAACCGGGGAGCTTGCGGGAGATGCCCCGATCGAATGTTTTAAAGGGGCGCATCCCGTACCGGATGAGTCGAGCCTTCGTGCCGGTAGCGCCTTGCATGCCTTTTGTACCCGTTTACCCGCTCACGCCCGCGTTGCGGTACTGATCTCCGGGGGGACCTCGGCGGCGGTTGAATATCCCGCCGCGGGCATTGATCTGGATTTTTTGGTACGCCTTAATCGCTGGTTGCTCGCCAGTGGATTGCCGATTCGGGACGTCAACCGGGTTCGCGGTGTTTTCTCCGAATTAAAAGCGGGCGGGTTGGGCGCTTGGCTGGGGTCCCGGGTCACGACCGGGTTCGTGCTGAGCGATATCCCCGGGGGAGAAATCGACTGGGTGGGCGGCGGGCCTTTGAGCCAGGCACCCGTGGTTGATTGGCCCCGGCTGCCGGGATGGATCGAGGCGAGGCGCCCCGAATATCCTCCGCGATGGCGGCGGCCCATTGAACTTAAACTGCTTGCCGGTCCTGATCAGTTGTTGACGGTCGTGAAGAAATTAGGCGCCCGGCCAGGTCCCATGCTCACGGGTGATGCCCGGGATGTGGGGCGGGGGCTGGCCCGTTCACTCCGGTCCTTGCCGGGTGGACTTTATGGCTGGGTTGGCGAGACCACGGTCCGCCTCCCGCGGCACCCGGGCCGCGGCGGGCGCTGCCGCCAACTTGCCCTGGCCGCGGCCGTTGAACTCTACGGCCGGGATGGCTGGTGCCTGCTGGCCGCGGGGAGCGATGGCCACGATGGCACCGACCCGACCGCGGGCGCGGTCGTCGACGGCAACAGTATTGCCCGGGGCGGAACGATCGAAGAGGCTCGGCGGGCCTTGCGGCGAGCCGATTCCGGGGGCTTCCTCCAGCGGGCCGGAAGCGAGTTTCGCAGCGGACCCACCGGCACCAATGTCAGTGACCTGGTGCTGGCCTGGCGGCAATAGTCGGCGCGTTATTCAAGCGCCCGCTTGCAGCGGCGGAGCCTCGAGCCGGGGCCCATTGGCATCCAGCCACAGCACGCTGCCGCCCTGTTCATGCCAGTTTCCCAACACGATCCTTTCCCGGGCTATGCCATCGACCTCCAGTTGGTGGATGGCGGGGCGATGGGTATGGCCGTGGATGACACGGCGAACGCCCTGCTTGCGAAAGGTTTGTGCCACGGCCTCGGGGTTGACATCCATGATTTCGGGGGCCAGGGTTCGCAGCCGCTCGCCGCTTCTCTCGCGGGCCGTCCCGGCCATTGCCCGGCGGACTTCGATGGGCTTGGCGAGAAAATCGTGCTGCCAGGCCGGGTTGTGGACCATCGCCCGAAAGGCGCGATACTCCGTATCATCGGTGCACAGGATGTCGCCATGCAACAGGAGCGTCGAGACCCCGTAAAAATCGTGCAGTACGGGCTCTGCTATCCGTTCCATGCCGGCCAGTCGCGCGTACTCCGCACCAAGGAGAAAATCACGATTACCGGCCATGAAATAGATCGGAATCCTGGTGGACAGAGCTTTTAGTCCCGTGGCGATTTCGCCGTGGTGCCGCTCGATGGCGTCATCCCCGATCCAGGCCTCGAACAGGTCGCCGAGGATATACAGTGCGGCGGCTTTACGCGCCGGGCCGGCAAGAAAATCGAGAAATACCCGGGTTACGGCGGGGCGCGAGGGGTCGAGATGAAGATCGGATATGAACAGCGTACTCGTCGGCTGATCACCCGGAGCGGATGCGGCTTGAGGCATGGACGGCCTATTCCCAACAATATCAAGCGTCACATCATAGCGGTTTCGATCTATTGTGCGACAATAAACAATCCATACTTTCATTGCGATTTATAGAGACATAATGCGGCTGAGAACGCGATTTGCCCCCAGTCCCACGGGACGGTTGCACCTGGGCAATGCACGCACGGCACTGTTCAATGCCTTGTTTGCCGCCAAGGCCGGTGGCGCTTTTATTTTGCGCATAGAAGATACCGATGCCGGGCGTAGCCAAGCGGTGCACGTGGATGAGCTGGTCGAGGATCTGCGCTGGCTGGGCCTTGCCTGGACGGAGGGGCCGGACATCGGCGGGGATTTTGGACCTTATTACCAATCCCGGCGGGGGGATCGGTACCGGGAGGCGCTCGAACGACTGCTTGGTGAGGATCGTGCCTATCCCTGTTTTTGTTCGCCGGAGCAACTGGCCGCGGAGCGCGAGCGGCAGTTGGCCGCCGGGCATCCGCCGCGGTATTCGGGCCGCTGTGCCCGGCTCGGTAATGACGCGGCCCGGCGGCGAATCGACTTGGGCGAGGCGCATGCGCTGAGATTCCGAGTGCCCCCCGGGCGCCGGATCGAGTATGAAGACCTGATCCGCGGTCACCAGGCGGTTATGAGCGATTCGATGGGGGATTTCATCCTTCGTCGGGCCGATTCGAGTCCCGCGTTCCTGTTTGCCAACGCGCTGGACGATGCGGATATGCGGATCAGTCACGTATTGCGGGGGGCGGATCATGTGAGTAATACGCCGCGTCAGCGGCTGGTGCTGGAAGCCCTGGGGCGGAAACCCCCGGCGTATGGGCATCTGCCCCTGATTGTCGGCGCGCAGGGGCGCCCACTTTCCAAGCGCGGCGCGGCGGCGAGTCTTGCGTCCCTGCGGGAGCGGGGTATCCTGCCCGAGGCGGTGATGAATTACCTGGCCCGCCTCGGCTACAGCGCGGAGCCTGCAACCCTTGCGGGATTTGATGAGCTTGCCGGGAATTTCGATGTGGCACGCCTGGCTCTTTCCCCGGCGCATGACGATGAGGCACAACTCGAACATTGGCAGCGGCTTGCGGTGCGGGAGCTTACCGCCGATCGGGCCTGGCGCTGGAGTGGCGTCTCCTCGGTCGCGCGGGACCGCTGGCCCGCCCTCTGGGACTTGGCCCGAGACAACAGCAGACGACCCGAGGACCTCCGGGTCTGGGCCGAGTTACTGGCCGCCCCGCAGGCCATGCTCGAGCCGGCCCGGGCGGAAATAGGCCTGGCTCCGGCCGGACTGTTTCGCGCCGCCGGGAACTGCGCCGACTGCGAGGATTTTGTGCGGGTGCTCGAACGGGTGCGCATCGCGACCGGGCTGGGGGGGCGGCGATTGTTCAAGCCGCTTCGGGCCGCTCTCAGCGGTTGTCTCGACGGCCCGGAATTGGCCCGCCTATGGGCCTATCTCACGCCCCGGGAACGTGCCGCCCGGCTTGATTACGCGGCCGGCCTGGCCCAGCGAGATGACGCATGAGATTGCCCGAGATCCGTTGCTACAATTCCCTATCACGGCGGCTTGAGCCCCTTCGGCCCATCTTGCCGGGCAGGATAGGCATCTATGTCTGCGGCGTGACCGTCTATGATGATTGTCACCTCGGGCATGCGCGAATGTTGGTGTCTTTCGATGTGGTCGTGCGCTACCTTCGCGCCCGGGGTTACCGGGTCGAGTATGTGCGCAATATCACCGATATCGATGACAAGATCATCCGCCGCGCCGCGGAAACCGGTCAAGGCTGGCAGGCGCTGACCACCCGCTACATCGAGCGGCTGCACGCGGACGAGGCCGCGCTCGGGGTGCTGCGGCCCGATCATGAACCCCGCGCCACCGCGAGCATGGAGTCGATCATTGCCATGATCACCCGCCTGATCGAGCAAGGTTACGCGTACCGGGGTGAGGCGGGTGATGTCTATTACGCCGTCGAGCGGTTCCCGCGTTACGGTGCCCTGTCGGGGCACGATCCGGACTCGCTGAGGGCCGGCGGGCGCATCGCCCCCGGCAAGGACAAGCGCTCGCCGCTGGACTTCACCCTGTGGAAGGCGGCCAAGCCCGGGGAGCCCCGGTGGGAGTCCCCTTGGGGGCCGGGACGCCCGGGGTGGCATATCGAATGCTCGGCCATGTCCACGGCGGCCCTGGGGCCCCATTTCGATATTCATGGCGGCGGACTCGATCTGAAATTTCCCCATCATGAAAACGAAATCGCCCAGTCCGAGGCCGCGACCGGGGAGCCCTTCGTGAACCTGTGGCTGCATAATGGCTTTGTCGAGGTGGGCGAGGAAAAAATGGCTAAATCATTGGGCAACTTCACAACCGTGAGGCAACTGCTTGCCCGCTGGGCGGGAGAGACCCTACGCTACTTTGTTCTCACCAGCCATTATCGCAGTCCCCTGAACTATACCGAGGGCCGGCTGGCCGAGGCACACAGCGCGCTTTCGCGGCTATACCTGGGCTTGCGTGGACTTCCCCACGAAGGCGACCCGGGAGACGCGGCCGGGGAAGGCTATGCCCGGCGGTTCCATGCCGCAATGAGCGAGGATTTCAATACGCCCGAGGCCCTGGCCGTCCTGTTCGATTGCGCCCATGAAATCAACCGGCGGCGCAAAAGTGGTGAGCCGGCGGCCGGGCTGGGGGCCCGGTTGCGAGAGCTGGCCGGGCCGTTGGGATTGCTGCAGCAGGATCCCGAGGCTTTCCTGCGGGGGAAATCCAGTGCGGGATTCGATACCGGGGAGATCGACCGGCAAATCGCCGCCCGAGCCGCGGCGCGCAAGGCGGGCGACTACGCCCGGTCGGACCGGATTCGGGATGAACTGGCCGCTGCCGGCATCGTGCTGGAAGATACCCCGGAAGGAACCCTGTGGCGCAGCAGCCAGACCTAGGCTGCTGCGGGGTTTTCTTTTAGCCCTTCTTCACGCCGGCGGTAGGCCTCGAGCGTGTTCTCGAGCAGCATGGCGACCGTCATCGGGCCTACGCCGCCGGGAACCGGGGTGATCCAGGCGGCGCGTTGGCGGGCCGCGTCGAAACCCACGTCGCCTACCAGGCGCCCGTTACCGAGCCGATTCATGCCGACGTCGATTACCGTGGCGCCAGGACGGACCCATTCGCCCGGGATCAGGTTCGGTTTTCCGACCGCAACGGTCAGCACTTCCGCGCGCTCGACATGGAGGCGCAGGTTGCGGGTGAATTTGTGACATACCGTGACCGTGGCCCCGGCCAACAGCAGTTCGAGTGCCAAGGGGCGGCCCACGATATTTGAAGCCCCGATCACCACGTGTTCGCGGCCCTTGAATTTTTCGCCGATCTCCTCCAGCATCCGCACGATACCCTTTGGTGTGCAGGATCTGAGCCGGGGGATGCGTTGCGCCAGGCGCCCGACATTATAGGGGTGGAACCCGTCCACATCCTTGGCGGGATCGATCCGCTCGATCACCCTGCCGGTGTCGAGCTGGGGCGGGAGCGGCAGCTGGACCAGGATCCCATCGATAAAGGGCTGCCGATTCAGGTTCTCGATCAAAAGATCCAGCTCGAGCTGGGGTGTATCTCCGGGGAGTTCATACGCCGTGGTTGCGATACCCACCTCGCGGCAGGCTTCGCGCTTGTGACGGACATAAATCTCGGAGGCCGGGTTGTCCCCGACCAGTACCACGGCCAGGCCCGGCTGACGCCGGCCCCGGAGCGTCAGTTCCTCGACTTCGGCGCGCAGTTTCCTGCGAATCGAAAGGGCCAGGATTTTACCGTCCAGCAGTCGGGCGGGCATTGATTGGGCCATGGTTAACAAAGCTTGGTATTTTAGCCCAGGAGCCCGCCGGCGGCGGCGTGGTTTTGATCCAGTGGACTTCGCCCGGCATATCCCGCTACAATTCAGCGGCACGGGGTGTGGCGCAGCCTGGTAGCGCGCCTGCTTTGGGAGCAGGAGGCCGCGGGTTCGAGTCCCGCCACCCCGACCAATATATACTCATTCTCCGGCTTTCTCATGCACCTCGTTACTCCAAAAAACGCCGTGCTGCAGAATATTCGTAGTACCACGCAACGTAGGATCAGTTATTAAAACAGGAAGAATATAAATCGCAAAGGCCACTAAAGAAAGCGGCGTCGGCAATCCGTAGATGGTCGAGGAGACCTGGGACTGTAGGGCAATGAAAGGTGCTGAGGCAAGGCCGGAGACAACAAGCAATAATATGGAAATCCACCTCAGGCTGCGACTGGAGCGCGCCGATTCAATGATAAAAATGTGGAACATGACAACCAGGCTGGATGCCACCGCGGTCCAGTACAGGGCATTGTAATCGGCAATCATGCCCCGTGGTAACCAAAGCCTTACGATCACTGCGCCCGCTATGCTTACGGCAACATAAAGAAGCTGCAACGTAGTCCCTCCGCGTAACGACCGCCGCCGGGCCTTCGGGGGATGCACTTTCAATAGGTAGCCGATAAGCCCGACCATCATGATTGCAAAAATAAAGTCTGGAATAACCAGGGTCGCCAGGGCAGCGTTAGGTAGCATATTTCCCCCTTGATCAGGAGCAAGCACGGTCTATGCCGCATGATAAAAAAAGGGGTTTTGAAAGTAAAGAGCCTGCATTGGATTCTGCATGGCGGCGTAGGGCAAGCACCCTGGACCCTCCGGCACATTAACGAGTTGTAATCGGGAAAAGGTTCCCATTAGGGCCGGTTCACGATAGAGTGGAATCGAGAGTTTTTACTTTTACTCCGGATCGAGAATTCCGCCTTCAGAGAAGGTGAATAAGGCAGAGATTTTTGCGTATTTTTTATGTTTTGTACCCGCCCGCCACGTTTCCAGTGCGTGACCGATGTGCCACCCCCTTGTCCGCTCTCTGGACGGGTCATTCGAGATGGATTTTTGTGCCCGGGGTGGGTTCCGGGCGATCCGGGCAGGGTGAGGGCAAGAAATCGGGTTAAGTTTTCACACTGGATTTTATCCCGGGGACTGGAGGATATGCTCATGTCGCTTCATCGGATACAACCGATCGGAAACAGGAGCCTGTTGGGTGGCGTGGTGGTGATGCTGCTCGCGGGGTGCACGAGCTACCATGCCTTGCCGCTACCGCCACGCGACAACCTGCAGAACTCTTTGGCAGCGGCGATAACGGCGGCACCGGCGGGAGTGACGCTGAGCCTTGGTAATGTCGGGCGCTTGGCGGTGATGCGTGCCCCGGTGTTGCAGGCGCTGCGCGGGCGGGTCGAAGTCGAGAAGGCCCGGGCCTATGCGGCGGGCCTGTTGCCGGATCCCCGGCTCGGCTTGAGTGGGGATTATTTGCTGAGTGGTCCGGATTCCTTCAACGGCTGGAGCGCCGGCCTGGATGCCGGCCTGATCGCCTTGATCACCCGGGGCCGTCGCCACCAGGCGGCGCGGGCCCGCTATGCCGCCGCATTGTTGGGGTGGCGCTGGCAGGCCGAACAAGTTGCCCTCAAGGCGCGGCTCGCTTATTTGCGTCTGTGGTCCGTGAAACAGGAAATCGGCTATGGACGACAGGCGCGGGCACTCTTGGGCGCCACGCTCCGGGCGGCCCGGCGCGCCCGGGCCGCGGGGGCGTTGACCACACTTGTTTACGCCCGGCTCGAAACCCGGTGGGTGGCGCTGCAATCGCGGTTGGGGGCTCTTGATCGAGCCGAGCTGCGGTTTCACGCCCGGTTGGCGAACCTGCTCGCCCTGCGGGCGACAACGCCCCTTCGACTCCATGCCCCGGCCGCGGTGCGGCCCGTCGCCGCGGCCGGGGTGGACCGGGCATTGGCGAGCTTGGCTGCAAGGCGGCTGGACTTGCGGGCGCTGCGGGCAGGCTATGCCGGCGCCGATGCGAGGCTGCGGGCCGCAATCCTGGCCCAGTTTCCCCTGCTGTCGCTCGGGCTGAACCGGAGCCGCGATACCGCCGGCAATAACGCCATTGGGCTCGGCATCTCGTTGCGGCTGCCCGTGTTCAATGGCAACCGGGGGCAAATTGCCATCGCTCGGGCCACGCGCCGGGCATTACGCGCCGCCTACCTGTTACACCTCGATACCGGCATGAACCGGATTCTGAGCGTGCACGAACGCCTGGACGCGGTGGGGAGGTTACTCGTCGCGGCACGGAGTCACGCTCCCGCGATAGAACACGGCGCCCGGGGGGCCCTCGCGGCGGTTCGCGCCGGGGCGATGAATCGGCTCGCGGCCTACGCCGCCTACGCGGCATGGATGAACCAGCAGGCGCTGATTGTTCGGCTCGATACCGAGAAAATCGCCTTGACACTGACGCTGCGCACGTTGCTCGGATTTTCCTCCTTTAGCGGGCGGCGGCGATGAAACTTCGGGTCTTTGTGCTTTTCGGGATCGGGCTCTACGCCGGTGCCGGGTTCGGTGCAACTTCCGCTCCAGTGGCGCAGGTCCGCACCCAAGCGGTGAGAATGGAGCACCTCGCGCGGAGGCTTACGGTCTATGGCCAGGTGGATAACCTGCCCCGGGCCCGCGTCTGGATAAGCGCGGCGGGGCCGGTGCGCGTGGTGCGATTGCTGGTAAATCCCGGGGAGGTGGTGGCGCCTGGCCAGGCGCTGATCGAGGTGGCCCAGCCCCGGGCATTTGCCGCCTACCGCGGGACCCGGGCGGCGCTCCGGGCGGCGGCCGCACGGCTGGAGCAGGCGCGGCGGCTCGCCCGGGAGGGGCTCTCTACCCGGGCGAGGCTGGCCGCGGCCAGGGCAACGTGGATCAAGCTGCGGGCGGATCTGGCGGCGCTCGTGTCCGAAGGAGCGAGTCGGCCCGTGCGCCTGATTCGGGCGCGACAAGCGGCTACCGTGACGGCGATAAGAGTCGAGCAAGGGCAATGGGTGGCCGCCGGACAGCCGTTGCTCGGGATTAATCCTACGGCCGGCACCTGGATTCGGCTCGGGCTCACGGCGAGGGAGAGTACCCGGGTACGCCCCGGGATGCCGGTTGCTCTCAGCCCGGTATTCGGACGCCGTGGTTCCAGTAGGGGGCCGAGGGCGAGGATCCGCAGCGTGGGCAGACAGGTCAACCCGGCAAGCGGTTTTGTCGATGCAATCGTCTATCTGCAGCACAATCCGGGTCTTCTACCCGGGGAATGGCTACGTGCCCGGATCACGACGGGCAATTTCTTAGGGTGGTTGGTTCCCGAAAGCTCGCTGCTCCCCGGTCGAGGCGGCTACCATGTTTTCGTGGTGCGCCGCGACCGGGCCATGCGGGTGCCGGTAAAACTCCTGGTGATGCGGCGAGGCCAGGCCCTGGTGTCGGGCCGGCTCCGCGGCGGGGAGCGGGTGGTGAACATCGGAAACCACGAGTTGAAGGACGGCATGCTGGTGCGGGAAATCGGGCAATGAGTCTTACCGAGTGGTTCGGCCGACACCGACGCTCCGCCCTGTTCCTGTTGACAGTGCTGGCGGGTGCCGGCATTTTTTCGGTCTTTCGTCTGCCGGTGGCGCTGTTTCCGGCGGTGATGTTCCCACGCATCGAGGTGAATGTGGATTCCGGCTCGCGTCCTGAACGCCAGGAAGAACTCCTGGTTACACGCCCGCTCGAATTCGCCGTCCGGGCGGTACCGGGGGTTACCGCGATTAGTTCCACCACCAGCCGCGGGGCGACGGACCTGTCGCTACGTTTCAATTGGGGTACCGATATGTCGCGGGCGCTGCTGCAGGTGGAGGCGGCGATCAACCAGGTGATGCCGCGGTTACCGCCGGGCACGAGCTTTCTCGCCCGGCGTATGGACCCGACCACCTTTCCGGTGATCGCCTACAGCCTGAGCGCCAAGACGCTATCGCAGGTGGCGCTGCGCGATATCGCCCGCGAAACGCTTTTGCCATTGTTCACGGGAGTGAAGGGAGTGCGGCGGGTGGCTATTCTCGGCGGTAAAATCGCCGAGTACAGGGTGAGCGTGGATCCGGGCAAGTTGATTCGGTACGGGCTGAGTCTCGCGGCGGTGGAGCGCGCGCTGACCCGGTCAAATGTAGTGGCGGCGCTCGGGCGTTACCGCGCCCATTACCGGTTGTACTTGGTGCTTTCCGATAACCAGGTCAAGCGCCCCGCCGCCATCGCCCGGGTGGTGATCCGCGCGCGGCCCGATGGGGTGGTTACGGTGGCCGATGTGGCAACGGTCCATGCCGCGGTGATGCCGCAGTGGATGACGGTCGGCGCCGACGGCAAGCGGGCGGTCCTGGTGATGGTCTATCAACAGCTGGGAGGCAATACGGTCGCAATCGATCGCGCCATTGCCAATCGACTCAAGGCGTACCGCAAGGTGATTCCCGCGGGAGTCACGATTCGGCAGTGGTACAACCAGAGCGGGCTGATCGAGGCATCGGCGGTTTCGGTACGCGACGCGCTCGCGCTCGGCGTGCTGTTTGCGATGGGAATTCTGCTTCTTTTCCTGCGTAATTTTAAATTGACGTTGATTGCGCTGCTTGCGGTTCCCGCGGTGCTTGCGAGCACGGTGCTGGTGCTGTATCTGGCGGGCCTTAGTTTCAATATCATGACTCTTGGTGGGATGGCGGCGGCCGTGGGGCTGATCATCGACGACATGATCGTGATGCTGGAACATCTGGGCCGTCGCCTGGGCGAGGATGGGCATAGGCCGGAGGCCATGCTTGCCTATGGGCGGGAGTTCACCCGGCCCCTGATCGGTTCCTCGCTCGTTACCACGATCATTTTTTTGCCGCTGGCTTTCCTGAGCGGGGTTACCGGCGCCTTTTTCAAGGCGCTCTCGCTGACCATGGTTGCCGGCCTGGCGCTTTCGTTCCTGTATGCCTGGATCGCGCTGCCGCTCATCGCGGACCGGTTGATGGATGACAAAGACGCGCGGGCGCTCGAACGAAACGGCCGTTTTATGGAGGCATTGCGCGACGGCTACCGCCGCTTGATGCGCCTGCTGGTCGTACATCCCGCCTGGCTGCTAGCCGGGCTCCTGCCGCTGTTCGGGCTCGGATTTCTTGGCTTTCACTACACCCGTTCGGGCTTTATGCCGCACATGAATGAAGGTGGTTTCGTACTCGATTACCGGACCCTGCCCGGTACCTCGCTGAAGGAAACCGATCGCTTGATCACACAAGTTGCGCATATTTTGGCGACGACGCCCGAGGTACGCAACTGGTCGCGGCGAACCGGGGCGCAGCTCGGAGGCGGGATTACCGAGCAAAACGAAGGGGACTTCTTTATTCGCCTGCGCCGCCCGGCGCAGCAGCAGCAAGTGATGGCCAGAATCGCCCGGCGGATTCGGCACGAGGTGCCGGGTTTCACCATTCTCGATATCAAGCAGCCGATGCAGGACCTGATCGGCGACCTGACCTCTTCGCCCCGCCCGGTGGTGATCCGCCTGTTCGGGGGCGATGCGGGTGATTTGCACCGCCTCGCCCCCAGGGTGGCACGGGCGATAAGCCGGGTTCCGGGACTGGATGAAGTACAGGACGGGGTGATTATCGCCGGCGATTCGCTGCGCGTTCAAATCGATCGCATGCGTGCCGGGCTTCTGGGGCTCACCCCGAGGGCGATCACCAACCAGCTTGAGACCTATCTTGCCGGCCGGGTGGTCACCCGGATCGAAAAGCCGCAGAAAATGGTCGGAGTGCGGGTGTGGGTGCCACGCGCGGACCGGGCGACGCGCAGGCAGATCGGGCGGCTCATGTTGCGTACGCCCGCCGGGCGTCTGGTTCCGCTCGGGGAGGTCGCCCGCCTCGTGCCGGTGGTGGGTCAGGCGCAACTGACGCGCTACGATCTCAAGCCCGAGGTCACGGTCTCGGCCCGGATTCAGGGCCGCGGCTATGGGGCGGCGCTCGCCGATGTGCGCCAGGTGCTCGACAGGCCGGGGTTTCTTCCCCCGGGGGTGTATTACCGGCTTGGCGGACTTTATCGGCAGCAACAGATCGCCTTTCACGACCTGGTCATCGTTTTTCTCGCCGCCCTGACGTTGGTGTTTTTCGCCTTGCTGTACCAGTTCGAACGCTTCCGCATCGCCCTGGCGATCCTCGTCGCGCCGCTGTTCGCTCTGCCGGCTGTGTTCCTGGGGCTGTGGCTCACGGGAACCGAGCTGAACATCGCCGCGATCATGGGCATGACCATGATCGTCGGTATCGTGACTGAGCTTGCGGTGTTTTATTTTTCCGAGCTGGAGCAGGTGCGTAAGCGGTTGGGTCTTTACGATGCCTTGGTAGAGGCGGGGGCCAACCGCCTGCGTCCCATCCTGATGACCACGCTGGCCTTCATCCTCGCGCTCGTACCGCTGGCCTTCGGCATGGGGCAGGGAGCCCGGATGTTGCAGCCGCTGGCGATCGCGATCGTTTCCGGCCTGCTGGTCCAGTTGCCGCTCGCGCTGATCGTGGTTCCGGTGACCTACCGCCTTTGCCTGGGTAGGGTCCGGGCGGATGCGCCCGGCGGAGGTTGAGAGGAATTCCCAGGCCGGCGCTTAGGCGCCGGCCGTCGCGGCCATTCTCAGCCGGGCGGTAAACCCTGTGGAGTCGTGTTCGAGCTCGAGGGTTCCCTCATGCAAGCGGGCGATGGCGCGAGCGATAGCAAGTCCCAGGCCGGCACCTCCCGGGCGGCGGCCGCCGCCTTCCGGAGGGCCCTTGCCGCCGTCATGCACCTCCAGTACCAGTTGCCGGCCGGCGGCGCGGGCGGTGAGGATGATCGGAGCGGTTCGCGGCGCGTAGCGCAAAGCATTCTCCAGCAGGTTGACCAGGGCCTGGGCGATCAGTTGACGATCCCCGGTGCAGCGTACTCGGCCCCGGGTGTGGTTTTCGATCCGCTGGCCGCATTCTTGTGCGACCGGCAGGTAGAGTTCGGCCAGATCCGCCACCAGGGCGCCCAAGTCGAATTCGCGAAAGAACTCCGTGCTCGCGCCGCCTTCCAGTTGTGCCAGCCGCAACAGCGCCTCGACACGGCGATCGAGCTCGGCCAGCTCCTCGCGGGCATGGGCGATCTCCTTGCCCGGATCGCTTCCGGTGGCGGTGGCCGCGCGCTCGAGCGCCCGCGAGGCGCGGGCCAGCGGGTGTTTTATCTCGTGGGCCATGCGTGAGCCGAGGTCATGCAGGCCGAGGACCGCCGTTTCGATGCGTTCAAGCATGGCGTTGAACGCCCGGGCGAGTACGACATGCTCGCCGGGTCCCGTCTCATCGAGCCGCTCACCCAGGCGGCCGCCGCGAATCCGCTCGGCGGTTGCACTGGCGCCGGCGATGCGCTTCATGACGCTGCGTCCGATGGCGACGCCTCCGGCCAGGCCGGCGAGAAACATCAATCCGGCGGCCACGGCTCCCCAGAGCTTGAAACTGTCTGTCAGCTGGTCGGGTATGCGCAGGGATTGGCCGATCAGGAGACGGTTGCCGCCGGGCAAGGGGCGCACCAAGGCCTCGATGCGGGGCCCGCCGCCACGGAACCGGAAACGAAACCAGCCTCGGGTCGGTGCACCCGTGGGCCAATGCCGGAAATCTCCGGCGAGTATCTTGCCTTGCGCGCTCGCCAAGGCATAGAATCGGCGGCCCGGATCGTCCGCATCCCGGTCGCCCGGAACAAATACGGCGTTGCTCCTTTGGGCCACGGCGTGTACCAGGGCGATACTTCCCCGGTTGACGTATAGCGCGGTAAGGGCCAGGGATTCGGCCTTGAGGCCGGCTTGGACTTGGGCCCCGATCTGATCATGGGTCGCCACCAGCACCATCGCGACGATGGCGGCGGTGAGAAATGCGTAGAGGAAGGCATACAGGGCGGCCACACGGAAAGCGGTGGTACGCAGCAGCGAAAACCGCGTCGCTGTGCTCATGCGCCGAGCGCGTCCAGGCGATACCCTTCGCCGCGGACGGTCTCGAGGCAGCCGGCGGCCGCGGTCGCGGCAAGCTTGGCGCGCAGGCGGCTCATGTGGACATCGATCACGTTGGTTCCGGGATCGAAGTTGTACCCCCAGACATCGCGCAGGATCATCTCGCGGCTGACGACTTCGCCCGAATGCAGCAACAGGTACTCCAGCAGGAGGTATTCACGTGGCTTCAGGCGCAGGGATTCTCCGCCGACCGTTATCCGGCGGCGGATACGATCGAGCACCAGGGCGCCGCTCCCGAGGCATGGCTGGTTGGCATCGTCGTCGCGGCGGGCCAGGGCGTTGATCCGGGCATGCAATTCGGGCATTGCATAGGGTTTTCCCAGGTAGTCGTCGGCGCCGGCGTTCAGTCCGCCGACGCGGGCATCGACCGATGCGAGGGCCGAGAGCACCAGGATTTTTACCGCGGGATGTCGGCGGCGCAGCCAGGGGATCAGTTCCAAGCCTTCGCCATCGGGCAGCAGGCGATCGAGCACGACGATCCGGGGTGTTCGTTGATTGCAGGCCGCGCGGGCCTGGGCCAGCGATTCGGCCCGGCTTGTCGTGTGGCCGGCATCGATCAGTCCATTGACAATATCGAGCGCAAGTTCGGCGTCGTCCTCGACGACAAGAATGAGCATCGTGGCATACCCCGGGAGCAGATCGAGCTTACGCATTTTAAGCAGTAAAGGAAAGTGTCCGCACCCGAGGATTGTCGGGGCGGGTGCCGTTCGGGCGATTGCCTCCATGCGCTGCGGCAACGGGTTTGCCCGATTGCCGTGGAGGCGGGCGGATGAAACAATTGTAATGAAGATTCGATGGGCAGTGGCGGCGGATGCCTCTATACTAGAGGCCATGCAATATTTCGGCTCGCGTTATCTGCTTTTGCTGCCGCTCATACTGGCCGCTCTTGCAGGCACGGCGATGGCGGGCGGAGCCGAAACATCCGCTGGGCTACGGCGGACGGTAGCGGCCCGGAAGCGGGTTGTAGAGCCGCATTACCTTGCCTTTGCCCGCGTGAGGCCGATCGCCCTGTTGTCCTTGAGGGCGGCGCTGCCCGGGCGGGTGAGCCGATTCGAGATATTGCCGGGGCAACGGCTCCGGGCCGGTGTCGCCGTGGCCCGGTTGGCGGGTCCGAAGATCAACTCTCTTTTAGCCGCCCGCGAAGCGGCCGTGAGCTCGGCGCGGGTGCGATTGAAAACGGCACGCGAGGTGCTGCGGGTCGCCCGCGGACAATATTTCGGGCATTGGATTACCCGCGGCGCCCTGGCGCGGTTGAGCGGTGCCGCAAGCGAGGCCCGTCAAACACTCCGGGCGGCCGCGGCCATGCTACGGGCAACGCGCGCGGAAACGCTCGTGAAGGCCCCGGTCTCGGGTACGGTCGTTTCCCTGGCCGTGGCCGAGGGCGAACGGGTGAGCGCGGGCCAGGTCGTTCTGCGCCTGCAAGCGCCCGGGAGCCTGTGGCTGCTTGCCGAGTTTTATGGCCACGATGCCGCGGTAATTCACCGCGGCATGCGCGGCTGGTTTTCTCCGCTCGGCGGCTCGAAGTCCATCCCGGTTCGGGTGGTGAGCATTTTGTCGCTGGTTCGTGCCGACGGCGCGCGCGGGGTCGGACTCTTGCCACAAGGGAGGGGATCCGGGTGGGTTGCCGGCGAGGCCGGTACGGTGACCCTGTCCGGGGAACCCCGGACCCTGGTGGCGGTTCCTACCCGGGCCCTGGTACTGGATCGGGGGCGGTGGTGGGTGCTGGTGCGAACCCGGAGCGGGCTCGCACGGCGCGCGGTGATCCCGGGACCGAGCCGAGGTAGCGAGACCTTTCTGCTTGGGGGGCTTGCTCCGGGAGCCGAGGTGGTGGTCGAAAACGTTTACCTGCTGTTTCAGCGTGATTTCTCCAAGTATTACCAGGCTCCGGATTAACCGGGATGGCTGAACCGAATCGGCCCCGGAAGCTGTTGCTACGCCCGCTGTTCTGGGTGCTGGTTTTCGGATTTTTGGGCCTTTCGGGGGCCTACGCCTGGATGCATATTCCCGTAGAAGTGCTGCCACGTTTCGACTTTCCCCTGATCCGGGTGATCTCCCACCGACCGGGCGCCACGGCGGCGGAGCTGGAGACTTCGATCGCCCGCCCCCTCGAAGGGCAACTTCTCGCCTTGCCCGGGGTGCAAAGCGTGCGTTCCATCATGGGCAACGGTACGGTCCGGACCGACGTGCGATTTACCAACGGGAGCCGGGTGGAGTCGGATCTTCAAGCCGTGAACGGCGCCATTGACCGGGCCCGGGAGCGGCTGCCGCTTGCGGTTCATCCCCTGGCCGAGATCATGGGAAACGCCATCAACGAGGTGGCCGATTACACCGCAAAAATTCCGCCGCAGGTGTCGCCGGCCGCGGTGCAACGCGCGGTACGGGCAAGGGTCGTTCCCGCCCTGCGGGCGTTGCCCGGGGTGCAACGAGTCGAGGTGTACGGGATGGGCAGGGAGTCGCTCTGGGTCCAGCCCGATCTGCAAGCCTTGCGTCGTTACCGGGTGCCGGTCACGGCGCTCGACGAGGCGTTGCGACGGGCCGTACTGCTCAAGCCCGGCGGCTACTTGTCCGCCGGTCACCGCCATGTCCTGATCGAGGTGCGCAACCTGCCGCTCAGCATTCGTGCCCTTGGGGAGCTGCCGGTCACCTCGCCTTCGGGACCGATTCCACTCGCGGCGTTGGCGCGCATCGTGCGGGCACCGCTACCGGCGCAAAATGCGGTGTTGCTCGATGGACGCCCGAGTGTCGCCATTACCGTGCTCAAGCAGCCCGGCGCATCCACCCTGCCCGTGACCCGGGCGGTTCAGGCGACACTCGATCAAACCCTGAACCAGTTGCCGCACGGGGTTCGCTGGATCCGTGCCTACAGCCAGGGCCACATCGTGCACCTGATCGGAGCCGACCTGGGGCGGAATCTGCTCATTGGCGCCCTGCTTGCCATCGCGGTACTGTTTTGGATCCTGGGAGCGGGGCGGGGGATCTGGATGCTTGCCCTGAGTATTCCACTCTCGCTTCTCATCGCCGTGGCCGGGCTTTTCTTTACCGGGCAAAGCCTGAACCTGATGACCCTCGGGGCGCTCAGCGTCGCCGTGGGCCTATTGGCCGATGACGCCATTATCGTGCTCGAGAGCATTTATCATCGCTGGGAGCGAGGCGAGAGCCGCTGGGACGGCATCCGCAATGGCCTGCGCGACATTGCCGGCCCGGACCTGACCGGCACCTTGACGACGGTGGTCGTGTTTGTCCCGCTGCTGTTTGTCGGCGGGTTGGCGGGGTTGTTTTTCCTTCCCTTTGCGCTGGCCATGGGCTTTGCCCTCCTGGCTTCCCTGGCCATATCCCTGAGTTTGATCCCGCTCGGACTGGGGTTCGTCCGAGCGGCCCCGCGCACCCGCCCGAGCGCCGCCACGCGCCTGCTCGAAACCCTGTATCGCTTGAACCGAAAGCTGTTTGCACTCGCGGCGGGTTTTCCGCGCACCGCGCTGCTGGCTTGTGTGGGGCTGTTGTTTGCAAGCCTTGCCGGTCTCGTCCTGGTAGCGGTCAATTTTCTTTCGCTTCCCAACGAGGGGGTTCTGCTGGAAAGTTTTACCCTGTCGCCCGGAACGGCGTTTGCCGATACCGAGGCGGTGGTGAATCGCATCACCCGGCGCCTGCAAGCCGACCCGCTCGTCGCCCATACCTATGCCCGCATCGGTTCTGCGGTAAATACCGGCTACACCGAGCCGGCTTCGGCGGGGGAGATCATGATTGTCCTGAAGCCCGGGGTCGATGTGAACAGCCTGGATCGGATTGGTCGAAGACTGCTTCATGAAAGTCGCTCGCCGGGGGTACAACTGGCGCTCGATACCCCGACCGTGGAGCGGGTCGGGGAGAGCCTGTCCGGTCTTCCCCAACCCTTCGTCTTGCGGCTGTACGGCAATCGCATCGGCGAGTTGCGTGAACTTTCGGTGAAAATCACGAACCGCCTGCGTCGGGTTCCTGCGCTTGCGGACATCTTTAACAACGATGCCTATCCCGTTACCCAGATCAGGATCAAGCCCAAACCCTCCGCGTTGGGAATCTATGGCCTGAGCGCCGCCGGATTGTACGCCCAACTCAAACCCCTGCTCCAGGGCGAGATTGTCGCCTCGGTGCCCGATGGCGCGCTACCGCTGGCGATTTATACCCGCCTTGCCGATGCCCCCGCGCGTTCCTTGCGGCAACTCGGCTCGATTCCCATCGAGACCCGAGATGGCTGGACCCCGTTGGGGCAATTGGCCCGGTTGCGCTGGGTGAGCACCCCCAACCAGATCCGTCATATCGACGGGACCCGAGCCGTCGATATTCTGGCTACGCCGCGGGGATCGCTGGGGAGCGCAATCTCGAGCGCCCGCCGGGCGCTCGCCGGCCTGAGTTTGCCGCCCGGTTACCGGATTGGTTTCGGCGGTCTGTATCCCGAACTCGAACAGGCGGCAATCGGCCTTGGCCTGGCCGGAATCGTGGCCTTGGTCTTGATGGTGGGAATCCTGGTCCTGCAATTCGATGGCTTGCTGGTTCCCGGCTTGCTGTTGCTGCAAATTCCACTGGCCTTTACCGGTGGGGCGCTGGCGCTGCTGCTGAGCGGCGTCGGGCTGAACCTCGGTGGACTGGTGGCCTTCCTGACCCTGGTGGGGATCAGCCTGAACCATGGCATCGTGCTGCTGCATCGTATTCGCCGTAACGAACGTGGCGGGATGCCGCTACGCGAGGCCATCACCGAGGCCATTCAGGTGCGTTTTCGCCCGATCCTTTTGACTACCCTGACGGCCGTGCTCGGCATGCTACCCACGGCGCTTGGCTGGGGGCAGGGGGCGGCCCCCGAGCAGGGACTCGCGGTGGTGATCCTCGGCGGCATCCTCTGGAGCGCCCTGCTGACGACCAACTTGATTCCGGCGTTGTACCTGCATTGGCACCCGCGATCCATTGCGCCCGAGGCCGCATTCCGATGATTGGGCTTGGCCATTGCGGGCATGCCTGTGCCGATGATCCAGACCTTCGCCTTCCATTCGGGATGCGTTGCTTCGCGCCGCCGCCGTGGCTGACCCGTAGGCGTTGATTGTTCGGCTCGATACCGAGAAAATCGCTTTGACCCGGACGCCGCCCCCGCTGCTTGGACCCCCATCGCTTGCGCCGCCGCCTTGCCGGGGCCTCACCCGGCCCGCACGGAGTACCTCAACGCTATACAATTTGCAATCGGTTTCCAGGGAATGGTGACGAGATGACCGAGAGGATCGAGTTCGAGACGCCGGATGGCTCAGCGGCCACGGGGTTTCGTGCCGGGGGTGTCAAGGCGCCGGGTGTTGTGGTGATCCAGGAATGGTGGGGAGTGAACAGCCAGATCCATACGCTCTGTGAACGCCTCGCCGCTGCGGGTTTCGCGGCGCTCGCTCCGGATCTCTACGCCGGTGAGGTGGTGCCTTATACCGATACGATCGGGGCGGGCGAGGCGATGGAAGCGCTCGATTATGAGCACGTCGTGGGGCAGATTCTCACGGGTGCCGCGCGCCGACTGGCGCTCGGCGGCAGGGTCGGGTGCATCGGTTTCGGCCTCGGCGGCATGCTCGGTGTCCTGGCCGCGGCGCATGTGCCGGAGGTGAGCGCCGCAATCACCTTTTACGGATTACCCCCACTCGAGCACCTGAGCCCGGACAGGGTGCGGGCGCCCCTGCAGGGGCATTTCGCGAGCCGCGACCAAGAGATTACGCCACGGATGGTCGCCGAATTCGCGGCTGGGCTCGAGGCGGCCCGGCGGCCTTACGAGTTCTATCGCTACGAAGCGGATCACGCTTTCCTGAATGCGGAATGTAAGACCTATGACCGGGCGGCGATGACCCTTGCCTGGGATCGCAGTTTGCGCTTTTTGCGCGAACGGTTGCAAGACTGAGTGCCGCGGGTGGCCGGGGCGTGGTGCGGGCATTCGGCTGTCCTCGGCCTGGGCGGGGCGGTGTTGGGCCTGATGCTAGCCCTGCCCGCCCGGGGCTCGCCGATCCCGACGCTGCGGATCGTTCAGGCGCCCGGGCGTGTGCCCTGGCGCCATTTTCCCCAGGGCGGGGTGTGGACCCGGGCCACGCTGATTCGCAAATTGGTTCAGCAGTCGCCGGATCCCGGAGCGGCAACCCGGTTCGTGACTACGGTCAAACTGCTTCGCGGCCGGCGGGCACTGTATGTCGCTTTTTTCAACCGGGATCCGTATCCGGGCGGAATCAGCGTGAATACGCTGCTGCGCGATGCCTCGCAGGACAACGACGATCACGTCAGCCTGGTGCTGGATCCCGATGCGACCGGTCAACTGGGCTATGTGTTTCAGGTCAACGCCGGCGGCGCCCGCCGGGACGGTCTGCTGGCGCCGGGACGCACCCGCCCGGAGTGGCAGTGGAACGGATTATGGGATGTACGGGTCTGGCGCCGATCCTGGGGCTGGGTGGCGCTGCTGCGCATTCCCTATTCCACCCTGCGCTTTAATCCGGGCCACTCGGGCTGGAAAATGAACCTGGCGCGGATGGTTCCGCGCCGGCAACTGATGCTTACCTGGGCCGGGCATAGGCTCAACAGCAACGTATTCGATCTGCGCCAGGCCGGGCGGTTGCTCGGCATGGCCGGGATCGCGGCGCGGCGGCACTGGTTCTTCACGCCTTATGTCGTGGCCGAGGCGGGTGGCGGGGGGGCGCGGCAGAAGGCCGGGATCACCCTGAAGGGAACGCTTACTCCCCGGCTCACCGGAGTGCTGACCGTGCGGCCCGATTTTGCCGAAGCCGAGGCGCCGAGTGCCCAACTCAACTTGACTCCGTATCCCTTGTTCATTCCCGAGACCCGGGCGTTCTTTCTCGAGGGAGCCAACCTGTTCGCCTTTGCCCCGGGGCTTTCCGATCGCCTCATCCCATTTTATTCACGGCAGGTCGGACAGGTTGACGGCGTGGTGATACCGGTGCTCGCCGGCGCCAAATTGGTGGGCCGGTCGGGCCTGACTTCGGTGGGGGTAATGGATGTCCAAACCACCTCGGGGGCGGGTGTCGGGCCGCAAAATCTCTTTGCCGGAGCGCTCGCCTGGCCGCTTCCCGGGGGGCTTCGAATCGGGACACTGGTGACTCATGGGGATCCGACCGGCACCAGCGACAATACTTTCCTTGGGATGGACGCCGCCTGGGAAACCACTCACCTGTTCGGCGATCGTAACTTCAATGCCTCGGCCTGGACCGCCCGCTCGGTCGGCAATCCGGTGCCGGGATACGCCGGCGGTTGGGGCGCCCGGGTGTCTTATCCCAACGATCTGTGGACGTGGCATCTGAGCTACAATCAGTTCGGTCCGGCGCTGTACCCCGCGCTCGGGTTTCTGCCGCGCCCCGGCATCCGCACCCTGGACGGCGGGTTTGCCTATCAACCGCGGCCGAACCCGCTGGGCCACTTCGGTTGGGCGCGGCAGTTCTTCTATGAGTTCTACGGGCATTACACCGCCGCCACCACGGGCGAGCTGCTCGACTGGCGGTTTTTTGTGACTCCGTTCAATTTTCAGCTTGCCGACGGCACCCACTTCGAGGTGAACTGGATGCCGCACTTTCAGCGCCTGACCCAGGCCTTCGAGGTGGCTTCGAATGTGACTATTCCGGCGGGAGACTATCGTTACAACCGCTACCGGATACAGGCTAATTCGCCGGCGGGGCGCACCTGGCAAATCGGTGGCACGATCCACGCCGGGAGATTCTACAATGGACGCCTGACCCAGGTCGATGGCTCGGTGGCCTACGCCACCCCGGGGGGGCATTGGAGTGTCCGGCTCAGCGCGGAAAGCGTTTTCGGCCGCCTGCCGGAGGGCGATTTCGTGTTGCGCTTGTATGGACTCGGGCTGACCTGGGCCGGATCGCCCGCGGTGACGCTCAGCAACAGCGCTCAGTACGATACGATTTCACACCGGGTGTCGGTGAAAAGCATCTTTCGGTGGCACCTGCGCCCCGGAAGCGACCTGTACCTGGTGTGGAACCACGATGTTCCGGTAATCACCACCAACAACCCCGAGGGGAACGGGGTCACGGGCGGGAATCAGCTGGTTGCCAAGCTCGCCTGGACCTTTTCCTGAGTGAGAGGGCGGCACTCGGTTATGCTAGCCTGTCAATTTCCAGGTAGGGGGTTTTCCGAACCATGAACCGAAGCAGCGTGGATCGCCGGGTAGTCGGGCGGGTACCCGAGCGCTACGCCCCCGAATCTCAACTCCGGGAGTTGAAGCGGGAAGCGGGGTCGCTGCCCGAATGGTGCCTCAGTGAACGCCAGCGCTGCGACCTGGAACTGATCTGCAACGGCGGGTTTGCCCCGCTCACGGGTTTTCTGGGGCGTGCCGACTATCGCGGCGTGATCGATTCGATGCGCCTCGCCTCCGGCGCATTGTGGCCTATCCCGGTCACCCTGGATGTTCCGCAAGCGTTTGCCGAGACGATCGCGCCGGGGCGGCGCATCACCTTGCGCGATCCCGAAGGCGTGGCACTGGCGATTTTGACGGTGACCGATCTGTGGGAGCCCGACCGGCGCGAGGAGGCGGCCGGAGTGTTCGGAACCACCGATCCGGCTCATCCGGGAGTGCGTTACCTGTTGGGGCAGACCCACCCAGTCTATGTGGGCGGAAGCGTCATCGGCCTGGCTCCCCCGGTGCACTACGATTTCAAGCACTTGCGCCTGACGCCGAATGATCTGCGGCAACGTTTCGAGCGGCGCAGTTGGCGCCGGATCGTGGCCTTTCAGACCCGTAACCCGATGCACCGGGCACACATGGAGCTGACCTTTCGCGCCGCCCGCGAGGCCGAGGCCAACTTGCTCATTCACCCGAGCGTGGGAATGACCAAGCCGGGTGACATCGACCATTTCACCCGAGTGCGCTGTTACGAACACTTGGTCAAACGCTACCCGGAACAGACTACGATGCTGGCCCTGTTGCCGCTGGCGATGCGCATGGGCGGTCCCCGCGAGGCGCTGTGGCATGCGATCATCCGCCGCAACCACGGCGCGACGCATCTCATCGTTGGCCGCGACCATGCCGGCCCCGGCAAGCGCGCCGACGGGACTCCATTTTACGATCCCTACGCGGCCCAGGAACTGGTCGCCGAATATGCCGCCGAGGTCGGCATCGAGATGCTGCCCTTCAAGCAGATGGTCTATGTACGCGAGCGCGCCCAGTATGCGCCGGTGAATGAGGTACGCGAAGGCGAGACCGTACTCGACATTTCCGGTACCGAGTTTCGCCGCCGCCTCGCCGAAGGGCTGGAAATTCCCGACTGGTTCTCGTTTCCCGAGGTGGTGGAGGAGTTGCGCCGCACGCATCCGCCGCTGTATCGGCGCGGATTCACGGTATTTTTCACCGGCCTGTCGGGGTCGGGCAAGTCCACCATCGCCAATGCCCTGATGGTCAAGTTGCTGGAACTGGGCGGGCGGCGGGTGACGCTGCTCGACGGCGACATCGTGCGCCGCAATCTCTCCAGTGAACTCGGCTTTTCCAAGGCCCATCGCGACCTGAATATTCAGCGCATCGGGTTTGTCGCCAGTGAAATCGCCAAGCACGGGGGCATCGCTCTATGCGCCCCGATCGCCCCCTATGCGGCGACCCGCCGCGCGGTACGCGAGATGGTCGAGGCGAGCGGCGGCGGCTTCATCGAGGTTTATGTGGCGACCTCGCTGGCGGTTTGCGAGGCCCGCGATCGCAAGGGGCTCTATGCCCGGGCGCGGGCCGGACAGATCAAGGAGTTCACCGGGGTGAGCGATCCCTACGAGGTACCCGAGAATCCCGAAATCAAGGTCGATACCCAGGGCATGACCCCGGAGGAGGCCGCCCAGAGCCTGATGCTCAAGCTGGAGCATCGCGGTTATATCCGCTGAACCCCGTGCCGGCCGGGCCGGGTTTCAGGGCTTGCGGGGATCGCGTTGCTCCGATTCGGGCGTGACCTCCCTGGTGGCTGGAAACGGGACTCAGGGGTTACGAATGAGGCGGTAGATCAGGGTGGGAACGAGTGGGGCGAGCCGAGCGATCCAGAGATTGGGGAGCCTGCGGACGGCCGTGTTGAGCAGGCCTCTGCCACCCTCGATGGCTAACATTTCGCGCCAGGCTTGGACCCCGAGGTTGCGGTATTCAAAGCGGGTTTCTGTGAGTAGCCTTTCTAATTGACCGAGGCTCAACGGCTCGCAGTCGTAGCGCTTGCCGCGGCGTGCGAGGTGCAGGTAGGGACTGCGTAGCGACCGGGAGAGCCAACTCAGGAACGGCAGGCGGAAATGGGGCTCGATGATCATCCAGCGGTTGGGCACGGCCAGGTAGCCGACGCCGGTGGTGCGCAGGATGCGATGCACCTCCTGGAGATGATGGCGCTGGGCATTGAGATCGCCGACATGTTCGATCACGTGGTTGGTAATTACGACGTCGAAACTTGCGTCCGGGAACGGCAGTTTAGTGCCCTCGACCCGGTGGAAGTCGAAGCCTTCGCGCAGCAGGCGTTGATCGACGGTATCCACGGCGGTGACTTCGCAGGCAAGCCCCGGGTGGGTGGCGAAGTAATGGGAGATGCCGCCCGAGCCGGTGCCTATCTCCAGCAGCCGCAACGGCTGGGGATCGGATACCAGGTTAAGTAGATGCTCGATCTTGAGCGCCTTGAGTCGGCGGGAAGGCAGATCGAGAACGGCATGGGCCTGCCGCCCGGGGGCCGGGGGCCTCATGGGCGCGGATCTTGCGTGCCGCCGTTTTCCGGTTCGGCACACGGCCTGCGCGCTCGGGCGCGAAGCGCCGGCGGGCGGTGTGTGGAAGTCGGGCGAGGATGGCGTCGAGTCATGGGCGAGCGGGCCGGGCACGGGGTGTCAGTCGCGGCTGGTGTTGGCATAAAGCAAGGTCGCGATCTGCTCGGCCACCAGGCCCATCAGAAACACCAGCCCCGAGACGATGAGCAGGAGTGCGCTCATATTCGAGAAACGGTGCGAGGTGGTGTAGGTCCAGCCGTAATAGCCGGCGCCGACAAGAAAAAAGGCGAGCGAGGCCGGTGTGAACACCTTGAGCGGTGAATACAGCATGGCCACCTTGAGGATGATGAGCAGGAACCGGCTGCCGTCGCGCAGGGGGCGGATGTGGCTGGCGGCTCCGCCGCGGGGTTTTACCTCCACCGGGACGAAGCGCACCGGAAATCCGGCGCGCAGGAAGGCCATCGTGCTGGTGGTGGGGTAGGAAAAGCCATTGGGCAGCAGAAACAGAATTTTTCGGAACAGTTCACGCCGGGCGGCGCGAAAACCCGAGGTGAGGTCGGCGATGCGGTAGCCGGTGACCCAGCTTGCGAGCCGGTTGTAGAAGCCGTTGGCCAGGCGCCGTGCGAGGTTGGCATGGCCACCGGCAGTGCGGGCGCCGACAGCCATGGCATAGCCTGCTTCCAGCGCCGCCAGCAACTTGGCGATTTCACCGGGCCGGTGTTGCCCGTCGGCGTCCATGAACACGACCACCTCTCCCCGTACCTTGCGGGCCCCGTCCTTGATGGCCGCGCCGTTACCCATCGGGTAAGGGTGGCGCAGCACCTGGTCGGCGCCCCCGGCGCGGGCCAGTTCCCCGGTGCCGTCGGTGGAGCCGTCATCGACCACCACGATTTCGGCTTCGGGGTACAGTCCGCGCAGCTCGGCAAGCAGCGAGGGCAGGGTTTCGGCCTCGTTGTGGGCGGGCAGGACGATGGATAGTGCGGGCATGGTCGGGGTTCCCCGGGAGCGGATGCGGCCGATTGTCGCATACCGCCGCCCGGCTTGTTCAGTGTGGCCCGTTCGAGGCCGGTGCCGCGGCGTGAGTATGGGCGGCGAGGCGGCGGCGCATGCGCGCAACGGTTAGGTCGAGTTTCCCGAGACGGTTCAGCCGTTCCACGCGGTGCAACATTTTGCGTGCCAGGGCGAGTTTACCGTCGGTCAGGGCGATGTTGAATACGTTGACCTGGTACTGCGGCGTCGTGGGCATGAGGTTTGCGGCCCGTTGCAGCAGGGGTGCGGATTTTGCGCGCTGCGCCGCGCTCGAGTAGCCAATATAGTTGGCCTCGGTCACCAAGACGTTGGCGTAGTTCATCCCCAGTCGGCGAATGTGGGGGCTGTGATAGATGGCGCTGAACAGGCGTTGCATATCGGTGCGCGGCACCCGGCACTGCTGCCGGGTGATGCACGAGACCAGGGCCTCGATGGCATTGACGTCGGAGACGGTGAAGGGACGCTCGGCGACGGTCCGGATCATGCCCTTGAACCAGGCCGGATCGATCCGGCGCCCGGTCTGGGCCGCCAGCAGGACCATCGCCACCCACGGATCCAACCCTGCACCATATACCCGGGCGGCTCTCTCCGAGGCCGCAAAGGCCGGAGCAATGAATTGCGGTTTGCCTTCCAGGGCGAGATTGGTGTAGATCCGCGATAGCAGATAGGTGCCTCGGGGCGAGTCCGGGTGGTTTTTCGCGCTCCATCGCGCCAGCATCAGGTTGCTGCTCCAGTGCATGGCGCGCGCCGCGGTGGCCAGCCCGAGCGCCATTGCCAGCATTACCACGAAGATCGCGCCGAAGCGAGGCCACTGCCGCGGGTGCCACCGCGGAAGTCGCAACGGGATGCGTAGGGGTTCCAGGAACACCAGGCTCATCAGGGCAAGGATAATGCCCCAGGCGGCCAGATACAGGCGATGCTCGAAGGCGATTTCCAGTGGAAAAATAGTAGAGGTGAGTATTTGGGCGGCAAAAAACCACAGGGTACCGAGCGCAAATAGGGGTCGGCGGCGGACTTGCCACAGTGCCAAGGCGAGCAATGCGCCGAGGAGCAAAAACGAAAGCAGGGTAGTCGGCGGTGAAAGCAACCCGGTCGAGATGACGAAGTCGTCGTGGTAGAGCGTCATGGCCGAGAGCCTGGGACCGAGGATGAGCCCGAGGTAGAACACCACGACCCGGCCCTCGGTCAGCAGCCGCTCACCGAGGTTGAATTCGCGGCCCAGGTAACCGTGCGTGGTGATGCCGGGCAGCAGCCACAGCAGTCCCGCCACCGCCGGGACGATCAGGATGAACGCGTAGAGAACGATCAGCAGGGGGCGGCGGCGCCCATCCGGATCGGCGAAACGCAGTACCGTGAATTCCAGCAGCAGGGTGAATACCGGCAGCAGGGCACCGGTTTCCTTGGTATAGGTGCCGAGTAGTCCGAAGAGCCCAACCGTTGTGCCGAGCAGCACGAGGGTCCAGGGCGTCAGGGCGAGGCGCTTGCGGATTACGACATAGACCCATAGCCCGGCGAGGGTGAAGGTGGCGGCGAGCGCGGTCTCGCGCTGCACCGCGTAGAGAATCGAGGTGAGATTAACCGGGTGTAACGCCCACAGGGTGCCGCTGCCGAGTGCGACCCAGACGATTCGTCGCGGGGAGACGGCGGGGGCATGGCGGCGGCGCCAGGCTTCGAGAAGGGCGCGGGTGAAGCCGATGAAAAGCGCCGTGTTCAGCAGGTGAATGGCGAGATTGGTCGTTTTGAATACATAAGGGTCCAGCCCGAAAAAGTAGCGTTCGAGGGCGAAGCCGGCCAGCGATATCGGGCGCCCGAGCGGCCCGGCCTTGAATGACCACATGGCATGCCACAATGCCTGCCAGTTCAGGTTCGACATCGCCAGGCCCCCGTTGTTGACGAGGTTGCCGTAATCGTCGAGGAGCCAACCTCCGGTCAACCCGGGCAGGTACACCAGCCAGGTGGCGGCGAGCAGGGCCGTGAATGCCAGCCACCAGGCCAGCCGGGGGTCGATAGCAGCGTACGCCGGCAGCGAGAGATCAGGAATCGGCAGGCGGCAGGCTGGTTGTTTTTGCGGCATGGGACGGATCCAGGCGGTGAATGAGATGGCTGAGTCGGCGGATCAGGGGGCGCTCGAGACCGGCCCGATCCAGGCGTTTGAGCGTGGCGAGTTCACTGCGGGCGGCCTGGAAGCGGCCGCCCGCGGCGAGCGCCACGCCGAGGTCATAATGATAAAGTGCGCGCCGCGGAGCCAAGCGCACCAGGGCGGAAAAAGTTTGTACCGCCCGGTCCGCTCGATGCAGTACATTGAGTTGGTAGTTGCCGTGGATCGCCATGATGTCGCGGTTCGGGTAGGGGTTGGCCAGCGCGGCGGCGAACACGGCACGCATGCGGCGCGGATCGAGGCGGCAGGGGTTCGTAGCCCGGGTGGCGCAACGCACCAGGGCGAACAGCGCCGAGACATCCTGGGCGTTGGGGATCCGGCGCCGGGCCAGGGAGCGTTCCATCTCCTGGTACCACCGGGATTTAACCGGTTTCCCAAGCCACGAGGAGAGTAAAATCATGGAGGATTCCGGGTTGATGCTTTGCCCCGGTACCCGTGCGGCCCGCTCCAGCGCGGCATAGGCCTTGGGCGCGAGCGCGGGGTTGGCGTTGGCGAGAATCGCCAGCTCGCGGCCGTACCCATAGGTGGCGCGGGGTGAGCGGGGATGATCGGTCGCGGCACTCAGATAGTAAAGCAGGGGGTTGGACCAGGTCTGGGCGCGCAGCGCCAGCGCGGCGGTGGAAAGGGCGACGAAGGCCGCAACACCCAGCCAGGCCGCCCGGGCGAGGCGCATCCGTGGCGTGGCGAGTAGCAAGGTTGCGAAAAGTCCGAGGAACAGTCCCAGGGTGGGCAGATACTGCCGGTGTTCGAAGACCAGTTCCAGGGGAATAAAGCCCGCGGTCAGCACCTGCCCGGCGAGAAACCACAGGATTCCCAGGCCGAACAGCGGTGCCCGGCGGCGCAGGGCAAACCCGGCCCCGGTCAACGCGGCAATCCCGGCCCAGGCGGGGAGGCTGGTCCAGGGAGAGAACAACCCGGTCGAGATCGGGAAGTCATCGTGATACAGGCTCAGTGCGTAGGGATTGGGAACCAGCGACCAGGCCAGGTAATGCCACAGCACCCGGCCCTCGGTGAGCAGCCGTTCACCGAGACTGAACGGGCGCGCGGCCCAGGCGCTGGGAGCCAATATACCGGGGAGTACCCAGGCCAGCCCGAGTATTCCGGGGAGGACAAGAAATGCCAGAAAATAGGCCACGATACCCCAATCGAGGTGCCGATCGGCACGGCGGAATCCGTACAGAGCCCACTCGAGCACCAGGGCATAGAGCAGGGTCAGCGCGCCGATCTCCTTGGCGAGCAGGGCCAGCGGCGTGGCCACCACCGCGGCGAAGGCGAGCAGCAGGAGGCCGCGGCGACGGCCCCGGCCGGTGTAGAGTCGCTCGCGCCCGGCGAGCCAGGCGATCAGGCCGAGCAGGGTAAAGGTGGCCGCCAGCGAAGTCATGCGCTGCACCACGTACAACACCGAGGTGAGATTGATGGGCGCGAGCAGCCAGGCGGCGGTGACCATGAGCGCCACGGCATCGCGGAGTTTTTCGCTGGGGGCGTTCTGGTTCCGAGCCCGGGCGAAGACGGCGAGAATCAAGCGCACGAGCAGGAAGACGAGCAGTCCGTTGAGTAGGTGAATGGCCAGGTTCACGCGCTTCATGGGCCGGGGATCGAGGCCGTTCGCGTAATAGTCGAGGGCGAAACTGGCCATGCTGAGCGGGCGGCGAAGCAGGCCGCTGCGTTCGCTGAAGGCGGCCTGAAGCAGGGTTTCCGGGGTCAGTCTGTGGATATGCAGGGCCGGGTTGAGCACGATATTGGGATAGTCGTCGAGCATGAATCCACCGCGTGTGCCGGGCCAGTAAACGAGCGCGGCCAGTGCCAGGATGGCTCCCAGGATGGCGCTGGTTCGGCCGCGGCGGCGCATCAGGCGGGTTTACGGGCTGACGATTCCAGCAGCCGGCGCACGTGGCGGAAGGAATCCCGATACCAGCCGCTGCGCTCCAGCCACCAGCGGTGCAGGCGGCGCATGGTCCAACCGCGTGGTGGCAGGGGGTGCAGCTGCCGGTATTCATTCAGCAGGGCGAGTCCGCGGCGCGGGGCATCGGCCGCACCGAGCAGTGAGGCGGTTACCAGGGCGACATCGGGTTTGACGTAGAGGGGAAGCGCGGCGGCAAAATGCTCGTAGGCGGCCGGGATATTCCCGGCATCCAGGTAGAGGCGGCCCTCGAGGATGGTGAATTCTTGGCGCAAGGCGGGATCATGGCTGAAATTTGGATTAGCCAGTGCGGCCCGGGCGAGTGCGAGCATATCCGCGGTATCGAACGGGGCGCACCGGTGCCGTGCCATTTGCCGCTCAAGACGTTGCACTGCCTGGTAGATCAGCGATGAACCCGCGCGGGAGGTGACGGCGGCCCGCCGCGCCGCCGCCAGGTCGGCGGGGGTGGCTCGGCCCAGTGCGCAGGCGGTACTCAGGCGCATGAGCCCGATGCTGATGTCTTCGGGGAGGCGGGCCGAATCCCGCCGCAGGATAGCCAGTGCCGCCAGGGGGTGTCCTTGCTCCACGAGCGTTTGGGTGCCCCGGACGATGGCGCGGGAGGAGTTCGGGTCTTGCCGCATCCACGAGAGCAGGAGTAGGGTTCGGTTTCCCCACAGGTCGGCGCGCAGCGCGGTCAGCCCGGCAAGCAGCGCCAGCGTGCCCACGGCCAGGCCGGTGCGCAGGCGGGGGCCGGCACCGGGACTGCGCACCAGCCACAGTCCCAGTGGCCAGAACAGCAGTGCGGCGGGCAGGTAGTTGCGATGCTCAAAGTAAAGCTCCAGCGGGATGGTGGTGGACTCGAGCAGTTGCCCGGCGAAGTAGAACAGGATCGCCGCCGCAAGTGCGGGCCAGCGGCGGCGGGTACGCCAGGCGAAGGCGATCAACCCGAGAATCAGAACGATCGCCGGCAGGGTGCTCCAGGGTTCGAACCAGCCGCGCGAAGGGGCCGGCGTGGTGAACAGGCCGCCGGTCGCGACATGGGGGATCACGAGAAGGTAAAGATAGTGTGTGAGTACCCGGGGCTCGGTGAGCAGACGCTCGGCAATGCTGATTCCCCGAAACGGGATGATGCGGCTGGCGTGACGCAAAAGGCCCAGCAGGTAGGCCCCGACCAGCGCCGCGGGCAGTCCCAGGAACAGGAGCCGAAACCCGAACCAGGGCCGGGTTGGGGCGGGCTGGTGCGCCGCGGGCGCGGCGAGCACGGTTGCCTCCAGCACCAGGGTGAGCAACGGCAACAGCACCGCGTTTTCCTTGGCCAGCACGCCGAGGAAGGTTCCCCCGAGCAGTCCGCTCAGCATCAGGGCGTAGCCGCTGCGGGTTCGCCCCCGGGCCAGGCGCTCACGCCCGGCAAGCCAGGCGAGTAACCCCGCGAAAACAAAGGTTGCGGCCAGTTCGGCCATGCGTTGCACCACGTAAAGCGTGGTCGAGACGAAGAGTGGATGCAGCAGCCACAGCCCGGCGCCGAGCACCCCGGCCCAGGCCGCGCGCGGCGGATCGAGTCCCCGTGTCCGCGACAGGCGCAGGAGCAGAAACGCGAGCAGGATGCCGTTGAAAAGATGGATCAGAAGATTGGTGAACTTGAATGGCCACGGCGGGGCCGGCCAGTTGCGGGCATCGATGAGAAAACTGGCCAGCGCGAGCGGGCGCCCCGTGGGCCCGGCATTGCCGCTGGTGAGGTAGCTGACCAGGGTGAGCGGGTTGTCGACCGGGCCATAGGCGCCGAGCTTCGGTAGCGTGCCCCAGTCATCGAGCAGGAACGGCCCACCCAGACCCGGAAGGTAGGCCGCCGCGGTTACCCCCAGCAATGCCAGCAGGGCGAGTAGGGGAAGCCAAGGCTGGATCCGGGTGCGAAACATGGAGGCATTTTACCTTTCCCGAGGCGCGGGAACGAGCGGGTGGATCTGCCGGTGTGAAGGGGATCGAGCCGGGAGAAAGCCGGTGACGGCATTCCGTTTATGGTATACCTCAACGCGAAATACACATTACAGCCGGAAAATTTTCATGGGGAAGCGAACGCCGAGCGGAATCCCGGGCAAGCGCCTTGTCTCCGGGGGAGTGTTCCTGGGCCTGGTTCTGGTAACGCTCACGCCGGCGGCGGGGCGGGCCCCGGCCTGGCCGCTGTGGCAGGCCTTCAAGGCGCGTTTCGTTACCTACGACGGGCGGGTTATCGTGCGTAAGGAGAGGGATCTACGCACCGTCTCCGAGGGCCAGGCCTATGCCCTGTTCTTCGCCCTGGTGGCCGATGATCGCCCCGTCTTCGAGCGCCTGCTGGGGTGGACGCGCAGACACCTGGCCGCGGGCGACCTGGCCCGGAATCTGCCTGCCTGGTGGTGGGGGCGGCACACGAATGGGCGCTGGGGGGTGAAGGAGCGACGTTCCGCGGCCGATGCCGATCTGTGGATCGCCTATACGCTTATCCAGGCCGCCCGATTGTGGCGGGTGCCGGGTTGGCGGCGGGAAGGTCTTGCGCTGGCCCGCCTGATCGCCTCGCGCGAGGTGGTGCGGCCTCGCCCCGGGCTGACTCTGCTGCTTGGAGGCGATAAGGGGTTTGTGACCCACGAGGGTTATTTATTCAATCCCAGCTATCCCGCCCTGCCGCTGTTGCTTGCCCTGGCCCGGGCCGCTCCGCGGGGACCGTGGAGCGGGTTGGCCCGGGAGTTGCCCGCGCAACTGGCGGCCGTATGCCGCAACGGCCTGTGCCCGGACTGGGCCCTGTGGTTGCCGGGGTTCGGCTACGGTCTGCCGCTTGCCCGGGAAGGGATGGGAAGCTGGGATGCCATCCGCGTCTATCTTTGGGCCGGGATCAGTGCACCGGCGAGCCCGGGGTATCGGGCCGTGTTGCGGGCGACGGATGGCATGGGGCGGTACCTGCGCCGCCGTGATGCGGTTCCCCTGCAGATCAATATACGCACCGGACGGGGCGGTGGGGGGCAGGCCCCGGTCGGGTTCCTCGCCGCGATACTGCCGGATCTCAAGGCGCTGGGCGAGCGCTCGGTATTTGCTTCTTTGCGGGCGCGTCTTGCCGCCTTCCGAGTTCGCGATGGCCTTTATGCCCGGCCTCCGGGTTACCTGCCGCGTTATTATCAGAACGTACTGGTGCTGTTTGCCCTGGGGTTTCTCGACGGGCGTTATCGCTTTGCCGACGATGGGCACTTGGTGCTGCCTTGGTACCCCCCGCGGCGGTGGATGCTGCGCAAGCCCGCCGTCCCATATTTGCCGCGATTGACCCAATTCGATAGTTTCCAGGAAAACCGGTGTGATTGAACCGCAGGAAATTTCTTTACCGCAAGTATTCGCCACCCTGGACCGCGGGGTGACCGTGGTTACCGGCAACAAGCGTTTGGCAGGCGCGCTGCGCCGCGCCTATGAACAAGCGGCGATGGACCGGGGGCGCGAAGTTTGGCCGACTCCGGATCTGCTGCCCTGGTCCGCGTGGTTGCACAGGACCTGGGAGGAGGTCGTGCTCGGCGGTGCCGCGACGGCGGGCGAACTCTTGCTCACCTCCCCGCAGGAACAGTGGGTGTGGGAAGCGATCATTACCGCGAACATGGTGGATCGGCCCCTACAGCAGGTACCCGGGACGGTACGCCGGGTGCAGCAAGCCTGGCAGTTGATCCAATCGTGGCGATTACCGTGGGATGCGGCGGTATTTCGTTACAACATCGACAGTGCGGCATTCTGGGAATGGGCAACGGAATTCGAGGCCCGGTGCGCGCGCAACGGGTGGTTGCCCCTCGCCCGGCTCGGCGCTGAACTCCAGCGCCGCATTCGGGCCGGGGACCTGGCCGTGCCCGGCGAATTGATGCTGATCGGTTTCGATGAACTGACACCACGGCAGCAGTCGTTATTATCAACCCTGGCCGGGTCGGGTTGCGAGCTGCGCTGGGTGCGGCTCATGGGCAAGAAGAGTCGAGTGGCCCGGAGCGGTTGCGCCGATGGGCGCGAAGAGGCGCTAACCGCCGCCCGCTGGGCGCGGCGGTGGCTCGACGAGAAGCCCGGGGCCCGGATCGGCATCGTGGTTCCGGACCTGGCGTCGCAGCGGGAACTCCTGATTCATGCGCTCGACCGGATTCTGGCCCCGAGGGTATTATCGCCGGGATGTCACTCCGGCGCCCGTCCTTACAACATCTCGCTGGGGGCGCCGTTGAGTACCTATCCCCTGGTCCGTACGGCACTGCGGCTGCTCGACCTATTGGCCTCGAGCATTGACCTGGAAAAGGCGGGCGGGTTGCTGCGTTCACCGTTCCTCGCGGGGTGGGAACGGGAAGCCGGCACCCGGGCGTTGCTGGATGCCCGATTGCGGGAGACCGGCGAACTTCACGTGGCGGTGAAGACGCTGCACTACCACGCCGCGCAACCCGACAGGCCGTACTCCTGCCCGGCGCTCGCGCAGAGGCTCGGCGCCTGGATCGGGATCGCGCGCAATCTTCCCTGTAGCGCTCGTCCGGGGCAGTGGGCGGAATGGTTTACGCAATTATTGAGCGCCGTTGGCTGGGCGAACGGGCGGCCCTTGTCGAGTGAGGAATACCAGGCCGCGGAGGCCTGGCATGAGTTATTGGGCGTGTTTGCGGCCCTGGAGCCGGTCACCGGATCGCTGGGTGCGGCCGCGGCGGTGGCGCAACTGTGGCGCCTGGCCGGGGAGCGAACGTTCCAGCCGCAAACCGGGGCGGTGCCGGTGCAGGTGCTGGGAATGCTCGAGGCCGGTGGGCTTCGATTCGATTGCCTCTGGGTCATGGGGCTGCATGACGGCATGTGGCCGGCAAGCCCACGACCGAATCCGTTCATCCCATTGCCCTTGCAGCGCGATGCCGGACTGCCGCATTCCAGCGAAGAGCGCGAACTGCGGGTGGCGCGCACCGTTACCCGGCGGATATTGACGAGCGCGACCGAGGTGGTGGTGAGTTTTCCGCAGCGCAGCGGCGATGAGCAACTGCGGCCCAGCCCGCTGATCGCCGCGCTTCCCCTGGTGGATTCGCGGGCCTTGCGGCTGTGGCCGGCGATGAGATGGCGGGATGCGGTTCACGCCGGCGCCAGGTTGGTGCCGTTGGCGCAAGATCCCGCACCGCCCCTGGAAAATAGAGAGGCGGGGGGGGGCAGTAAGGTTTTCAAGCTCCAGGCGGCCTGCCCCTTTCGCGCCTTTGCGGAACTGCGGTTGGGGGCGCGGCCCCTGGAGCCGGCGGAGATCGGCTTGAATGCCAAGACCCGGGGGACATTGATGCACCGTATCCTGGAGCGGATATGGCGGGCATTGAATTCACACGAGCGGCTGCTCTCCCTGGAAGCCACCGGCCTGGAAGCCCTGGTGCAAGCCCTGGTGGATGAGGCGATCGAGGAAGCCGCCGGACGTCATCCCCAGGCATTTACCGCTCGCTTCCGGGAACTGGAGGCCGGGCGCCTGCGGCGGCAGGCATTGGAATGGCTGGAGCTGGAGCGGCGACGGGAACCATTTCGGGTGGTGGAGAAGGAGCGGAAATACAGCGTGACCGCCGGCGGGGTCCGGGTGCGGTTGAAAATCGATCGGATCGATGAACTGGCCGCCGGCCGCCGGGTGGTGATCGACTACAAGACCGGTGAGGTGAAGCCACGGCAGTGGTTCGGGGAGCGGCCCGGGGAGCCGCCCGAGGAACCACAACTGCTGCTCTACAGCATGGCGCTTGGAGGAGATGTTTCCGGGGTGCTGTTCGCACAAGTCAAGGCGGGAGCAATGGCCTTCAAGGGGGTGGTCGCCGAGGCCGGGCTGGTGCCGGGGGCAAAGACTTATAAAGAGTTACCGCAGACGCGCCAGATGAATTCCTGGGCCGAGGTGCTGGGGCACTGGCGCACGGCGATGGAGCGGTTGGGAGAGTCTTTTTGCCGCGGAGACGCGGCGGTTAAACCCAGGAAGTACCCGGATACCTGTGCCCACTGTGGGCTTGGACCATTGTGTCGCATCGATGAATTGCGCGCGCTGGGCGGGCCTGTCGCCGGGGCGGACCGCCCATGAACTCCCGGCAACAAACAGCCGATCGCGAGGCCCGCTTGCGGGCCCTCGATCCGACGGCATCATTCATTGTCCAGGCGCCGGCGGGCTCGGGAAAAACGGGTTTGCTCACGCAGCGGTTCCTGGTGCTTCTAGCGGGAGTCGATGCCCCGGAGGAGATCGTTGCGATTACGTTCACCCGCAAGGCGGCCGGTGAGATGCGGCAACGGATATTGGAGGCATTGGAACGGAGCGGGAGCGGGCGGGCGCCGGAGCAGGATCATGCCAGGCGTACCTGGGAGCTTGCCCGGCGAGCCCTGGCGCGGGACGAGGAACGGGGATGGCAGTTGCTGGCTAACCCGGCCCGCCTGCGCATCCAAACCATCGACTCCCTGAGTACGGCGTTGGCACGGCAGATGCCTATTCTCTCCCGGTTCGGCTCGGTTCCGGCCGTTGCCGAGGACGCCGCATCGCTCTATTTCGAGGCGGCCGGCAACACCATTGCCGAATTGGAATCCGGCGCCGAATACTCGGATGCCATCGCCCACTTGGTTCAGCACCTGGATAATCGGTTGGATAAATTGCGGGACCTGATCGCGACCATGCTCGCCCGCCGGGATCAATGGTTGCGTCACGTCGCCGATCCGGGCCACCCGATCCTGAAACGGGAAAACCTGGAAGCGGCCTGGGCCCGCCTGGTTACCGATTCGTTGCGCGGTCTGGCGGCGCGGGTTCCCGGGTCTTGGGAGCCGGAGCTGATCGAGCTGGCCCGCTTCGCCGCGGATAACCTGCGGGGCACGGATTCCCCGATCCTCGCTTGTGCCGGGCTTCAAGGTTTGCCGGGGCGGCAGGTGACGGAGCGTAGCCGCTGGGAAGGGCTGGCGGAAATGTTGTTGACCCGGGATGGGGCTTGGCGGCAGCGCTTGACCAAGGATCAGGGATTTCCGGCGCCGAGTCGTGCGAAGAATGATGCCAGGGCCCGCTTTGCCGAGATGAAGCAGCGCATTACGACGTTGCTGGAGGCGTGGTCGGACGAGGAGGAATTCAGGAAACAGTTGGCTGGGCTGCGGGAGTTGCCGCCGCATCGATATAGTGCCGGGGAGTGGGAAACCTTGCAGGCCCTGGTCGAGCTGTTGCGGGTGGCGGCGGCACAGCTCGAGCTGGTATTCCGGGAACGAGGCCGGGTGGATTTTCCCGCCTTGGCCCAGGCGGCTATCCGGGCATTGGGCGAGCCCGAAGCGCCGACGGATCTCGCTTTGGCGCTGGACTATCGTATTCGCCACTTGTTGGTGGACGAGTTTCAGGATACCTCGTTCAACCAGTACGAATTACTCCAGCGCCTAACGGCCGGCTGGCAGCCGGGAGATGGCCATACCCTGTTCGTGGTGGGTGATCCCATGCAGTCCATCTACCGCTTCCGGGAAGCGGAAGTCGGCTTGTTTTTGGCCGCCAGAAAACATGGGATCGGTCAGGTACCGCTCGAATTTCTCCGTCTCGCGGTCAATTTTCGCTCGCAGCAGGGGATCGTCGATTGGATCAATCAACACTTTCCGGCCATATTGCCGGGTGCGGACGATGTTGCCGGCGGCGCCGTGTCCTATGCGCCGACGACCGCCTTTCACCCGCCATTGGCGGGGGCGGCCGTCAGCGTCTATCCCTCGTTGGCACGGGATGATGCCGCGGAAGCATGCCGGGTCGTGGCGCTGGTGCGGCAGGCGAAGGCGGCGCACCCACAGGGCACGACCGCCATCCTGGTCCGGAGCCGGGCCCACCTGGCGCGGATCGTGGAGCGGCTCCACGAGGCCGGCTTGCGCTTCCGGGCGGTGGAGATCGAGCGCCTGGCACACCGGACGGTGGTGCAGGATCTGCTGGCGCTGACCCGGGCATTGAGCCATCTTGGTGATCGCATCGCTTGGCTGGCGGTGCTCAGGGCGCCGTATTGCGGGCTGACGCTGAAGGATCTGCATACCTTGGCGGGAGACGATTCCGAGCATACGATTATCGATTTATTGCACCAGCAACGGCGCCTGAAGCGGTTGAGCCCGGAGGGTCAAGAGCGTATCGCCCGGGTGCTGCCGGTGCTGGATGCGCTGCTCTCGGAGCAGGCGCGGCGGCCCCTGCGCAGTACCATCGAAGGGGCGTGGATCGCCTTGGGCGGTCCGGCTTGCGTGACCGAGGAGACGGACCTGGAGGATGGAGAGGTCTATTTTCAGTTGCTGGAAAGGCTCGGCGGCGAAGGAGATATGCCGGATATCGCCGAGCTTAACCGCCAGGTCGAACAGCTCTTTGCCTTGGCGGATGTGGCAGCGGACGATTCCCTGCAACTGATGACGATTCATAAGGCCAAGGGATTGGAATTCGATACGGTGATCGTGCCCGGGCTGGGCCGCGGCCCGGGCCGTGATGAGGCGAAACTGTTGCATTGGCTGGAGCGGGGCCGGGAGTCGGGTGGCAGCGATCTCCTGCTTGCCCCGATCAGCGCCCATGGCGAGGATAAGAACCCGATGGCGGCCTACCTGCAGCGGCTGGACACCGCGAAGGGGCACTTTGAGGATGGACGTTTGCTGTATGTTGCCGCGACCCGGGCCAAGCAACGACTGCATCTTCTGGGGCATGTTGAGGTTCGGGAACCCGATGGCGGATCGGGACCCGGACTCAAGGATCCGCCCCGGGATTCTCTTTTGGCGCGCCTGTGGCCGGCGGTTGCCAATGACTTTCGAGCGCTGCTGGCCGCCTCCGGCGGTGCCACGGCGGAACCGAAAGATTCACTTGAACCGGCGATCCATGCCTTTGGGCGCACCCGGCTGGCGCCGGACTGGTCCTTGCCGGCCCCGCCGGAATCCGTTCCGGTTGCCGCTACGGTCGCGCAGAGCAGCGGCGGGTTACCGGAGTTTCATTGGGCCGGAGAGACCGCGCGACACGTCGGTACCGTGGTGCACCGGTTGCTGCAACGGATTGGGGCAATGGGTGCCGAGTCCGTTACGGCCGGTGAATTGCGGCGCTTCGAGCGAATTGGCCGCAAGATGTTGATCGACCTGGGAGTGTCCGGGGATCATCTTGCGGTTGCGGCCGGGAAGGTGGGCGCGGCCCTGCGGGTGATGCTGCAGGATGCGCGGGGAAAGTGGATTCTCAGCGGACGGCATGAGCAGGCACACTGCGAGCTGGCGCTGAGCGCCGCCCACGCCGGCGGGATCGTCCACCTGGTCATCGATCGGACATTCGTGGATGAACGCGGCACCCGCTGGATCATCGATTACAAGACCGGCATTCACGCCGGGGGCGGCGTCGAAGAATTTTTGGACCGAGAGCAAGAGCGCTACCGGCAGCAGTTGGAACGCTACGCTGCCTTGATGCGCAAAATAGAAACAAAACCGATTCGCCTGGGCCTGTATTTCCCGCTTCTGGGGGGGTGGCGGGAGTGGCCGTTGTAGCCGGGAGGTCGTTGCTGTGGCAGAATCAAGTGCGGGTACCGGGAGGTTCGACGGGTGATGGGCGGCTGGAACACCGGGGTGGGGCGATACGCGGCAAGCGGGTATCGAAGCCCGTGACGGTGACGCTGTACTGGCATGACTATGAGACCTTCGGCGTCGATCCCAGGCGGGATCGCCCGGCGCAGTTTGCCGGGCTGCGTACCGATGCCGCGCTCAACGAAATCGGCGAGCCGCTGGTCATCTACTGCCGGCCGGCGCGGGATGGTTTGCCCTCCCCGGAGGCCTGCCTGCTCACCGGTATCACCCCCCAGCTGGCGGCTGCGCGGGGCCTGCCGGAGCCCGAGTTCATCGCCCGCATTCACGCCGAGCTGAGTCACCCGGGCACCTGCGGCGTGGGTTACAACAGCCTGCGGTTCGACGACGAGGTGACCCGCCACGCGTTGTACCGGAATTTCTACGATCCCTATGCCCGGGAATGGCGAGAAGGAAATTCGCGCTGGGATATCATCGACCTGGCGCGCATGGCCTATGCCCTGCGCCCGGAGGGAATCGAGTGGCCCCGCTACGGCGATGGCCGGCCCAGCTTTCGGCTCGAGGACCTGGCCGCGGCCAACGGGATCGGCCACGACCGCGCCCACGATGCGTTGTCCGACGTGCAGGCCACCCTTGGCCTGGCACGCCGGGTTCGTAGCCGCCAACCCCGTCTCTATGATTGGCTATTCCGGCTGCGCGACAAGCGCCGGGCGGCCGAGCAGCTGGACCTGGTAGGGCATCGGCCCGTGGTACACACCTCGCGGCGGTACCCGGCCCAGACCGGTTGCACTACCCTGGTCATGCCGCTGGTCGGCGAGCCGGGGAACTCCAACGGGGTGTTGGTCTACGATCTGCGCCGGGATCCGGCACCGTTCCTGGATCTGGACGAGGCGAGTCTGCGTGAACGCTTGTTCACCCGGGTTGAGGATTTACCGGAGGGGGTGGAGCGGCTGCCGGTCAAGTCCGTGAAAATCAACCGCTGCCCGGCCCTGGCACCCCCCAAGACGCTCGATCGAGCGGTTGTCGAGCGGATCGCGATCGACCTGGATGCCTGTAGCCGGAATTGGCACCGATTAAGTGCGAACCAGGGCTTCATCCAGCGAGTTGCCCAAGCCTATGGCCGACGGGAATTCCGCCCCGCCGCGGACGTCGACCTGGCGCTATATGATGGTTTTCTGGGCGATGCAGACCGGGCGTTGTTAATCCGGGTGCGTGATGCTTCGCCGCGGGAACTGGCAACAACCCGGTTCGATTTTCACGATACCCGGTTGTCGGAACTGCTATTCCGTTACCGGGCCCGAAACTGGCCGGAGACCCTGTCCCCGGAGGAAGCCCGGCGCTGGGAACGATTTTGCCACCGGCGGCTACGGGATGCAGAGGGGGTTGACGGGATCACCCTGCGGGATTATTACGCGCGGATCGCGCGGCTCCGGGATAAGCATGCGGGCGATGCCCAGGCCCAACGGATACTGGATGCGCTGGATGAGTGGGGAGCGATCCTTGATTCCCCGCAACCCTGATCGGGCGGCACCATTCGGATTCCTTGTCGCGGCCGCTGCGCCGGCTTTAACCCAACGGGACCGGGGTCAATAGCCCATGCTGAGGGACAGGCTGACGTAGCCGACGCCGCTCACCCCCGAACTCTTGAGATACCCCGCGCCGGTATCCAGGCGCAGGTGCCGGGTAAGGCGCCAGCCGGAAAATAATCCCGCCCGCCAGATGTGATAATCCGGCCCTCCCTGGTAGCCTGCCGCCGGGCCGAAGGAGAATCGGGGGGTAAAGGCGTAGCCCAGGCGCGCCCGGCTCCAGTATTGACGGGGGCCGATGCTGTAGTTGGCGATCAGCTCGCCTGCGAGCCGGGGGGTAAAGGCTCGGCTGAACTCGGCCTGGACGAGCACAAAGGCCCGGCCGCCGCGATTGCGGGCGCCGGGGTCATTCGGACTGAGATGCGTATTCTGCCAGCCCGGTGCGATCGAGAGCGCCCGGCTCCAGCCCGCGCCCGACCAGCCATAGCCGAAGCCGAAAGCCGCTCCCGGAACGTGAGCCTTGACCAGGCCCGGTCCGCCGACATAGCGGTAGGTGGTGTACTGCAGCCAGGGACGCACGAACCAGCCCTGGCCGAGGCGCGATCCGGCCAGGGGGATGAGACTGCCCAAATAGGCCGAGTCGCCGTTCGCCGAGAATTGTCCGCCGACCAGGAACAGGTTCCGCGGGGCGGCGCCCGTGGCGGCCGCCGGCAGGGCGAGCGCCAGCACCGCGCCCAACAGCGCCATGTGTGTCCAGCCGCGCGATCCGCAAGCCATCATGATATTACCTCGTACAGATAGGGTTCGACCGCCGCGGAATTGTGCCTTGCGAGCGGCTTGAGTTTGCCCTGGATCAGGTCCCGGTGATACTTGCCCAGCCGCAGCAGGGCGAGAGTCTTGTCGGTGGGCAGGGCGTTGAGACTGAGTATCAGCGGGCGTTCGCCCTCCTGTTCCCCGCTGATCAGCCCCAGCGGGCGCGGTTTACGGTCTTTTCCGCCGGTACCCAGCAGGGGCGCCCAGAAACGGAGATTGGGCAAGCGCTGCCGCGGGTGACCCTGGAGCAGGTCCAGCATCACTTCGAGCGGCGTGCGCAGGCGGGCGGTGAGTCCACGTACCCGCCACTGTAGCTCCGAACCGTAGAGAAACCGCAGCAGCTCGACCGGAGTCTCCGCCTCGGTCCAGAGAAAATTCAGGCCGTAATGACGCCGTTCATCCCCCGGTGTTTCCACCACCCGGGCCGCGAACGGTAGCTCGCCTCCCGGCAGCAGGAGCCGGCCCTTCAGGGTTGTGCCCGCAGTCGGGGGCGGGGTGCATTCGGCGTACAGGCGCATCCCGCCGACGGAGATATCGTCGGCGACGCCGAGGGTTTCTTCCCCGCCGTGTTCGACCCGCACCGCGAGCGGTACCGGGAAGCGGTATTCGGCCCGCTGGCCCCGCCGGCCCAGGGTAAAGCCCACCACCGCAAGCCCCAGGAGCACGACCAGGCCCGCCCACAGGATGTTGGCTACCAGTGCCTCCCACGGCAGTTGATGCTGCGCGGGATAGAGCCAGGCACCGATGCCGATCGAGGTGGCGAGAAACGCCAGCAGCAGCATTTGCGGCAGCAGCAGGGCGGCCTCGCTGCCGCGGGTGTTCTGCCCCTTGCTGCTTACCTTGAAACTGATCTTGCCGCGTGCCAGCGAGAGCGTGGCGTAGGCGAACACGAAGGCGCGTAGCAGGTTGTACTGCTCGATGTTGGGGGTGCTGCCGTAGCCCCGGGCCAGCTCCTCGAACAGCCAGAAGCTGAGAAAGTAGTAGGGCAGGAAGTGCATCAGGAAGTCGATATTGAAGGTGTTGATGGGCATGATGCCGGTGAACAGTACCACCCCCGGCACCACGTAGAGGAGCAATCGTTGCCAGGCGTCGAAGTAGGTGAGCACCGAGGCGGCATTGCAGAGGCGCTGGGCCATGGTGTAGCCGCGCGCGAACAGCAGCCCTTCCTGGCGCCAGATCTGCATCGCCCCCTGACCCCAACGCAGGCGCTGGCGCAAAAAGGCGCGTAGCGTGGGCGAGGCGATCCCGAAGGCCAGGGCCTCGGCGTGATAGACCGAGCGCCAGCCTTTTTTCTGCAGCCGCAGCGTGGTGTGCAGATCCTCGGCCACGGTGCCGGTGGCGAAGCCATCGACCGAGTCGAGCGCCCGGCGGCGTAGCACCGCCGTGGTGCCGGCGAACATGGTGGCGTTCCAGTAGTCCTTGCCGCGCTGGACCACCCGGAAAAACAGCGACTGCTCGCCCCAGCGCAGCCGTCCGCGGCCGCGGTTCTGGTAGGAATCGAGGTTATAGAACTCCTGTGGGCACTGCACGAAGGCGACCTTGTCGTCGGTGAAGTAACCCAGCGTGCGGGAGAGAAAGTGGGCGTTCGGGATGTGGTCGGCATCGAATACGGCGATGAACTCGGCATCGCTGTGGTTGAGGGCGTTGTTGAGGTTGCCGGCCTTGGCGTCGGTATTGGCGGCGCGGGCGAGATAACGGCAGCCGAGTTCCGTGGCCAGTTGCCGCATCTGCGGGCGGTCGCCGTCGTCCAGCAGCCAGGTCTGGTGCGGGTAGTCGATGGCGAGCGCTCCGATCAGGGTGCGCCGTACCAGCTCGACGGGTTCGTTATAGGTAGGGATGAACACATCCACGCTTTTGTCCGCGGGCGCGGCGGGTGGTTTGCGTACGCTCAGGCGCCACACCATGAACAGATGTAGCAACACGCTCAACAGGCCGTAGGTCTCGGCCGCGTACACCGCCCAGGAGAAGTAACGGGCCAACGGGTTGAAGGTGCCGCTGCGCCAGATCAGGTACCACGCGGCCACGCCGAGAAAGACCAGGACCAGTATTTGCTGGACGAGATACAACGGCCGGTACGCCGGATGCCCGTTACGCGCTGCCTTTGGCTGCATGACCGTGCCCTCCCTCGAGTTTCGGTTGCCAGGCCCTGGAACCAGTGTACCCCGGCTTGCCGTGATTGGCAATCATTGGCATTCGGAGGCGTTTTCGGGGCGCGGGGGCGGGTTAAAAAACGGCCCGCCGAGGCGGGCCGTAGGGGTGTCCGCCGCACCAGCGTGCGACGAGAGGAGGACGGTTTTTAGGGGTTACGACAGTTGGCCGGCAGGTATTGTGGCGGGGTAGTGCCTTTTTTGCAGATCCAGGTAATCGAGGCGCCGCCTCCAGCGACAACCGGACTGAGAATGATGGTTTTTCCCTGTGCGGGAGGGGGTAGGTTGCCACTTGCACCCGACGTTAGAGCGGTGATCCGGCCACCGGCGCCGACGGTGACCGAGGCCGTGGCCGGGCCGGCGTAGGAGGTCGGCGAGCTGAGTCCAGCCGAAGCGTTGCTCCCGGGAAATCTGCCGTTGGTGGAGTAGTACTCGGCCACCGCGGTCTTGGCCGGCCCCATTTTGACGATGGTCGCCGACAGCTTGGCGCGGTTGGTGTAGTTGAGGTACAGGGGGATCGCAATCGCCGCCAGGATGGCGATGATCGCGACCACGATCATCAGTTCGATCAGGGTGAAGCCCTGTTGCTGTTTACGCATGTTATCGGTCCTCCAAAAAGCTTGCGGGGCAGGCCACCATGGCCTACGCCAAAACTACAGCAAGATGCGTGCCGAAGTCCCGAAAGATGCGAGTCAGGATCGTTCAAAACGCGCGTTCTCAATTCATACGGTTTCTGGTTTTACTCCAGTAAGTGTTTCTTGTTAAATAAAAAACCATTTTTATGGGAGAAATCCATGGGGGTTTATCCCGCGTTGCGGACCGGTTTTCCCGCAAGCGGCGGCCACGCGGAGACCGGGCGGTGGCAGGGGGGGCGCGGGCGACATTTTGCGTCACCGGGTGACAAAAATCGGCACTCGGGCGCGGTGCCCGGACGCGGGGATCGGCGGGGATTACAGGTTGATGCCGAGCTTGTCGATGCGGTAGCGGAGTTGGCGGAAGCTGACGCCGAGCCGTCGCGCCGCCTCGGTGCGGTTGCCGCCGGTCGCGCGCAGGGCCTTGACGATGGCTTCGCGCTCGAGCTGCTCCAGCAGGTTGGGCAGGGTGCAGGTGCCGAGAAAAGTTTCGCCCGCGGTCGTCGGATGGTCGCGAAGTTGCAGATCCTCGACCTCGATCCGCGGGCCGGTGGCCAGCGTGAAGGCGCGCTCGATCACGTTTTCCAGTTCGCGGACGTTGCCGGGCCAGGGGTGGGCATCGAGCCGATAGCGGGCGGCGCTGCTCAGGCGCGGGGCGGGCCGGCCGACCCGGGCCGCAAACCGTTCCAGAAAGTGTTCGGTCAGCAGCGGGATATCTTCCCGGCGTTCGCGCAGCGGGGGCACATGCAGGGTGATGACGTCGAGGCGGTAATAGAGATCCTCGCGGAACTTGCCCGCGCCGATCCAGCGTTCCAGGTCCCGGTGGGTGGCGGAAAGAAAGCGCACGTCCACCGGTTTTTCTCGGCTCTCGCCGACGGGACGGACGGCGCGTTCCTGAATCAGGCGCAGCAGCTTGACTTGCATTGCCGGGGGCAGTTCGCTCACCTCGTCGAGAAACAGGGTGCCGCCCTCGGCGGCCTCGACCAGGCCCCGGCGGTTCGCGATCGCCCCGGTGAAGGCGCCCTTTCTGTGGCCGAACAGTTCGCTTTCGACCAGTTCGGCGGGAATGGCGCCGCAGTTGACGGGGATGAAGGGCCCCGGGGCGCGGGGGCCGCTGTCGTGGATGAGCCGGGCGACCAGTTCCTTGCCGGTACCCGATTCACCGCGGATCAGTACCGGGGCCTGGCTGCGGGCTACCCGCGCGATCAGCCCCCGCAGCTTGTAGAGCGCCGGCGATTCGCCGAGCAGCGAGGTCGGGGGCCGGGCCTGGGGGGTGTGGCGTAATTCGAGGGCACGGGTGATGAGGCGGCGCAGTACGCCGAGATCGACGGGCTTGGCGACGAAGTCGAAGGCGCCGGCCTTGAGCGCGGCGACGGCGCTTTCCACGTTGCCATAGGCGGTGATGACCGCGATCGGCACCGTGGCGGCCTGGGTCTGCATCCACTCGACCAGTTCGAGCCCCTCGCCGTCGGGCAGGCGCAGGTCGGTCAGTACCGCATCGATCGGGTTGGCGCTCAACTGGTGGCGGGCCTCGGCCAGGCTGGCGGCGATGGTGGCCAGGCAGCCCATCTGCTCCAGCGTGAGCGCGATCAGGTCGCAGATGTCGGGTTCATCGTCGACGATCAAAACCCGGGCGGGGGGGGAGATACTGCGGGGCTGGCTCATGGCTCGGTGCGCATCCTGAGGCGAAACCGCGCACCTCCGCCGGGGCGGGTGGCGGCGATGATTTCGGCGCCGTTGGCTACCGCCAGTTCGCGGGCCAGGTACAGGCCGAGCCCGGTGCCCTGGGCGTGGGTGGTGGTAAACGGTTCGAACATGGCTTCCTCCCGACCTGCGACTCCGGGGCCGCGGTCCAGTACGTCAAGATACACCATCGCCGCGGAGCGGCTCGCCCGGATGGTGGCTCCCGCGGGCGAGGCCCCGTGACCGAAGGCATTATCCACCAGGTTTTCCACGATCAGCGACAGGTGCCCCGAGTCGAAGCGCACGGGCGGGATTCGTTCGGGAACGTGGATTTTGAGCCGTGCCAGGCGTTCGGGGTGGCTTTCACCGTAGCGGGAGCGAAAGTTTTGCAGCCACTCGGGCAGGTCGAGGTCGCGGGTGTCGGCGGGGGCGCGCCGGGACAGGCGAAGCACGTCCTCGATTATCTGTTCCAGGCGGCGGGATTGGCGTTCGATGATCCCGACCAGCCGTTGCTCGGGTTCGCCGAGCGCCGCGCTTTCGCCGAGCAACTGGTTCGCGTGGCTGATGGCCGCGAGCGGATTGCGTACCTGGTGAGCGATGCCGGCGCTGAGGCGCCCGAGGGCGGTGAGCTTGAGGGCCTGGGCCTGCTCGGCCGCGGCATTGGCGTCTTCGATAAACACCAGCCGCTCCCTGTGGTTGCCCAGGGTGCGCAGGCGGATGCGGCGTTGCGCCCCCCCGGAGAGATTGATGAGCCGTTCCGCGGCGTAATCTTCCTGCGGTTCGTGAATCAGTTCCGCCAGCCGGAGCAGCCCCTCGTCGCCGAGCAGGTGATGCACCGCGGGGTTGCTGCGCAGGATGCGCCCCGCGGCATCGATGACCACGAGGCCGATATCGAGTTCGGCGATGACCCGGCGGTTGAGCGCATCGAGGCGCGCCACATCCAGGCCCCGGCGTTGCGCCAGGGCTTCGCTCGCGAGCAGGCGGGTGGCAAGGAAATGCCCCAGCCAGGCGAGGGCGAACAGGCCGAGTCCGAGCAGGGCGGCCGCGGTATAGCCGGCGATAAAAGCCGTGCCGCCGAGGTTTTTCACGAGCACGACGGTAAGCAGGAGCAGGGCGGCGGCGGCGGCGGGGAAATAGGCGTGGGAGCGGTTCGCGGCGGCGGCCGAGCCGACCGCCACGGGCAGCACCAGCAGGAGAGCCAGCCCGGCAAGATCGACCCCAACGGCCTGGGTCAACACGGCGGCGGCGAGCAGATCGAGAAGCGGTTCGAGGCGGCTTTGCAGGAAGAGACTGGGCCGTTCCCGCACCAGCATGGGGATTGCGAGCAGCCCGAACAGCAGGTAGAACAGCGCCGTCGCGGCCAGTACCCGGGGCGAGCGAATGCCCAGCGCCACGGCCATGTGCGGCGCGGCGGCAACGCTCAGCGCGGAACCGGCCAGGATCAGGCGGTAGATATTCAGCAGTTCGAGCAGGCGCCAGCGAACCGTCCGTTCGCCCCGCTTGCCGATTTTATCGACCGGCCATTTTGCGAAATCAATACGCATAATGCAAAATATAAAGGTTTATTGGTTCCGCCGCAGCCGGGCGGAACATTTTTTATACCTATGGAATGGGAAATTCAATGAATTTACATGAATATCAGGCCAAGCCGCTGTTCGCGCGTTTTGGCGTTCCGGTGCCCGCGGGGCGGGTGGCCGGCAACCGCGCCGAGGCCGAGGCCGCGACGCGTTCGCTCGGGGGTGAACTTTGGGTGGTCAAGGCGCAGATCCACGCCGGGGGGCGTGGCAAGGCGGGCGGGGTGAAGCTGTGCCGCTCGGCCGCCGAGGCCGGCGCGGCCGCCGAGGCGATGATCGGGCGGCGGCTGGTGACGCACCAGACCCAGGCCCAGGGGCTGCCGATCGAGAAGGTGTGGGTCGAGTGCGGCTCGGCGATCGCCCGCGAACTGTACCTGAGCCTGGTGGTGGATCGTTCGCGCGAGTGCCTCGCCTTTATCGCTTCGGCCGCCGGTGGCATGGAGATCGAAGAGGTCGCGGCCAAGCACCCGGAGCAGATTATTACTGTTGCCATCAACCCGGCCTCCGGGTTTTCCGGTTTCGAGGCCCGGCGCCTGGCCTTTGCGCTCGGGCTCGAGGGGGGGCAGGTCAAGGCCTTTACGCGCCTCGCGCGGGGGCTGTATGACCTGTTTGTAGCCAAGGATGCCAGTTTGATCGAGATCAACCCGCTGATCGTCACCGCCGCCGGCGAGTTGTTGGCACTCGACGCCAAGGTGAACCTGGATGACAATGCCCTGTTCCGGCACCAGGATCTTGCCGATCTGCGTGATCCGAGCCAGGAGGATGCCACCGAGGCCGAGGCGGGCGAGCATGGTTTGAACTACGTTTCGCTCGATGGCGATATCGCCTGCATGGTCAACGGCGCGGGGCTGGCGATGGCGACGATGGATCTGATCAAGCTCGCCGGCGGTGAGCCCGCGAACTTCCTCGACGTGGGCGGCAGCGCGACCGCCGAGCGGGTCACCGTGGCGTTTCGGCTGATTCTGTCCAACCCGCGGGTCAAGGCGATCCTGGTGAACATCTTCGGCGGAATCGTCCACTGCGACATGATCGCCGAGGGGGTCATCAATGCGGTCAAGGGCGTGGGCGTTCCGGTGCCGGTGGTGGTGCGGCTCGAGGGCACCAATGTGGAGGCCGGGCGCAAGCTGCTCACCGAGAGCGGGCTGGACATCATCGCCGCCGAGAATCTGACCGATGCCGCCGAGAAGGCGGTAGCCGCGGCACGTCATACGCAACGCGAAGGAAAGCCATCATGAGTATTTTGATCGACCGGGACACACGGGTCATCTGCCAGGGATTTACCGGCCGCCAGGGGACGTTTCACAGTGAGCAGGCCATTGCCTACGGCACCCGCCTGGTGGGCGGGGTAACGCCGGGACGGGGCGGAGAAACCCACCTCGACCGGCCGGTGTTCAACACCTGTCGGGAGGCGGTGGAGGCGACCGGGGCCGGCGCCAGCATGATCTACGTGCCGGCGCCCTTTGCCGCCGATGCGATCCTCGAGGCGGCCGCCGCCGGGATCGAGACCATCGTTTGTATCACCGAAGGCATTCCGGTGCTGGATATGGTACGGGTGAAGGCGGCGCTGAAGGGCTCATCGGTTCGCCTGGTAGGGCCGAATTGCCCCGGGGTGATCACCCCGGGAGAGTGCAAGATCGGCATCATGCCCGGGCACATTCACCGCCCGGGCAAAGTCGGCATCGTTTCGCGCTCGGGCACCCTCACCTATGTCGCGGTGTACCAAACCACGCTCGAGGGGTTGGGGCAATCGACTTGCGTCGGCATCGGCGGCGACCCGGTTCATGGCCTGGGCTTTGTGGAGGTATTGGCGCTGTTTCAGCAGGATTCGGCGACCCAGGCTATCGTGATGGTGGGTGAGATCGGCGGCAACGACGAGGAGCAGGCGGCGGAGTATATCCGCTCCGAGGTCACCAAGCCGGTGGTGGCCTACATCGCCGGGGTGACCGCGCCGCCGGGCAAGCGCATGGGCCATGCCGGTGCCATCATTTCCGGAGGGAAGGGAACCGCCGGGCACAAGTTCGCCGCGCTCGAGCGGGCGGGAGTGACGACGGTTCGCTCGAGTGCGGATATCGGCCGCGCCGTGACCCAGGTACTGGGCTGAGCGAAGCGGATCGGCGTCCCAACGCCGGGCGAGGGGTACTCCATGGCAAATGTCCGTATCGGAATGGTTCAGGTCGATTGCCTGGTCGGAAACGTTACGGGCAATGCCCGGCGGGTTCTCCAGTGGGTCGAGGCGCAGCACAAGCATGTCGATCTGTTGGTATTCCCCGAGCTCAACCTGACCGGTTATCCTCCCGAGGATCTACTGCTGCACTCCGAGCTGCGGCGCCAGGTCGAGGAGGCGCTGAACCATCTGCGGGAGCAGGTGCGTGGAACCCGGGTGTTGGTGGGGCATCCGGAGTACCAGGATGGGCTCATTTACAATGCCTGCTCGCTGATCGGCGATGGCCAGACGCTGGCCACCTACCGCAAGCGCAGGTTGCCCAACTACGGCGTGTTCGACGAAAAGCGCTATTTCACTCCCGGCAGCGAGACAGTGGTGATGGACCTCAACAATCTTCCCATTGGACTCACAATTTGCGAGGACGTATGGGAAGAGGGGCCTGTCGAGGAGGCGGTCGCGGCCGGTGCCCGGTTGGTGATCAATGTCAATGCTTCTCCCTACTGCATCGGCAAGCGGGCCAACCGCGAGCAGGTGGTGAGTGCCCGGGCCCGGGACAACGGGGTTTCGATCCTGTACCTGAACCTGGTCGGGGGGCAGGACGAACTGGTCTTCGACGGCCATTCCTTTGCCGTGGGCAAGGATGGAAATATTGTCGATCGCCTGCCGGGCTTCGAGGAAGAGTTCGTGGTGCTGAATGTCTCGGCCATGCCGGGACGGCGGGGGCACATCGGCGGGCGGGCGGCGTATGCCAACATCAAGCCGGGTTCGGATCGCCAAGCCGAGGACGAGGACGAGGAGGCGGCGGAAGAGGAGGCCAAGGGGGCATCGCTTTCGGGCCTGGCGGAGGCGGGAACGGCATTCGAGTCCGATGCCGATGTCTATCGCGCCCTGACCCTGGCGGTGCGCGATTACGCCTTGAAGAATGGCTTTCAGGGTGCGTTGGTGGGTTTGTCGGGAGGGATCGATTCGGCGTTGACCCTGGCGATTGCGGTCGATGCGTTGGGGACCCAGCAGGTCAGCGCGGTGATGATGCCTTCGCGTTATACCTCCGAGATCAGCGTGGAGTTGGCCCGGGAGCAGGTGCGACGGCTGGGCATCAAGTCGCATGTGGTGTCTATCGAGGAGCCGTTCCAGGCGTTTCAGAATGCGCTCCAGGATGTGTTTGGCGGGCTGGAGCCCGATGTCACCGAGGAGAATATCCAGGCGCGTTGCCGGGGCGTGATCCTGATGGCCATTTCCAACAAGACCGGCAAGTTGGTATTGACAACCGGGAACAAGAGTGAATATGCCACCGGTTACGCGACTCTGTACGGCGACATGGCCGGCGGTTACGCGCCGCTGAAAGATGTCTACAAGACGCTGGCCTATCGGCTTGCGCGCTATCGCAACCGCCTGGGTGATATAGCGCCGATCCCCGAGCCGGTGCTGACCCGGGAGCCGTCGGCGGAACTCGCGGCGGGGCAGAAGGATACCGATCGGTTGCCCCCCTACCCGGTGCTGGACGGCGTGCTCAACGGGTTGATCGAAAATGACCGGACCCCGGACGATCTGATGCGGGAGGGATTCGAGGCCGATACGGTTTATCGGATCGCCGAGATGGTCAAAAGCAATGAGTACAAGCGCCGCCAGGCCCCGCCGGGGGTGAAGATTTCTCCCCGGGCCTTTGGACGGGAACGGCGTTACCCGATCACCTCGGGGTTCGTACTCAAGCCGCCCGCGGACAAGCCGGGGGAGAATCGGGCCGACGATTGACGCTCCGGTGAGCCGATCAGGCGGGTGGGGTTTTCAACTGGAAGTTGTAGCGATAATAGCCGGCCGCGGCCGCGGCCAGCTTTTTCTCTCCGAGCGCCCGGTAGGATTGTGCCAGGATCTTCAATGCCGGCTTGGCCGCGGGAGTGCGCGGAAAACGGGTGATGATGATCGCGGCCCGATTGGCCGCGGCGACCCACTCCTTGCGGCGGAAATAGAATCGGGCGAGCCCGAGATTGAAGCGCGCGAGGCGATTGCGAACGTAAACCATCCAGCGCTTCGCCGGTTGGGCATAGGCGCTTTTCGGGTAGCGGGTTACCAGTTGTTTGAAGGCGGCGAAGGCCTGTTGTTGGTCACGGGGGTCGCGCCGGGACATGTCCACGATAAAGGCCTTGTCCAGCAATCCCGGTTGCATTGCCATCGCATAGGCGACACCCTTGATGTAAAGCGCGTAGGGAACATAGGGACTGGCTTGGTTTTCCCTGGCGAATGAGTCCGCCTGGCGGCCGGCCTCCTCGGGCATCCCCGCGCGAAAATAGGTATAGATCAGATTCAGGCGTGATTGCGTGGCATATTTTCCGAAGGGATAGGTGGCCAGCAATTGACGGTACTTGGCCGCGGCGGCATTCCAGCGCTCGGTAATCATGGCGTTGTAGGCCTGGTGGTAGATCTTGGCGGCCTTCGTCACCGGTTTCGGGCCACCGGCGCAGCCGGCAAGCAACAGGGCGGCGAAGAGGACGGGGATAAGATAAATATGGATCCGGCGCATGGCTCGTCGGTGGTTCAAAGGAGGCATTGTACGTTGGTCGGACCCTTGTTTGCCCGCGAAGTTCGACGCCACGAATTGATTGTGGCGCAGGAGCTTGCCGGTTTGCGCCTGGATCAGGCGTTGGCGCGGGCCTTGCCCGAGTATTCACGCAGCCGTTTACGGCGCTGGATCGACACCGAAAAAGTCCGTGTGGACGGCGTGGTGCGCCGCGCCCGCGACCCGGTGGCCGGGGGCGAGCGAATCGAGCTGGAGGCGGTGCTCGAGCCGGTGGGAGAGGATCGGGCCGAGGCGATCCCGCTGGATGTCGTTCATGCCGATGCCGCGCTGATTATCATCAATAAGCCGGCCGGGCTGGTGGTGCATCCGGGAGCCGGCAACCGCAGTGGTACCCTGGTCAATGCGCTGTTGCACTATGCCCCGGAGTTGGCCCGCCTGCCGCGTGCCGGGCTGGTGCACCGGCTCGACAAAGATACCACCGGGCTGCTGGTGGTCGCCCGTACGCCCGCTGCGCACGCGGCGTTGGTCGCCGCGCTGGCCCGGCGCGAAATCGGGCGCCGTTACCGGGCACTGGTGCGGGGTCGGGTGACGGGCGGGCGCAGTATCGATGCCCCGATCGGGCGCCACCCCGGGGTGCGTACCCGCATGGCCGTCATCCAACGGGGCCGCCCGGCGCTGACGCATACCCGGATCGCCGAGCGCCTGGGGGAATTCACGCTGCTTGACGTGTGGCTCGAAACCGGGCGCACCCACCAGATTCGGGTTCACCTGGCGCATGTCGGAACGCCCGTGGTGGGTGATTCGGTCTATGGCGGGCGGCGGGTATTGCCTCCCGGGCTCGGTCTCGAGGCCCGCTCCGTGGTACAGGCCTTTCGGCGCCAGGCGTTGCATGCGGCACAACTGGAACTGGTGCATCCCGCAAGCGGGGCAACCCTGAGTTTCGAGGCGCCCCTGCCGGCGGATTTTTCCCGGCTGCTGGATTGTCTCCGCACCGTGGGTCGATGAAACCCGAGTTTATCGTGCCCGGTTGGCGTCCGGTCCCGGGGGTACGGGCGGTGACCACGACACGCGTGGGGGGGGTGAGTAGCGGCGTCTGGGCCGGGCTCAACCTTGGCACCCGAGTCGGCGATCGGCCCGAGGCGGTGGCGGATAACCGGCGCCGCCTCGCCGCCGCGCTGGCCCTTCCCGCCGCGCCCCTGTGGTTACGCCAGGTTCATGGAACCCGGGTGGTCGAGGCCGGGGCCTGTGAACCGGAGCCCGAGGCCGATGCCGCGGTCGCGCGCGGAACCGGCGAGGTGCTGGCCGTTCTCAGCGCCGATTGCCTGCCGGTCTTTTTTGCCTCCGTCGATGGCGCCGTGGTGGGGTTGGCCCATGCCGGTTGGCGGGGGCTTGCCGCCGGGGTGCTGGAACGGACGCTGCGGGCCCTGGGCACGGCGGCGGCCGAGGTTCAGGCCTGGATCGGCCCCGGCATCGGGGTGCGCCGCTACCGGGTGGGTGCAGCGGTGCGCGCGGCCTTCGCGGATGCGCCGGGAAGCGCGGCGGGATTGGTTGCCGCCGCCGAGCCCGGGTACTGGTATTGTGATCTGCCGCTGCTGGCCCGGGCGCGCCTGCGGGCGGCGGGTGTCGGCTGGGTGGGGATCGGCGGGGAGTGCACCTTCAGCGATTCGCGGCGGTTTTATTCTTATCGCCGCGATGGCGCTACCGGGCGCATGGCAAGCCTGATCTGGCGGATGCCGCGGCGGTAGCGAAACGCGCCATGGGGTTTGCCCGCAGCGGATGAGCGGTTGAATATCGCGGCTTTGTACACAACATATAAGGCAACACCCGTTGCGGGATTTTACCCACGGGCCGGTCGGGCCGAGGCAATCGTAGCGAGTACAATGGGAAAACGAGTCAAAATATTTCTGACTTTAAGGCGCATAGCGGGCCTGGACGAGGAACCGGAGATATTTTGGCCGCCATTCCAGCATCGCGGTAGGTTGTTTTCAGCTCCGGCGGGCTCCTGCTAACAGGAGAGCTTGCGTGCGACTCGATAAGTTGACGACCAAATTTCAGATGGCGCTTGCCGATGCGCAGTCCCTTGCGGTGGGGCGCGATCATCCCTTCATCGAACCGGTGCACCTGCTGTCGGCGCTGATCGACCAGGAGGGCGGCGGCGTCCGGCCATTGCTCGAGAAGTCGGGCGTAAACCTGAATGTTCTGCGCGACCGCCTGGCCATGGTGATCGAGCGGCTGCCGCGCCAGGAAGGTGCGCCGGGCGAGGTGCCGATCGGCAATGACCTGCAGCGGGTGCTGAATATGACCGACAAGCTGGCCCAGCAACGGAGGGATGAGTTTATCTCCTCCGAACTGTTCCCGCTGGCGTTGCTCGAGGATCGCGGCGAGGTCGCCCAGGCCTTGAAGGAGGCCGGTGCGACCAAGGGAGCGTTCGAACGGGCCATCGAGGAGGTGCGTGGCGGGACCCGGGTGAATGACCCCAATGCCGAGGAGAAGCGCCAGGCGCTGGAGAAATACACCCTGGATCTGACCGCCCGAGCCGAGGCGAGCAAACTCGATCCGGTGATTGGGCGCGACGAGGAGATTCGCCGCGTGGTACAGATTCTGCAGCGGCGAACCAAGAACAACCCGGTGCTGATCGGCGAGCCGGGCGTGGGCAAGACCGCGATCGTCGAGGGGCTGGCGCAGCGGATCATCAACGCCGAGGTGCCCGAGGGGCTGAAGCACAAGCGCCTGCTGGCGCTGGATATGGCGGCGCTACTGGCCGGGGCCAAGTTTCGCGGTGAATTCGAAGAACGCCTGAAGGCCGTGTTGCAGGAGATCTCGAAAGAGGAAGGGCGCATTATTTTGTTTATCGACGAGATTCACACGGTGGTCGGTGCCGGCAAGGCCGAGGGGGCGATGGATGCGGGCAATATGCTCAAGCCCGCGCTGGCCCGTGGGGAGCTGCACTGCATTGGTGCGACCACCCTGGATGAGTATCGCAAGTATATCGAGAAGGACGCCGCGCTCGAGCGCCGTTTCCAGCGGGTGCTGGTCGGCGAGCCGAGCGTGGAGGACACCGTGGCCATTCTACGCGGGCTCAAGGAACGCTATGAGGTTCATCACGGGGTCGAAATTACCGATCCGGCCCTCGTCGCCGCGGCCACCCTGGCGCATCGCTATATCGCCGACCGGCAACTGCCGGACAAGGCGATCGACCTGATCGACGAGGCCGCCAGCCGCATCCGCATGGAGATCGACTCCAAGCCGGAGGCCATGGACCGACTGGAGCGCCGGTTGATCCAGCTCAAGATCGAGCACGAGGCCCTGAAAAAAGAAAAAGACGATGCCTCCAAGCGGCGCCTGGCCGCGTTGGACGAGGAGATCGGCACGCTCGAGCACGAGTACGCCGATATGGAGGAGGTGCTGCAGGCGGAAAAGGCGGTGCTGCAGGGAGCGGCACAGATCAAGGAGGAACTCGAGCGGGCGCGGATCGATTTTGATGCCGCCCGCCGGGCCGGTGACCTGGCACGTATGTCCGAAGTCCAGTATGGACGCATCCCGGAACTCGAGCGCCGGCTGGCCGAGGCCCAGGCCCGCGAGGAGCAGGCCGAGGATAGCGCGGCCCCGCGGCTGTTACGCAACAAGGTGACGGCAGGGGAAATTGCCGAAATCGTCTCGCGCTGGACTGGTATTCCGGTGGCGAAGATGCTCGAGGGTGAAAAGGAGAAACTGTTGCACCTGGAGCGGGAACTGCACCAGCGGGTGGTCGGTCAGGACGAGGCGATCGGGGTGGTGGCCAACGCCATCCGGCGCTCGCGTGCCGGATTGTCCGACCCCAACCGTCCCAACGGCTCGTTCCTGTTCCTCGGCCCGACGGGCGTCGGTAAGACCGAGTTATCCAAGGCGCTGGCCGCATTCCTGTTCGCTACCGAAGAGGCGATGGTGCGCATCGACATGAGTGAATTCATGGAAAAGCATTCGGTGGCTCGGCTTATCGGCGCCCCGCCCGGGTACGTCGGCTACGACGAGGGCGGGTACCTGACCGAAGCGGTGCGGCGCCGGCCCTATTCGGTCATTCTGCTCGACGAGATCGAGAAGGCGCATCCGGACGTGTTCAACGTGTTGCTCCAGGTACTCGATGACGGGCGCCTGACCGATGGGCAGGGGCGCACCGTGGATTTCCGTAACAGCGTGATCATCATGACTTCGAACCTGGGCTCGGACGTGATCCAGCAGATGGCGGGCGAGGAAAACTATGCGCGGATGCGCGCCGCGGTGATGGAGATCGTCGCCACCCGTTTCCGCCCCGAGTTCATCAACCGGGTCGATGACGTGGTCGTGTTCCATCCGCTCGACCATGGCCAACTACGCCTCATTACCCGGATTCAGATCGGTTATCTGAGCCGGCGCCTCGAGGCCCACGAGATCTCCCTCGAGGTGGGGGAGCGCGCCCTCGATCGGCTGGGCGAGGCCGGCTTCGATCCGGTGTATGGAGCCCGGCCCTTGAAGCGCACGATCCAGCGCGAGCTGGAGAATCCGCTGGCCGAACGGATGCTTGCCGGTGAGTTCGGTCCCGGCGATGGAATCCGGGTGGATGCGAACGATCAGGGGCTGGTATTCGAGCGGGTTGCCGGAGCCGTGAGCGCCTGAATCCGGGCCGCGAGGCGCACTTCCTCCCGGATCCGGATGGTCACCGGGGGCGGGGATTTTTATCCGGGTGGTTTAGCGCGGGTCGGCGGTGCTCTTGGAGCGGCCCGGTGGATGGATTCGGGTTACTTTCTGGGCCGTGAGATGTTCGGCGCGGGCATAGCCGATGATGCCCCGGAAGATTGCTTCGGCCAGGGCGTCGATGAACCACCGGTGATGCAAGTCCCGGGCCTGGGCGGGATTGGACAGGAACGCGGTTTCGACCAGCACCGAGGGGATCATCGGGTCGCGCAGGACGGCGAAGTCGGCCTGCTGCACGTGGCGCTCGTAGAGGGGTTCGACCCGCCCGAGTCGGTGCAGGATGTCGCGACCGAGTAGCCGCGCCAGTGCGATCGATTCGTTTTGCATCATCTGGGTCAGAACCGAGTTGACCTGCGGGAGTTGGCTGAAGGTGACGCCGCCGATGCCGGGGTCGGCGGCATTTTCGGCTCGGGCTTCGAGCCGGGCCTCGGCGCTCGAGGCCCCGTGCAGCGACAGCAGGTAAACCACGCCTCCTTTAACCGCGCGCGCCTGGTCAAAGGCATTGGCATGGATCGAGACGAACACGGCGGCGTGGGCCCGCTGGGCAAGATAAACCCGCCGCGGCAGACTCACGTAATAGTCGCCGGTACGGGTCAGAAAGGCCCGGAACCCGGCAGTTGCATCGATTTTTGCCGCCACCACCCGGGCGATTTCCAACACCACGGTTTTTTCCCGCAGGCCGTGGGGGCCGGTGGTGCCGGGATCGCGGCCACCGTGGCCGGGGTCGATGGCGATCACGATTGGCCCGGTGCCGCGTCGCAGGCGGTAAACGGGTCCGACGGGAGGTCTTACCGGCGCCGGGGGAGTTTCGTGGCCGATGCGCAAGGACAGCCTCATGCCGCCGTGGGGGCCCGGATAGGGCACGACCTCGTGCGCCAGGGGCCGCGGCAGCATCAGTACATAGCGCACCCGGTGGCCCGGGTGGAGACCGCGCCGGATACTCCGGACCGCACCGCAGCCGGGGCGTCCCCGCGCCGCCTCGGGCGCGACGCTGGCGCCGTCGAGATCGATCACGAACCGGGCGGGGTGAACCAGGCTGAAGTCGTGGTACCCCAGGGCGGCCGACAGGACAATGCGCACCCGGGTCTGGCCGTTTTTTACCCGGCAGTTCACGGCGAGCACCCGCGGCAGCCGGCCCCAGGCCGGAACGGCGATCAAAACGAGGAGGCCCAGGACGATCCGCCTCAGGAGGAACGCCGGGTGGGGTTGCGACACGAGCATGGCATGCAGTGTAACCAAACCCCGGCGGCGATGACCGGCGGCTTGCCGCGGGGAATCGGATTGTGGCGCCGGAGCGGCCCCGATAAGGGACGGCGCGATGGGCGCGGGCGGACTTCCCGGCGGGGGTATTCAAGGGCCATCCTGGAGGTGGTGTGCGCTCGGTGGAATCCGGTTCGTTTCCCGGGCCGCCCCGGGGATAGGGCGGGAATCGCCTGCCGTGGCGGCAAGAAACACCCCTGGGCGCAACCGTGCGGGAACCGCGGCTGAAAATTATGGCGTCAAGGAGTATATTAGCGGCAATTTTCGGCTCTCAGGAGAGAAGATGTCGCGTCATGGATGGATCCGCTCATTTTCATTGATTCTCGTTTCACTCGTCGCCGTTCCCGCCCTGGCTCAATCCCCCACGCCGAGCGCCGCCGCCGTTTCCGGCCCGATCGAGGCGCTGGTGCGCTATCCCACCATCCATGGCGGTACGGTTGTCTTCGAGGCCGGTGGCAACCTATGGAAGATCGGCATCGCCGGGGGGGTGGCAACGCGGCTTACCTCCGATTCCGGGTTTGATTTCGCCCCGGCATTTTCACCCAACGGCCGCTGGATTGCCTTTACTGGCTGGTATCAAGGCAACACCGACGTCTATGTGATCCCGGTTGCCGGCGGTCGCGTGCGCCGGCTGACCTTTCACTCGATGAATAATCCGCGTGGCGGCAAGCTTGCGCCGAGTACCGATAACCTGGTTCTGGGCTGGACGCCGGACGGCAAGGATGTCGTTTTCCTCTCCCGCCGCCACAGTGTCAACCCGCAGATGTTCCAGGCCTACCGGGTGCCTCTGGCCGGGGGGCTTCCCCGGGCGCTGCCGCTGCCCTGGAGCGGCCCCCTGTCGTTTAACGCGAACGGTACCGAGGTCGCCTACAATCGCCTGGGATCGGACCTGAGGGCATTCCACCGCAAGTATTACTACGCCGGCCAGGCGCCGAAGATCTATCTCTATAACTTTCGGACCGGGCAAGGCGAAAAACTGACCGGCTGGAAGGGCGCGAACACCTGGCCCATGTGGCGCGGTGACACGCTCTACTTCGCCTCGGATCGGGGGCCGAACCGGATTCTCAACCTCTGGGCCTATTCGTTCAAGACGAAACAATACCGCCAGGTGACCCACTTCAAGACCTTCGGCGTGGACTGGCCGCGCCTCGGCAATAGCGGGATCGCCTTTACCGATGGCGGCAAGCTCTATGTGCTCAAGTTGCCGTCGGCGCAACTGGTGCCGGTCGCGGTGCGGATTCCGCTCGACGGCGCGCGCACCCAGCCCCACTGGTACCAGGCCGCGAAAATGATCCGTAGTGCCGCGATTGCCCCCAACGGCAAGCTGGCCGTATTCGGTGCCCGGGGAGACATCTTCGTGGTGCCCTCCAAGCACGGTGCCATCCTTGATATCACTCGCAGCCAGTCCGCCCGCGAGCGCAATCCCTCCTGGTCCCCGGACGGTAAATGGATCGCCTACATTACCGATGCCACCGGACAGAGCGAGATCGCCCTGCGCCGCTGGGACGGCAAGGGCCGGGCGCGGTTTCTCACCCACACCAGCAGGGTGATCTACCGCGGCCAAATTACCTGGAGCCCCAACAGCGAGTGGATCACCTACGTCGATTCCGACCAGGTGCTGTGGCTGCAGAACGTCAAGACCGCCAAGCGTTATCGCGTGGCGCGTAATCCTTATCATGTGACCCCGCAATTTCAGGCCGTGGCCTGGTCCGGCGACAGCCGCTGGATCGCCTTTTCCAATACGCTTTCGAACTACCTGAGCGGGCTGTTTCTCTATAACGTCGCCGACCATACTCGGCATCAGGTTTCCCGGGGCGGTTTTGCGGATTCGAACCCCGCCTTTTCGAAGAACGGCAAATATCTCTATTTCGTCTCGCAGCGGCTGGTGAACCCGGCGATTTCCAGTTTCGATTTCACCGTGGCGGGCCTCGACTCCGACGGCCTGTATGTGACGACCTTGCAGAAGGATACCCCCTCTCCTTTTGCCCCGCGGAGCCAGAGTCCGGCGGCATCGAAATCGAAGCCGGGTAAAAAGAAAGAGAAGGGTAAGAAAGCCAAAAAGGTCAAGCCGATCCGGATTGATCTGGCCGGTTTGATGACCCGTGCCGTTCGGGTGCCGGTGCCCGCGGCCAATATCGGCGAGGTCGCCGCCGCCGATGGCGTGGTCTATTACGCCACTATGCCTAACGCGGTACTCGGCGCGACGCTTCCCGGAGACACCCCTGCGCTGCGCGCCTACAATTTGGCGAAGCGCAAGAGCATGACCCTGGCCGCCGGGGTGGGAGGCGGGTTTGCGCTCTCCGCCGATGGCTCAACCCTGTTGTACCGTGCCCGGGGTAAATGGGTGTTGCGTCCCTCGACCTTCGCCAAGGGAGTGCATGCCAAGCCGTTGAACCTGGCGCACATGAAGCTGTGGGTCGAGCCGCGGGCGGAATGGGCCGAAATTTTTGGTGAGGCCGTGCGCGATGTACAGGCCTACTTCATCAATGCCAAGTACATCAACCAAAAATGGCCCGGTATCGTCGCGACCTACCGGCCGCTGCTTCAATATGCCGCCTCGCGCCAGGACGTCAACTGGATCCTGGGGAACATGGTCGGTTCGCTGGGAGAGAGCCACATGTATATCTTCGGGGGCAAGAACGGTTGGCAGACCCCGTTCGCTCCCTCGGCGGATCTCGGCGTCAACTTGGCATTGAACCGGAAGGCGGGGCGCTATTACCTCGCCCGCATCTTCCACGGCGATAACATGCTTCCCGGTTACTATGCCCCGCTTGCCCAGCCCGGGCTTAGGGCGCACCGGGGAGATTACATAATCGCGATCAACGGCCGGACGCTCAAGGCGCCCACCAACCCCTACCGGTTGCTGCTGGGAACCTATGGCACGACGGTGCGCCTCACCCTGGCCACCAACCCCGAGGGCCGGGACGCCTGGACGATCCGGGTGCGCCCGATCGCCAACAGCCAGAAGATTCGCATGCTGGCCTGGATTCGGCATAACCGCAAGGTGGTGAACCGGCTCTCCGGCGGCAAGATCGGCTACGTCTATCTGGAAGACATGGAAACGGTCGGGATGCGCCAGTTCATCCGCCAGTACTACAGCCAGATCACCAAGAAGGCCCTGGTCTTCGACGATCGCTGGAACCTGGGAGGATTTATCGATCCGGTGTTATTCGACCGGCTGACACGCCGCGTGGCGGGGATGTTCACCAACCGCCACGGCATTGCGCAGCCGACGCCGAATGCCTACCCGGGCTATATGGCGGCGCTGATCAATCATGGCTCGGCCTCCGATGGCGACATCTTTGCCTACATGTTCAAGTTCTACCACCTGGGGCCGACCATCGGCACGCGCACCTGGGGCGGGGTTCGCGGTTACTCGGCACCCTTTACCCTGATGGACGGCGGCCACCTGGTGGTGAGCGAGGATGCCATGTACGGCACCCATTCCAAGTGGATCGTGGAAAATATCGGGGTGATACCCGATATTCATGTGATGGATTCCTTCGGTGCCCTCAACAAGGGGCACGATTTGCAGCTGGAAAAGGCGGTCCAGGTGCTGCTGCGCAAGCTCAAGGCGGCGCCGCGCAAGTTGCCGGTGCTGCCACCGTGGATACCGTTCTTTCCGCAGCAGCCGGCCTATCCACCTTGCCCGGCGACTCCAACCTGTCAATAGCAACCGGGGAATAGAATTCATAGGGCCGGCATGAAGTCGGCCCTCCTTTTTTTACCGGGACATTATGAGTATTACCGGCCTATATGTTTTTGCGGATGAATTGCGTTATCATTTACGCTTTCCACGAAACTTTATCGAGCCGGCATGGAGGGTAATGTCAGTCCGGGAACTCGGGTCGGTATGAGGGTTACCGCTCCCAAGAGCTGGCGCCACCGGTTACTGGTTGCCTTCGCGGTTTTCGGCCCGGGGCTGGTGGTGATGCTGGCCGATACCGATGTCGGCAGCGTGATAACCGCCGCCCAGAGCGGGGCGCAGTGGGGCTACGGGTTGCTATGGTTGCAGGTGATCCTGATCCCGATCTTGTACCTGGTGCAGGAGTTGACGGTACGCCTCGGGGTGCACACCGGCAAGGGTCACGGCGAACTGATTCGCGATACCTTCGGCCCGGTTTGGGCCTGGGTTTCGGTCGGCGGGCTGGTCATCGCCTGCATCGGAGCGATCATTACCGAGTTTGCCGGCGTGGTCGGGGTGGGTCAGCTGTTCGGGATGCCGGCGTGGGAGAGCCTGCTGTTGGCGGTATTCACCCTGTTGGCGATCGTGTTTACCGGTAGCCACACACGGGTCGAGCGCGCGGCCATGCTGATCGGGGCCTTTGAACTGGCCTTCATTGCGGTTGCGATCTATGCCCGGCCGGACGGGAGCCGCATGGCGGCCGGGTTTATGCATATCCCCTTGCGGGACCCGGCGTATCTGTACCTGGTGGCCGCCAACATCGGTGCGGTTATCATGCCGTGGATGGTTTTTTACCAACAATCGGCGGTTGCCGACAAGGGGCTCGCTCCGGCCGACTATCGCGCTTCACGCTGGGATACCGCGATCGGTGCAATCGTCACCCAGATCATTATGGCCGCGGTACTGGTTGCCAGCGCGGCGACGATCGGCCGGGAAAACCCGGGGGCCTCACTCGATACCGTCGGGGAGATCTCTCACGCCCTGGTGCCCTTGTTGGGCGTCAATGTGGGGCGCGTGATTTTTGCTCTTGGCGTGCTTGGCGCCGCCATGGTGGCCGCGATCGTGGTTTCGCTTGCCGCCGCCTGGGGGTTGGGGGAGGTAACCGGCTACCGTCATTCGCTGGCGGATCGACCGCGTCATGCCCGCTGGTTTTATGCCGTCTATGTGCTTGCGGTGGTCGGCGGTGCGGTCGTAGTCGGCACGGTCAAGGATCTGGTTTCGCTTTCCGTTGCCGTTGAGGTCATGAATGCCCTGCTGTTACCGTTGGTGCTGGGGTTTCTGCTGGCGCTCGCGTTCAAGGCCCTGCCGACGGGCGTGCGGTTGCGTGGCGCCTATGCCTGGATGGTGACGGCGGTGGTGGTATTGACCTCGGTATTGGGCGTTTACGGTGCGATCACGGGTATTGTCGCCTATCTGCACGCCTAGACATAAGGGATTGGCCCGTCCGAGTTCGAAGGCGCGGAACCCTTATCGGGGAGGACGGATCGGTTCCTCTGATTTTATGCTATCGAATCCGGCGCCGTGCCGGGACGCGCATGGGTTATCTTGTACCGTTTTGGTTTCTATTGCCGGAGGAATCAGTCATTGAATCAAACTATGGATAATATGCCGGTGTTTCCCGAGGTTCGGATCGGACTCGCCAAACCCCATGCGCCGGTGGCGGCGACGCTGGTCGAATCGCGCGTAGCCACCAGCGAGGGGAGTCCTAATTTTGTCCGTCACGTGAGCTTTGACGTCGGCAACACCCCCCTGGAAGGCAAGTTGATCGCCGGGCAGAGCTTCGGAGTCGTTCCGCCGGGAACGGACGCCGACGGCAAGCCTTACAAGCTGCGGCTGTACTCGCTCAGCTCGCCGTCGCGGGGCGAGGAGGGTGCCGGGCGGCTGATCTCGACCCTGGTGAAACGGGTGATCGAGGAGGATCCCGCGACACACCGGTTGTATCTTGGGGTGTGCTCGAATTATCTGTGCGACCTGCAGCCGGGCGCGCAAGTCCTGTTGACCGGCCCCGCGGGCAAGCGGTTTCTGCTTCCCACCGAGCCGGGTGCGTATCACTACGTCTTTTTTGCCACCGGAACGGGTGTCGCGCCATTTCGCGCCATGGTGCTTGACCTGCTGGCCGCGGGGGTGAGTTCGCGGATCCACCTGGTCGTTGGAGTCCCCTATCGCACCGATTACCTTTACCACGATCTGTTTACTGCCGCCGCGGACCAGTTACCGGGACTGGATTACCGGGTGGTGGTTTCCCGTGAAGATCGGCGCCCGGATGGTTCCAAGCACTATGTGCATCACCAGATAGGCGTGGATCCGGCACTTCGGGATACGCTCGCCCGGGCCAACACGCTGATCTACGTTTGTGGCATCAAGGACATGGAAACGGCGATCTACCGGGAACTGCTGCGCGCCGGACTCGGCGATTATCTCGAATTGCGCGGCCTCGAAGCCAACGTGGATCCGCTGAGGCTCGGGCATGAGGCGCTGCGGCGCCACATTCGTCCCGGCCCGAGGATGTTCCTCGAAGTCTATTGATCCCGGCCCGGTCGGGAGGGCGCCGACCGGCCCTTATGGATACCTTTCAGCGCTTGGGGGGTGCCTCGGCGGCCAGCGTCGCGAGGCGGGCGAAGCGTGGGGCGAGGGTGGCATAGAGTCCGCGGTACACCTCCCGGTAGAGCCGTTCATAGTGGGCATGAACCGTCGGCTCCGGTACCACCGCCGGGCGGTAGCGCGACATGGCCCGGGCGGACGCGGCCACATCGGGATAGAGTCCCAACCCCGTGGCGGCCAGAATGGCGGCACCGAGGGCGGCGCTTTCGGCCACCCGCGGGCGCTCGACCGCCAGACCGGTGATCCCGGCGAGGCACTGGACGACCAGGGGGCTTTGCGCCCCCGCGCCCGCGAGCCGGATACGCGGTGGACGCAGGCGGTAACGGTGACAAATACGTTCGAGCCCGCCGCGCAGTTCGAACCCCAGTCCTTCGATGAGCGCCCGGTACAGATGCGCCCGCCGGTGAGATTCCCGCAGGCCCACGAAGGCGCCGCGGGCCTCGGCGCCCGGGCGGGGGACGCCGGGAGACCAGGTGGGCAGGGCGATCAGGCCGGCGGCGCCGGGGGCGACGGCCAGCGCTTCGCGATCGAGCTCGGCGATGGCGTCGGCACCCGGATTCGGCGCCAGTTCGCGGGCGAACCAGCCGGCGAGCCACAGGCCGCGAAAGACTTCGTATTCCGCGTGCCAGCCGCCGGGGCCGGCGGCTGGATACAGGGGAAACCAACGTTCCAGGGGGCGGTAGCGTTGCAGCGGCCAAAGCACGGTTGCCGTCGTTCCCAGCGAGATACACGGGATGTCGGCGCAGTGGCCGCCGGCGGCGAGCAGCGCGGCGGCCTGGTCCGCGGCGCCGGCTACTATGGGAAGCCCGGCCGGCAGGGCGAATCGCCGCGCCGCTTCCCGGGTGAGGTTGCCGAGCCTGGTGGCGGAGGTAACCAGGTCCGGTAATTGTTCGGGACGCAGCGCCAGTACCCGCCAGCGCCAGTCCGTCGTTTTCGCCCAGCGGCGATACTTGAAATCGAACGGCAGATAACCGACCTGGCAGGCGTCGGAATCGACAAAGCGCCCGCTTAGGCGGTGGTGCAGGTAACCGGAAAGATACAGCACCTTGTAGGCGCGTTCGAGGACTCGGGGCTCATGTTCGGCGAGCCAGTTGACCTCGGCGTTGTGGCGATAATGGCGGACCGCGGCACCCGCGCCGGCGGCCGCGAACAGCGCCCGCAGCGCCAGGGGCAAGGCGGGCGGGTGAAGCGCCCGGCGGCGGTCGAGCCAGACGATGGCCGGGCGCAGCGCCTGCCCATCCCGGTCCACGCATACCACGGTGGCGCGCTGGCAACTGAGGGCGAGTCCGGCGATCCGTTTCCAGTCCTCAGGGTGTCTTTGCGCGAGGCGCTGCGTGGCCCGGGCGAGAGTGTCGAAGTAGCGTTCCGGATTCTGCTCGGCGGCATCCGCCTCGGGGGCCTCGACGGCCGGATCGAGGATCTCGCGTTGCAGGTCGATCAGTTCCCCGTCGGCACCGAACAAGGCCGTGCGGGTACTTTGAGTGCCGGCGTCGAGGCCGAGGATCAGCGGAGAGCTCACGGGTAGCCCTCGGGTCGATGCCGCGCCGACCAGAGCGCGCGGTAACGTTTGACCTCGCTCTCCCAGCAGGTTTGATCCCAGCCGATCAGCGGGCGGATTCGGGCGCCGATCTCCTTCAGCCGGGCCGAGCCGCCCGCGGGCAGCAGCAGGCCGAGGCGGGTGCGGCGCAGCAGCAGGTCGTCGAGATGCTCCACCGCTTCATTTTGCGCGCTCCACCCGAGCTCGGCCCACAGGACTTCGGTATCGGCCACCGGCGCCAGGGCGTCGGAGCGGGCCTGGGCGAGCAAGGCGGGTGCCTGCCGGCCGTGGCGCCCGAGCAGGTGGTGCCAGGTCCCGGGGGTAAGCCGCCCGGACGGGGGCTGGGCGACGGCATCGAAGGCCGGGGCCAGTGCGGTGGGCGCGGCGGGGCCCAGTTCGGCGGCGGCCTGTCGCAGTACGGCATGGGCGATGCGCCGAAAGCTGGTCAGCTTGCCGCCGGCGACGCCGACCAGTCCCGGCCGGTGCCAGATGGCCTCTTCGCGCGAGGCCGAGGAGGGGGCGCCGTGGCCGGAACCGACGATGGCCCGGAGTCCGGAATAGCTGGCGAGGGCCGCGCCGGTGTCGAGCCCGAGTCCGGGGAAATAATCCGTGAGCGCGGCGATCAGATAGGCCCCCTCCTGCCGGCTCATGACCACCGGACCCGACGCGTGATCCAGGTCGGTGGTACCGAGCAGCGTTCGCCCCAGCCAGGGGAAGGCGAACAGAAACCGGCCGTCGCGCGGGTGGCGCAGAATCATCGCGGCGGGAAGGGGCAGGCGCCAGAAGGGAAAGACCAGGTGGCTGCCGCGCAGCGGGCGCAGGTGCGGCGCGGGATCCCGCGCCGGATCGAGCCTCCCCGCGGCCGTGCCGGTGGCGTCGATAACCACCCGGGCGTGGAGTTCGGCATGGCGCCCGAGTATGCGGTCGCGTACCGCGACGCCACACACCCGGCCCTTGGCGGCCAGCAAGCGTTCGGCCACGATATAGTTGGCGGCGGCGGAGTTCTCTCCCAGGCCTTCGGCCAGCAGGCGGAACACCAGGCGGGCGTCGTCGCTGACCGCGTCGCGGAAGCGGTAGGCTCCGCGCAGATCCCCGGCAAGCGGCAGCGGTAAGCGCGTGGCCAACTCATCGCGGCCGACCCGGCGGTGGCGTGGCGCCGAGCGCCCGGCCAGGAAGTCGTAGGCACTCAGCCCGATGCCCATCAGCAGCGGGTGCATGCCCCGGCGCAGCGGCAATAGAAACTCGAGTGGTTCGACCAGCCCGGGCGCGGCCCGCAACAGGTGTTCCCGCTCCCGCACCGCCGTGCGGGTTACCCGCCACTGGCCCTGGGCGAGATAACGCAGGCCACCATGCACCAGCTTGGACGAGGCGCTGGAGGTCGCCGCGGCAAAGTCGTCGCGCTCGAGCAGCAGAACCTTCAACCCCCGTCGCGAGGCCTCGCGGAATACGCCGGCGCCGCTGATGCCGCCGCCGAGGATGATCACGTCCCAGGGGTCGCGGATCCGCTCCCATAGCCGTTGGCGCCAGCCGCCAGACCACATCATGCGCCGTCTCCCGGAAACAGCTTACCCGGGTTCATGATGCCGGCGGGATCGAAGACCCGGGCGGCGGCGGCCAGGGCTTTAAGCGGCACCGGGCCCTGTTCGCAGGCCATCCACGGCAGGTGGTCGCGGCCGACACCGTGATGATGGCTGAGGGTGCCGCCCGCGTTCAGTACCGCCTCGGTAACCCCGCGCTTGAGCCGACGCCAGGCATCGAGGCAGGTTGCGGCATCGGCGGCGAGTGGGAACAGGGTGGTCAGGTAATAGCTTGCGCCGTCGGGATATACGTGCGATACGTGGCCATAGGCGAGGCGGTTCGGCCGTTCCACGGCGGCCTTGCACATTGCTGCGGCGAGCCGGGCGAGGCCGCTCCACGGAGCGGCGCTTTCCATGGTGTCCACGCCGTAGCCGGCCTCCCACAGGGCGTTTCGCAGGTAGGCGCCGCGAAAGCGGTTACGGCGCCAGGCATGGGCGATCAGGGCGGGGGCGCGTCGCGCCCCCTGGCGGTGAAGAATGCCGATAAGCGCCCGCCGTGATGGGCCGGGTTCGTCACCGGCCCAGCCGCTGAGGAGCAGGCAGGGGGCGGGACCCAGGCTCCGAAGCCGCGCATAGGCATCGATCCAGTGGCGCCGTTCGCCGGCGCCGAATGTCAGTAGGAGGTCGGTTTCGAGCGGGTCGGACAGGCGCAGGAGCCGCACCGGCAACCGCGCCCGGGCGATTCGGCGCAGCGCCTCGAGCCCCTCTTCCCACCCGGGCAGGAGCCAGGCCGTGACCCGCGGCCGGGGGGGACGCGGGCGCACCCGGACCCAGGCCTCGCTGAGTACTCCCAGGCGTCCCTCGGCACCCAGCAGCAGGCTTCGGGGGTCCGGACCCGCGGCTGAAGCCGGATGCGGGGGGTAGCTGACGCGTCCCGCCGGGGCCAGGAGCGTGCCGCCGCGGAACAGCGTTTCGATGCGTCCGTAGCGCGAGGACTCCTGCCCGCTCGAGCGGCAGGCGACCCAGCCGCCGAGGGTGGCGTATTCAAAGGATTGGGGGAAGTGCCCCAGCGTCAGGCCATGCGCCGCAAGCTGGGCCTCGACCAGGGGCCCGTTGGCCCCGGCCTCGATGCGCGCCAACCCACTGGCTAAATCCAGTTCGCGCAGGCGCACGAGCCGCGCGGTCGATAGCACCAGGGTCGGGCGCGGGGACGCGCCCACATTCACCTGGCCCAGCACCGCCGTGCCGCCGCCACGGGGAATGATCACCCAATCGTGCTCGGCGGCCAGGCGCAACCAGTGGATAACCTCGTCCTCGTCGGCGGGAAAGACCACGCCGTCCGCCACCGGCCCCGGCGGGCCGATGCGCAGCGCCACCCAGTCGGGAAATGATTGCCCCCGGGCATGCCTGAGACGGGTGGTGGCATCGCGGTAAAGACCCCGTATCTCGGGCAGCCGCGCGGCCGGGACGGTGGCGAGCGCCGCTTCCCAGCGGAGTCCGGGCGGCGGCTCGGCGGCTCCCAGGTGCGCGTGCAGAAACGCAATGGCCGGGGGGGAGAGCGCCGGGGCGATGTGGCTCGATCCCCAGCCGTTCCAGCGGCGGGTCATGGGATGCGGCTTGGGGAGGGCATTTCTCGGGGGTTCCTGGGCGAATCTACCCCGGCAAAATAGCAGAAAGCGCCGGGTTCGTGTGCGGTGCCCCTTGCTCCCGCCTGGCGGATGGAAGCCGCAGGGGAGTGTCGCCCGGGCGGGGGCGCGCGGTCCTCATGCGGAGGGGCCGCGCTTGTTACCGGTTGCCAGGTCGCGGAATTCCTCGTTGAGGCGATACCGCCGGGAGGTGAGGTAGCGCTCCACCTGTTCGAGCCGGGTCCCGATTGTCGTCATGTCCGCCTCGATGTCATCGAGCGCCTCGTGCGTTCCCCGGTTCAGCCGCTGATGGAACCGACGGGTGTCGGGATCCGCCGACAGGCTGCTCTGGCGGCGGGGCACGAACAGGGCCAGCGCGAAGTAGAGTACCAGCGTGGGTACCGAGAAGAATACGAGCCCGGCCATGGTGAGGATCCGGACCAGGGCCACCGGCAGGCCGAAGTACTCCGCGAGCCCGGCGCAAACACCCAGCACCCAGCCGTTTTCGGGGTCGCGTCGCAGGCGGTAATCCTCGTGGCGAACGTTCATGAATATCGCCTCGGGCCGTGTCCTCGCCGGGTTGGCAGGGCGCGAAAACCACGCCGTGGCAGCAGCAGTGCCGCGCTCAGGTAGGCCGTCAGGGTGACGACGGTGAGGAGCAGGAGTCCGGCCACGGCGAGAATCCGTACCAGGGTCACCGGCAGGCCGAAGTACTCCGCGAATCCGGCGCAGACGCCAAGTATCCAGCCACGGTCGGGATCGCGCTGCAGGGTTCGTCCGCGCAATATGGCCCGGATGCCCCTGCGGGTGGAATCAATCATCGTCGCGCCTCCAATTGGGAGAATCGCCATCGAGGATGGCTTCAATCTCGTTCATTCGTTGGCGCAGTTTTCGGGCGCTGAGCCACAAGGACTCGAACCGCTCGCGATCGGCGCGTCCGAGCCCCCGGCCCTGGCGCCAGCGGGTGCTGTAGTGCAGGATCAGCCACAACGGCACCACGATGGTCAAGAACAAGGCAACAAAAGTAACGGCAATGATGCCGATGACATTCATCTTCAGGCCTCCGTGGAATGATCGTCCGCCGCCGCCTTGCCTAGTTTACGGCGCAGGCTTTCGAGTTCGGAAGCCACCTCCGTGCTCATCTCGAGATCGTGGAATCGGCTCCGCAGGTCGGGGTTACGGCCCAGGTCATAGGATTCGACCTTGGCCTGCAACTGCTGCACCCGTTGCTCGTAATGTTCGAAGCGATCCAGCGCCCGATCGAGGCGACCATCATAGAGACTCTGGCGGGTCCGCAACCGCTGGGAGGCGGTGCGTTGGCGCAGCAGCAACGTCTTTTGCCGGGTCTTGGCCTCATCCAGCTTGACCTGCAGGTGGCCGATATCTTCGTCCAGCGCGGCCAGTTCCGTGGTGATGGCGCTATTTTCTTGTTCCAGTATGGCAAGGTCATGCTCGGCCTGGCGCTTTTCCTCCAGGGCGGCGATGGCCAGATCCTCGCGATCATGAGTCACCGCGAGTTCGGCCTTCCCGGCCCAGTCCTCGACCTCGCGCCGGGTCTCGGCAAGGCGCCGTTCGAGTCGCTTGCGCTCGGCGATCAGGCGGGCGGCGCCCGAGCGCACCTCGACCAGCGTATCTTCCATCTCCTGAATAACCAGTCGAATCACCTTCTCGGGGTCTTCCGCCCGGTCCAGCATGGCATTGAGGTTGGCATTGACGATATCGCCCATACGCGAAAAGATGCTCATGAGGTCACTTCTCGATGTGTGTGCTGAAAGTAAAGCAAGCAGCGTGCCAAAGTCCCAATAAGCGGAAAAATCCCGGAATTCCGCAATATTATTCAGAAGGTACCCCCCCATAGAATTCAAATATATGGTCAAATAGACTATATGTTTAGTTTATATGGCTAGATTCATGGCGCTGGAGCCCGATACGCTGCCGCCACTTATCGGTGAACATCCCCGCTTCCTCAAGGCCGTCGAGCAGACCTCGTGCCTGGCCGGAATCAACCGTCCCGTGCTGGTTCTGGGTGAACGGGGTACGGGCAAGGAGTTGATTGCCGCCCGGCTGCACTATCTTTCTCCACGGTGGCAGGGGCCGCTGGTCAAGGTGAACTGCGCGGCCCTGACCGAGACCCTGCTCGACAGTGAGCTGTTCGGTCACGAGGGAGGGGCCTTTACCGGCGCCCGGGGGGCGCGCAGCGGGCGCTTCGAACGCGCCGATGGCGGCACTCTGTTCCTCGACGAAGTGGCTACCATGTCGCCGCGGCTGCAGGAAAAATTGCTGCGCGCCATCGAGTACGGCGAGTTCGAGCGGGTCGGCGGAACCGGCCTCCGCCGGGTCGATGTGCGCATAATCGGGGCGGCGAATATCGATTTACGCACCGAGGTCGATGCGGGGCGGTTTCGCGCGGACCTGCTCGATCGGCTCGCCTTCGACGTGATTGCCGTGCCGCCGCTACGCGAGCGGGGCGATGACGTGATTCTGTTGGCGGAACATTTTGCGGTTCGGGCCGCCCGCGAGTTTGGCCGCAGCCTGTTTCCGGGCTTTGGCGAGATTGCGCTGGCCGCGTTGCGGAGCCATTCGTGGCCGGGCAACGTGCGGGAGTTGCGCAACGCGGTCGAACGCTCGTTGTTTCACGTGGCCGCGGGCGAACCGGTCGAACGGCTGTGCCTGGATCCCTTTGCCGGGGCCTTTGCGCCGCTTCCCGCGGCGCTTCCGGAGCCGCCGCTCAAACTGGATGAGTGGCTGGGCGCAAGCGAGCGGACCCTCTTGGCGCGGGCGCTTGAGCGCGCGGGCGGACATCAGGGGCATGCCGCCGAGAGCCTGGGGCTGGGGTATCACCAGTTCCGCTCCCGCCTGCGGCGGTGCGGGCTGCTCGCGCCCGGGCGGCGGGGTGCGTCCGGAAAGGAATGAGGCGCTCCCGCCTCGGGTGCGTGCCGGGGTGCTCTTGTATTGAACCCGGAATGCGCTGCCGGAACCTTTCCCTGGCTATTTTTCCGCGCTCGGCTTATACTCGAAATCTCGCCGTCGTCTTGCCACGAAAACCCGTGCAAAGCTTGAGCGCTCCAATGCAATACTTGGCTTATAACAGGGACTGAGGAGAAAATCCTATGAGATTCTCCATCCTGCTCCTGGTTCTTTACCGTAAATTGAAAAAGGCCTCTGAAAAAAACCTGCGGTTCAAAAAATATATCGCTACCATGAGGGCCCGAATTCTCATAAAGACCACCGATGGCAGGCGGGGTCGGCTTTTCCTGTTCGACCGGGGGCGAATATCGTCACGGGGTGGAGGCGATCATGCCGGCTTCGATGTGGCACTCGTCTGGTCCGATGCCGGTACCGCCTTCAGGGTAATGTCCGCCGCAAGCGACGAAGCATCCTTCCTGGCCGCGGCCGGGGGGAAACTGAAGGTGGAGGGGATGGCCTATTTTGCGCAATGGTTTACTGACGGGGTGAAACTGATCCTCTGACCGGCCATAAAAATCGCCGGTCGGGGTCTGCTCCCCGGCACCGCTCCGTTGATCTGCTGAGCAGGAGGATGTCATGGCACGAATTTATGGGGGTCACCTGGTAGCGAAATACCTGAAGGAGGTGGAACGGGTCGAGATGGCATTCGGCCTTTCCGGGGGGCACATAGAACAGATCCTCGATGGGTTCACCGAATACGGAATCAGGGCCATAGACGTGCGCCACGAACAGGCCGCGGCCATGATGGCTCACGCCTGGTCCATCTACACGGGAAACCCCGGGGTATGCCTGGTCACGGCCGGCCCCGGATTCACCAACGCCCTTACCGGAATCGTAAACGCCCACCTGGACAATGCCCCCCTCCTGGTGCTTTGCGGCCGGTCCCCGATCCGGGACGACCTCCGCGGAGCGTTGCAGGAGATGAACCAGATGGATATGGTCAAGCCGGTGGTCAAGTGGGCCGCCACCTGCCACGATCCCGCGCGCATCCCCGAGTACCTGGCCACCGCCTTTCGCCATGCCATGCAGGGCAGGCCGGGACCGGTTTTCCTGGAACTCCCGCCCGATATACTCAACGCGAAGGTTCCGGGGGAAATTGCCCCGGGGTTGGCCGGAGGTACGCGGAAATTCACCTGCCATCCCGGTGACCGTGCCTTGAAAAGGGCGGCGGAACTGATCAACGGGGCGAAAAAGCCCATTTTCCTAGGCGGTAGCGGGGTGGGATTCAGCCGCTCGGACCAGGATCTGCGGGCCTTCGTGGAAAAGGCGGGAATACCCTTCCTGCTGCTCAACAACGGCCGGGGGGTGTTGCCGGATTCCCATCCCCTGTGTGTTATCGACACCGGGTTTGCGGGGATGACCCTGGGGCTTTCCCGCGCCGATGTGATCATCGCCGCCGGGATCCGATTCAACTGGACCCTCCAGTTCGGGGGGATTTTTCCGGAGGCGAAGGTGGTGCGGATCGATGTGGATCCCCATGAGATAGACCGCAACCGCAGCGCCGATGTGGGGCTGCCGGGAGACGTGGCATCGGTTCTGGAGCATATGCTGCCCCACGTGGAGCAGCGGGATCATACGGGCTGGATCACCGATCTTCGCAACGCCTCCCGGGCATTCATGGATTCGGAACTCAGGCAACGGGAGAGCCCATCCGAGCCGATACATCCCATCCGGCTGGTGGCGCAGGTCCAGGAAGCGGCCGGGGAGGAGGCGCTCTATGTGGTCGATGGCGGCGACACCACCTATTTTGGCCTGGTGGGTCTGCGCTCGCGGGAGCGGGCCGGGGTCCTCACCCCCACGGGCAACCTGTTCGGGTGCCTGGGCACCGGGATCCCTTACGCGATAGCGGCCAAGCTGGCCCGGCCGGACAAGCAGGTGGTGGTGCTCAACGGGGATGGATCCTTCGGCTTCAATGCCATGGAATTCGATACGGCGGTCCGCCACAACATTCCCTTCGTGTGCGTGATCAACAACGACTGTGCCTGGGGGATGATCAAGCACGGCCAGGAGTTGACCCTGGGCAAAGAGCGGCTCCAGTGTTCGGAACTTGGCCGGCGGCACTACGAAAAGATGGTCGAGGGGCTGGGGGGATACGGCGAATTTGTGACCCGGGACGAGCAGATCGTCCCCGCGCTGAAGCGGGCCATGGCCGCCAACAAACCCTCCTGTATCAATGTGCTGACCGATCCCACCGTGACCAGTCCGGCAACCATCATGTTCGAACAGGCTCTCAAGGTGGAGTAAGGCAATGGAGGCACTGCTGCTGCGCGTGAACACCCCCCGGTTTCTCGCCCTGCGGTTGCTTCGCCCGATCAGCCCCCGGTTCTGTTACCAGGGGCCTTTTGCCGCGATCGGGCTGGCCGACGTTCCGCAACCCTCCCTGCCTTCCCCCCAGTGGGTAAAGATCAAAACCCGGCTCTGCGGTTTCTGCGGGAGTGATCTCAGCCTCATTCTCATGCGCGATTCTCCCACGGCCTCTCCCTTCACCTCTTTTCCCTGCGTGCCCGGCCATGAGGTCTGCGGCTGGATCGTGGAAACCGGCGCGGAGGCGGGAGACCTCGAAGAAGGGGACTTCGTAACCATCGCGCCCATGCTCAACTGTACCACCCGGGGCATCGCCCCGGAATGCTGCAGTTGCCGGGAAGGCCGGCCGGCCAGTTGCGAGAATTTTGCCCGGGGAAACTTCTCCCCGGGGATGTTCGCGGGCCTGTGCCGGGATATCAACGGGGGATTCGCGCCATACCTGGTGGCTCATCGGAGCCAGGTATACCGCGTTCCCTCGCGCGTGAGCCCGGAGGCGGCGACCCTCACCGAGCCCTTGGCGGTGGCCCTCCAGGCGGTGCTGGACAATCTTCCCTCCAACCGGGAAAAAGTGCTGGTGATCGGCGGCGGGGTTATCGGTTCCCTGGTGGTCAAGGTAATCCGGGCACTGGATATCGGCTGTGACATCACCGTGGTTGAACCTTCCCCGTTCCATGCCGGGTATATCAAGGACTGCGGCGCCGATCGGGTCATTAACGGCGGCATCATGGAGGCCGGCGTTAATATCACCGGGGCCCGGGCCTACAAGCCGCTGCTGGGGGAGAAACTCCTGATGGGCGGCTTCGACCGGGTCTACGACATAGTGGCCCGTACCCCGACGCTGAACACCGCGCTCCGGGTCACGACCGCCGGCGGCACCATAAGCGTCGTGGGGATCGGGAAGGAGGTAAAACTGGATCTCACGCCGCTCTGGCTCAAGATCCAGACCATCAAGGGGTCGTATGCCTACGGCTACAACAAAACCCGGGAAGGGCCGAAACATGCCTTTCGGATGGCCCTGCAGATGATGGCTTGCGGCAAGATTCATGTAGCCGACATGTTGACCCACAAATTCCCCCTCCGCGACTACCGCAAGATGATCGAGATCAACCGGAACAAGGCGGCCCACAATGCCATCAAGACGGCCGTGAGCTTTGAGTAGGTCCGGGCCCGCCCCCGACGGAGGCTGCTAGTGTTGCTGCGAGGCGGCGCCCGGCAACGGGAAGAACTGCAGGTCGCCAAGCTCGCCCGCCAGGGTCGCCGACGAACCGGGAGGCTCGTTTTGCAGCCGCTCGGCCCAGCGTTTCGCCTCGGCCAGGTAGTGATCGTAGAGGTGCCTGCGGGTTGCAAGCGGCACCACCTCGGGTTCTGCGGCGGGGCCGCCGAGCGCCGCCTCCAGCGAGAAGCTGGGCAAGGTATCCACCGCGCTTCGATGCGTCCATGTACCGCTGTGCAGGTCGAAGTCGTATAAGCGTAGAAACAAGTAACCCTGGTGCGCGACCAGGTGCACGGCAGCGATCACGTACTCGGCCTCGGCGTCATCCATCACCCAGTGCAGCCCCACCCGGCACCAGCCCGGCTTCATGCCGCAGTGGCCATCCTGGACCACTTCGCGGAAACGCTCCGAGGTGCCGCGGTTGATCCGCAGCAATCTGTGACCGTAGGGCCCGGCGCAGGAACAGCCGGCCCGGGACTGGATGCCGAACAGGTCGTTCAGTAGCGCCGTAACGAACTTGTGATGCAGGTAGCCGCCCTTCGGACTTTTTATATTAAATGAAATGATACCGATTCGCCGCGCCGGGTCGGGATTTCCGAGTATCTCTATGCGCTCGTTCTTTCCCCAGCTTTCCAGGGCGCGCCGGGTCAGTTCGTTCTCCCTGCGCTCGATACGCTCGACGCCGACCCGATCCTTGACTTGGAACACCAGCCCCGCCTTGAGCGTTTGCAGCACCCCGGGCGTACCGGCCTTTTCCCGCTCCTCGATATCGCGGATGAAATCCTGGCTGTCCGGACTCACGTAATCGACCGTTCCTCCTCCGCTCACGCTGGGCGGCAGCTCGCGGTGGTAGATGCGTTGGTTGAAGACGAGAATTCCGCTGGCGCCGGGGCCGCCGAGAAACTTGTGGGGCGAGATGAAAATCGCGTCGATCGAAGGATCATCCTCCTCGCCCGACGGCTCGGGATTCATGTCGATTGTGACGTAGGGCGCGCAGGCGGCATAGTCGAAGCAGGCGATCGCGCCGTAGCGATGCAATAGGCTGGCAATGCGGTGTACCTCGGTGCGCATGCCGGTCACATTCGAGGCCGCGGAAAAAGACCCGATGCGCAGTCGATTCTGGTACGCGGGCTGGCGCAACAGCTCCTCGAGATGATCCAGGTCGATACCGCCGTCGGCATCCATGCGGACCCTGACCGTGGTCGCCAGCGATTCGCGCCAGGACAGCTCGTTCGAGTGATGTTCATAGGGACCGATGAATACCACCGGTTGCCGCTTCGCGAAGAGTGCGTCGATATCCTCATCCTGCAGATCCGGGTTCGCCGCCCTCATCAGGGCCTGGATATTCTTGCGGGTCGCCGGTGCCAGCGCGACCCCGACGATTTGCTGCAACTTGTCGATTGCCCCGGTTGCGCCGGTGCCGCAGGCGACAATGCACCCGTTCGGGCCGGCGTTCACCGAGCGCTTGATGCCGGCTTCGGCCGCGCGCAGCAACCGGCTCATGCTTCGCCCGGTGATGTCATCCTCCGTGTGGGTGTTGGCGTAGATCCGTTGCAGGTCTTGCAGGTAGGTCTCGATGAAGCGCAGGCAGCGTCCCGATGCCGTGTAATCGCAATAAAACAAGAGCCGCTCGCCAAAGGGGGTCTTGAAGGTCGAGTCCACGCCGACGATCTGTTGCCGCAGGTATGCCGGATCGAGAGGTTTGTCGCTCATTAGGTCAGCCTGTGTCATTGCCCGGCGAAGAGACCTGAATTGTACTTCAGTTCGGGGCCTCATCCCTTGTCTCCGATACCAATCTGCGGTTACCCTGGAAGGTGACGCCGTCGCTCGCGGCGGCGCTGGAGTCGGGGCCTGCTCGGGACGCGGCGCTCGGCGCGGCCCGGAGAATGGGAAATATCATCCGGCGGGGGCGGCCGCGCGCTGCCCCGCAGGCTTGGTACTATGGTAGGGGCTTTGGGAAAGGGGGTCTTCGCGGCATGGAAACTGCTTCAACCATGATCCGGATCGGCACACCGATACCGGAATTTACCCTGCCGGATTCACGCGATGGCCGGATCTGTTCCGTGGCGGAATTGATGGGTGACAAAGGTCTGGTGGTAGCCTTTCTGAGCAACCATTGTCCGTATGTCAAGCTGATGCGGGGTGCTTTCGCCGACTTTGCCCGGGCCTACCTTCCCCGGGGCATCGGCGTGGTGGCGATCATGTCGAATGATGTGGCCGCCTATCCGGAGGATGCCCCGGAGCATATGCGGGCGGTCGTGCGCCGCCAGGGCTTCGATTTTCCCTACCTCTACGACGAAACCCAGGCGGTGGCGCGGGCGTTTTCCGCGGCCTGTACCCCGGATCTGTTTCTGTTCGATGCGAGTGGGAAGCTGTTTTACCGGGGAGAGTTCGACGGGGCGAGGCCCGGCAACGGCGTTCCCGTGAGCGGCAATAGCCTGCGCGGCGCGGCGGATGCGCTTCTCGCCGGGGAGCCGCCGCCGGCGCAGCAGCGCCCAAGCCTGGGATGTAACATCAAGTGGCGGCGGGGTAACGAACCGGACTATTCCGGTTTATCGGCAGGCCGGTTCCGCGATTCAGGGGAATAGGCCCGCCGGCCTCAGGCCACCCATCTTGCGCAGTTCAGGCACCGGATCACTCGGACACGCTGAATTTACCCCGGCCACCGTTCCAATCCTGCGGCAAGGGTTTAGCTGGTAAAATGATCAATTCAATAATCGATTCACGTCATTGCGTATATGGCTCGCCTGGCGTGGTAATCCTGGAGGTCTGCCATGAGTGACATTCTCGCCGCGCTTGAGCGTATCCGCTCCCGTACGGGACGGCCCTGTGCCCAGGGCTTGTCCGATGCCGTTATCGAGCGGTTTGCGCAGCGCGACCCGAATCTCGGCAAGGCCGTGGCCGCCGCGGAACGTCAGCTGGCCGTGCTCGAAGCGGATTTTCCCGATTTGATCGGCAAGGATGAAAGCGAGCAGATTGCGGCGATACAGGCCGGGTTCGTGAATTTCTATCCCGATGATGCGGTCAACCCGTACGTGCCGCTGGCGGCTCGTGGGACTTGGATGGTGACGGTTGCCGGGGCCGTGATCCATGATAATGAGGGCTACGGCATGCTGGGTCTGGGGCATGTGCCCGAATCCGTAATCACGGCGATGAGCCGCCCCCACGTCATGGCCAATATCATGACGGCCAACTATTCCCAGTTGCGGCTGGTCCGGGCACTGCAGCGGGAGATCGGTCACACGCTGGGGGGCTGCCCGTTTGCCCGCTTTGTGGCCATGAACAGTGGTTCGGAGGCGGTGACCGTCGCCGCACGAATCTCGGATGTCAATGCCAAGCTGCTAACCGATCCGGGCGCCCGCTATGCCGGCCGCCAAATCAAGCATCTTTCCCTGGCCGGAAGTTTCCATGGGCGCACCGCCCGCCCGGCGCGGTTTTCCGATTCGAGCCGGGATACCTATCGTAAGTATCTTGCCAGTTTTCGGGATGCGGACGATTTATGGTCCGTCGCGCCCAATGACCTTGCCGGGCTGCGGGCCGTGTTCAATCGGGCCGCGAGCGAGGGGGTGTTTCTGGAGGCCTTCTTCCTGGAGCCGGTGATGGGGGAGGGCAACCCCGGCCAGGCGATTACGCCCGAGTTCTATCGCCTGGCCCGGGAATTGACGCGGGACCATGGCGGCTTGCTTCTGGTCGATTCCATCCAGGCGGGATTGCGTGCCCAGGGAGTATTGTCGATCGTCGATTATCCCGGGTTCGAAAAAGAGGAAGCCCCGGATATGGAGACCTACTCCAAGGCCCTCAATGCCGGGCAATACCCTCTTTCCGTGTTGGCCCTGGGGGAGCGCGCGGCCGGCTTGTATCGGAAAGGCATCTATGGGAATACCATGACCGCCAATCCCCGGGCCATGGATGTTGCCGTGGCGGTACTGGATGCCGTAACGCCCGAGCTGCGGGAAAACATCCGGCAACGGGGCCGCGAGTTCGTGCGCAAACTGTCGACCCTGGTTGCCGCGACAAACGGTCTCGTTCGCCGGGTACAGGGAACCGGGTTGTTGTTCAGCTGCGAGTTGGCACCGGAGTTCAAGGTTTTCGGAGCGAATTCCATCGAGGATTATTTGCGTCGGCATGGCATCGGAATCATCCACGGCGGGAGGCATTCGCTGCGTTATACGCCGCACTTCGGCGTCACCTCGGACGAGGTGGATCTGCTCGTCGAGGCGACCCGGGATGCGGTTCTGAATGGCCCGCGGATAGCGGGATAGCCCTTCTTGTATTCCGGCCGCCGCCGGGAAGCGGGCTGCACGGATCTTCCCGTGGGCACCGGATCCCGTGAGCGGTGCCCTTTTCCCGTATTGCATCCCCAAACCCGGAGGGGTTGCGGGATCCCCACTCGCGGGTTCGTAGCGGAGCGGGTGTCCTCTTTTCTCGATGCAGAGCGGAACTCGCGAACAGGGTACTGAAGAATGGAGATAACCTTTCCGGGTGATGGCGCGGGCATTTGTTTTTACCTTCACCCTGCGCAATCGGCATGGGGGTTAGCGCGCCTTGTAGGCGCGCTAACCAATTAACCTGATCTCAGTATAATAGTGTACTGGGTTCGTATATGCGGATAGCGAAAGTGGCGGAACCGGTAGACGCGTCGGCCTTAGGAGCCGGTGGGGCATCCCCCCGTGAGAGTTCGAGTCTCTCCTTTCGCACCAGAAAAGATTCTCGCCCGTCAGCCAAAGGGGAAACATGCAAGTAACAGTTGAAGAAAAAGGCGCCCTGGAGCGTCGCATCGTGGTTACGATCCCGGCCGAGCGCATCTCGGTCGAGATGAACCGACGCCTGGAAGATCTGGGAAAAAAATCGAGGATCAAGGGATTCAGGCCGGGAAAAGCGCCCGCCAGGGTGGTCCGGCAACGCTATGGAGCTTCCGTCAAGGAGGAGGTCGTCGACGAGTTGATGCGCATTCATTACGCGGAAGCCATCACCCAGGAAAAACTGTCTCCAGTCGATCTGCCGCGGTTGATCGGTGGTGAAACGGGTGCCGGCGGCGATTACACCTTTACCGCGGAGTTCGAAATATTTCCCGAATTCGAGCTCGCGGATGAAGACTCCATCCGTTTGCTACGGCCCCAGGTGGAGATCACCCCGGACGATGTGGCCGTCGTTATCGAGAGGCTACGCCAACAGCGGGGTGAATGGAAACCGGTGGAGCGGCCCGCACGCCAAGGCGATCAGGTCATTATTGACTTTGAGGGGACAATAGACAACGAGCCCTTCGATGGGAATGCCGCCACCGGAATGGCCGTTACCTTGGGTGCCGGCGAGCTGATTCCGGGGTTCGAACAGGGGCTCGAGGGCATTCGTGCCGCCGAGAAGCGTACGTTGGATCTTGAATTTCCGAAAGATTATCACAAACCCGAGTTGGCGGGGCGTCCGGTACATTTCGATATCACGGCGCAGCGGGTCGAGGAACGCGTGTTGCCCGAACTGGACGATGAGTTTGCTCGGAGCTTCGGCGTGACCGAGGGAGGCCTCGATACGCTGCGCGAGAAGGTGCGCGAAAATATGGCTGCCGAGCTGGACGAGCGCGTCCGCTCGGATCTGGTTAAGCAGATTGGGGAGCAACTTATCGCCGCCAACCCTATCGCCGTTCCCAAGGCCCTGGTGGAGCAGGAGATCACGCGCCAGCAGCGGAGTACCCTGCGGCGGCTGGGGATTGCGCCCGATGCCGCGCAAACGCCCCAATTGCCCCGGGAACCCTACCAGGAAGAGGCCGAAAGACGGGTGCGGCTGGGCTTGATCCTGTCGCGACTGATTGAACGCAGGGCGCTTCGGCCCGATCCCGCCCGGGTCGAGAGCCGTATCGCCGAACTCAGTGCCCAGTCGGAAAACCCGCAGGCACGGGCCCGGGCCATGCGCGGGGACAAGGAGGCCATGCGCGGTATCGAGGCGATGATCCTCGAGGATATGGTTTACGACCAGCTACTGGAGCAGGCTACTTTTGAAGATCAACCCCAAAAGTTTTTTGACTTTATGGAACCATCAGCACAGCAAGAAGAGGATGCCGCAAATGAGTGATATTTCCGCCCAGGGGCTGGTTCCCATCGTTGTCGAGCAAACCGCCCGGGGAGAACGGGCCTACGATATTTATTCGCGGCTGCTGAAGGAGCGGGTGATTTTTGTCGTCGGCGCCATCGAGGACCATTTGGCTAACCTGGTTGTGGCCCAGTTACTGTTCCTGGAATCGGAAAACCCGGACAAGGATATCAGCCTGTATATCAATTCCCCCGGGGGCTCGGTGACGGCGGGCCTGTCGATTTACGACACCATGCAGTTTGTCAAATCAGATGTCTCCACGATCTGCCTGGGCCAGGCTGCCAGCATGGGAGCCTTGCTCCTTGCCGGTGGCGCCGCGAATAAAAGGTACAGCTTGCCCCATTCGCGGATAATGATCCACCAACCCTTGGGCGGGTTTCAGGGGCAGGCAGCCGATTTTGAGATTCATGCTCGTGAAATCCTGGCGATTCGTGAACGATTGAACAAGATTCTATCCCGCCACACCGGGAAGTCGATCGAGCAGGTGCGGGAAGATACGGATCGTGACCGGTTTATGGCGGCGGATGAGGCACTGGAGTATGGGTTGATCGATATTATTTTGGAGAACCGGGCGGAACTTCCGGGAGCCGGAGGTGCATAAGATCTTACGCAGGCAGCACGTCGCCTTCGATCCCGCGGGTATTTCCGGGGGACTTGTTTTGTGGCCGCCATCTGCGCTAAAAGTAGGCACGAGGCTCTATGCACTCGAAATGAGGTGAGGTGATGAGCGAAGACAAGCGTGGAGCGAGCGATGGCGGCAAGGTGCTTTTTTGCTCGTTTTGCAACAAAAGCCAACATGAGGTTGAGAAACTCATTGCCGGTCCATCGGTTTATATTTGCAATGAATGCGTGGAACTGTGTAATGAAATTATTCGCGAGGAGCTGCAGAACCGATCGGATGAGGGGGATCCGGGCCTTCCGAAACCCCAGGAGATTAAGGCGATACTTGATCAATACGTGATTGGGCAAGAGAACGCAAAAAAGGTTTTGTCCGTTGCGGTCTATAACCATTACAAGCGCATAAACAGCAAGAACAGCAAGGATGACGTAGAACTTTCCAAGAGTAACATTCTTTTGATCGGTCCCACGGGGTCGGGCAAAACCTTGCTTGCCGAGACCTTGGCACGGATTCTGAATGTTCCCTTCACCATTGCCGATGCCACTACGTTGACCGAGGCCGGTTATGTGGGAGAGGACGTTGAAAATATTATTCAGAAGTTGTTGCAAAGATGCGATTACGATGTGGAAAGAGCGCAGAAGGGAATTGTTTACATAGATGAGATAGACAAGCTTTCACGCAAGACGGATAATCCGTCGATTACCCGGGATGTTTCCGGGGAAGGAGTGCAGCAGGCGCTTTTGAAGCTCATTGAGGGGACGGTGGCCTCGGTGCCGCCTCAGGGGGGGCGCAAGCATCCGCAACAGGAATTTCTGCAGGTGGACAGCCGCAACATCCTGTTCATTGCCGGGGGGGCTTTCGCCGGGCTTGACAAGTTGATTCGGGCTCGTACCGAAAAGTCCGGTATCGGTTTTGTTGCCGAGGTGAAAACCGGCAAGGCCCAGGCCGAAGAGGAAAGCCGGGTTTTACGTCGGGTCGAACCGGAGGATCTGATCCGCTACGGGCTGATCCCTGAATTTGTCGGTCGGCTTCCGGTTACCGCCATATTGGACTCCCTCGATGAGGCGGCATTGGTACGCATCCTGGTGGAGCCCAAAAACGCCCTTACGAAACAGTACAAGCGCCTTTTTGAAATGGAAGGTGCCGGCCTGGAGTTTAGGAATGAATCGCTGTACGAGTGTGCCAGCCAGGCACTGGCCCGAAAAACCGGAGCCCGGGGTCTGCGAACCATTCTCGAGCGGGCATTGCTTGACTGCATGTACGAGCTTCCGGCCCTGGAAGGAGTTTCCAAGGTGGTAGTTGATGAAAAAGTCATTCGCGGCGAGACACAACCCTATATTGTGTACGAGCAGGCTGATCGAGGCTTGGTCGCCAGTGAGGAATGATCATGCGGCGGTAACCACCCGCCTCCTGAAGAATCGGTGAACTCCGACTTGAAAGGTGTCACCGCAGCCTCCATTCTGGTTGCAATATATTGTTTGTGTAAACAGGTGTTAAGCGTTCATGAGTGACTCCGGCGTGCCCCCAAAAAATCTACCCGTCTTGCCGCTACGTGATGTCGTGGTGTACCCGCATATGGTTATGCCCCTGTTTGTGGGCAGACCAACCTCCATTAAGGCCCTGGACATCAGTGCCGGGGGGGACAGCCGTATTGTCTTGCTGGCTCAAAAACAGGCTGAATTGGATGAACCCAGCGGTGACGATTTGTATCGCGTGGGCACGATGGCCAATATCCTGCAGATGCTTAAATTGCCGGACGGAACGGTCAAGGTACTCGTTGAGGGCTTGGCCCGTATCGCCATCGAAGATTTAATGGAAACCGACTATTTCAGTGCCGTGGTGAGGGAAGTCGTGGGCGAGTCCGATGTGGCTGCGGAAAATGCGATCGCACTTCAGCGGGCCGCACTGTCTATCTTCGAGCAGTACGTGAAGCTGAGCAACAAGGTTCCCAGCGAGATCCTGACCTCTCTGGGTCAGATCCATGACTTGAGTCGGCTTGCGGACACCATGGCCGCGCACATGAACCTGCGCCTGGAGGACAAGCAGAATCTGTTGGCGCAATTCGATGCCTGTAAGCGCCTGGAAAAGGTAATGGCATTTGCCGGAGGGGAAATAGATGTTCTGCAGATCGAGCGCCGCATACGCGGACGGGTCAAACAGCAGATGGAGAAGAGCCAACGAGAATATTATTTGAATGAGCAAATCAAGGCCATCCAAAAAGAGTTGGGTGAACTCGACGAAGGCGGTAGCGATCTGGATGAACTGAAACACAAGATCGAGCAGGTCGGGATGTCTGCGGAGGCTCGCACCCGGGCCGAATCCGAGCTGGTCAAATTGCGGCAAATGCCCCCGATGTCGGCCGAGGCAACCGTTTTGAGGAACTACCTGGATTGGTTGATTCAGCTGCCCTGGAATCGGCGGAATCGGGTTCGGCGCGACCTGGAAGGGGCCCGAGCCATTCTGGAAGAAGATCATTACGGGTTGGATAAGGTCAAGGAACGCATTCTCGAATACCTGGCCGTAGGCCAGCGGGTACGGAAAATGAGGGGCCCTATCCTCTGCCTGGTTGGTCCGCCGGGTGTCGGCAAGACTTCCCTGGGGCAGAGTATTGCCCGGGCCACACATCGAAAATTCACGCGGATCTCTCTCGGTGGGGTGCGCGATGAGGCCGAAATCCGCGGCCATCGGCGCACCTATATCGGTTCCATGCCCGGGAAGATCATTCAGAAATTGGCCCGGGTGGGCACGCACAATCCGCTTTTTCTGCTAGATGAAGTGGATAAAATGGCGATGGACTTTCGGGGAGATCCCTCTTCCGCGCTGCTGGAGGTGCTGGATCCGGAGCAAAACCACGCCTTTAGCGATCACTACCTGGAGGTGGATTTCGATCTTTCCGAAATTCTTTTTATCGCCACGGCCAACACGTTGGACATACCGCCTGCCTTGCGCGACAGGATGGAAGTCATTCGGATTCCGGGCTACACCGAGGAGGAAAAACGGGTCATCGCCCGGCGCCACCTGGTGCCCAAGCAACTGAAATTGAATGGCCTCAAAGGCACGGAGCTTGAAGTCGAAGACGATGCCATTAAAGGCATTATCCGGCTTTATACGCGGGAAGCGGGGGTGAGGAACCTGGAACGGGAGATCGCCAAAATTTGCCGTAAGACGGTTAAGAGCCTGACGCTGGATCCGAATATTGCCACGCCCATTCGTGTCGGTCAGGCGCAGTTGGCGGATCTACTGGGTGTCGAGCGGTATCGTTATGGCCGGGCCGAGGCCCGGGATCAAGTCGGGCAGGTAGTCGGGCTCGCCTGGACCGAGGTGGGGGGAGAACTGCTCAGGATCGAGGCGGCCGTCATTCCCGGAAAGGGCCATTTAACGCATACCGGGCAATTGGGGGAGGTCATGAAAGAGTCCGTGCAGGCGGCACTTACCGTGGTTCGGAGTCGGGGGGCCGACATGGGACTTGCGCAAGGCGTTTTTCAAAAGCATGATTTTCATATTCATGTTCCCGAAGGCGCCACCCCGAAAGACGGCCCCAGCGCCGGCATCGGCATGGTGGTTGCGCTGGTATCCGCGCTGCGGGGCATTCCCGTTCGGGCCGATGTGGCGATGACGGGTGAGATCACCCTGCGGGGAGAGGTTCTCCCTATCGGCGGGCTGAAAGAGAAACTGCTGGCCGCCCAGCGGGGTGGGATTTCCAAGGTATTGATTCCAGAGGAAAATGCCAAGAACCTAGTTGAAATGCCGGATACCGTAAAATCCGGGATGGAGATTGAGCCCGTCCGCTGGATAGATGCGGTGCTGGAGCAGGCCCTGGTGCGTTCACCTTATGTCAAAGAGCCGCCTGCATCCGATTACCCCCCCGGCGACTCGCATCAGGTAAAATCGTACTCCGACTTGCTGCCTGCGCACTAATAAAGATTTGACAGGGTTTCCTTGTCGCTGGTATAAAACAAGGGGCGTTGCTCGATATTCGAGGCGGTCAAAGGGTAATGAGGCGCAATCGCAGGATTGGCTTATTGATTTGATTCACATAACCGGAGAATGTTGCACATGAATAAAGCAGAGTTGATTGATAGGGTTGCTGAGGATACGGGCCTGTCCAAGGCGGAATCGGGGCGCGCTGTGGAAGCCACTTTCGATGGAATTACCCGGGCGCTTGCAGGAGGCGATCAGGTCACTTTGGCAGGTTTTGGAACTTTTCGGGTTCGAGATAGAGCCGCCCGTTCCGGGAGAAACCCCCAGACCGGGGCGACTTTACAGATTCCGGCCAGCAAGGCACCTGCCTTCAAGGCCGGCAAGGCACTTAAAGATGCCGTAAACTAACTGCCAGTAAGGCGAGGGTGCTTAGCTCAGTGGAAGAGCATCGCCCTTACAAGGCGAGGGTCGGGGGTTCAAATCCCTCAGCACCCACCACGAAAAAAACGGAGTGGTAGTTCAGTTGGTTAGAATACCGGCCTGTCACGCCGGGGGTCGCGGGTTCGAGTCCCGTCCACTCCGCCATAGCTGTTGAGGGTGCCGTGGCACCCTCTTTGGTTTTATGTCGATTAACTGTAAATACGCTCGGGATTTGGCGCCCGAAAATTCCGGCATGAACCAATGGTTTTTGCAAGGCGACGCCATCCGCAAGGTGCGGATGTCACCCCCGGCGCCCGAACCGTTCAACAGGAGTTCTGGACTGTATGCTGGCTGTTTTTCGTAAACATACCAAGGGCCTGATTGCCTGGGCCTTTGTGATACTCGTTTCCATTCCCTTTGTTTTCTTTGGTGTCGGCCAATTCAGCAGCTTGGTGATAGCCAACTACGTCGCCAAGGTCAATGGCGAGAAAATCATGCCGAATGTCTTTCAGGATGCTTATCGGCAGGCCTACCAGCAAGCATCCCCCGACGGGGATCTCTCCCCCGCACAGGAGAAAACACTCAAGCAGCAGGTGCTGCAGCAACTGATCAATCAAACTTTACTCTTGCAACAGGCGCAAGCCGATCACATGGTGACATTGAAACCCGAGATTAGGGCTGAGATCGATCAAATTTCCGCCTTCCAGTCCAACGGAAAATTCAACTTGGCGCAGTACCAAGCGGTGCTTGCGTCCAATGGCCTGAGTCCGGATGCGTTCGAGGCGCGTGTCGCACGGCAATTGCTTGTCCGGCAATTGCAGGGCGGGCTCGCCGCCACCGTATTCGTAACGCCGGTGGAATTTACATCCATGATTTCCCTGCTCAAGGAAAAGAGGACGGCACTGTGGGGCGCATTCCCTCTTTCCCGATACCCGGGCGCGGCTCCCGATGCGAAAATGATTTCCGCTTATTATCGAGCACATCAACAGAGTTTTGTTCTTCCGGAAACCGTAACCCTGAATTATGTGCAGCTTGACAAAACGGAACTTGAAAAAAGAGTCAAGATAACGCCGCAGGAGTTGCAATCGTTTTATGAGACCAATCAAATTCTCTACGGTATTCCCGCGGCACGAAAAGCGGCACAGATTTTAATCAAACCCAAGAACGACTCACCCCAGGGCTGGGCCGAAGCCAGGGAAAAGGCGGAGCATATCCTGGAGATTTATCATGAGAAAACTCCCGGCGAAAAGCGGTTCGCAGAATTAGCGCGGAAATATTCGGATGATCTTATCTCCCGTCGCAATGGGGGGTCCATGGGGTGGATCGCCCGGGGGCAGGTAAATAACGGCTTTGGGAAGGCCCTTTTCTCGATCGCTAAGAAGGGCCAGGTGGCGGGACCCGTAAAGACGGCGAGTGGCTGGAGCTTGATCCGGTTGCTGGGAATACGCCCGGGATCCGTGCAACCGTTCGCCGCGGTAAAAAACAAGGTGATTGCAGCCTATCGTGCCGAGCAGACAAAAAAACTTTATTACCAGTTGGGCGATAAACTCGCCAACCTGGCCTATGAGCACCCGGGATCGCTTGTACCGATAACCAAGGAACTGGGGCTCAAGGTGCATTCCATTTCCGGGGTCACGCGCAATTCCGGTAGCGGAATCGCGGGCTCCAAGGCGATCAGGAAAGCCGCCTTTAGTCCCTTGGTGCTAGACCAGGGCATGAATAGCGCTCCGGTGAAAATGGGACCGCAAAACGCCGTGGTTCTGCGAGTTGCCCAGGTACACAAGAGCCGGGTCAAACCGCTGGCCCGGGTGAAATCCAAAATAATCGCCCTGTTGTTGCGACAGGAAACGATCGCGAATGCCCACCGTGCCGCGAAACAGGCGTTAACCAAGATTGAAGCCGGCGAACCTATTGAAAATGTCATGAAATCTCTGCGGCTGAAGCTCGTGGGCCCGAAAATCGTATCTCGGGGGGCCGCTAAATTACCGCCTGAGCTGGTTGCCGCCGTTTTCTCCCTCGCACCGAATCCTCGAGGCAAGCCGCAGTTCGGACTGGTAGAGCTGGGTAACGGCACCCCGCTCATCTATGAACTGACCAAGGTAGAGCCGGGCCGGATAAACGACTTGAAGAAACCGGAGGCCGAGATTTACCAGACACAAATTGCGCAAATCAACGCCCAAACCTTGACGGCAAGTTATTTATCCTGGCTAAGAAAGCGTGCCGATATTGCGATAGAAAAGAAAAATATCCCATAGGCGATCGAACTTACCGGAGAGGAAAATCGTTGTCTGAATTGCCCTGGACAGCCCGGATTATGAGCAGCCAAGCGCAGCGTAACCTTGAGGCGGCTTAACGTGGATAGCGGGATCGGGCTGCGCCGGGCCGCCATCCTGGGTGATGCTTTTCGCATTTGCCGGTTTCCGGCATTTGACTTATCTCAAATTGGCAGGAGAACCAGGCGCCTAAAATTGATTACCATGACTCAATTGCGAGGGCTGCCGCAGTGACGCCGGATCCGAAGCGGTCCCGGGAATCGGCGCAATCCGTAGAGTCGCCCCCGGCCGATCTCGCCGAAGCGGTACTCGCGGTAGTGCGTCGAACCTATGCCGATCTGCACCCGGGTGGTGCGGCGGCGGGCACATTAACACTCAACAGCAGCCTGGATCGCGACTGGGGTTTCGACAGCCTGGCGCGGGTGGAGTTATTGTTGCGCCTGGAGCGAATGTTTTCCATCCGGATGCCCCCCGGTGTTCTCGAAACTGCGGAGAGGCCGACAGACCTGGTGCAGGCGCTGCAGCGGGTGGGTCGGGTGGAGGTGCCCTCGTTGCCGGTCGTGGCCCGGGACGAGGCTCCGGCCACGGCGGCGGCAATCGCGCCGCCACCGGAAAACCTGGCGACATTGCTGGAGGTGTTGGACTGGCACGTCGAGCGCCACCCCGATCGAATCCAGCTGATTTATGGTGACGATCCACAGGATGGGCGCGTCGAGCGCATCAGCTACCGGCGCCTGCACGAACGCGCGGCCAGCTTTGCCGTCGGTCTCCAGGCCCGGGGGTTGGGGCACGGGCAGACGGTGGCGATCATGTTGCCTACCGGGAGCGACTATTTTTACACCTATTTCGGAGCGTTGATGGCCGGCTGTGTGCCGGTGCCGATCTATCCGCCGGCCCGGCGCTCGCAGTTGCAAGAACATATCCGCCGGCACGCCCGCATTTTGGCCAATGCCGAAGCGCAAATCCTGGTGACGATCCCCGAGGCGATAGTCGTTGCTCACCTGCTGGAAGCGCATGTGCCGGGGTTACGCCACATCGTCACCCCCGCGATGCTGGGCGAATCCGTCGGGCTCCCAGCCCGCATACCGGCCCGGGGAAGTGATATTGCCTTTATCCAGTACACCTCGGGCAGCACCGGAAATCCCAAGGGAGTGGTCCTGACGCATGCCAACCTGCTGGCCAATGTGCGCGCGATCGGCGCGGGGGTACACATCAGCTCGCAAGATGTGTTCGTCAGCTGGCTGCCGCTGTATCACGATATGGGTCTGATCGCCGCCTGGCTGGGGAGCCTGTACTTCGGCTCGCAACTGGTGGTGATGCCTCCGCTGGCCTTCCTGGCCCGCCCGTCGCGGTGGCTGTGGGCGATTCATCACTACCGGGGCACCATTACCGCGGCTCCTAATTTCGCCTATGAGCTGTGCACCAAGCGGATCGATGAGTCGGAACTGGACGGCCTGGACCTGTCCTCGATGCGCCTGGCGGCGAACGGCTCCGAGGCGGTCGTCCCCGAAACCCTGGAACGGTTCCAGGCCCGTTTCGGCCGTTATGGATTCCGCCGCACGGCGATGACCCCGGTGTATGGCCTGGCCGAGGCCTCGGTCGGCCTGCTGGCGCCGCCGCCGGGGCGGGAACCGGTAATCGACCGAATACAGCGGCAGCCGTTTTTATGCACCGGCCGGGCGCGGCCGGCAGCGGCGGATGAGCCCGCCACATTACAGTTCGCCAACTGCGGCCGGGTGTTGCCGGGGCATTCCGTACGCCTGGTCGATGCCGCGGGAGCTGAAGTCGGGGAACGGATCGAGGGGCGGTTGCAGTTCAAGGGGCCGTCGGCGACCCAGGGCTATTACCGTGATCCGCAGCAAACTCGGAAGCTGTTCACCGGCGACTGGCTGGATTCCGGCGATCGCGCCTACCGTGTCGGCGAGGAATTCTACCTCACCGGACGGGTCAAAGACATCATCCAGCGGGGCGGACGGAACCTCTATCCCCACGAGATCGAAGAGGTAGTTGGACGGCTGGCGGGAATTCGCCGCGGCTGTGTCGCCGCATTCGGCTGCCTGGATCGCAGGAACGGCACCGAGCGACTGGTGGTACTGGCCGAAACGCGTGAAACCCGGGCGCAGACCCGAGCCCGCTTGCGGGGGGAGATTACCCGGGTGACGGTCGAGCTGCTCGGCGAACCCCCGGATGAAGTTGTGTTGGCTCCGCCGCGCACCGTACTCAAGACTTCCAGTGGCAAGCTGCGGCGCTCGGCGACCCGCGACCTCTACGAGGCCGGGCGAGTCGGCACGCGGCCTCCCGCGTTTGGTTGGCAGATGGTGCGGCTTGTGGGTGGCGCGTTGTGGCCGCTGTTGAAACGCCGGCTACGCGCCTTCCGCGAGGGGGGCTACGCGGCGTACGCTTGGTCGTTGGCCCTGCTGATGGCCCCCCCGGTCTGGTTGGCGACCGCGCTGACACGTCGCCCGGTGCAGGCGTGGTGGATCAATCGGCGTGCGGCACGACTGTTCCTGCGCCTGAGCGGCATGTCGCTGGTGGTCCGGGGACTGGATAACCTGCCTCGCGACACGCCGTTCGTGATGGTGGTCAACCACTCCAGCTACCTGGATGGGGTGGCGCTGCTGGCCGCATTGCCCGGACCCTACGGGTTTGTTGCCAAGCGCGAGCTGCTGAACCGGCTGGTGCCGCGCGTTCTTCTGCGCCGATTGGGCTGTGAGTTCGTCGAGCGTTTTGCGATCCGGGAAAGCGTGCAGGACGCGCAACGAATCGTGCAGGCCGCGCAGGCTGGGCGCACGTTGGTGTTCTTTCCCGAAGGCACTTTCACCGCCGCTCCGGGGCTGTTGCCCTTCCACCTTGGGGCCTTCGTTGCGGCCGTGCGGGCGAATTTGCAGGTCGTGCCGGTCGCGGTGCACGGCACGCGGGAGATACTCCGGGCCCACCATTGGCTGCCGCGCCCCGGAGCCATTGGCATGCGCATCGGCGCGCCGATATCGCCGCCGCGTGATGCCAGCGACCTCTTGCGGGCCGCAATGCATCTGAGTGAACAGTCGCGGGCCTGGATTCTCGCCCATTGCGGCGAGTTGGAGCGTCGACGGCTGATGTCGGTGTAATCCCGGGGCACCGAGCTCACAACGGGAAATACCGGGGGCCATACCCGGGAAATTTTCCGGGAAGCGGGAAGCACTATCGGATTCAAGCGGATCATATAGGTGCAGCCGATAGAAAATAAAACTCTTCCCGCCAAAAAATCTCCGGGAGCCTGCCGGGCTTGGACAATCGCGACGAGTACGGCGGAAGTGCACAAAATATTTCTGATACTATTTCCCAGCTCTTTTGAAACAGAGAGGGATATGTACGCAAAAGAGGCTATCGGAGCCTTGGTATCGGGAAATCAGCGGTTCGTGGAAGGACGCTCCCGCAACCCGAATCGATTCTCCGATCGGCGAAATAAGTTAGCGCAGGGCCAGGAACCCGTTGCGTGCATACTCGGCTGTGCCGATTCGAGAGTCGCACCGGAAATTATTTTTGACCAGGGGCTGGGCGACCTGTTTGTCCTGCGGGTTGCGGGGAACCTGGTCAACGACATGATCGTGGGGAGCCTCGAATACGCCGTGGCATACCTGGGGGTGCAATTGATCGTTGTCCTGGGTCACCAACGCTGTGGCGCCGTCACTGCCGCCGTGCAGGGAGGTACGGCGCCGGGGAAGATCGAATCCCTGGTCAAGGCCATCCGCCCGGCGGTGGAACAAGCGGCGGATCGGCCCGGCGACAAGGTTGACAATGCCGTCAGGGAAAATATCAAGCGCGGAGTGGTGCAATTAAAAGCGGCGGCACCGATTCTTGCCCCGAAATTCCGGGAGGGGATCCTGCGGATCGAAGGCGCTTTTTACCACCTGGATTCGGGGACGGTGGAATTTCTCGGATAGAACCGAAAACCATCTTGCTACATTCATCAGTATTTTCTTTTCGAGAGTGGGCAGCTCTCCGGTGCGCTCGACGGCGGCCGCCTTGCCGGTATCGCCGGCCGGGCGCCGTACGCTACCCCCGTATTTTCGTGCCGAACCGGGTCGGGGGGCGGTTATTCGCGGTGGTAGGAGCGAATGATATAGCCGCCGGACTTCTCGTCCGGGTGCAGCTCCAGCAGGCCATTATCGCGGGCTTCTTCGAGCAGCTCGCCGAAGCTGTGGAAACCGTGGTAACTTTCGTTGAAGCCGGGTTTCCTGCGTTTGATCGCCTGTTTGACCATCGAGCCCCAGACCTTGTCTTCATCGCCGCGTTCCTTGAACAGATCATCCACGGTTTCCAGGACCAGGTCGAACGCCTCCTGGCGCTTGGCATCTTCGGTTTGAGAGGGAGATTTTTTGCCGCCGCTGCCCTTGGGGGCAGGCTTGCGCTTGCGCCGCCGGGACTTGTCCGCTTCCCGGACCAAATCATCGTAGAAGATGAACTCGTCACAGTTCGAAACCAGCAGATCGGAGCTGGAGCTTTTCACGCCGACACCGATTACCAATTTATTATTTTCGCGTAACTTGCTCACCAGCGGGGAAAAATCCGAATCGCCGCTGATGATGACGAACGTATCGACATGCGACTTGGTATAGCAAAGATCCAGCGCATCGACCACCATACGAATATCAGCCGAGTTCTTGCCCGACATGCGGACATGCGGGATTTCGATCAACTCGAAAGCTGCCTCGTGCATCGCCGGTTTGAACTCCTTGTAGCGTTCCCAGTCGCAGTAGGCCTTCTTGACGACTATATTCCCCTTAAGCAGCAGCCGTTCCAGAACCTTGCGGATATCAAAGGCGGCAAATTTCGCATCCCGCACCCCGAGCGCCACGTTTTCAAAATCACAAAACAGGGCGATACTGCGAGTGGAATCGGTTGCGGCCATAAAACACCTTTAACTATCGAAAACGGCGACGACAGTGCCCGCCGTCCCGATTCATTCTAGTCCGGATCCGCCCGGTTATGTTTATTCGTCGGGCGGCAGCGATTCACCGCTGCCGCCCGTGTCGCGATGCGCCGACAAACCCCGCCCGGCGAAAATGAGATCGGTCGGCGGATTCGCAGATGCCGCGGGTTCGGCTTGAATTACGCGCGGCGGGCCTAGCCGGGTGGTGGGCGAGAGTGGCGGCCGCGCATCATCCGGGGATTCATCCGGGAACGCGGCCAATGATTCCGGACTCTCGGATAGGCGTGGTTTTCGCGCCATTCGGATCTCCGCCAGTGGCCGCGATTATGCCACCGGCGCCAATGATCGCGCTCGCGCCACAGCGGATACGGGTGCAGCCTCCAGCGGGCATAGCCGCGCCACCGGGGATAAGGCCGCCAGGCCCAGTAGCCGGGGGCCCATACCCAGGCATTACGCCACACCCAACGCCCCGGCAGCCACACTCGAACCGCCGGGGTGGCGATCCGCACCCCCACCGGGGGCAGCCACAGCCACAGCGACCAGGAGGCTCCGGCACTCGCCGCCGGAGCAAGGAACAGCAACAGCGCCAACGCAAGCAGCGGTTGCCTCCAGCCGATTCGTTTCATATCTCACCGCAAAAGAACCCACACAAAAACCAATAACGGCCAGCCGCCTCCCCGGTTGACTCCACCACGGGGTCTACCATTAGATTTTGCATGGTAGCGGAGATCAAGCGCCCTTGCTAAAGTAGTTTCTTGGCGGGGGTGTGGCTCACGGGGTTCGGGAGAAAAGGGGGAGAAAAGGGGACAGATTTATTTTTTGCCTCTTGTGGGTTAAAGTTGACCTACATCGGAATACCAAGGAGGCCGGCGATGCCAAGGGTAGGCCGGGTTGTATTGCCGAATTACCCGCACCACGTGCTCCAGCGGGGGCACAACCGCCAAGTTGTATTTGCGGATGAAGCGGATTTTCGTCGTTATCTGAATGACCTGCGAGAGCTGAAGGAATTGTTTGATGTACGTGTATATGCGTACTGCCTGATGACAAACCATGTGCATCTTTTGTTGGCTCCGGGGGAGTCACCTGAAGCGATGGGGCGGCTGATGAAGGCGCTGGCAGCACGGGCGACCCGCCGGCGCAATAAGCGGGAAGGGCGGTCTGGCACATTGTGGGAAAGCCGTTACAAATCGAGTCCGGTACAGACCGATCGATACTTGCTGGCATGCTGCCGGTATATCGAACTTAACCCGGTGCGTGCGCGTATGGTCTGTAGGCCGGATGAGTATTTGTGGTCGAGTTACCGCCGGCGGGTGGGAATTGAAATGGATGAATGGATTGATCGTGATCCCAGTTATCTTGGGCTTGGTTCAACAGAAGCAGAACGGCGTCGGCAGTACAGTCGCATTATCCATGAAGCCATACCCGAGCGGGAGCTGGGTCTGATACGCCAGGCACTGCAGCGAGGACAACTGACCGGAAATGACAGGTTTGTTAATGAGGTTGAGAAGATTCTAGGCCGCAGAATAGAATTCCGGGCCCGGGGACGGCCTAATCAGGCCGGTAGTGGCAATAAATAAATCTGTCCCCTTTATCTCAGGGTGAGCGTTGTGCAGATAAAATTGCTTGTCAAGCTTTTGACAAGGAGCATTTCAGGCGAGTGTTATCTGAGCTGCGTGCTTTGACAAATGAAATTGAGCCGGACGTTTTTATTCCCCAACTGGTTGGGACCTGTGCGCAAGCGGGTGTTGCCGTGGTATTTGCACCCACGCCAAAAGGCTGCCCCGTTAGTGGGGCAACACGCTGGCTTTCTTCCGACAAGGCCTTGCTTATGTTAAGTCTTCGTCATGCGACGAATGATCACTTATGGTTTGCCTTTTTTCATGAGGCCGGGCATTTACTGCTGCATGGCAAGAAAATGATGTTTCTGGAAACAAAAGGTCTGGATGGTAAACAGGAGCAGCAAGCAGATAAATTTGCTTGTAATTTACTCATCCCTCCGGCTTATGCGAAACAACTACCAACACTAGAAAAAACATACGCGGCGGTGAAGCAATTTGCTGTAGAGGCCGATGTCGCATCCGCTATTGTTGTGGGACGAATGCAAAAAGAGGGTTACTTATCATGGGCTTTATTAAACAAATGCAAGGTGCGATATAAATGGAAATAGGCACCGGGCGACTAATAATTGAAGGCTCTTCCTTCAGAAGGTAACTCCTGGTCGATCTCAGGAGAAATGGGGACAGATTTATTTTCTCTCTTGTGGGGTAAAGTGAACTATTCCTCGAATAGCAAGGAGGCTGGTGATGCCAAGCCCAGGGACGGGCTAATCAAGTCGGTAGTAGCAATAAATAAATCTGTCCCCTTTAAGGGTTGATCCTTTAATTCGGGTGATGATCCCCTATAATGTGCGGCTTGGCAAGGAGGAACCCGATCAAGATGGCCGAAGATAACCGCCCCACGGCGCCGCCTGACCCGGCGCCACCCGACCCCCGGGCGCTGATCCCCTATTCCAGTCCCAACGATGAGATCGACCTGGTCGATCTCGGGGTCCGTCTGTGGCGGCGCTGGAAACTGATGCTCACCATCTTTCTGCTCTGCACCGGCCTTGGGCTGGCGCTTGCCTTCGCTCTGCCGCGTACCTATCGCTATACCGCCGTGGTGGGGCTGGGTCACTACACAACGCCCAAAGGGGACGTAATCCCCATCGAAGCGCCTGAATCGGCAGTCACCGTGATCGAGAAGGCGTTCCTGCCCGAGGCCATACACCGGGTTGCCGCCAGCCAGGGAATTAAGCGCCGGAGCATCCGGATCAAAGTGGAGAATCCGCCGAAAACCAATCTCGTGGTGCTTACCGGCAAGGGGACTCTGAAACTTGCCGCCGCCTATAAGCAGGTGGAACTCGAAGCGGTCAATGCATTGGTAGCGCGGGATGCGCCGAGCATTCGGATCTTGCGGGGCAATCTCGAGCACTCCCTGGCGCAAGCGCAAAACCGGTTGGCCTTGCTCCAAAATCAAACGGTCGTTCAAGCCAATCTTACCCCATTGCGCCTAAGGCTTCTGAAGTCTCAGCTCAAGCTGCAAGGTTTAAAGGATAAGGCTGCCTATCAGCAGCAAGTTTTGACCCGTAAGCAGGCAATCGCTACGGCCGAGGCCAAGGTAAAGAACCTGCAGGCAGAACTCCAGGCCCTTGGGGTAAGGAAGTCCTCTCTTGATGCGGCCCGCAAACTGTACCAAGCGGAAACAAAACAGCTGAAGGGACACCTGGTACAGGTACAAAAAGCGGTTCTTACCGCCTCAGAGAGGCCACAAACGCCGACGCAGGCAACGGCAGTTCTCCTGCTCAGCACCGAGGAGCAGCGTACGATCAACCAGGTAAACCTTGCAGAAAGAAATCTTTTGGTCAATTTGCCGCAACAGTTTAAAGCCGTGGAGAATAAGATCACCGCGACCCAACGCGAATTGGTGATTGCCAACCGGGCTGTAGATCAATATAAACAGGCCCTGGCCAGCTTTCTGGCTTCCCATCAGCGCAAATTGAAGCAGGCATCCGCCTCCGTGCACGCCACCCAGGTTGCGATTACTTCCTTTCAGTCCAAACAAGCCACGCAAATTGCCGACCAGAAAGCCGCGATTCAGGTATTAAATGTCCGGCTGGCAAACCTCAACGCGACCAAGCTTGCGGCCCAACCCGGTATTTCGATTAATCCGGTCGGGCTGGGTAGGAAGGTCATAGCCATCCTCGGCGCCGTCATCGGGGTGTTCCTGGCACTTCTCGCTGCGGCACTGGTCAACTATGTAGCCGCCGTGCGCCGCCGACTTAGCCCGGAGAGCCCATAACCATGATCATTGTGCCGGCCACGCTCGCTCGGTCGACGCACGAATACCCCGACCGGCTCGAACGGTGTTTTGCCGCACTGCCGCCCGCCTGCGAAGACGGGCGCGCCCTGACCCCGTTCAATCGTCCGTGGTGCTCCCGTCATGCCGCCGGTAAGTGCAAAGGAGCCTCTATAATCGGTTTCCCCCACGCGTTCCGGCAGCGTGAAACCATCAAACGTGGAGCCTGCATATCATGCGCCTGACCGAAGCCCAGCAACGCGCGATCGTGACGGAAGCAGCCCGTGTCTTCGGGCCGCATGCCACCGTGCGCCTGTTCGGCTCCCGCGTCGACGACGCCCTGCGCGGCGGCGATATCGATCTGCACATCGAGGCGGAGGGCAGCGCCGGCGCCCTGCTCGATCTCGAACTCAAGCTCTACGCACGCCTGATCCGCAGGTTGGGGGACCGACGCATCGACATCGTGCTGCACCCGCGCGGCCAGGCGCTGCGCCCCATCGATGTGCAGGCCATCCGCACGGGGGTCGTGCTGTGAGCGGGCCGATACGGGAAGAGGCCGAACGGCCCGCCGATCTTGCCCAGGCGCTGGCCCGTGCCTGTCGGTTTACGCAGAGCCTGCACGCCGACTACCTGCGCATTCGACACTACGCGGAGGGCCATCTGCATGTCCGACCCGAATAGCCTCTGCGATGTGGCGGCGGTAAGTTGCCGACTCGCCCCGGAGAACCCATAAACACGATGATCCCGCTTGCAACAACGCCCCGATTCGGCTTTTCCCGACCGCAGGCCGGTCGGCAGAGCAAAGTCTGAGGTATTCACTATGAGGTTGAAACAGCAAGAGCGTGACGCCATCGCCCGAGCCACCCGTGAGGTGTTTGCACCGGGTGCCGCGGTATTCCTGTTCGGCTCCCGTGTGGACGACGCCACGCGTGGCGGTGATATCGATCTTCTCATCGAAACCCCTCAAGCCTTGAGCCCGGCCGAACAGGTCGAACGCCGGACCCGCTACGTCGCCCGCCTGTACCGCGCACTCGAGGAACAGCGTATCGACGTTCTCATCACGACGCCTGGTGAACCGGATCCGAGGGCGGTGGTGGCGGAGGCAAAACGCACCGGCATTCTGCTTACCCAAACATGATGCCCACCACAGACAAGCTCGCTGCCGTGCTTTGGGAAGCCGACCGCGGCCGTGTCCGGTTGGCGCACGAATATCCGAATCATTCGCAACCTACGAGGTGACGAAGCCCCGGGTAGGTTGCCGGTGAGCGAAGAGAACCGCAACATGGCGAGGAACTCACACTGTACAACCCGGCGTTCCCCGATACGGTCTTTCCTGGTAACACCGCTCTGCGGTGTTACCCATCGGAAGGCGCTTGGCGCCGAGATCAGGCACGAGCTGGAAGCGTGACACCACGGAGCGGTGTCACGAGGGATCTACCTCGCTATCGACTGGCAGATCGTGTACACCATTGCGCGAACGCATCCGGGCGCAACGCAACGGAAACCTGGAACCTGGAACCTGGCAGGATTACCGCTTTTTTGGCTTCTCATTATAAGAAATATACTATAAAAATCGGGTAAGTTCCATGCGATTGACAAAGGATGCCGCGAGTTCGAATATAATTCACACGGTCTTTCAGACGTCTTCCTCTCGGGTCGATATGCCGAATAAAAACCTGCTAAAACGGCTACACGGCGTCCTTGCCCGTCACCCGGATATCCGCCTGGCCGTACTGTTCGGTTCCCTCGCAGCGGGCCGTTCCCATGCGGACAGCGACCTCGACCTGGCGGTCGATGCCGGACACCTGCTGACGAGCGTGGCAAGGATCAACCTCATCGGGGAACTGGCCGAGGTGACGGGGCGGGCTGTGGATCTGGTCGATCTCAATACCGTGGGTGAACCGCTGCTAGGCCAGATTCTCCAGCATGGGAGGCGTATTCTGGGCAGCGATCACCACTATGCCGAACTCCTCAAGCGGCATCTATTCGAAGAAGCCGATTTCATGCCCTATCAGCGTAGAATTCTTGCCGAGCGGAGGCGGTCATGGATCGGGAAGTGATCGAACAGAAACTGGAATCCTTGCGGCACTGTGTGCAGCGTATTCAGCAAAAGTGCCCTGCGCAAGCCGACGCACTGGCACGTGATCTCGATGCCCAGGACATTGTTTCACTCAACCTGACCCGCGCTGTCCAGCTCTGCGTGGATATTGGCGCTTACCTCGTTGCGGACCGCGATTTTGCCCCACCCGACACCATGGGGCACATTTTCGATGCCCTCGCCGAGATCGACTGTATCGACCGGGCGTTGGCCGATCGCCTAAAAAAGGCTGTTGGCTTCCGTAATATTGCGATACACAACTACCTCGCTATCGACTGGCACATCGTGCATGCCATTGCCCAGACCCATTTGGATGACTTCACTGCGTTCGCCCGGCAGATACACGTCCACATTTTGCGAGGGCCGGCCGGTGAATAACCGCGTTTCACCAAACCATGGTACGTGGCCGTTGCCGGTATCCCGGGTGCAGCGCAGCCTTTTGTTTTCGTCATCCCGGGCGGAACGCAGTGGAGACCCGGGATCCAGGTCAAGAAGTCAGGAGCCTTCCGTATCTCCCGCCCTGACGCGATGATGAGCAGGGTTACGCAGATCCTGTCGTGGTTCACGGTAGAGAGACCAGGGCGCGGGTAGGTTGCCGGTGAGCCTTGCGAACCGCAACGTGGCGAGGAACTCACGCTGTACAACTCGGCGCTCCCCGATATGGTCTTCCCGAATCATTTGCAACCTACGAGGTGACGAAGCCCCGGGTAGGTTGGTGGTGAGCTCTGCGAACCCCAACGTGGCGAGGAATTCACACTGTACAACCAGGCGCTCCCCGATACGGTCTTCCCTGGTAACACCGCTCTGCGGTGTTACCCATCGGTAAGGCGCTTGGCGCCGGGGTTCGAGCATGGGCGTCACGGCATGAGGCAGCCGCGCGCCATCGACTGGCAGATCGTGTACACTACTGCGCGAACGCATCCGGGCGACTTCACCGCGTTCGCCCGACCGGTGTGCGCCCATACTTTACGAGGTTCCCCGAATGAATGCCTGCCTTTCACCAGGCTCGCGTAGGCGGCGACTCCCGTCATTCCGGGCGCAACGCAACGGAAACCCGGGACCCGGCAGGATCCCCGCTTTTTTGGCTTCTCATTTAAGATATATGCCATAAACCGGATAAGTTCCATGCGATTGACAAAGGATGCTGCGAGTTTGAGCCGACACATCGTAAGCCGGACGCGTGAAGATGCGAAGGTTTGGCTTTTGGGAAGTCGGGTTGATGATCGCAGAAAGGGGAGGATATCGATCTTTATATCGAAACGGGAACCGAGATTCAAATGATGGAGCAACTGCGGTTAATGAGCAAACTCCAGCGTGCACTTGGATTTCGGAAAATTGATTTAATTATCCGCACTCCGAACTCACCGGAGCGGCCGATTTTTCAAACTGCAAAAAAGACGGGGGTGAGGTTGTGATCGTGGAAACGGTGAAAACCGTTGAGATGCATTGCTATTCGCTGGACCCGGCCCAACCTGCGCCATGTCGGCTGGGCATTCGTGGTCGGCGCACTGATCATAGCGTTACTGTAGCACCAGCCTTAGTCGGCGCCCACGCCCCACGGGGTTGCCGGTACCCCCATCACCTTCGGGGATCTCTCGATCCTTTCGGGCTTCCTCGCCGCGGCTCTTTTGATGCCTTTGGGAAGCCGGATACCTCAAGGGAAAATCCCGCACCGATTTGTTCACTGGGTCAGCGTCATCGTCGGGGTGCTACTGACAATTCTCGGCGCTACGTTACGGCCAGTGAAATGAGCGGGGGTTTCGACGGCATGGTTATCTGTTGGGAGGCGCTTGGATTGGCCGCTACACTCGGAAGAAAGGAATGGCAGCGACGAACACGGAGCCGGTCGGATGTCTTCGGGTTAGAAAGGATCCTTTTACGGCATTGGTATTCTCCTGCTGTGCTGTCCGCGTGGAACAGATGATGTGCGAGGACGATTGCCAAGTTCGGCATTTTGGGATCAGTGATGCCCCTACTGACGAAACGGCGCGGCGTATCACCGCGGTGCTCGCGCCTCTGGGTGCGCGAGAAAGGGTACGCCGGATAGTAGAGTGGTTTGGACAGGGTGTGGTGCTGACCACGAGTTTCGGTCCTGTCTCCGGTGCGCTTCTCACGATTGCGGCGGAGGTGTTTCCGCAGATGCGCGTGGTCACGATCCGACATGGGCATGAGACACGTAGGACGCTTGAGCTTGCCACGCACTTCACGCGTACTTTGGGGTTGAATCTGTATGTCTATGAACAGGGACGGGAGCCTGTTCCACCTGTAGGAAGCGCTGCATTTTCCAGCTATTGTCGGCGGGTTAAGGTTTTACCTTTGCGCCGAGCCTTACGCGACATGCAGGCGCGGGTGTGGATTTCTGGGCTCATGCATGATGAAAGTCGAGCACGCTCTGCACTTCCACTTGTCAGGCTGCGCTATGGTATCCTTGCTGCGTATCCTATCCTGGATTGGAGGCAGGAGGATGCGCTTTCTTATTGTCTCCAGCGGGAGATACATGTGAACGAAGATTACTATGATCCCTGTAAGGGACCGGGCCAAAATTTGGAATGTGGAATTCATTTTAATGAAAGTTAAATATAAGGAGGCGGAAGCGTGACGGAGGATTGGAAAACATGCTTGAAAGGGAAGTGCATCCTGATTACGGGGGTTTGCGGAACTGTAGGATCCCGGTTGTTACGGCACTTAATACGGATGGAAAAAGTGGAAGGAATCACCATTCGGGGATTAGATATTAGCGAAAACGGAATTTTCGATCTTGAACAAGAATATGAAGAATTTACGCAGGTAAGGCTCATGGTCGGGGACGTGCGCGATCGGCTCGGACTAGAACGATCCATGAACGGGGTGGATATAGTTTTTCACTGTGCTGCCCTTAAGCACGTATACCAGTGTGAGAAGGCGCCTATGGAGGCGCTTAAAACCAATATTATCGGCGTGGAAGCAGTGATAAGTGGTGCTTTGCGGTATGGCGTGGAACGTGTAATTTTCACCAGTTCCGACAAGGCGGTGAATCCAACCAGCGTTATGGGGACCAGCAAGTTGATGGGGGAGCGACTTATCACGGCGGCGAATACGGCGGGAAATGGCAGAACGGTGTTTGCCTCGACCCGGTTCGGTAACGTGTTGGGGTCAAGCGGTTCCGTAATAAACATTTTCCGCAAGCAAATAGAACATGGTGGGCCAGTGACCCTCACCAGCTCTGAAATGTCCCGTTTCATCATGGACATAGATGAGGCGATTTCTCTTGTCATCGGCTCGGCGGTTCTTGCCCGTGGCGGCGAGGTGTTCATCACCAAGATGGAGGTGGCCAGGATCAGTGATTTGGCTGAGGTGATGATTAAGGAATTGGCGCCACGGTTTCATCGCAATCCGGAGGAGATCGAGATCGTGGTGACTGGCCCTCGCCCCGGGGAAAAAATGTATGAAGAACTTATGACAGAGGAAGAAACTCGCCGGGCACTGGAGCTACCGGATTATTTCGTGGTGTTGCCGGCATTCCGGCCTTTGTATGATCGCATTGTGTATGAATATCCCCGGGCATCCTCGCAGCCGGTAACTAAGGCTTATGCTTCTCGGGAAGAGAGGCCGCTTTCCCAGGAGGCGCTTTGCGAACTGTTGATTCGTACTAAGTTATTGGCTTGATTGGTAGGAGGAGGAAAATATGAAAGTATTGATTCTTGGAGGGGATGGATATCTGGGTTGGCCTACGGCCATGCATCTTGCAGCCCGGAAGCATGAAGTGATGGTGGTGGACAACTATCTGCGTCGCACGCTGGCGTTTCAAACCCGGTCCGAGTCGCTTTTGCCCAACCCTAACCTAGAACAGCGAGCCGACCTATTCGAGAAAAAGACGGGACACAAAATTGATGTATGCATTGGGGATATTACCGACTACGAGTTTCTCCGTACACTCGTTGCGGATTTTTGTCCTGATGGCCTCGTGCATTATGCGGAGCAGCCTTCTGCCCCTTACTCGATGCGCGGCCATGGAGAGGCGGCATTGACCTTGAAGAACAATTTAATGACAACCCTAAATGTGGTTTGGGCTGTCATGCAAGAACGTCCAGGTTGCCAGATTGTAAAACTTGGAACGATGGGAGAGTACGGAACGCCTAACATTGATATTGAGGAAGGTTGGATTGATCTTGAACACAAGGGGCGAAAGGATCGTTTCCTCTTCCCAAGGCAAGCAGGCAGTCTTTACCATACTACGAAAATAATGGATACCGACCTATTATGGTTTTATGTGCGTATGGCAAACCTACGTGTAACCGATTTGATGCAAGGGCCGGTTTACGGATTAACTACACCTGAGGCGGAACTCGATAATGAACTAATGCCGAGTTTTCATTACGATGATATTTTTGGCACTGTGATTAACCGTTTTCTGGTGCAGGCTGTTGCCGGTATTCCGCTTACTGTATATGGGAAAGGTGATCAGGTACGAGGATATCTTAATCTGAATGATACACTGCAATGTGTAACCTTGGCTTTGGAAGAACCTGCCCAAGCTGGTGATTTGCGTATATTTAACCAATTTACAGAGACCTTTACCGTAAATGAGTTGGCTGAGCGGGTAGTATGCGCTGCTCAGCGGCTTGATATTCAGGTTGCGATTTCTCATGTGTCGAATCCACGCAAGGAAGCCGAAGATCATTACTACAATCCTATGCGGCATGGACTTGTGGAGCTTGGTTTCAAGCCCCAGAAATTGACTGACGAAGTGGTAATGGATATGCTTAGAACCATTGAGCAATATAAGGCCCGCATTGATACGTGCATTGTGCAACCCCGGGTGACATGGGGTTGTCACCGCAGTGGAGAACTGAATTAAAGTGTTGGCCGGGTAGAATCCATTAGGTTTTGGTATATCGAGAATAATCGCGAGAGTATTTTTCTGCCCTCTATTAGGGATTTCACAGCGATGCATAAAAGAGATATAAAGCGAGATTCCGAGAATTGTATAGTAGGTTATAACTTCCGCAGTTTAATATTGTGTTAACTCGGGTTAGCCTGCCTAGACTGCTTATCGTGCTTATGGGTGTTTATGCCAGCACTTGGTGGGGCGGTTTAGGCGGTTATTCAGGCTTGGTAGCACTTGCAGCTGTAGTAGTCATGATTCCTGCGTATGGCCCCTACTTGCTTATCGTGATCGCGTCTATTCAGGATGCGCCGGGATTGCCGAACCGTTTGTGGTATCCGGCGTTCGCGTTTGTAGCCGGGGTGGTGCTATTGCATTATGCGTTACCGAGAGTGATACACGCTACGCGGCAGGGCTCGTTTCGCCCGGTGTTGGGAAGTCGGCACATGTGGGTGGTCATGCTGATGGGTGCCGTTGTGATATATGGACTTGTCATCACCTTGGTTCGGAGCTATTTTGGCGGTTATCCGATTTCGGTACGTAGACCACCTTTTATCACAGGGGGGTTGATCTTAACTATTTTAGCTGTGGGATATGTGGGGGCGGCGCTCATCGCGAGCGATCGCGATGGAACTCATAAGCTGGTGGTTACGTGTTTGACTGCGGTTGGAAACGCAATGCTTGCCCTTGTTCTCCAGGCGCTGTTAGGCATAGGGGTCTACCGGTCAGTAGGTGGGCTGGAGTCGCTCCATACGAGTGCGCAGCTTACTGGATTAGGGGGGGAGGCGCTTAGATTGACAGGCACCTATGTAACGCCGGACGGATTCGGGTTTTGTATCATATTGCTCCTGGTTCTTGTTAGTGCTGTCAAGTATGCAAGGCGCGGTTCACTGGGCGTCGGATGGATGGCGGTTTTTCTAATTATTGGAGTAACAGTATCACTCGCAACGTTATCAAAGAATGTTTTGCTTTTTTTTGTGGCGGCGTGGACGCTATTCGCGCTGTGCGGCTGGGGTTTGAAGCGACGATTGAATTTGCTTGTGTTATCTTCACCGCTTGTTATCGTGGCAAGTACATGGCTGGTGTTGAACATAGCCCAATTAATGCATGTTTTCAGGGTGCAAACTGGGGGGGCATATAGATTTAGCGCTTGGCATGCCGTGGTGACTAATTTTGGACTTTGGGACTGGTTTATTGGCACGGGGCTGTCTTACTGGCCTGTATTTTTGCAGCAATATGCGAAGGGTGGACTCGCATCACCTCATACGGCGATACTTTTTGTTCCGGGTACATATGGAGTACTGGGGGTTCTGGCCTATGCGGTGTTTGCGGTGTATCTGGGTTATCAGGCACGGCATAGGGCCGCCGGAAGTCCGCTCGCCCAGGTCATGTTGGTCTTCGTTTTCGTTATCGGTTTGGCTAGCATCAACCTCTTGCTTGGCCATACGCCGCTCAGCTACTTGGTGTGGCTGGCTATTGGGATGATGGCTGCAATGAGGTATTTGCCCGGTAGGCGGACGAGACTGGCTAGTGGCAAGACAATACATTCGTAACGTTTCTGCGGCGGTAGTGGGGTCGGTGGCGATGGGGATCGCCCAGGTGCTTCTCTTGGGATTTCTTGCCCGCTTTTTATCGTCGGGTTACATGGCTGACTTCGTGTTTGCGTTGATGCTGGTACGGGTTTCTGAAGTGATATCCGATTTTGGGGCTCGCATCGAGGTCACGCGGGACGTCGCACGCCGCCAGCAACGGTGTCGGCATGGAGTGGTTGCCCCCTTTGGCCAAAAGATTTTTTTCACGGGAATATTGATTGGTTTTTACGTTATGCTCCCGCTGGGAGGATTGTCACCGGTGGAAAAGGCCCTATGTGGAGCGGCGGGTTTTTTCGAGACCTATACGGATCCGTTTCTCTGGTGGTGGAGGGGTAGGGAGCGTTTGGATGTCGAAGCCGCCTTCAGGGCGGGGGGGCGAATTCTTGTGGCGGTGGCCCTGGGCCTAGGCGCATTCCTGGGGTTAGGCCTGACAGCACTGCTTATCATTTGGTTAACCGTAGGTGTAGTAAGGTGGGCCGTTGAAGGAAGGCGTTGGAGGAGAGAGACGGCGGAAATAGGTACAGAATGGTTTCACGTCGAACCGATATCTCTCTCCTTGGCGAAGACTTGGCGGCTAATTCGACTGTCCTTTCCAGCGGGAATCTCTTTGTTCATACTAAGCCTTTCTCAGCGTCTAGGGGTCATTCTTATCGGCGTTAGTGGCGCGAAACAACAACTAGCAGGTTTTGGTCCGATCGTAGCGTTGGTTGGGGCGGGGGGACTGATCGTCACTGCGATGACTGCAGCCGCGTTCCCCGGTATGTCGCGCGCCTATCATGCGGGAGAAACTGCTGTGTTCGAAGGCATGGTGGCGCGAAAAACCTGCTGGATCGCGGGGATCATGCTCATGGCGGCTGTTGTCGGGGTCGCTGTGGGACCCGGGATGATCGCCTTATATTTGGGTAGGCGATTTGGTGGCTATGCGGAGGTGATGGTGTTGGCTATGCCTGCCTATTATTATTCTGGCGTTGCTTATTGGCAAAAGTACGTATCTAATGCGATGCGGTTGGATTGGGGAGACACAGTAGTCTTGGTCCTGGGGATATTGAGTTTTGTCGGAATCTTTTATGCACAGTCCGGAAGGGGTGCAAAGGCTGCGGTGATCGCGTGGAGTGCCAGTGAAATCATAATGGTCGGACTTCGAGCGTATTTGATCGGTATACGTTCCCCTCGATTGGGGAGGGTTTTTTTAACATGGTGGGCTTGGGGTTTAGTCGTGGTAGTTGCTAGCTATATTGTCACTCCCTGGAGTGGGCACTTGTTTGCTATGACCGCTAACATGCTACATTTTTAACTCCATTGTGAGACTGGTTTTGACACGATCTAATATCTGGAGCAGAAGGAACGGGACATGAAATTGGCTTTTCTGGTGTACGATTCACGCAGCGGCTCTACGTTGCTGGCATCAATGCTTAGCAAATCCATCGTAAATATGTGTATAACACCCGAGATTAGCTCCGGAAGGCTTTTAGCGCTCCGTGATGATGAGCTATATAAAATAAGTGAAGAAAGGCTAATAAAAATACTCAACTATCGACAGAACTTGAGAAATTGGCCTGGAAAGATGGAGGATGTTAAAGGCTTGCTGCATTCGTTGCGGGAACGTGATCCTCCGGCGTTTACGAGGGCGGAAATAATACAGGCACTTCTTGAGCCTTATCATAAAGGGATCGTAACCACGAAAGATGGTGCGTGTCTCATGGTTAAATGCGGAGAACATATTAAATATTGGCGCGAAATCATTAAGGTTTTTCCTGATGCCAGCATCATCTGTATCGTGCGTGATCCGAGGGCGGTTGCAAATTCGAAGCTGCATACGCCTAGGCCGTATAATCCGTGGGAGACGATGGGTTGGCCTGGGGCCTTTCTGTTGGCTTATAGATGGAAATTCATATTTCACCAAGTAGAAGCCGCTCGGGGAAATCTCAGCCTTTTTAAGGTTCGTTACGAAGAATTTGTTGTGCGGCCTGATGCGGTAATTAAGGATCTGGCGGAATATCTTGGGTGTGCAATATCCGGGAAGAAGGAAGGGCGAGAATACGAAATTCCAGAGGAGGAAAAACAAATTCATGGTTTGGTGCTTCGGGGGGTACCTGAGCGGCATCGTGCCGACGCTTGGCGGCGAACCTTGGGTTGGCTGAACCGGGTGATTGTGGAGACGGTTACCCGAAAGATGATGAAGCAGATGGGCTATAGCGGCGATGTGCTTTATGTTCCGAAAGCCGGAAGGTTGCTTATCTGGATTGTGGGTCTGTGCTTGAGTGGGGCGGCGGTATTTAAGCATTTTTGGCAACTGTGGGGGCATCGTTTCATGCGGGTTGCTAGATAATGCCGTGTGCTGAGCTAAAAGTTCAGCTTGAAAATGTGCTTGCTTATAGCCGTGTGGTGTGGAAAGCACGGAGCATGGGATGATTGATAAGGTGCAAGAAGTACGAACCAGGGGGATTGATCGGTTCCTTGGTGTGACAGCTGTTGCCACGATTGTACTCTATTCATTCGGGGCACTTACGGTAACCCATGTTGATGGGATAGCACTTATCCTGCTTACATTGATTGGTGTGGTGTCTGCATTATTTGGGTTTGAGCGTAGGCGATTTTTGCCCAAGACATTGTGGTATATCGGGGTTGCCGCAGCACTCATGGTGGCAATAGCTGTAGTGGCTTCGGTTGCGGCTGACTCTCCTCCTGAAGGCTTTCGGATGCTCGGGAGGTTGGGAAGGTGGTTGCTGTTTATACCGGCTGCGGCTGCTGTGTGGGCAGCGAGGAGGATCATAAAGCCTGATAAATTTGGTTGGATTTTTCTGAGTGGGGCAGCAATTGCGGCATTGTATGGGATAGTGCAAAGCCTTGTGCTGCACCGCCAAGCCACGGGTACGTCTGGAGTTTCGATCGATTATGGAACGATTCTCGCTATTCAGTCTTTCGTCGGTCTTATGCTGATTCAGGGTAAGACAAAAAGCGAAGGGAAAGAAATTGCCTTATGGCTTCTCTATGCAGTTAGTCTGGCCGGAGTTATCTTCTCGGGATCGCGTGGTGCGGTTGGGGTGGCCTTTGTTTTAAGTGTATGGGGTATCTATTGGGTAGCGCATGAGAGTTGGAAAGTCAATCAACGACTGCGGCGTACCTTTCTCGTGGCAAGCGGGGTTGGGATTATTGTCGCCTCTCCGTTCTTGGTTTCCAGTATTGTACGTGTTCGATTTCTTCGAGATTGGCAGCAGATTACGGCATTGCACTGGCCTACTGTCCCGCGTGTTTCTGCGTCGCCGGCATCGTTGCTGCTGTGTCCGAACACGGGCTCAATACTACATTCGTTGGCGGATCGCGCAGTGACAGGTGGTAGTGGCCTAGGAAATATAATTGTTGTGAGGAGTACACGGGAATCTTGGTCGGAATATCCTTGGTTAAAATGTATCGGTAATTCATACTTAAAAATTTCTAATGATAGCAAAAAAAACACATATCGTGTTCACATACCAGATGCCGTCCGATTGGACTCAAATATACCGGCATTAATCTTGGTGAAAGGATCGGCACTGTTTTCTCTTGGGGCCAAGGTTTCTGGTGTGTCAGTTAATTCGAGTGAGTGGAGACTTGTTAAGGTGCCATTCCAAGGAGAGCAAGATGGTTACCTGACAGTTGTGGTCAAGCCGGGAAACGATGTCTGGATTATTCCCACTCAGATAGTTCCAGGGCAATTTATTTTCCCGAGGGACTCCGGCACGGTGGAAAAGCGACTCTGGATGTGGCGTGGAGCTTTTCTTATGCTTTTTTCTCGACCGTTAATCGGCTATGGACTCGGAGGCTATCGGGAACAGGCGATGACACTGTCTTCTGAGGGACAAATCCCCGTGTACCTTGGAGGCACGCATGCTCATCCACACAACGATCTACTCTGGGCTGCGTCTTGGGGGGGGGTATGGGGCAGCATTGCATATGTCATCTTGTTATTGTCGATGGTATTCGCCTGTAGGTATGGGCGTTCCGCTGCTACAATAAACTATAAACTCTATCCCAGTATAGGGGGGGGCATCGCTTTTGGAATTTTTCTTGGTGGCCTTACCGAGGCGCTCTTTGTTCATGCATTGTTCAACTCGAGTCTGATCATAGTGTTGGCAACAGTGGTGTCACTGGCGGCAGCTGACACTGGTTCATTTGGAGAAAATTTGTATGTTAAAAGAAATGGAAAGTGAAGCAGCACGTGATGCACTGGCTTTCAGCGAATTCATGCGGGCTACTGGTACAAAAGTGTTAAATGAGGCAGGATCGTTGTGGGTGGAAGTGGCGCGAAGTGTGTATCAGGCTGTGCCGTTTGAGAATAAAATAAGTGCTGCGGCTATTGATTATGTAGCGGTGCATGCACATGGCGCCGGGGTTGTTCGGCATTGCTGCATGGACGGGGAAGGTGTCCCTTCATATCGTCATGTTATCAAGGCACCATATAGTATGAACTCATTATCTGGAAAGACGAGAAACCAAACGCGACGAGGATGTGAACGCTGTCGTACCGCGCCCCTTTCACCGGGAGAGGTATTAGCAGAGACGGGAAAGTTGAATGCGCTTACGTTTAGCAGACAGGGGAGACGTTTGACAATATCTAGGAGACGTTATTGGAAGCGTTACTTCGAGGCGGCATTGAAGTTTGATCAAGCTGAGTATTGGGGTGCTTGGGTGGGCTGCGATCTTGCGGCCTTCCTCTTGGCGTTCAGAATTGGTGTCACACGCAATATTCTTATTGTCAGATCAGATCCGAAATATCTAAATGCATATCCTAATAATGCACTTATCTATAATTATGCCATGTGGTCACTTTCAAAAGTTCAGGAAGCTGAGATATCTATCGGCTTCAAGCCGATTCAAGGTGAGTTGTCTGGACTAAAGAGATTCAAGGAGGGTATGGGATTTCGTAGGGAATATATAGAGGAGCGTGTATCTGTAGGCTCACGATTGAGTTTTATTCTATGGCCTATCTCCAGGCTGGCTGTAAGGTCGCTTCTGCGAATTGGTGTATCGTCGGAGATGCTCAGAAAACTTAACGGCTTGCAGGCGGTTTGTGAGTTACAGCTGAAGGGAAATGATGGATAAAGTGCATGAGATATTCATTATACTGATTTTGGTGGGTATGCTGGGTTGTTTTTATATCTACCTTGGTTACTTCTTCGTGTTGAAGATTATCTGTGTGATTACAGGACGAAAAGAGCGAAGACTCGAAGCGGGAGGAACATATATCTCCTCTGTAACCGTGCTGTTGACGGTATATAGAGAGAACTGGCAACTCAAAGAACGATTGATCAATATATTACAATCCGATGGGCTAGATGCAAAGCTGGAAGTTGTCGTCGTTTCTGACGGCCCAGATAGCGTTGCACGAGATATTGTGGCAAACTTTAAAGATAACAGGCTCGTGTATGTTGAGACCCCGATACATGCCGGTAAAAGCAGTGCACAAAACCATGCATTGCACATGATAACTTCGGAGGTGGTGGTTTTCACCGACGCAGATACGCGCTTCAATAGGACCTGTATGAGGGAGTTGCTCCGCCCATTCGTGGATCCTCGGATTGGTGCGGTGACTGGGAGACTTGTTCTGCAAACCTCGGAGATGGGTATATCTGAAGGTCACAAGGCATATTGGAATATTGAGTCGGACATCCGCGCTATGGAGAGTCGTTGCGGTCTTCTTGCCGTAGCGACGGGTGCTTGCTTGGCAGTACGAAGAGAATTAATTCCCGAGCTTCCGGGATATGTCGGCGAAGATTGCATAGTACCATTGGATGTCATCATACAAGGGAAACAGGTGATTTATGCGGAGCAGGCGATTGCTGTAGATAGTATGTTGCCCGCAATGCGGGCAGAGTTCCACACCAGGGTGCGTATGACATTGCGTAATTGGCAGGGCACGTTAAAGTATCGAAATTTATTAAATCCAATTTCTTATCCTAGGTATGCCTGGGCGTTATGGTCACATAAAATTTTACGTTGGTGCTCTCCGGTGTTTATCATTGTCTGGATTGTCGGTGCAACTGTGGGTGTGATAGAAAATACATGGTGGGGATATTTGGGAGTTTCCCCTTTGGTATTGATGTGCATTGGTTCACTGGTGGGATATACAGTTCGTAATAAGTCGTTGAAGGTTCGTTTTGTTCGGGGAATTCTTGGTTTTGTGGTAGCAAATACGGCATTTGCGGTGGCATTAATTTTGCTGCTTAGGGCAAGAAAGGTAACGGCATACAAATAGTGGAAGGGGCGTAGTAACTGTGATGAAATTATTGACTTGGATGGTTCTGGTACTAGGCCGTGTTCGAAAACTAGGTTTGCAGTATGCACTGTTCCAGGGTTTTTTTAAAGTTCATGATGTATATTTTGATTTCCGGTTTGGCGTTGATACGCGAGGAAGGATTTCAATCGAAAAATTGGGGGGGGCAGATGCCGTGATAGCCGCGGTTATCAGGCAACACATGTACTGTCGGTGAGACGGGTGTTCCAGGATATCAGCCTTTCGTCTGCTGACGTACTGATCGATATTGGGTGTGGCAAGGGACGGATACTAGCACTGGCATTGGCGATGCAATGCGGTTATGTGCGGGGTATAGATACATCGTCGGTTCTGTGTGGGTGTGCGCTAAGAAATTTAAATAAGTTATGTATGAGCCTTCGGCTCGAAGGCAAGCCGTTCGAAGTGGTAAACGAGGATGCGGCAGAGTATAAGTTCATGGGTGACGAGACAGTAATTTTTCTTTTTAATCCATTTGGGGCTAATACGGTAACTAAGCTTGTAAAAAATCTTTTACAGTCGATTGAGAATACGCCACACCGATGCCGTATCGTATATCGTAACCCAGTGTTTGGATCGCTGATTGGATCTCGACCAGAGTGGCGGAAAACCTATACAGGAACAGTTTTCGGCGATGCTTATGCAGTATTTAGTTATGAGGAAAATCATGGTTGAAAAAACGTGTAGGCGTGAGGATTTTCTTGCCTTTTCGCCCCCTGCAATCGGCGAGGAAGAAGTCGCTGCCGTAACGGAAGCGTTACGTTCCGGGTGGATTACCGCCGGGCCACGGGTCAGGGAATTCGAACAGGTGTTCGCCGAACGGGTGGGGGCGCCCGCAGCGCTTGCAGTGTCTTCCTGTACAGCGGCGCTTCATTTGGCGCTATGCGCACATGGCATTGGGCCTGGCGATGAGGTAATCGTTCCCACTATGACCTTCGCGGCAAGCGCAAATGTGGTGGAGCACGTGGGTGCTCGCCCGGTATTGGTAGACGTGGATGCGGATACATTGAATCTGTCGGTGGAGGCTGTGAGCCGGGCAATCACGACTCATACCCGAGCGGTCATGGTCGTGCATTACGCAGGTCATCCGGTGGATCTGGATGGTTTCCGTTCCCTATGCAATCAGCACCGGGTGGAGCTGATCGAAGATGCCGCCCATGCCGTAGCTTCGGCATGGAAAGGCAAGCCGGTCGGTTCGGGAGAAAACATGGCTGCGTTCAGCTTCTATGCGACGAAGAATCTCACGACCGGAGAAGGCGGCATGTTGACCGGCGCACCCGAGTTGATTGAGAGGGTACGCCCGCTTGCCTTGCATGGCATGAGCCGCGATGCCTGGCGCCGCTACAACAAGGGGGAGAGCTGGTTTTATGAAATTGTCGAGCCGGGATACAAGTACAATCTCACCGACCCTGCAGCGGCAATGGGTTTGGTGCAACTGGCCAAGCTGGAAGCGATGCAAGCGCGGCGTGAAGAGGTAGCAGATATTTACGATTCGGCCTGGAGCGGAAGTGGATTGGTGCGGATTCCCGTGGTACGCAAGGAGGTTGTAAGTGCACGCCATCTGTATCCGGTGCGGTTGGTTATCGAGAGATTGAGTATCAACCGTAATCGGTTCATTGAAGAGCTCTCGCGGCGCAATATTGGTACTTCGGTGCATTTTATCCCGTTGCATCGCCATCCCTACTATCGTGATCGCTATGGCTATCGTCCCCAGGCGTTTCCGGTCGCTGAGGATGCTTACCGACGCCTGGTTAGCCTGCCGTTGCATCCTGGTCTGTCCGCTGGCGATGTCGAGGATGTCGTTGGGGCGGTGAATAATGTGCTCGAAAGGTTTGCTCTGTGAGTAAGCCGAAACGGATATTTGACTTGGTGGTTGCCAGTGTTGGGCTGGTGATGTTGCTGCCATGGTTTGTGTTAGTGATTATTTTGATCAGGCTGGACGATGGTGGCCCTGCTTTCTTCCGACAAGTTCGTGTTGGTCACCATGGGAAGCCATTCAGGATCTGGAAATTCCGCACCATGCGGGTAGATGCCGGGCAAGGAGGTGGGCTGATAACTGCAGCAGGCGATCCCCGGGTGACGCGAGTGGGGCGTTGGTTGCGGCGAGCCAAGCTCGACGAGTTGCCGCAGCTAATGAATGTTGTTATGGGAAATATGAGCATGGTAGGGCCGCGGCCCGAGGTTCCCTACTACGTCGAGCAATACTCCGAAGGGCAGCGACGGGTGCTGAATCTCATGCCCGGTATTACCGATCCCGCCTCGGTCGCATTTCGCGACGAGGAAGTGGTATTGGCGCATTTTGACGATCGGGAGGCGGCCTATGTTCAGGAGATCATGCCGGAGAAAATCCGACTCAATCTGGAGTATGCCAGGTACGCCACCCTGTGGCGGGATATCGGCGTGATCCTGAAAACCTTGGGCGTGCTGGGGTATTTGCGTCGCGGGGGGTAAAATAGAGGCTGTCGCAAAATGGGGGTGATGTCGTGAGGAAGCAGGGGCTGAAGAGAGGTGAACCCAACCAGGTGCAGTTGGTGCCAAAAGGGCAGACTCCGGTAGTCTTGCGGCTTCGTCGCCTGTTTGTTTTCGTGCATGATTTGCTCTGGATTCCCGGTAGCTTGGCCCTGGGGTTCTGGGTACGGTTTGGCGGTTATACCCCGGCTCATCTTCTGGATCTTCGCAGAGTGGCGGAATTCGCAATACTCGCCCTTATTTGCCACAGTATCACGTTATGGTGGCGAGGTTGCTACCGGGGATTATGGCGCTTTGCGTCTATACCGGATCTGATCCGTTTGGTGCAAGCCGTGATTGTCGGGGCATTGCTTACGATGGCGGCGGCATTCGTCAGTGATCGGCTGACCGGCTTTCCCCGTTTGATTCTTGTGATCTATCCCTTTATTCTTTTCGGAGGGCTTGCTTCCGGGCGGTTACTTTATCGCGTATGGAGGGATCGCACTCTGCGTAGCACGTTTAGTGGCGGTAAACGGGCGGTGATCGTGGGAAGTGGTCAGGCGGGTGAAGCCTTGGTGAGGGATCTGGTGCGTCACCCAAGATATGTACCGATGGCGCTGGTCGATGATGATCCACAGAAACAGGGGCGGGAAGTTCAGGGTGTGCGGGTGCGTGGACGGATCGAAGATCTGGCGCGTGTTATCCGCCGTGTCGATGCCGATATTGTGCTCTATGCGATGCCTTCGGTGTCACGTCAGGTATTGCGCCGGGTATTGGGGATTTGCGAAGCTGCGAAAATTGCCTGTCTTACCCTTCCTTCCTTGGCCGATTTACCCCAAGGTCAAGTCGCGTTATCCGCTCTGCGGCCGGTTTTGTTCGACGATTTGCTTGGACGTGAGCCAATTCAAATCGGCAGCGAAAACGTCTCCATCTGGTTGGCCGATAAACGGGTGATCGTAACCGGCGGAGGTGGCTCAATCGGGTCGGAACTTTGCCGCCAGATCATGCGCGCCCATCCGGGGGTGCGGCTAATGATTATCGACAATGGGGAATATAACCTCTACCGGATTCAGATGGAATTGTGCAAGGAGTATGGGAAGCGGGTAACGTGCATTCTTGCTGATGTCCGGGATGCGTGTCGATTGGAACAATTATTTGTTGATTTTCATCCCCAGGTGGTGTTTCATGCTGCGGCTTATAAGCATGTTCCCCTTGTTGAACAAAATCCCTTGGCGGGTATCTTAGCCAATGTGGAAGGAACACAGGTTGTTGTTGAGACGACGATTCGGCACCGAGTTGAGCGGTTCGTGATGGTTTCTACCGATAAGGCGGTTTATCCGGCCAATGTTATGGGTGCGACCAAGCGGGTTGCGGAACTGATCTGCCTGTGTGCAAATGGCCAGTCATCAACTCGGTTTGTGGTAACTCGCTTTGGCAACGTACTGGGTTCCTCTGGTTCAGTAATCCCGCATTTTCAAAAGCAGATTGCCGCGGGAGGGCCGGTGACAGTTACCCACGAATCGATTATGCGTTATTTTATGCTGATTCCCGAAGCGGTGGCTTTGGTAATGGAAGCGGGGGCTTCGGTGCAGGATGGGGTTTTTGTACTGGATATGGGAGAGCCGGTACAAATCAAAGCTCTTGCTGAACAGCTCATCCGCTTGAGCGGCCTGGAACCGGGTCGTGATATTCAGATTGTCTACACTGGGTTACGTCCTGGAGAAAAATTGTATGAGGAACTGCTGTATCGGCAGGAGCGGCGATTGGGAACCGAGCATCCAAAACTTTTTATGGCGGCATCTACCAATTTTTCCGATCGTAAACGTATAAAACATTTAATAGATGACTGCATTAAGGCTTGTCGGGTCGGAAATCTAGATAGTGCTGTAAGTTTTTTGCACCAGATTGTTCCAGAGTGGATGACTCCGGATATAGCTCTAGGCAAAGTAGCTCCCACTTTTCGCACTGTCAAACCGGCTGAGTTGATTGAGCAAGATGGATACAAATCACTCGAACAAAAAAAATCAATAATACCGCTAACGGGAGCAGGAGGCGAGCGCCGGGGTTGATTTCCCGGGTAGCGGAAGCCGGTTTTTTTTGAAAATTGGAGATGGCTTCGGGATATGTGTGGCATAGTTGGCGCTTTAGCCGAGCGAGACGTTGTTCCGATTTTACTCGAGGGGCTGCGGCGGCTGGAGTACCGGGGCTACGACTCGGCGGGGCTGGCGGTGTTGACGGCGGGCGGGGAACTGGAGCGCGAGCGGGCGGCGGGAA
>Ga0256829_1000053_pt1 | contig 157801 bp, 141 predicted proteins | sample 131447metaG_FD_185979 | JGI IMG/M metagenome (GOLD analysis project Ga0256829, IMG submission 185979) | Hydrothermal vent microbial communities from Lau Basin, Pacific Ocean - 131-447 | ecosystem: Environmental > Aquatic > Marine > Hydrothermal vents | place: Pacific Ocean: Lau Basin... | reverse complement strand
CGCGCCGAATCGCTGGCGGTGGCCAAACTGCTGGCCAAAGTGGTAGACGAAGAGCAGCCCGGCCTCGTCATCCTCGGCAAGCAGGCCATCGACACCGACAACAACCAGACCGGCCAGATGCTCGCTGCGCTGACCAATCTGCCGCAAGGCACCTTCGCCTCAGAAGTCGCGGTAGATGGTGACAAGGTCAACGTGACCCGTGAAATCGACGGCGGCCTGCAAACCGTCGCGCTGACACTCCCGGCCATCGTCACCACTGACCTGCGCCTCAACGAGCCGCGCTACGCCAAGCTGCCGGACATCATGAAGGCCAAGAAAAAGCCGCTGGATGTCAAAACCCCCGCTGACTACGGCGTGGAAGTGGCTTCCAAGGTCACGCTGCTCAAAGTGGAATCCCCCGCCGAGCGCAAAGGCGGTATCAAAGTCGCCTCGGTTGACGAGCTGATCGACAAACTGAAAAACGAAGCCAAAGTGATCTAAGGTCGGCGTGACGTTGATCGACATGCTTTGAAAGGAGTGAATTCTATGAGCATTCTGGTACTTGCCGACCTGCATGAAGGTCAGTTGGCCAGCGCCACCGCCCACGTCGTGGCAGCGGCCCAAGCCATTGGTGGCGATATCGATGTGCTGGTCGCCGGTGAAGGCGTTCAGGCCGCCGCTGACGCGGCAGCCAAACTCGATGGCGTGCGTAAAGTACGCGTGGCAGACAACGCCGTCTACGCCCATCAGCTGGCCGAGCCCATGGGTGCGCTGCTGGTAGAGCTGGCAGGTGATTACACCCACGTACTGGCCAGCGCCTCCACCACCGGTAAAAACGTCCTGCCACGCTTGGCGGCCCTGAAAGATGTCAGCCAGCTGTCGGATGTGATTGGTGTCGAGAGCGCCGATACTTTCCTGCGTCCGATTTATGCCGGTAACGCCATCGCCACGGTCAAAAGTGACGACGCGCTGAAAGTCATTACCGTGCGCACCACCGCGTTCGATGCGGTGGGCCAGGGCGGCAGCGCAGCCGTGGAAGCGGTAGCGTTCGCCGCTGACAACAGCCAATCCAGCTTTGTCAAAGAAGAGCTGGCCCAGAGCGACCGCCCGGAACTCGGCGGTGCCAAGGTCGTCATCTCCGGTGGCCGTGGCATGGGTAACGGCGAGAACTTCAAGCTGCTGGACGGCATTGCCGACAAGCTGGGCGCGGCCATTGGCGCTTCGCGTGCGGCGGTCGATGCGGGCTTCGTGCCCAACGACATGCAGGTGGGCCAGACCGGTAAGATCGTCGCGCCTGAGCTTTATATTGCGGTGGGTATTTCAGGTGCGATTCAGCACTTGGCGGGCATGAAAGACTCCAAGGTGATCGTCGCGATCAACAAAGACGACGAAGCTCCGATCTTTCAGGTCGCCGACTATGGCCTAGTGGGGGATCTGTTCGAGATTCTGCCAGAGCTGGAAAGCAAGCTGTAAATCATTGAACTTGCTGCCTGTCAAAAGCCGACTTCGCCAGAAGTCGGCTTTTTTATTGCGGGCGGGTTCGATAAACTGACAATAGTTGACTAAGGTGCTGGGACAAAGATTTGCCGCCGATGGTAAAAAATTGCCGGGGCGGTGGTTGAAAAGGGTGGAGTAAGACCACACCTAATGTAGTGAACGCAACAGAAGCCACTCAAGGAGAAGATAGCATGGCACATACCCTTCCTGAACTGCCGTACGCTTACGATGCTCTCGAGCCGAACATCGACGCGATGACGATGGAAATTCACCACTCTCGCCACCACAACACCTACGTCACCAACCTGAACGGTGCGCTGGAAGGCACCGGTCTAGAAGACGTTCCGGTGGAAGAGCTGGTGGCGAACTTGGATCGCGTACCCGAAGAGAAGCGTCAAGCCGTTATCAACAACGGTGGCGGCCACGCTAATCACTCCATGTTTTGGCAAATGATGTCACCCAACGGTGGCGGACAGCCGCATGGCGACGTGGCTAAAGCCATCGACGCAGAGCTGGGCGGTTTTGATGCATTCAAAGACGCCTTCAAAAAAGCCGCGCTGGGCCGTTTCGGCAGCGGCTGGGCGTGGTTGTCCGTCACGCCTGAGAAAAAGCTGGTCGTCGAAAATACCCTCAACCAAGATAGCCCGTTGATGCACGGCAACACGCCCGTACTCGGTCTGGATGTTTGGGAGCACGCTTACTACCTGAAGTTCCAGAACAAGCGTCCAGACTACGTGGATGCTTTCTTCAACGTGGTGAACTGGGAAGATGTCGAGCGCCGTTACCAAGCCGCCATCGCCTAATACTCACGCCCTGTGAGGGCGGTGTCAGCTACTGACACCGCTGGAAAACCGCTCCCTATCAGGGAGCGGTTTTTTTTGTCTCTGGGTATAGCGCTGGGCATGAGCTGTCCATAACCTGTGGATGAAAAAATACCATATATGCTGAAATTGATTTTCTCTTAGTCTATATATAGTATGCGTGGTGACTTTTAGAGGGGTAGAGCAAGCACTGCGCACTACCTGAAAATTGCCGCTATGAAAAGGGGAAATAGCCATGGAAATCCAAATTTATAGCAAGCCTGCCTGTGTACAGTGTACTGCCACCTATCGCGCGCTGGATAAGCAAGGCCTTGAGTACACCGTCATCGACATTACCGCCGAAACGGGTGCTCAAGCAGAAGTCGAAGCGCTGGGTTACCGCCAGCTGCCTGTCGTGGTCGTCGGTGAAGAGCACTGGTCGGGCTTCCGTCCGGACCGCATCCAAGCGTTGGCGTAATCGTCACCCATGCACGCTGCTGACGTGGAAGCCGAGCAGGCAGGTACGCTGGTCTATTTTTCCACCAAGTCAGGCAACACCCATCGCTTTATTGAAAAGCTTGGTTTAAGTGCACAGCGGCTGCCGTTACATCGTGAAGCCCCGACGCTACGCATTGAGCAGCCCTACATATTGGTTACCCCCACCTACGGAGGTGGCTCGGCCAATGGGGCTGTGCCAAAGCAGGTTATTCGGTTTTTAAATGACGAGCACAACCGACACCTCTTACGAGGTGTCATTGCTGCTGGTAATACTAATTTTGGTGACGCATACGCTTTGGCGGGGCGAATCATTGCCCAAAAGTGCCAAGTGCCGCTGCTTTATCGTTTTGAATTGTTTGGTACCGATGACGATGTCGCCAAGGTCCGCAAAGGAGTAGAAGAGTTTTGGAAACGTCAAGCTCAGTCTCTAAGAACGTAGCTGCAAAAAACTCGGCAGATCAACGCCCTGCTGCGGGAGCCACCGAGGCGCGCACGCTGGATTACCATGCGCTGAATGCGATGTTGAACCTGTACGGTGCCAACGGCGAACTGCAGTTGGATAAAGACCGCGAAGCGGCGCGCCAGTACTTCTTGCAGCACGTCAATCAGAACACCGTGTTCTTCCACTCCTTGGAAGAGAAGTTGGACTACCTGGTGGAAGAGCAGTACTACGAAGCCGACGTGCTGGCGCAGTACAGCTTTACGTTTGTCAAAGCGCTGTTCGAGCAGGCGTATGCGTACAAATTCCGCTTCCCGAGCTTCTTGGGTGCGTTCAAGTACTACACCAGCTACACGCTCAAAACCTTCGACGGCAAACGTTATCTCGAGCGGTATGAAGACCGGGTTTGCATGGTGGCGCTCACGCTAGCGCGTGGCGATGAAGCGTTGGCCAAGTCGCTAGTCGACGAGATCATCAGCGGCCGTTTCCAGCCTGCGACGCCCACCTTCCTAAACTGTGGTAAGCGCCAGCGAGGCGAGCTGGTCTCTTGCTTCTTGCTGCGTATCGAAGACAATATGGAGTCCATCGGGCGTTCCATCAACTCCGCGCTGCAGCTCTCCAAGCGTGGCGGCGGCGTGGCCTTCCTGCTCAGCAACATTCGCGAATCCGGCGCGCCGATCAAGCGTATCGAGAACCAGTCGTCGGGCATCATTCCGATCATGAAACTGCTGGAAGACGCGTTCTCCTACGCCAATCAGCTAGGTGCGCGTCAAGGTGCCGGAGCGGTCTATCTCAACGCCCACCACCCGGACATTCTGCGCTTTTTGGACACCAAGCGTGAAAACGCGGACGAAAAAATCCGCATCAAAACGCTGTCGCTGGGCGTGACCATTCCCGATATCACGTTCGAGCTGGCCAAGCGCAACGACGACATGTACCTCTTCTCGCCCTACGATGTCGAGCGCGTCTACGGCGTGCCGTTTGGCGATATCAGTGTGACCGAGAAGTACCATGAAATGGTGGCCGACGCGCGTATTCGCAAGCACAAGATCAATGCTCGCGCCTTCTTCCAAACCCTGGCCGAGCTGCAGTTCGAGTCTGGCTACCCGTATATCATGTTCGAAGATACGGTCAACCGCGCCAACCCGATTGCAGGCCGTATCAACATGAGTAACCTGTGCTCCGAGATTCTGCAGGTCAACACGCCGACCGAGTACGACGACGACTTGGGCTACCGTCAGGTAGGACAAGATATCTCTTGTAACCTCGGCTCGATGAACATCGCCAAGGTGATGGATTCCGGTGATATCGGCACCAGCGTCGAGATCGCCATTCGCGGTCTGACCGCCGTGTCTGAAATGAGTAATCTGCGCAGCGTTCCCTCCATCGCCGAGGGTAATGCCAAATCGCGCGCCATCGGTCTTGGCCAGATGAACCTGCATGGCTTCCTGGCTCGCGAGCATATTTATTACGGCTCAGAAGAAGGGTTGGACTTCACGAACCTGTACTTCTACTGCGTTGCCTTCCATGCCATTCGTGCGTCGAACCAGTTGGCCATCGAACACGGTGAGACCTTTGCCGGGTTCGCAGACTCTACCTATGCATCGGGTACGTTCTTCGATAAGTACACCGACCAGGCGTGGCTGCCGCGTACCGAGAAAGTCCGTCAGCTTTTCGAGCGCAGCGGTATTGCATTGCCCACGCAAGACGATTGGCAAGCGCTGAAAGCCTCGGTGATGGCGCACGGCCTATACAACCGTAACCTTCAAGCGGTACCGCCGACTGGTTCTATCTCGTACATCAACCACTCCACCTCCAGCATTCACCCGGTGGCGGCGAAGATCGAGATCCGTAAAGAGGGCAAGCTGGGTCGCGTTTACTACCCAGCGCCATTCTTGAACGAAGCGAATTTCGATTACTTCCAGGATGCTTACGAAATCGGTCCTGAAAAAATTATCGATACCTACGCGGAGGCGTCCAAGCACGTTGACCAAGGCCTCTCGTTGACGCTGTTCTTCCCGGATACAGCCACCACGCGGGATATCAACAAGGCGCAAATTTACGCATGGCGTAAAGGTATTAAGACGCTTTACTACATTCGCTTACGCCAAAGTGCGCTTGAGGGCACCGAGGTAGAGGGTTGCGTCTCCTGTACGCTGTAACCTCGGATACGCTTTTAAGAAGATGTTTGTGAGAGAACTCTGATGACGATGATGCAACGTTTGTCGCGAGTGAATGCGATTAACTGGAACCGCCTTCAAGACGATAAAGACCTTGAGGTATGGAACCGTCTGACCAGTAACTTCTGGTTGCCGGAAAAAGTGCCGCTCTCTAATGATATTCAGTCGTGGAACACGCTGACGCAGCAAGAGAAGCAGCTTACTATCCGCGTATTTACGGGTCTGACGCTGCTGGACACCATTCAAAGCAGCGTGGGTGCGCCTGTGCTGATGGAAGATGCCCGCACTCCTCATGAAGAAGCGGTATACACCAATATCGCCTTTATGGAATCTGTGCATGCGCGCTCCTACAGCTCGATTTTCTCGACGCTGTGTGCAACGCGTGATGTAGACGACGCGTTCCGCTGGAGTGAGGAGAATCCGACGCTACAGATGAAGTCGGAGCTCATCCTGAAGCGCTACCGCTCCGACGATCCGCTGATGCGCAAGGTGGCGAGCGTTTTCCTGGAGTCGTTCCTGTTCTACTCCGGCTTCTACTTGCCCATGTACTGGTCCAGTCATGCCAAGCTGACCAACACGGCCGACCTGATTCGTTTGATCATTCGCGATGAAGCGGTGCATGGTTACTACGTGGGCTACAAATTCCAGCAGGCGCTGGCAGAAGAGACGCCCGAGCGACAGCAGGAAGTCAAAGATTACGCTTACGAGCTGCTGCTGGAGCTTTACGACAACGAAGTTCGCTACACCGAGTCGCTGTATGATGAAGTGGGTCTGTCGGAAGATGTGAAGAAATTCCTTCACTACAACGCCAACAAAGCCCTGATGAACTTGGGCTTTGAGCCGCTGTTCCCCAGCAGCGTGACGGACGTTGACCCGACGATCATGGCCGCACTGTCACCCAGCGCGGATGAGAACCACGACTTCTTCTCAGGGTCTGGCTCTTCCTATGTCATTGGTAAAGCGGTCGCCACAGAAGACGACGACTGGGCGTTTTAAGCACTGCTGTCGTTACGTTCTCTACGGGAGCTTATGGCTCCCGTTTTTTATGCGCGCAACTCCCGCCAGACTGTTGGTGGATGTTAATGATAAATATTGTCATTTATTCTATTAGTGTTACGCTATGCACTGCACGCGTTAAACGCAAATCGTTCTTATACCTAATGAGTTTTAGCGCGCCGTTCGTGAGGGCGCGTTAAGCAGTGACGGAGACATAACGTGCTGAAAAGGCCTTTCTTTGCCTTGCGTGGGTGTTGGCTAGCAGGAGTGCTGGTCAGCGGTACGCTAATGGCAAGTGATGAGACAATGGATCAAGCGGCCCAAAGTGTCGAGGCCCAGCAAACCCAGTCTGAACTGCAGCAGCAAATTGACAGCGCGGATGAAGCTACGCGTTCCGCCATTGAAGAGCTGCGCCGCCTAGAGCGGGAAACCCGCCAGATGGAAACTACTAACGCAACGCTCAGTAGCCGCCTGGCTAGCGAAGCCGAGCGCCAGCAGCGATTAAGCCAAGCGCTTGATACGTTAAGCGATACCCGTGATGCGCTGCCCATGATTGAGCAGGACATGGCCGAGCAGCTAACCCGTTGGATCGAGTCAGATCTACCTTTCTTAACCGATGAACGCCTCGCCCGGGTGGAATCCGCCGGTAATCCCGAGGCAGGCAGCGCTGAACGCATTGCCAGCTTGCTCGAAGCCTGGCGCGCTGAGCTGGCCTATGGCCGTGAAGTGGATAGTTGGCGAGGCCGGTTGGTGATGGAGGGAGCGTCGCCAAGAGAGGTGGAGTACCTGCGCATTGGCCGTATTGGCTTTTACTACCTGACGCCCGATGGTCGCGAAGGTGGCGTATGGGATAAAGAGAGCGGTGAATGGCTGGCGTTAGACGAACCCGCTCGCCGTCAGGTACGCAACGGCCTGCGCATCGTTAATGATCAGCGCACGCCGGAGCTTCTGCAACTACCACTTTCTATTACTGCCAATGACCAAGGGGGCCAGCCATGAGTCTATTCTCTCGCCCAAAAGCATGGCTTTGCCTAACGTTACTGGTTGGCACATTAACGAGCAGCGCTGCCATGGCCCAAAGCGATGAACTTGGGTCGCTAAGGGAGGCCCGAGAGGCTGCCCAAGCGCGTGATCAGGCGCGGCTGCAGTCATTCTTAGAAGATCAAGATGGCCTGGAAGCCGCCTTGGAGGAAGCACGCGCTGCCCATGAGGCGGCTGAAGAAGAGCAGGCAGCCCTTGAAGCGCAGCAGGATGAGCAAAGCGAGCAGGCCCAAGCGCTTGCCCAGCGGCAAGAGGAGCAGGGAGAAGCGTTAACCTCATTGCTAGCAGATCTTGCCCGTCACAGTGAAGAAATTCGCAATGAGCTAGGCGGCGATAGCTGGCTAACGCTAGAGGCAGATGCGCTGCCGCCGCGCCTTAATGATGTCGACGTTCTGGAGCGCTCACAAATTGAGGCCGTGGTAGATAGCCTGGCAACGCTCACTGTGAATACCGGTCGTGCCGAGCGTCTCGAGCTGCCGGTGGCGGATGCAAGCGGCGACATAGAGTCACATAGCGTCGTGCGGCTGGGTGATTTTGCTGCCTTTACCGAGTCTGCGCTGCTTAGAAAGGGGCAAGACGAAGAGAGCAGCCTCGCCGAAGTGCCGCGCACGCCAACAGCGGTCAGCGACCTGTTAGCGGCTTACCACCAGGGCGAGAGCCGTGAATTTGCCATTGACCCCACGCAAGGCAGTGTTCTGGAAGCGTTGGCGCAACAGCCCACGCTCTGGGAGCGCTTTCAGCAAGGGGGCTACGTCGGTTACGTCGTTGTCGTGCTCGGTGGTATCGGGCTGCTGGTGGCGTTAGCTCAGTATATTTACCTACTGACGGTGAGTGCGCGTGTGCGCCGCCAGCGCCAAAACTTGGATCAGCCAAGCAAAGATAATCCGCTTGGCCGCGTGTTAGAACGCTTTAAAGAGATGGATAAGCACCAAACGCCAGAAGCGCTCGAAGCGAGGCTAGATGAGGCGGTGCTGGCCGAGTTGCCGAAGATTGAGCGTGGTCAGCCTATCGTTAAATTACTGGCCGCCATTGCACCTCTGCTGGGGCTACTGGGTACCGTGACAGGCATGATCGTGACCTTCCAAGCCATTACGGTATTTGGTACCGGCGACCCGCAGCTAATGGCTGGCGGTATCAGCCAGGCGTTGGTGACCACTGTACTGGGCTTGGTAACCGCTGTGCCGCTGCTGTTTGCCCAAACGGCACTCTCTAGTCGCAGCCGTTTTATTACTCAGGTGATTGAAGGCGAAGCCAGCGCCACGTTGGCCGACCATCTGGAAGCGCAGTTCACTCTTTCTGGGCAAACGGTGAACTAGCATGCCGACCTTACCCCTTTGGCTAGAGCCAGTAGAGCGGCTGTTAGAGGCGGGCGGCGCTGTGCTAGTCGTGCTTGCGCTGGTGGCGGTGGTGGTGTTCGCCATGGCGATTGAGCGCTGGTGGTACTACCGTATCAGTTGGCGGCGCGCGCGCCATGAACTGGTTCGTCGCTGGGCAGCCCGAAGCGACCACCGCAGTTGGAGTGCGCGTACGCTACGTCATGTATGGAGTGCGGCCTTGGTAGCCAAGCTTCGCCGCCCACTGCCCTGGATCAAACTGCTGGTGGTGCTCTGTCCGCTATTGGGGCTGTTGGGCACCGTCACCGGTATGATCGCCGTTTTTGATAGCCTTTCGATGAGTGATACCCACCAAGCCAGGGCCATGGCCGATGGCGTTGCCCGGGCAACGCTGCCTACCTTAACGGGAATGGCCATTGCGGTAGTGGGTATGCTGTTTATTAGCCGTTTAGAGCACGTTATCCGTCGCGAAGACCAGCGTTTGCATGACCGCTTAGCGCGTGCCTTGGAGGAGAGTGATGCGTAGACGCCGTTCTATAGAGGCTGCCGACGACAGCAATGAGGTGAACTTAACGCCGATGCTGGATGTGGTGTTCATTATGCTGATCTTCTTTATCGTCACGACCAGCTTTATCAAGGAGAGCGGGGTGGAGATTGACCGCCCCGAAGCGTCGGCGGCCACACCCCGCCCCGATGCTCAGGTGCTGATTGCTGTCACGCCGGAAGGAGCGGTATGGGTAGATGGCCAGCCGGTAGATCTACATCGTGTTGGCCAGCAGGTGGCCGGAATGCTCAGTGGTGAAGGGTCGGTGGTTATTCAAGCCGATCGAGAGTCCGCCACGGGTGTGCTGATTGAGGTTATGGATCGTCTCCAGCAGGCAGGGGTCGAGCAGGTCGCCGTGGCAGCGAGCCGGAGCGCGCCATGATGCGTCATGCGTTGTCGATGCTAGGCGGTATTGCCCTGGCCGTTGGACTCTTCTGGATGCTGGCGCTGCTGGTGGCACCACCTGAACAGCAAGTCGATGAGCCCATTATGACGATGTCCATGACCATGGTGGAAGCACCGGAGGTGGCGCCCGAACAGGAGGCACCGCCTCCCGCGCCTGCGCAAGCAGCACCCGCGCCTCCGCCCATGCCGACTCCCGCGCCTGCACCAGTGGCCACCAGTACGATTGCGTTACCCGAGGTAGAGCTGCCTGACGCGCCGGTAGAGCCCGTCGAGTTGGAAAGCGAGCTGCCCGAGCTGACCGAGGCTCAGCCCAAACCCACACCGCGGCCACAGCCAGCTCCTGAACCTGCGCCGGAACCCTCGCCCGAGCCAGCAGAAACGGCAGCGCCATCCCCTGAGCCCGCCGCTGCCCAGCGCGACGCAGCACCGGCCGCTGAGCCTGCGCCCTCCAATGAACCGGTGAGCGTTGGGCAGGTGGCGCCGACGAATCGCGTTAATCCGTCGTATCCACCCCGTGCTCAGCGTCGTGGCATGGAGGGGTTTGTGGAGGTGGAGTTCGTCATTCAGCGTAACGGTAGTGTCGACGGTAGCTCTATTCGGGTGACCAATGCCCAGCCTCGTCGGGTCTTCGAAGACGCCGCCCGCGAAGCGATTGCGCGTTGGCAGTTCGAACCCAGCCAGCAGCTACGTCGCGCCACCCAGCGTATTGAGTTCCAGTTAAGGTAGCGGTGACATGTCTCGTAGAGAAAAATCGCCAAGCAGGCCAGTGAACGATATTAGCCGGGGGAAGGGGATGCAGCGTTGGGTCGCCATCATGTTACTGAGCGCTATGAGCGCTACTGCCGTGGCCAATGAGCCGCTGCCCGGTGACATTATTCAAGACCTGAACGGGTTGCAAAGCCAGTTAGCAAGCCAAGCAAGCGGTTCGGCAGATCCAGAGGTGTTAAGCCGTATTATTAGCCATGCGCGTTCCCAGTCTGAGCGGCTGGCTGGCGGTAACCGAGCTGACCAGTGGGCCAGCGCGCTTTATCACCAGTTAGCGGCAAGCGCCCTTGTGCGCCAGGGGGAAAACCTTGCGGCCGCCGATGAATTGGCCAGCGCTCGCCAACGCCCGAGCGTTCCCGATAGCCAGGTACGCCGCTGGCTGCGCGATGAGGCGTTGCTGCGCCGTGCAGCCGGAGAGCGTGATGAGGCCATTGCTCTGTTCGAACAGTGGTTGTCAGAGTCCTCGGGCAATGAGCGTTACGCAGAAACGGCGTGGCTGTTGGTGCGAATGCTGGCCGAAGAGGAGCGCTGGGAGGCTGCGTTAGAGTGGCTGGTGCCGCTGCTAGAGCAAGGGGATCTCAGCGCTGAACAACAAACGCTCACGAATGTTGTGCTACGTCACACAGGAGAGAATGAGCAGGCGCTAAGTTGGCTGTTGAAGGGCTTAAGCGCCGAGAGCGAAGCCGATGCATGGCGTCAGGCAGCCGGGCTTGCCCAGCAGGCAGGCCAGTTGGGCGTAGCAGCCGCCGTCTGGGAGGCGGCGTGGCAGTTAGGCAAGCTCTCGACCCCAGATGAGCGCCTTACTCTTATCCAGCTTCATCTAGCAGGCGGGACCCCCGCTCGTGCCGCGGAGCATTTAGAGGCAGCGCTTGAGGCAGGCGAGCTTCCTAGCAACGAAGAGACGTTGCGCTTGCGAGCGACGGCCTGGCAGCAGGCGAAACATATTGATAATGCCTTGGGCGCTTGGCAAGCGCTCGCTGAAGTAACGCAATCAGCCGATGACTGGCGCCTGCTGGGTCAACTTGCTTATGGGTGGGGGAGAAATGAGCAAGCAGAGGCGGCGCTTACAACCGCTGCTAATCTTGGGGATAGCCAAGCGGAAGAGTGGCTGGCCAATTTTCGTTGATAAGAAAAGCCCCTTCGCTAAACAAGGGGCAGGCTGTTTTCTTGTTACTGAATTTTCTTGCTAATTGCTTCACATACTACTGAGTAACAGGGAGCGTTAATGTAAAGTCGCTCCAGGTTGGGGCGTGGTCGGAGGGGCGCTCCATACCGCGTAGCGGGTAATCGATGCCTGCGCCTGTCACACACTCGGCCAAAGGCTTTGAGACGAGAATGTAGTCGATACGCAGGCCGCGCTTTGGCTCTCGATCAAACCCTTTAGAACGGTAGTCAAACCAACTGAACCACTCGCTGTTATTAGGGTGGCACAGCCGGTAGCTGTCGCTAAGCCCCCACGCTTTAATGCCTTCCAGCCACTCACGCTCAATGGGCTGGAAGCTGGTTTTACCTTCGCGTAGCCAGCGTTTACGGTTGGCTTCGCCAATGCCTATATCCTGGTCTTCCGGTGAGATATTAAAATCACCCATGACCGCCAGCCGCTCTTCAGGAGCATGCTGGGTATTAAGCAGGTGTGCGAGCTGTTGATAAAAGCGTGCTTTGTGCGGAAACTTGGTGGGGTGATCAATGCTCTCGCCTTGCGGAAAGTAGCCGTTCCACACAGTGACCGCTTCGCCATCGTCGGCGAGAAGCTTGACGCCAATCATGCGGCGCTGCGCATCCTCTTCATCATCAGGAAAGCCGTAAAACACCGCCTGCGGCTGTTGGCGGCACAGTAACGCAACGCCGTAATGCCCTTTCTGGCCATAATAGAAGACGTGATAGCCCATGGCTTCTACGTCAGCCACGGGGAATTCACTATCCTGCACTTTGGTTTCTTGTAAGCCAATGACATCAGGTTGTTGAGTGTCGATCAGCGCTTGAAGCTGATGTAGCCGTGCCCGAATGCCATTGATATTAAACGACACCAAACGCATTACGAAGGGTCTCCTGATGAGTTGTCGCCCCCTTTGTCAGGGTGAATCGCAATCGGTTGGCCACTTTGCTGGCGCGCTAGTTTACGCACGGCTTGTAGTTTGCGCTGCTGCTGCTTTTTAGCCACAAAGCGGCGCGATGAGGTCACCTGCTCAGGGTTCTCATGGCGCCACTTTTTATAATCTTTGCGGCGACCAGTGCGGATAGTCACTTTATCCGCTAATGAACGAGTCTTTTTCTTACGCGTCATGTCGCGCTCCTTGGGTTAATGTATGCCTCATTCTAACAGGCAAGCGTGCTCCTTCGACAGCAGGGCGCGCTCTTATCGCCAACCCCTGGTACAATGCGCACTTCGTGATGCCTAACCTCCACAGCAATGGACAGATACACAGCCTATGAGCGAGTCGGAACAGACCACAGCATCGGCCCAGAACCGCAAGCCTAAACGTCGTCGTCGGAAACCGCGTCGTCGTCAGTCGAACTGGGATCTTCGTCAGTTTCAGGTGCCCGCCGTTGCCGGCAAGTGGCGCTTCCATGACTTTGATCTGCCGCTGCCTCTAATGCGCGCTATTCATGCCCAAGGGTTTGAGTACTGCACGCCCATTCAGGCGGAAGCACTGCGCCACACGCTGTTAGGTGGCGATATTGTCGGTAAAGCGCAAACGGGCACCGGGAAAACCGCCGCCTTTTTGATCTCCGTGTTGGCCTATTTTCTCGAAGAACCCACACCGGAGGGCCAAAAGCCGGGGGCTCCCCGCGCGCTGATCATCGCGCCGACCCGTGAGTTGGCGCTGCAAATCGAGAAAGACGCCAAGGCGCTTGCGCGCTTTACTCAGCTTAATGTCGCCAGTGTCGTCGGCGGCATGGATTATCAAAAACAGCGCGATAGCCTGAGCAAGAAGATCGATATCCTGGTCGCCACGCCTGGACGCCTGCTGGACTTCCATCAGAAGCGTGATATCGACCTCTCTGAAACCGAAGTGCTGGTGCTCGACGAAGCGGACCGTATGCTTTCCATGGGGTTCATCCCCGACGTGAAGCGCATTGTTCGCTACACGCCGAAAAAAGAGGAGCGCCAAACGTTCCTGTTCTCGGCCACTTTCACCGACGATATTCTCAATCTGGCGAGCCAATGGACGCTTGATCCGGCGCATGTCGAGATCGAAGTGACCGTCGAGAATCAGGCGGATATCGACCAGCGCGTCTATCTTGTCTCCGATGACGATAAGCAGCGGCTGCTGGTGAAGCTACTGGAGCAGGAGAGCTTTGAGCGCGTCATGGTCTTCGGTAACCGCCGTGATTTGGTGCGCAAGCTTGACGATCTGCTGAAAAAAGCGGGTGTCAGCGCGGCTATGCTGTCCGGCGATGTGCCTCAAAACCAGCGTATTAAAACGCTGGAAAGCTTCCGCGAGGGAGAGATTCAGGTGCTGGTCGCCACCGATGTCGCGGGTCGCGGTATCCATATTGAAGACGTCAGTCACGTTATCAACTACACGCTGCCAGAAGACCCTGAAGATTACGTCCACCGTATTGGCCGTACTGGCCGCGCGGGCGCCAAAGGGGTCTCCATCAGCTTTGTTGGTGAAGAAGACGCCTTCTCACTGCCAGAGATTGAGCGCTACATTAACGGTAAGCTGCCCTGCGAACATCCGCCGGAAGGCATGCTGTAACGGGCATGCTGGATAACGCGCTTAAAAACGATATTCAGCAAGCCTACCGTAACGTGGTGGAAAAGCTAGGGCTGACACCACGCTACGGGCAGCGCTTAATGATTGCTGAAATCGCCCGCACCCTAGGTGATATCGAGTGCGACAGCGAGGGAAAGCGCGTTAGCGATAGCCACGTTTGCGTGCTGGAAGCCGGTACCGGCACGGGCAAGACGCTGGCTTATCTCATTGCGGGGCTGCCTATAGCCAAGGCACAAGGCAAACGGCTCATTGTCTCCACGGCCACCGTTGCCCTTCAAGAGCAAGTGTTGAATCAAGACCTGCCGTCGCTGGCTAGCCATAGCGGTGTTGCCTTTCGCTATGCGCTAGCGAAAGGTCGCGGCCGTTACGTCTGCGTGGCGCGGCTGGATCAAGCGCTGGAGGGTAGTGAGCCCAACCCAACCCTTTCGCTGTTCGAGCAATCCCTTCAAGCTGATAGCAGCGACTTTAACGTACTGGCCACCGATATGGCGGAGGCCTACGGTAAAGGCGAGTGGGAAGGCGATCGCGATACCTGGCCGGTGTCTATCGAAGACAGCCACTGGCGTCAGCTGACGGTGGATCATCGCCAGTGCACCGGTCGCCGTTGCGGGCATTTTGGTGCCTGCGCCTTTTTCCGCTCTCGTCGAGAGTTGGAAAATGCGGATGTTATCGTTGCTAACCACGACCTCGTGCTGGCGGATCTTGCCCTTGGGGGTGGTGCGATTCTGCCAGATCCTGCCGACTGCATCTTTATTTTCGATGAAGGTCACCACCTGCCGGATAAGGCGCTGTCCCATTTCGCCCACCGCTTTGCGGTGCACGGCTGTCTGCGCTGGCTAAAAACCCTGAAAAGTAGTTTGACGGATTTGAACCAGGGCCTGGCGGTACAGCCCACCATTGCTCGCTTACTGGCAGGGCTGCCTGAGCTGCTGCATAGCTTGGAGCCTGCGCTGGGTGACGTGTTTAGCATGGGGCATCAGCTGGCAGGGCGTGAAAATGGTCTGGCAGATGAAGAGGCGACCCATCAGCAGCGTTTTGAAAAAGGCCAAGTGCCCGAGGCGCTGCGCGAACAGGCGCAGCAGCTGCTAGTCATGTTTGCCACCCTGTCGAGAAGTCTAGAAAGCATTAGCGATATTCTGCGCGAAAGCCTGGACCCGGATAAACAGACCGGCCTGGACCGTGACCAGGCGGAAACGTGGCTGCCTCTAATAGCGTTGCTCCATGGTCGCGCCCTGGAGGCTCATGCGCTGTGGCAAGCGTTTAGTGAACAGGATGCCGCCAATGCGCCACCCAGCGCACGGTGGATAACGCTCAGTCGTGTGGCGGGCGAACCAGAGATTGAGTTCTCAGCAAGCCCGGTTTCTGCAGCGCACACGCTTGCCAAGCACCTATGGGGGCGCTGCCACGGGGCGGTTGTCACTTCGGCAACGCTCACGGCGCTTGGCCGTTTTGAGCGCCTGCAGGAGCGGGCTGGTTTAGCTAACCGCTACCGTTATCAGGCGCTTCCTAGCCCGTTTGATTACGCCAATGCGGTTCTGCGGGTGCCCGCAGAGGCAACGGACCCCAGTGACCGGGATGCCCATGAGAACGCCATTGTGCGCTTTGTGTCGCAGCTAGGTGAGGAGGAGGCGGTACTGGTGCTGTTTTCCTCTCGCGCTCAGCTACGTGCGGTGGAAAAGGCTCTGCCTGCTGCGGCAAAAGAGCGCATCTTGGCGCAAGACGCGCTGCCCAAACGAGAACTCATCGAGCGACACAGAGCGGCGGTGGATAGCGGTAAGGGCAGCGTGATTTTCGGCTTAGCTAGCTTTGCCGAGGGTATCGATTTGCCGGGGGATTATCTCACCCACGTGGTGATTACCCGGCTGCCGTTTGCGGTGCCGGATGACCCTGTTGGGGCAACGCTTGCCGAATGGATCGAGAGCCAGGGCGGTAACCCGTTTATGCGCATTAGCGTACCGGATGCTTCGATTAAACTGGTGCAGGCGTGTGGTCGTTTAATCCGTAAAGAGAACGATCGGGGAGTCATTACGCTGCTGGATCGGCGGGTGATTACGCGCCGCTATGGCCAGGCGCTATTAGATGCGTTGCCGCCTTTCAGGCGCGATATACAGGCATAGGTGATAGGGGCGTTAGGTTCTGGCAATAAAAAACGCCCGCTAAGCAGCGCTCAGCGGGACGTTTTTGAGAGCGGTGGCTCGTTACGCGATGCGTTTCGCCAGTACCGATGCTAGTTTCTCGTTCATACGGGTGAACGTTTCCACTGTGGTGTCCCAGTCGATGCAGGCATCGGTGATCGATACGCCGTACTGCAGCTGGCTTAAGTCTGCAGGCACTTTTTGATTGCCCCAGCCAATGTTGGATTCCACCATCAGGCCGATAATCGAGGTATTGCCTTCGAGAATCTGGTTGGTCACGTTTTCCAGTACCAGTGGCTGCAGCGCGGCATCTTTATTCGAGTTTGCGTGTGAGCAGTCGATCATGATGTTGGCAGAGAGATTAGATTTTTTAAGCTCTTTCTCTGCCAGGGCAACACTCACGCTATCATAGTTGGGCTTACCATTGCCGCCGCGCAGGACCACGTGGCCATAGGCGTTGCCGCGGGTGCGGATAATCGCCACTTGGCCTGCCTGGTTGATGCCCAGGAAGTTGTGCGGGTTAGCGACAGATTGCAGTGCGTTAATCGCCACATCCAGACTACCATCGGTGCCGTTTTTAAAGCCAACCGGGCAGGAGAGGCCGGAGGCCATTTCACGGTGAGTCTGTGACTCGGTGGTGCGGGCACCAATGGCTGACCAACTAATGCAGTCCTGCAGGTACTGCGGAGAGATGGGGTCAAGCGCTTCAGTAGCTAGCGGCAGACCCATTTCGGCTAAATCGACCAGCAGTTTGCGGGCAATGTGCAGGCCTTCGTCAATTTCGAAAGAGTCGTTCAGGTGCGGGTCGTTAATTAACCCTTTCCAGCCCACGGTCGTCCGCGGCTTTTCGAAATAGACACGCATCACGATATAGAGGCTGTCGCTCACTTGATCAGCCAGAGTGCGCAGGCGGCGGGCATAATCAAGCGCTGCTTCAACGTCGTGAATAGAGCAGGGGCCAACGACCACGAGCAAACGCGGATCTTTGCCATCTAGAATGTTTTGGATGGTCTGACGGCCTTCGATAACCGAACGCTCGGCGCTTTCCGTTAAGGGGATAGCGTTTTTCAGTGCTTCTGGGGTGGTAAGAACATCCTGTGCAAGGACGTTAAGGTTACTAACCTGTTGATCTGACATCTTGCTACCTGTGCGTTCGCGATGGGCTAAAAGTGGCCACTACTATGGCGCGTCACGGTGGTAAAAATCAATTGTTACGGAACTTTGCATTAAGGAAAAATGTCAGCCTCAGGGTTTTAACTAGAGGGGGCAAGCGCTTGATGCGCTGCTAAGAACGCGTAACACTAGACGATATTGGTGTTTAGCAATTCAACGCGTGCAACATAACCAAGGGGGCAGGTGGAGCTTTGCCTGTTAATTTCCTCCATGATGATTAACTTATGCCCAAGGGACGCTATGCTGCTTGCTGTGAAGGTCCGGCTTACAGGACGAAAAAGACACAAAGCTCGACGTAAAACGTTCGAGCAGAAGGAGCGTGTGAATGGGCACTCGTGAAACAGACCAACAGCTGGTTGAACGTGCTCAGAAAGGCGATACACGCGCTTTTGATCTGCTGGTGAAAAAATATCAGCATAAAATCATTGGCTTGATTGGACGCTACGTCCACGACCATGCAGAAGTGCAGGACGTAGCGCAGGAAGCTTTTATCAAGGCGTACCGTGCGCTGGGTAAATTTCGCGCAGAGAGCGCGTTTTACACCTGGATGTATCGCATTGCGATTAACACGGCGAAAAACCACTTGGTATCTCGTGGACGTCGGCCGCCAGGTAGCGATTTAGATATTGTCGACGCTGAAATTCTTGATCAGAGCGGTCGCTTGGCGGACTCAGAGTCGCCAGAAGCATCTATTGCTCGGGATCAACTTGAGGCGGCGGTATATGAAGCGATTGAGAAACTGCCAGATGATTTACGCACCGCTATTATGCTGCGTGAGCTGGACGGCTTAGCCTACGAGGATATTGCCCAAGTGATGCAGTGTCCGGTGGGCACCGTCCGCTCGCGAATTTTTCGCGCTCGGGAAGCGGTTGATGAGCATATTCGTCCGCTAGTCACTACGGCGCGTAACAGCCGCGATGACTAAGCCGCTGACTAATCAAAGTAGTGCTTTGGTCACAGTCATTTACGTTTTTGCTTTTTTTGTGAACTGTCTGGCAAGTGAGGCGTCATACAGGTTATCTAGCTTTAACGAGTTGAGCCGCCGACAGCTACCGTAATGCTATCTGTCTGTCAGTGATTAGCATTATGCAAACGGTAATTTGTAATAGGGTCTTGGCCTGCGAGGTTTTGCGGTTAAAGCACGCGCTAGCCGTGTGGCCGCTGAGCTTCTTCTAACACAGTGTGAGGGTGTGAAGTATGAGTCAAAGCACACGGGAATCACTTTCAGCATTAATGGACAGTGAGAGTGACGAGCTTGAATTGCGCCGGGTGTTGAAATCTCTGCCCGATGATGCCGACGCGGCAGAAACGTGGCGTCGCTATCACTTAGCGCGCAGTATGATGCAGCGTGAGCGTGGGGTGGACGTTAGCGTAGACCTTTCTGCTGGCATTATGGCTCGCCTGCGTGAAGAACCAGCGCCTGTTATGGGTGGCGATAGCGCAGCCTCACCTGTACGGGCAGGTGGAATATCGTTTGCTCGTGGTGCCGGTGTCGCTGCTGCGGTGTCGTTGATGGTCATTACGGGCGTTCAATTCTTTAATGGTAACGCTTCTACCGGTGGTGCTCAGCCCGCGAGTAATACAGTGGCTTCGCAGAATAGCGCTGGAGCTCAGGTGCAGCCGGTAAATTTGGCAGCATCACAACCTGCCGCTATGACGGCTTCTGACATGCCTATGTTTGAACCTACACCATTTCGCATTAATGGTCAGTCGGGCAACAGCGGCTTAATGAATATTAGCGAAGCTGGGTTTTCTGCCCCCGTTGCTCCGCAAGGCATGATGGCACAGCAAGCGACGACGATTGATGTTGATCAATTGCGCATGCTTCAGTCCTACCTAGAGCAACATGCGCAGGGTGCTGCAACGGGCGGTGGTGACAGCTGGATGCCGCTGATGCGCTCAGCAGTGACAGAACCACTGGGTCAGCGTTAAGCAAGGCGGGTCGCCGGACAACGTGATCGCTGAGTAAGGGGCTGATAGATTGGTATGGTGACTGCCAGATGTGCTTTATGGGGAGGCCGGCTTGCATTAACGTTAAGCCTGTTGAGTGCCAGCCTGCATTCCTCGTTTGTTACTGCTGATACCCCTACGGTGCTCTCCTGTGCCGAGGTTGCTGAACAGCAAACACCAGCAACCACGCAAGCATGGCTTGAGTTAGCACTGGTTGCGGGCCACTGTTATGACTTTCAGGCCCGGGCAGTCGCTATCGATGCCTTGGGTGTACGTACGCTTGCACTTTCCCACCGCATTCGTGATGGTGTTCGCCAGCAGGTCGTACAACATCTTGATGGGCCATCGGTAAGTATCGAGCGACGCTCTATTGCTGGCTATATGGCGCGCTTTACGCCAGAAGTGAACAGTGGCTTAAAAGCCTCTGAAGCTTGGGCGCAACATGTGGCTTCCTATTACGATATTTCCCTTCAAGAAGATGCCCGAGTAGCAGGGCGCGATGCAGTGCAACTGCGTTTTTCACCCCGGGATCAGCAGCGCTACTATCATGCATGGTGGGTTGATAAAGAGACCGGGCTGTTACTTAAGCATGTTATGAGTGACCGGCAAGAACGTGTGCTGGAAACCTTTCAAATTACCCAGCTTCACTCTCCTAAACTTTATGATGGCGGCGTCGCCGATGACGTGAGCGCCGAACAAGCCGATCACTCTTGGCACGCACAGTGGTTGCCAGAGGGGTTTGTTGCTCAGCCGCAAGATCCAGGGCAGCCTGTCAGCAACCAGCGGGTATATAGCGATGGGTTGGCCGCAGTCAGCCTTTTCGTTAACCCTATTGAGCAGAGCGTGTTGAAAGAAGGCGTTCACCCGCTAGGTGTTTCAACAGCAGCAGTGGCGCTGGTGTCTGAGGGTGATCAACGCTGGCAATTGATAGCCATTGGGGAGCTTCCTTCGGATATGCTGCAGCGTATTGTGCAATCTGTTCGTATTGAGCCATAGCCATGTCTACCCCTTATGCCGCCTGCGCATCGCTTTTAAGAACGGGTATCGTCGTTGGCTATACGGGTGATGGATTGACCGTTGATGTGTCGCTTAACGCTGCCTGCCAGCAGTGTGCTGAAGGGCGTGGTTGTGGTATGGGGCTGTTAGCGCGGCGCCAACAGCAGCACATCACTGTGTATCCTAAGGCGCGCGTCGCTAGCGGTGCGTCTGCTTACCCTCTTGTTGGTAGCCAAGTTACCATTGCACTACCTAAACACGATATCAGCTATTTAGCGCTTCTGGTTTACGCGTTGCCACTCTTGGCGGCGTTGTTAGTCTCTGGAGGCGCCTCGCTGCTAGGCATTAATGAATGGTTAAGCGCAGCGCTTTTCTTTAGTGCATTGATATGCGGTGTTATTGTCCTTAAATATCTAATGCGTGGGCGGATGGAACGCTTCCGGCCGCGCTTGGTCAGTTAGTTGTTCCGTAGCTCGCTAAGAGTTGCACTCCCTTCGTTTCGTATCTGCTTTACTAGGAGCTGTTGCATGAAGCGCTTGGTTCTTCCCTCGACACTATGGCTATGCTTAGTCGCGATGTTTTTTATAGGCCAGAACGCCTATGCGCAAACGCTGCCCGATTTCACCGAATTGGTGGAAGATGCTGCACCGGGCGTTGTGAATATCTCCACCAGTCGAACGGTTCAGCGTAGCCCGGCCATTCAAGGGTTTGGCGGCCAGGAAATCCCTGAAATCTTCCGTCACTTCTTTGGCGATAGTTTTCCGACACCCCCAGGCAGTAGCGGGGGAGGCAGTGAGGAGCGCCAATCGTTAGGCTCTGGCTTTATTATCAGCGCTGATGGCTATGTCATGACAAACGCCCATGTGGTGCAGGATGCCGACGAAATCCTGGTGCGCTTGAACGACCGGCGCGAATTGTCGGCTGAGCTGATCGGTAGCGATACTCAAACTGATGTGGCACTCCTGAAAATTGATGCTAACAATCTGCCAGTGCTTAATCTTGGCGACTCTGACGAACTGAAAGTAGGCGAGTGGGTCGCTGCCATTGGTTCACCGTTTGGGTTTGATCACTCGGTGACGGCAGGCATCGTTAGCGCGATTAACCGCACGCTACCCCGTGATGCCTACGTACCGTTTATTCAAACCGATGTAGCGATTAACCCTGGCAACTCCGGTGGACCGCTGTTTAATTTACAGGGGGAGGTCGTGGGTATTAACTCGCAGATCTTTACCCGCAGCGGTGGCTTTATGGGGCTTTCGTTCGCTATTCCGATTAACGTTGCTATGGATGTCGCCGATCAGCTTCGTGAAGATGGCCACGTTAATCGTGGTTGGCTGGGTGTCATGATCCAGCCGGTATCTCAAGATCTGGCTGAGTCTTTTGGCATGAGCAAAGCCATTGGCGCACTGATCGCCGACCTTGATCCAGAAGGCCCTGCGGCCCAGGGTGGCCTGCAAGCGGGAGATGTCATTATCGAAGTGAATGGCGAAGAGGTTGACCGTTCAAGCACGCTGCCTCGCTTAATTGGTCGTGTAGCACCTGGCAATGATGTCGAACTAACGCTAATGCGTGATGGCGAGCAAGTCTCAGAAACGGTAGAGCTGGGCAGCTGGCCCGATATGAACGAAGCAACATCGGCAGCCAATAGCGATAGCCAAGTACGCCTAGGTGTCGCAGTTGCTGAAGTGGATCAAGCAATGCGGGAGCGGCTGAACATCAATGGCGGCGTTGTAGTCAGTCAGGTAGAGCCTAATAGTGTGGCTGCCCAGGCGGGCCTGCGCGCTGGCGATATTCTGGTGAGTATTGATCACCGCAGCGTGGCGTCGGCAGACGAGCTAATGCGCATTGTAGAAGAGCTGCCCAATGACCGTGCTATTCCTGTGCGGCTATACCGTGATGGTCGTTCGTTGTTTGTGGCATTAAGACTCGAATAACCCCTCCTTGTCTTTACTCCAGTCCGGCGGTTCTCGCCGGACTGCTGTTCCTATCCCCCGCATATCGCTACAATAGCACTTATCTTTTGACGAACTTTGGCAATGCAGTGGTGCGGTCCTCGATTTTTTGCCCTTCGGCCTAGCGCCGCACCCCCACGCTTGCGTACCAATAAGGCAGAACACACTCGATGTCTCATGACGTTTCCAGCGGAAAGCTCAAGCATATTCGCAATTTCTCCATCATCGCGCATATCGACCACGGTAAATCGACGCTCTCTGATCGTCTGATTCAAACCTGTGGCGGTTTGACGGAACGTGAGCTGAAGGAGCAAGTGCTCGACTCCATGGATATCGAGCGTGAGCGGGGCATTACTATTAAGGCGCAGTCGGTAACGCTGGACTATACCGCTGCCGATGGACAGGTCTACCAGCTCAACTTTATCGATACCCCAGGGCACGTTGATTTCTCCTATGAAGTCTCGCGCTCGCTGTACGCCTGTGAAGGGGCGCTGCTGGTGGTTGATGCCGCCCAAGGGGTCGAAGCGCAATCGGTGGCCAACTGCTATACCGCTATTGAGCAAGGGCTGGAAGTCCTGCCGGTACTCAACAAAATCGATCTGCCCCAGGCCGACCCCGACCGGGTCGCCCAGGAAGTAGAGGAGATTATCGGCTTAGATGCGACCGATGCCTGCCAGGTATCAGCGAAAAGCGGTATCGGCATTGACGCGCTGCTAGAGCGCCTAGTGCGCGATATTCCGCCGCCCAAGGGTGACCCCGATGCACCTCTCCAAGCGCTGATTGTCGACTCCTGGTTCGATAACTACCTGGGCGTTGTCTCGCTGGTGCGCCTGTTTGACGGCACGCTGCGTAAGGGCGACAAAATTCGCATCAAGTCGACTGGTCGCGACTGGAACGCCACGGAAGTGGGTATTTTTACCCCGCTGCGCAAAGAGACCAATATCCTCCGTGCCGGTGAAGTCGGCTTTATCGTGGCCGGTATCAAAGAGATTCATGGGGCACCCGTGGGCGATACCATCACCCACACCAAGACCCCAGACGTGCCGCGTCTGCCAGGTTTCCAGAAAGTGAAGCCGCAGGTTTACGCTGGTATGTTCCCAGTGAGTGCGGACGATTATGAAGATTTCCGCGATGCCCTGGAAAAACTCGCCCTTAACGATGCTTCTCTTGAGTACGAGCCGGAAAACTCCGATGCACTGGGCTTTGGTTTCCGCGTAGGCTTCCTCGGCACGCTGCATATGGAGATCATCCAAGAGCGCTTGGAGCGTGAGTACGATCTGGATCTGCTGACCACCGCGCCAACGGTTGTCTATGAACTCGCCATGAAGAACGGCGACATCCAGTACGTCTCCAACCCCTCCAAGCTGCCTGATATGGCCGATGTAGAGCAGATGCGCGAGCCCATCGTGCGTGCCAGCATTCTGGTACCTCAGGAGTTTGTAGGTAACGTCATCGCCGAGTGCGAGCAGCGTCGTGGCACCCAGTTGGACATGCAGTTTTTAGGTAACCAGATTCAGCTGACCTATGAGCTGCCCATGTCGGAAGTGGTCATGGACTTCTTTGACCGTTTAAAATCCATCTCTCGCGGTTATGCCTCGCTAGAGTACAACTTCGAGCGCTTTGAAGCGGCGAAACTGGTGCGTCTCGATGTATTGATTAACGGTGATAAAGTCGACGCCCTGGCGGTCATTATCCACCGCGACCATGCTCACTCCCGCGGCCGTTTGCTGGTGGAAAAGATGAAAGAGCTGATTCCGCGTCAGATGTTTGACGTAGCGATTCAGGCAGCGATTGGTGGTCAGGTGGTTGCTCGTTCTACGGTGAAGGCTCTACGTAAAAACGTCACGGCTAAGTGTTACGGCGGCGACGTCAGCCGTAAGAAAAAGCTGCTAGAGAAACAGAAAGCCGGTAAGAAACGGATGAAACAGGTGGGGCGTGTTGAAATTCCCCAAGATGCCTTCCTTGCTGTGCTCAAGGTAAACGACTAGGGATACGAACCCCACATGGATTTTTCACTATTACTGGTACTCGCCGTTGCACTCTCTGGAGCCATTTATCTGCTGGATGTGCTGGTGCTTCGGCCAAAGCGCCGTGAGCGTGTGGCCAAAGCTGAAACGGCCACCATGGAAGGCCTGGATGCGCCAACTCGGGAAAAGCTCCTAAAAGAACCGTGGCCAGTCGATTACGCGCGTTCGTTTTTTCCGGTGCTACTCGTCGTGTTGGTGGTGCGTAGCTTTATCGTAGAGCCGTTTCAGATTCCCTCTGGTTCCATGAAGCCTACCCTGGAAATCGGTGACTTTATTCTAGTGAATAAATTTGCCTATGGGCTTCGGCTGCCTGTTGTCCATAACCGCTTTTTGGAGGTAGACGACCCTGAGCGGGGCGATGTGATGGTGTTCCGCTTCCCCGAAGAACCATCGGTGAACTTTATTAAGCGCGTGGTGGGCCTGCCCGGCGACCGTATTCGCTATGAGGGCAAGCAGCTCTATATCAACGGCGAGCCGGTTACCAAAGTACTGATTGAAGAGGGCCCGGAGCTCTCTCCCCAACAGCTACTGCTGGAAGAGCAGTTAGGCGAAGTCAGCCACTTTATTTATAACAACCCCCGTGACCCAGGCCCGCAAATGAGCGAAGTCGTCGTGCCTGAAGGCCACTACTTCACTATGGGGGATAACCGCGACCATTCCAATGACAGCCGCTACTGGGGCTTTGTGCCCGAAGATAACATTGTGGGCCGCGCGTTTGCTGTTTGGATGCACTGGGATGGCGGCCTGCCCAGCTTCACCAGCGTACGGCGTATTGAATGAAGCAGCATAATTTACAAACCGTTAGTGTGGTTATCTTAGTTAACGTCAATGACGTAGGAGCACTGTGAGTAATTCCTTAACCGCTTTTTGCCGACGAATCGGCCATACCTTTGGCGACCCAACGCTTTTGGAACTGGCCATGACCCATCGCAGCTACGGTGGTCGTAACAATGAGCGCCTGGAATTTCTAGGTGACTCTATCGTCAATTTCGTGATTGCCGAAGCGTTGTTTCAGCGCTTTCCCCAGGCGCGGGAAGGACAGCTTTCCCGCCTGCGTGCCCGCTTGGTAAAAGGCCAAACCCTCGCCGAACTGGCGCGGGAAATGGCGTTCGGTGAGTGTTTACGTTTAGGCTCCGGTGAGATGAAGAGTGGCGGCCACCGCCGCGAGTCAATTCTCGCAGACGCCGTGGAAGCCGTGATAGGCGCGATTTACCTGGATGCCGGTATGGATGCGGTACGCGAGCGCGTGCTGGCGTGGTATGCCGAGCGTCTAGAAAATATTTCGCTGCAAGATACCCAAAAAGACCCCAAAACACGCTTACAAGAGTTTTTGCAGTCGCGCCAAGCGGCGCTGCCGCGCTATGAAGTGGTCTCTGTAAAGGGAGAGGCGCATGCCCAGACCTTTACCGTGGAGTGCTACATCGAGCTACTAAGCGAGCATACCACTGGTAAAGGCCCCAGCCGCCGCCACGCTGAACAGCAGGCTGCGGAAGAAGCACTGTCCTATCTCGAACAACCCCCTGGAGACAAATCATGAGCCAAACCTGCGGATTCGTGGCCATCGTTGGCCGTCCCAACGTAGGCAAATCAACCCTCATGAACCGGATTCTGGGGCAGAAAATTTCGATTACCTCGCGGCGGCCACAAACCACCCGCCACCAAGTGATGGGCATTAAAACCGTTGAAGAGACGCAGTTTATCTACGTCGACACGCCGGGCATGCATATCATGTCCAAAGATCGCAACAAGGCCATCAACCGCTTCATGAACCAGGCGGCGACCCAGGCGCTTCGCGATGTGGACTGCGTGGTGTTCATCATCGACCGCACTCGCTGGACCGACGAAGACCAGTCCGTATTAAAGCGTTTAGAGCATGTGAAAGCGCCGGTAATTCTAGCGGTCAATAAGGTCGATCGTCTCCAGGATAAAGCCGACCTGCTGCCTTGGCTGGCCGAGGTAGGCGCACGCCGTGAGTTTGCTGCCGTTGTGCCCATCTCCGCCAAGCACGGCACTCAGGTAGAGACCCTGGAGGAGGAAGTCGCCAAGCACTTGCCGGAGAGCATCCACTTCTTCCCAGAAGATCAAATCACCGACAAGAGCCTGCGCTTTATGGCGGCCGAACTGGTGCGTGAGAAAGTCATGCGCCAGCTAGGTGACGAACTGCCTTACCAGATGACGGTCGAGATCGAAGAGTTCCGCGAGACCGAGCGCGTCACGCACATCAGTGCGCTGATTTTGGTGGAGCGCCAAGGTCAGAAAGTGATTTTGATCGGCGAGAACGGCGACCGGATCAAGAGTATTGGCCGTGAAGCGCGCCTGGATATGGAGCGTGCGCTGGGTACTAAGGTCATGCTGAATATGTGGGTGAAGGTGAAGCGCGGCTGGTCGGATGACGAGCGGGCACTGAAGAGCCTGGGTTACGATCTCGATTGAGCACCGCCATGACCGCCGAGCCTGCGTTTCTGCTGCACCGTCGGGCATATCGTGAAACCAGCGCGCTGGTCGACTTATTAACGCTCAACCATGGCCGCATCCGGGCGGTTGCCCACGGCGGCCAGCGGCCCGGTTCTAAATCTCGCCAGCGGCTGCAGCCGTTCACCCCGCTATTTGTGTCATGGCGGGGAGAGCGAGAGTTAAAACGGTTAACGTTGATGGAATCGCGAGGTCACACCGCGCTGCTGGCAGGCGAAGGCCTGCTGTGTGGTCTCTACGCCAATGAAATTGCTACTCGCTTACTCCCGCTTGAACTGGCCGCCACCGATGTCTTTGCTTTTTATAGTGCTTTGCTAGATGCGCTGCCGGTACCTGCGGAGAGGGGCTTGGCGCTTAGACGCTATGAGTGGGCGCTATTGGAGGTGCTTGAGGCCACGCCGCGTTTTTGTACCCTTGAAGGCGGAGCGCTGGACCCGCACCAACGCTATCGCTTTGATGCTGACAGCCGTGCTTTTGTGGCAGCGGAACAGGGTATTGAAGGTCGCACCTTACGCTACATAGAGCAAGGCGACTGGCAGCCTACGGGCTTAGCGAGCGCTCTGAAAGCGGTCATGCGGGCAGCGTTGGCCCCCCATCTTGGCCCAACGGCATTACGTTCTCGCGAGCTGATGCTAGATTTAGCCCGCCGCCGTCATCGTTAGTGAACCACCGTTACTATTGATCGCGATAACGACCTATCGCTGCTTATTGATTGGAGACCCGCTATGCATCCCCCACGGATATTACTCGGCGTTAACATCGACCATATTGCCACGCTGCGTCAGGCCCGTGGCACTCGTTACCCTGATCCGGTTCAGGCAGCGCTGTTGGCGGAAGAAGCTGGAGCCGATGGGATTACCGTCCACCTACGCGAAGACCGCCGCCATATTCAGCCTCGTGACGTGCGCCTGCTGGCGGAGGTGCTCAATACGCGCATGAATCTTGAAATGGCGGTCACCGAAGAGATGCTGGCGCTGGCAGAAGAAGTGCGCCCGGCCCATGTGTGCTTGGTGCCCGAGAAGCGCGAAGAGCTGACCACCGAGGGCGGGTTGGATATCGTCGGCGGTTTCGATCATATCGCCAGTGCTTGCCAGCGTCTCGCTGCGATTGGCTGCGATGTATCGCTGTTTATCGACCCGGATGAAGCACAAATTGATGCGGCCAAGCGCGCAGGCGCGCCTACCATCGAGTTACACACCGGAGCCTATGCAGAGGCAAAACCGGGGAGTGCCGAGGCCAACGCCGAGTATGACCGCCTCAGCGCGGCGGCGGTACACGCCGTATCTCTGGGCTTGGTGGTCAATGCTGGTCACGGGTTGCACTACCACAATGTGGAAGCCATTGCGGCGCTACCCGGTGTTAATGAACTGAACATTGGCCACGCGATCATTGCCCGTGCGCTGTTTGTCGGCTTGAAAGAAGCCGTGCAAGAGATGAAACGACTAATCATTGCCGGGCAAGAAGCGGGCTTAATGGCTGCGCTTGATGCCCACGAGCACGAACATGACCACGATCACGGCGACAGTCACCACTGCTGCGGCCATTAACATGATTGTGGGAATTGGCTCGGACATTGCCCGAGTTGAGCGTTTTCGCCAGGCCGTGACGCGTCACGGCCCGCGCTTTGCTCAGCGTATCTTAGGGCCCGACGAACAGGCGGTGTGGCAGGAGAAGGGACAAGCAGTCGCCTATCTTGCCAAGCGCTTTGCGGCGAAAGAGGCTTTTGTGAAAGCCCTGGGCCTTGGGCTTCGCCAGGGGATGCAGTGGGGCGATATTCAGGTACTCAATGATGCCCTGGGGAAGCCCAGCCTTAAACTGAGCGGTGAAGCGCAGCGGCGGTTCACCGCCAGCGGGGCGACCGCCGCGCATATTACGCTGAGTGATGAAGCCGACTACGCCGTCGCCTTTGTTATTTTAGAGAGCTGATAATATGCCTCATACTGGGCAGTTATCGGCTCACCAGTGAGTCGCGCTCTTGGCTAAGGCGCGTCATGGCGGCGTATAGCTCGTCAAGCAGTGCCTCTACATGGCGTAGGCCACTGGTACGCAGGCGCGTTTCTAGGGTTTCCACCAGCAGGGCTAGTTCTGGTGCGCCGCAGTAGCGGCTGGCTCCGTTTAGTCCATGCACCCAGTCCAGTAGTGCCGTTAGATCGCCTGCCTGAAAGGCGTCGCGTATCTGCTGCTCGCTCTCCGGCAGGCTGTCAATGAGCCGTACCAGTTGCTGCTTGGCTAAGGTCTCCCTGCCTCCTGCCAAGCGTGCACCTAGCATCAAATCGACCGCTGGCAGCGAGCTAGGGGGAGCGGTGGGAACCTGTGACTGACGAGTGGAAGCTGCTTCAGTAGGGGCTGCTTTTCGTGGTGCAATTCCTAAAAAGCGCTGCAACAGCTGTTGTAGCTGGGCATCGTCGATGGGTTTGATCAGCACATCATCCAGCCCTTCGGCCAGCCACTGCTGTCGTTCAGTGCTCAGTACATGGGCCGTCACGGCAATAATAGGGCAGCGCGCCCAGCTATTATTGATACGCCGCAGCGCTTGTGTGGCCTGTATGCCGTCCATCCCCGGCATGCGGATATCCATCAATACCATATCGGCAATTTGGTGGCGCGCAAACTCCAGTGCTTCTTGGCCGCTTTCTGCTAGCACAATGTGTAGCGTATCGCTCTCCAGCATCGCTTTTAACAGTTCACGGTTTGACGAGTTATCGTCGACAATCAAAATTGTTAGGCGAGGGGCAAGCGGCGGTTTGCTGACTGCTTCACTGGCAAGGGGGAGTGGTTGCAGTTGCAGCAACTGACGCAGGGTGGTCACAAGCTGCGTCCGAGTAAACGGTTTGCACAGCATTTCGCCGCCGTAGGGAAATTCCCACGTGGGTAGGTCAAAGCTAGTAGTATTCGCCAGAATAATGACCGGGCAGGGAGTTTGCGCAATCACGGACTGCCAGTACGCTTTGCGATCACCTTCAAAGTCACTCTGCGCCAGACATAGCATCAGCAGCGATTCATTGCCGGCATTAATAAACGAGACTGGGCGCGCGCCCCAGCGTACTAGTAAATGCTCTAGCACATGGCGAGTGGGTGGGTGCGTTTCGTGAAGGCGAATAGTGGGGTTATCTAGCGTCAGCTCCGGCGGGCGCTCAGCCGCCTGGTGTGCCAGAAGAGGCAGGGTAAATGAGAAAGTCGACCCCTTACCCAGTTCGCTTTCTACCGTAATCTCCCCACCCATCCGCTGAATAAGCTGGCGGCAAATGGTCAGCCCTAAACCGCTGCCGCCGAACTGGCGAGAGTGACTCGGTTCGGCTTGTGAGAACGCGCTAAAGAGCTGCTGCTGGTGCTCATCGCTTAAACCAATGCCGGTATCGCTCACGCTAATATGCAGTATGACATGCTGACCCTCTTGGCTATCCAGCATAACGCGAATGATGATCTCGCCTTCGTTGGTAAATTTTAGTGCGTTGCCTAGCAGATTGTTCAACACTTGATGAATGCGTAACGGGTCGCCGCATAAGGGAGTCGGCACATCGTCATATACCATGGCGACCAAGTGCAGCTGCTTGCGCTGTGCTTCAGGGGCGTGCAAGCCAATAATTTCGTCAACCAGGGCAACAATATCGACATCGACCTCTTCCAGAGTCAGCCGGTCGGCTTCCAGTTTGGAGAAGTCCAAGACATCATTCACCAGCATCAGTAGGTTATCGCAGGCGCGGCGAACGTGCTCCAGCCACTCTTCTTGCCGGGTGTCGAGGGATGAACGGCCCAGCAAGCGGCAAAAACCAATAATGCCGTTGAGCGGTGTGCGGATCTCGTGGCTCATATTGGCCAGAAATTCGGATTTAACAGCATTGGCGCGCAGCGCGCTGCGGTGAGCAAGGTCTAGCTTGATATTCTGCTCTTCGATGGTTTCCATCGACTCCTGCAGCTCACTGGTGGCCTGCTCAATCTGGCTCTGCATATCCCGCTGGGCCTGCTGGAAATGTTCGGCTAAACGGTTGATATGATCGGCCAGCTGCTTTAGCTCGGTGGGCTTGGCCGATGATATTAGCAAGCTGTAGTCGCCACGCGACAGGCGATAAAGTGCCTGGTTAGCCTCTTCGATTGGACGGGTAGCATAGCGGCTAATGGCAAATGCGATTAAAAATAGCAGTAACCCCAGCAACATACCGCCAAGGCTCAGGCTTGCAATAAGCTTATAGCGCTCAAGCGTTAGGGTGCGGGTATCCATCTCAGCCTCTAACCACCCGTTCGTCATGCGCAGGGTGTCGCTGCTGCCCAGCGGCACCCGCAGCCGCCAGGCGTCCTCTTCCATGGTGATGGCCGTTGCCATTGGCGCATCCAGTCTAGGCGGTGGCATAGAGCTACCTAGCACCAGCAGACGGTTGCCCTGTTCATCAAACAGCGTCACGGCTCGCAGCCCGCGATGCTCCAACAGCTGCCTAGCGAGCTTTTCAAGGCGCTGTAAATCCCCGTCGGCCATGGCATCGCCTAAGCTGGGAGCCATCAACTCACCAGCGCTGATTAAGCGCTCTTTAAGCTCGTCGCGTCCTCCCAGGTCGCTCTGGATAACAAGCAATATTGCCATAACGGCGTAGACCAACAGTGGGAAACCAAGCAGAGCAAACAGCAGGCGCGTGTTTAATGACATGAAAGAAGCTCGTTGAATCTAGTAGGTTGCCTGTCCAGTCACAGGCAGCACCGATATAATGCAGCATAACGGTTACGATAAGGAATGTTCGATGAATTATCCCACGCTTGAAGATGTGGTCGGCAATACGCCCTTGGTTCGCTTGAAGCGAATTACCGCTGGGAAGAACAATACGCTGCTTGCCAAACTCGAAGGCAATAACCCCGCGGGCTCGGTGAAAGATCGTCCCGCGCTCTCTATGCTGAGTGAAGCGGAAGCTCGTGGGGAAATTTCCCCAGGGGATACGTTAATTGAGGCGACTTCCGGCAATACCGGCATTGCGCTTGCTATGGCGGCGGCTCTAAAAGGGTACAACATGACCCTGATTATGCCGGAAAATGCTTCCGCCGAGCGCAAGCAGGCCATGGCGGCCTACGGCGCTAAGCTGATTACGGCCAGTAAAGAAGGCGGCATGGAAGAGGCCCGCGATATCGCAGATGCCATGATTGCCCGGGGTGAAGGCAAGCCGCTCAACCAGTTTGCCAATCCGGATAACCCGCTGGCCCACTACCGCACCACCGGCCCGGAAATATGGCGGCAAACGGGTGGCGAAGTCACCCACTTTGTCAGCTCCATGGGTACCACCGGTACCATTATGGGCGTATCGCGCTATCTTAAAGAGCAGAACGACGCCATTCAGATCGTAGGCCTGCAGCCCGCTGACGGGGCGAGTATCCCCGGTATTCGCCGTTGGCCCAAAGAGTATCTGCCGGCGATTTTCGAAGCGCCGCGTGTAGATGTCACCCTGGATATCGGCCAGCAAGAAGCGGAAACGCATATGCGCCGCCTGGCCCGAGAAGAGGGCATTCTGGCAGGCGTTTCATCTGGCGGAAGCCTGGCGGGTGCGCTGCGCATTGCTGAACAAACCGAAAATGCGGTCATCGTGTTTATTGTCTGTGACCGTGGTGACCGCTACCTCTCCACGGGCTTATTTGCCCCGGAGGTATAGATGGCTATGTTGGGTAAGCGGCGGCCGCCGCGTCCCGCCTCCGGCCACTCCGGGCTGGCGCGCCAGCCAAGCGGCAACGGCAAGGCGGCCAAGAGTGCGGCTACCACTAGCGACTTCTCGGCGCCGCTGGTGATTGAACGGTTAGCCCACGATGGCCGTGGCGTTAGCCATAACCCGGCGGGTAAAACCGTGTTTGTCGACCAAGCGCTACCGGGCGAACAGGTTGAGGTGGCGGTGCACATCACCCGCAAGCGCTTTGATGAAGCGCATGTGAAAGCGCTGATGACTACCTCGCCCCAGCGGGTGACGCCGCCTTGCAGCCACTTCGGACACTGCGGCGGGTGTGATTTGCAGCATCTGGCGGTGGATGCCCAGCGCGCCCACAAGCGTGAAGTCGTTAGCGAATTAATGGCGCGCCAAGGCATACCGCTTGGCGAGGTGGCGGCGATTTCTGGGCACCAGGAAGGTTACCGCCGACGGGCGCGGCTAGGTGTTAAAGTCGACGCTCAGGGAAGTGTTCGGCTAGGTTTTCGTGCCGCCAACAGCCACCGGCTGGTGGATATCGACCACTGCCATGTATTGGTACCTGCCCTTCAAGCACTGATAGCCCCACTAAAGCAACTGCTTACTGAACTGGATGCACCCCGCGCGGTAGGGCATATTGAACTGCTGGCGACGCCCCAGGCTACGGTGGTGCTGGTCAGGCAGTTAAAAGAGCAGCCGCAGGATTGGCAGCGCTGGCAAGGGTTTGCTGACCAGCACCAAGTGAGATTAGGCGCATGGTTAGGGCGTGAGTCACCGTCCTTGCACTGGCATGGTGCAGAGCCTGCGCTGGAAGAGCGCTTTTCGCTGAGTGCGCTTGGTGTGTCGCCCCACCAAGAAAGCGCTGAGTCTGAGTTGGTGCTGCAGTTTGCGCCAGGTGATTTTTTACAGGTAAATGCCGAGGTCAATCAAAAGATGGTGTCTCAGGTGGTAGCATGGTTAACGCCAGCACCTGGGATGCAGCTACTCGACCTGTTTGCCGGGATGGGGAACTTCAGCCTTCCTCTGGCCGCTGCAGGCGCCAGCGTGCACGCGGTAGAAGGTAACACCGCCATGGTAGAGCGCCTTGGCACTAACGCAGCGCTGAACCAGCTCAATGTGAGCGTTCAACAGGCAGATCTAAACGATGCAATAGCGGTAAAAACACTGCTTCGCGAGCGTTCGGTGGATGCGTTGGTATTAGATCCCCCACGCAGCGGGGCGGAAGCTATCTGCCAAGCGGTTGGCCGCCACCGGATACCCAAGGTGGCCTATGTTTCCTGCGACCCGGCCACGCTAGCCCGGGATGCGGCACACCTTGTGCATGCGGGATATCGTGTTAAGCAAGTCGCAGTAGCGGATATGTTTCTGCACACTGCCCACATGGAAACGTTAATGCTGTTTGAATACGCGGGCTAGTTTGCCCTTTGCAGCGAGCCTTGGTGGTAGCGGTAGGTAACGCTGCCACCCTGAAAGGAAGAGTCATAGTCATGGTGAAAGTGCGTGAAGACCAGCCGCTAACAGAAAGCGGAAAGGTGGACATACAACAATGGTTAACGCGCCTTCAAGAAGATGTGCGCCTACGTGAACCCGAGCGTTTGCAGGAAGCCTGCGAGCTTGCCGAGCAGTTAGATCGGGAAGCGCCTCGAACCCATCGCGTGTGGCTGTCGCCCGGCTCCAGCTTCCGCATGGGGCTTGAGATGGCGGACATCCTCGCCGACCTGAAGCTCGACCAGCCAGCGCTAGAGGCGGCCGTGCTTTACCGCGCCGTGCGGGAAGGGCTGCTGAGCCTGGAGGCGGTGACCAAACGCTTTGGGGATGAAGTCGCCAAGCTCATCGATGGCGTTCTGCAAATGGCCGCCATTAGCTACCCGTTGGCACCCAACCATGGCATGAGCCAGCACAACCAGCAGGAAAACCTGCGCAAAATGCTGGTGAATATGGTGGGCGACGTGCGCGTTGCCCTGATCAAAATTGCCGAGCGCACCTGTGCGCTGCGCCAAGTCAAAGACGCTCCCCGTGAGAAATGCTTACAGGTCGCCAGGGAAGTAGCGGATATCTACGCACCGCTGGCCCACCGCCTGGGCATTGGCCAGATCAATTGGGAGCTAGAAGACCTCTCGTTTCGCTACCTGCACGAGGATGAGTACAAGGCCATCGCCAAGCTATTGGCGGAGAAGCGCCTTGATCGCGACCGCTATATTCACGACGTCGTCGAAACCCTCAAAAGCCTGATGGAAGCGCAACACATTCACCGTTACGACGTGAGTGGTCGAGCCAAGCACATCTACTCCATCTGGCGCAAAATGAAACGCAAACGGATCGACTTCTCGCAAGTGCACGATGTACGCGCCGTGCGTATTCTGGTGCCGGAAGTCACCGACTGCTACACCGTACTGGGGATTGTCCACTCCCGCTGGCACCACGTTCCCAACGAGTTTGACGACTACATTGCCAACCCCAAGAAAAACGGCTACCAGTCGCTGCATACGGCGGTACTCGGGCCGGAAAACAAGGTGCTGGAGATTCAGATCCGCACTTTTGCCATGCACGACGAGGCAGAGCTTGGGGTGTGTGCCCACTGGCGCTATAAAGGCCACGATACCAACGCCAAGAGCCGCAGCTACGAAGAGAAAATCGCCTGGCTGCGCCAAGTATTGGAGTGGCAGGACGAAGTGGGCGGCTTTGGCGACCTGCGCGAAGGCCTCTCCAGCGATGTCGCCCCAGACCGCATCTACGTTTTTACCCCCGATGGGCACGTCATCGACCTGCCGCGTATCGCCACGCCGATCGATTTTGCTTACCGGGTGCATACCGAAATTGGCCACCTTTGCAGGGGAGCCAAGGTTAACGGCCGTATCGTACCGCTGACCTACAAGCTCAAAACCGGCCAGCAGATCGAGATTCTTACTGCCACCAAAGGCGGCCCCAGCCGTGACTGGCTCAACCCCAGCTTAGGTTACGTGCGCACCTCCCGCGCCCGGGCAAAAATTCAGGCGTGGTTTAAGCATCAGGCCCGCGACCAGAACCTGGACGAAGGGCGCACGCTGTTTGAGCGTGAAATGCGCCGCCTGGATGTGGAAGGGCTGGACCTTGCTAAGCTCGCCAAAGCCGTCAACTACCAAAACGCCGACGATATGTACGCGGCGCTGGGGGCGGGCGACCTGCGAATTGGTCAAGTGCTGCACCAGGCCCAGCAACTGTTTGGTGAAACCGACGACCAAGAGCAGCTCGATCGCCTGCTAGCCAAACCCCGCCGCCAGCCCAGCAAGGCGACCCAAAGCGACATCACCGTGCTGGGCGTGGGCAACCTGAAAACCAGCATGGCCAACTGCTGCCGCCCGGTACCCGGCGAGCCGATTGTCGGCTTTATTACCCAAGGGCGCGGCGTGACCGTTCATCGCCAGGACTGTCCCAACATTCTCCAATTGCGCATGGAAGAGCCCCAGCGCATTATCGAGGTGGAGTGGGGCGAGCGGGCCCACACCCGTTACCCGGTGACCATCGAGATTCAAGCCTGGGACCGCTCGGGCCTGCTACGCGATGTGACGGGCTTGCTGGGCAACGAGAAGGTCAACGTGCTGGCGGTGAATACCTTAACCGACACTGACGAAGGCATTGCCCGCCTGAGGATTACCCTGGAAGTGGACGGTCTGGAATCTCTCGGCAGGCTGTTCTCGCGCATCCAGCAGCTACCCAACGTGACCGAAGTGCGCCGCCTGCGTAATGCCGACCCCGAAAAAAGTGCCCGCAAAGGAGGGGCCTGATGCGCCACACCCTGGATGATTTGCTCACCCTAATGGCCGTATTGCGCGACCGGGAGCAGGGCTGCCCGTGGGATATCCAGCAGGATTGGGACAGCATCGTGCCCCACACCCTGGAAGAGGCTTACGAAGTGGCCGACGCCATCGAGCGTCGCGCCTTCGATGAACTGCCCGGCGAGCTCGGCGACCTGCTTTTTCAAGTGGTCTATTACGCCCAATTTGGCGCAGAAGAGCAGCGCTTCGATTTTCACGATATCGTCGATACGCTGACCGCCAAGATGCTGCGCCGTCATCCCCATGTGTTCCCAGACGGAACGCTGGCGTCCCGTCGCCCGACCGGCGTGAGTGCCGATGAAGTAAAGACCCAGCAGGTGAATAGCCGCTGGGAAGCGCTCAAAGCCGACGAACGCGCCAAGCGTGCTACGCAACCTCCTTCGGTGCTGGACGATGTGCCCCGAACGCTGCCTGCGTTAAGCCGCGCCGCCAAGCTCTCGAAGCGGGCCGCCCGCGTAGGCTTTGATTGGTCGAATGCCGAGGGCGTACTGGCCAAAATTCGCGAGGAACTGGAGGAGGTCGAAGAGGCGCTGGCGGCGGGGGATCGTCAGCACGCCCAGGAGGAGGTCGGCGACCTGCTGTTTGCCGTCACCAATTTAGCCCGCACCCTCGGGGCCGACCCCGAACAGTGCCTGCGTAACACCAATACAAAATTTGAGCGCCGCTTTCGCTATGTGGAACGCGCGCTTGCCGAGGCAGAGCGCCCGCTAAGCGAGGCCTCGCTGGACGAAATGGAAGGCCACTGGCAAGCCGCTAAAGCCCAAGAACAACGCTAATTTCAAAATCATCAACGCGACCCCGCAAGGAGGCCACGCCCATGAGTCATGATTTACACGAATCCCTGCGCGACAACGTGCGTATCCTAGGCGATAGCCTGGGAAGAACCATTGCCGACGATTTAGGCCAGTCGTTTGTCGATAAAATCGAAACCATTCGTGCCCATGCCAAGCGGGGTCGCCAGGGCGACTCACTGCAGCAGCGCCAGTTGATAGAGTACCTGCGCCAGCTTCCCGAGCGCGACCTCTTACCCGTTACCCGCGCCTTTAACCAGTTTTTGAACCTGGCTAACATTGCCGAGCAGCACTATCGGGCGCGGTTTCGCCGGGTCGAGGACTACAAACCCGGCTCGCAGCCAGCGCTAGGAGAGTTGTTAGCACGTGCTCAGCAGGTCGGTAACTCGCCCCGTAAACTGGTGGAAACTCTAGCCAATATGCGCGTCGAGCTGGTATTGACCGCCCACCCCACCGAAGTTATCCGCCGCACGCTGATTCAGAAGTACGACGCCATTGATGAGTGCTTGACCGCGATTGAGAGTTCGGAAGATTACCCCGAACGCGGCGCCCGCGCCCAAGGCCGCTTGGAAGAGCTGATTAGTCAGGCGTGGCATACCGACGAGATTCGTCACGAACGCCCAACGCCGGTGGATGAGGCGAAGTGGGGCTTTGCGGTGATCGAGAACTCGCTGTGGCAGGCGGTGCCGGATTTCCACCGCGACCTGGATAACCTGCTGCTGGACACTGCGGGCGAGCGCCTGCCGCTGGATGCCGCGCCGATTCGCTACGCCTCCTGGATGGGTGGCGACCGCGACGGCAACCCGAATGTCACCGCCAAAGTCACCCAGGAAGTGCTGCTGCTAGGCCGCTGGATGGCAGCGGATCTCTATCTGCGCGATTTAGAACAGCTCAAAACCGAGCTCTCCATGTGGAAAGCCAACAGCGCCCTAAAAGCCGAAGTGGGCGATGTGGCGGAACCCTACCGGGAGCTGCTCAAACGGTTACTAACCAAAATGGAAGCCACCCGCGACTGGGCAAAAGCGCAGCTGGATGGCCGCAACTACGATGGCGGGCCGATTATTGAAACCCGCGACCAAATTTACGCGCCGCTGCTGGCCTGCTACCGCTCGCTGTGCGACGTGGGGCTGGATACCATTGCCAACGGTGCGCTGCTGGATACCCTGCGCCGCGTGGCCGTGTTCGGCGTCACGCTGACCAAGCTCGACCTTCGCCAGGAAGCCAGCCGCCACGCCCAAGTAATGGAAGAACTCACCAGCTCCCTGGGGCTAGGCCATTACCAGGAGTGGAGCGAAACCCAGCGTCAGGAGTTTTTGCTGGCGGAGCTTGAGTCTCGCCGCCCGCTGATTCCCCGCCGCTGGGAGTGTTCGGCAGAGTCCCGGGAAGTCATCGATACCTTCAAGGTGATCGCCCAGGAGCACGCGGAAGCGCTGGGTACTTACATTATCTCCATGGCCGCCGAGCCCTCTGATGTGCTCACCGTGGCACTGTTGATGAAGGAAGTGGGTGGGCAAGTAACGCTGCCCATCGCGCCGCTGTTCGAGACCCTCAACGACCTGGACCACGCGGGGGATGTGGTTGATCAGCTGCTGGCGCTGCCGGGCTACCGCGCCCTGACGAAAGACCGCCAAGAAGTGATGATCGGCTACTCCGACTCCGCCAAAGATGCCGGTCAGCTCGCCGCCGCTTGGGCACAGTACCGCGCCCAGGAAGCGCTGGTGAACGTGTGTGAGAAACATGGTGTGGACCTAACGCTGTTCCACGGCCGTGGCGGCACCGTTGGCCGTGGTGGCGGCCCGGCTCACGCGGCGATTCTGTCTCAGCCGCCTGGCTCCGTGAACGGCAGCCTGCGGGTGACCGAGCAGGGCGAGATGATTCGCTTTAAGTTCGGCCAGCCGGATATCGCGCTGCGTTCCATGGAGATCTACGCCTGTGCGGTGCTGGAAGCCACGCTATTGCCACCGCCCGCGCCGGAACCCCACTGGCGCGAAGAGATGGATCAACTGGCCAAGGTGGCCCATGCGGCTTACGTGGGTGTTGTACGGGAAGATCCCGACTTCGTCCCCTATTTCCGTGCGGTGACGCCGGAGGGCGCGCTGGGTAGGCTGCCGCTAGGCTCGCGGCCGACCAAGCGTCGCCAGGATGGTGGTGTGGAAACCCTGAGGGCGATCCCCTGGATTTTTGCCTGGACGCAGATCCGCCTGATGCTGCCCGCTTGGCTTGGCAGTGGCGAAGCCTTCTCCCGCCGTCTGGAGCAGCCCGGCGGCCGTGAAGTGCTGCAAGAAATGCGCACCCAGTGGCCCTTCTTTGGCACCTACCTGGATATGTTAGAGATGCTGCTAGCCAAAGCAGACGTGGCGATTGCCGCCTACTACGAGCACCGCTTGGTGGACGAGCCGTCGCTAAAAGCGCTGGGCAAAAAACTCCGTGAGCGCTTCGAGCGTCTGGAAGATGTGGTGTTAGATATCCTGCAGCAGGAGAAACTGCTGGAGAACACGCCACTGATTCGTCAGGCGATTGACGTGCGCAACCCCTACATCGACCCGCTGCATGGCCTGCAAGCCGAGCTTTTGCAGCGTAACCGGGATGCTGATGGGGCGATTAGCCCAGATCTCTCCCGCGCGTTAATGGTCACCATGGCGGGTATTGCGGCTGGCCTGCGTAACACCGGCTAAGCTGAAGACAGCCCACCAGCGCCGCTACCGATGGGTGGCGGCGCTTTTCTTTATGTCCAGTGTTGGAGGCAGAAACATGACCACAGACGCTCAGGCCGTGCTGGCATTCTGGTTTCAGGAGTTGTCGCCAGCCCAGTGGTTTAAGAAAGATGCCCAAATCGACCAACAGATTATCGATCGCTTTGGGCGCTACCCGCATCGCAATGCGGTCTTGGGCAGAGCCTCGACTCCGGAAGAGGTCGAGTTCCTCAAGCAGCCCGGCTCCTCTTTTTAACGTTTATTTAGGCTATATGGCGATTTATGTCGTTACGAAAATCTACCCGTATCAATAAATACATCAGCGAAAGCGGCCTCTGCTCCCGCCGGGAGGCGGACCGCTTTGTCGAGCAGGGCAATGTGTGGATCAACGGCCGCCGGGCAACCACTGGTGACCAAGTGGTCGCGGGGGATCGGGTAAAGGTCAACGGCCAGGAGATTGAGCCGCAGGAAGAGGAGGATTTAGTACTGATCGCGCTCAACAAACCGGTGGGGATTGTCAGCACCACGGAGTCGGCAGAAAAAGACAATATCGTTGAGTTTGTGAAGCACGGCACGCGTATTTTCCCCATTGGGCGCTTAGATAAAGACTCCCAGGGGTTGATCTTTCTCACCAACAACGGCGACTTGGTCAACAAAATCCTGCGCGCCAACAACAACCACGAAAAAGAGTACGTGGTGACGGTCGATAAACCGATCACCAACGAGTTTATTGCCGGTATACAGGGCGGCGTGCCGATCCTTGGGCAGATGACCAAAAAGTGTCAGGTGGTTAAAGAGTCCACCTTTGTGTTCAATATCACGCTAGTGCAGGGGCTCAACCGCCAAATTCGCCGTATGTGCGAATACTTTGGCTACGAAGTGACGCAACTGGTACGTACGCGCATCATGAACGTCTCGCTGAAAGGGCTGGCGCTGGGGGATTGGCGTGACCTGACGCCCAAAGAGATCGAGACCATTGTTGCCCTCACCGAAACCTCAGATGTAGCGCCTGAGAAGAAAACATCTGAGAAGAAAGCACCTGAGAAGAAAAAAATCGCCCGACCCAACTACAGCGGCGGTAGAAGTAGCGCGCAGGATAAAAAGACGGCAGCAAAACGGGCCTCTTCAGGTGCCGGCGCGGGTAACAAAGCCCGCAAGGATCCCAAGGCAAAAGGGGCCGCTGCTGGTAAGTCAGGCGGCAAAGGAGCAGTGTCAGCGGGAAGACCGGCCACTAAAGGAAAGGGGAGGCCCGGGAGCCACTCTAGCGGCAAACCGGGCGCGCGTAAGGGCGCGATAAAGGGCGGACGCCCCAGCGGGGGTAAAGCTGCCTCCGGTAAGCCGCCTTCCCGGCGCAAGTAGTTCTCCATGACAGAGATGCCAACTTATATGAGTTACCTACTGGCGTGGTATGCGACGGCCAGCGTGATTACCTACGTTCTCTATGCGTGGGATAAGCGGGCCGCGATTAAACAGCGCCAGCGGGTGAGTGAGAAAACGCTGCACTGGCTGGCGCTGCTAGGCGGTTGGCCGGGGGCATGGTGCGCGCAGCAGCAGCTGCGCCACAAGACCCAAAAAACCAGCTTTCGACGCGTTTATTGGGCCACGGTGCTGCTCAATATTGCAGTGTTAGGCGGTTTCGTCGCGGTTATGCCGCTGCGTTAGGGGCAAATAGGAAGTTAGCAATTAACTCTTTGCCGCCCTCGGTGGCAAACGACTCCGGGTGAAACTGAATGCCGTGAATCGGGTAGTCACGGTGCTTCACGCCCATCAGCTCAAACTCACCCGCTGCCTGCCAGCGGCCGCGTTCAGCAAAGTTGTCGGCGGTGAGTGCACCTACTGTGGCGGTCACTTCTAGGCACTCTGGAAGTGTCGCCGCATCGGCAATCAGTGAGTGGTAGCGCATCACTTCAAGCTGGTCGGGCACGCCGTTGAATACCGATTGGTTATTGTGATTAATGGGGCTGATTTTACCGTGCATTGGCAGCGGCGCTTTGACCACCTTGCCGCCAAACACATGCACAATCCCTTGCATGCCTAAGCAAACCCCCAGCAGTGGCGTGGTTTTGCCCAGCTTCTCAATCACCTCGGCACATACGCCAAAGTAGCGCGGGTCATCCGGCGAGCCTGGGCCAGGCGAGATAATAATGCGATCCGGCGCCATGGCTTCAATCGCTTTAAAATCAATCTGGTTATTGCGCTTCACCATGATCTCAAAATGAGGCAGCTCGCCGCGATTCTTCTCCGTGGTCAGAATCTCACCAATAAACTGGTAAAGGTTATAGGTGAAGGAGTCGTAGTTATCGATGATCAGCACCTTCATGCGGGGCTCTCCGTTTCCGTATCCATAAAGGGGGCCAAGGCCTTGCGAGTGCCGGCGAATTTGCGGCGAATCTCTTCGTACTCATCCTCGGCGTTGCTGTCGTACACGTTGCCGCCACAGGTTTGTACGTAGGCGCGCTCGCCGTTGACAAACACCGTACGGATCGGGATCGCAAAGGTGCAGTCGCCGTTGAAAGAGAACTGGCCCACCGCGCCGCCGTAGGGGCCGCGCCCATCGGTTTCCAGATCGTCGATGATTTTCATCGCCTCGATTTTGGGCGCTCCGGTGAGCGTGCCTGCCGGGAAGTTGCTGGCCAGCGCGGTGAACATGTCTTCGCTCTCGGCTATAATGCCGACGATCTCGCTCGAAATGTGCTGTACGTGGCTGAAGCGCTTGATATCCATCAGGCTGCGCACTTTGACCGTCCCAAACTGCGCCACTCGACCAATATCGTTGCGGTGCAGGTCCACAATCATATTGTGCTCGGCGATCTCTTTGGGGTCGTTGAGCAGCGCGCGGGCAAGCTGGGTATCTTCCTGGGGCGTTTGGCCGCGCAGGGTAGTGCCTGCCAGCGGGAACGTCTCCATCTCGCCCTGGCGCAGGCGGAACAGCAGCTCGGGGCTCGCGCCAATCAACTTCTGTTCGCCAAACTTCACGTAGTACATCTGCGGCGAGGGGTTGATGGTACGCAGTTGGTCGTAAAGCGCCAGGGTGTCGCCCTGAATGCGAAAGCGCTTTTTAAAGCCCACTTCGCACTGGAAAACCTTACCGTCGATAATGTCCTGCTTCACCTTGGCGACCGCTGCGGCATGCTCGGCTTTGCTCATGGTGTCGCCCAGCGCGGTAATGTGCAGCGGGCCTGCTGGCTCGTCGTCGGCGTCGATCAGCGTCTGCAGAAACGCGTAACGGCTATTATCGTAATAGAAGTAAGTGACTTCCCCGGTCATCTTGTCGAGAATCAGGCCGTCTTTGTACAGCCCAAAGCGGAACGTATCGAAGTCGTCGCTGGCTTTCAGCGTCAGCGAAGGCTCGAAGTACTGCATGGCGTCGTAGCCCAGATAGCCGCTGAGGCCGCCGGCGTACTTGCGGGAAATGATGTTCTGCGGAATCAGGCTGCGCAGCAGCTCGTAGGGGTTCTCGCTGGTGTACTGCTCGGCCTGACCGTCGCGGTTTTCGATGGTCAGCGTGTGGCCATTGGCGTACAGCGTATATTCGGGGTCGAAACCAATGATCGAGTGGCGCGCCATGTGGCTATCTTCGCCTAGTGACTCAAGCATGTAGCAGGTATCGAAGCGCCGCTCGATTTTCTGAAACAGGGCGAAGAAGTCGCAGTCTGCCGCCAGCGTGACGTAGTGGGGTTTACGGGGCAGTGTAAACGGCGTTGGGCCAGGGGTGTTGGCCTGAGTGTGAGTGCTCATAAAGGGGCGTTCCGTGATGAAGATGACTGGTTCAGTGCGCGAGAGCCCCTGGATACCGTGGCAATACCGACCCCGAGGGTGTCGGCAATCTTGCGGTGGGGCATCCCTTCGTTGAGCAGCTTGAAAATCTGCAGGCGCTTGCTGATTTCCTGGTACTCCGCTGGGGTCAGAAGGCTTGCCAGCGCAGCGTCCATGGCCTCGGGGGTCTCGATGGCCACCAGATGGCGTACCAGCTCAGTCTGATAGTGTGACGGAGAGAGGGGCATGAGTGAGTCACCAGCGGTCGATGTAATCCGTGTTAATGTACTAGTACGCTAGTACATTAACACGGATAAACGCCGAGTCAAGAGACATCTCGGCTGGCAGCATCGAAAACTGGGATTAAAACGGCAGGTGTAGCGAAGCGCTGAGCATATTGAGGTGGCTGAGCGTGGCTGCATCGATACGCTCGTACTCGAAACGGCTGATCAACCGGTTGATGGTCATGGTGGCGCCGAAGCCTTGCAGTAGCGCCGTGCCGCCATCATCGGTCTGGGGCTGGTACGCTTCACCACGCCACTCGGTGAAGCCGGACTTGGCATAAATGCTGACGGCGCCCATGCGCACGCCTGCCACCAAGGCGCCACCCAGGCTCAGGGTGTCCATGAGCAGCGGGTTCATCTGGGAAGTAATGGGGACTTCTTCACTTTCGCGATAGGCGATCTCGGCACCGATATCCAGCCGGGGCAGCTGTTCGGGGCTGAATCCCGCGGTCAGCCGAAAGCCGGTGGTGTTGGTGTCCAGGCTGCTCAGGTCGCTGCCTTCCAGCACCACACCGTTATCGAGGCGCATCCATTCGCTATTGGGGGCTGCATAGGAGAGAGCAGGAGCGTCATCATCGGCCAAGGTGGCTTCTAGGGGTAGGAGCGTGCCGAACAGACTCAAGAGCAGGGTGCTTGCCAAGCGGTTCATTGGCGTTCCTCTTGTCCTTTCTTGTTGACGTTATCCCTAACAGACTAGCAACGGGCGCTGATTTCCACCACGTTAATTGCACCATTCGCCAAGTTTTCCAATAAATGTTTACCCATGCACATAAACCGTTCGCCAAACACCCACTGCGGGGAGAGCACACCGGTACGCGGGGGCTGCTCTTTTTGACGCTGGCGCTGGCGCCATTTAAGCGCGGTGTGGCTCCAGTCTTCGCAGTGTCGAATATCGAAGCCCGCCGTTTGCAGTCGCTGTGTCAATGCCGCCAACGTCAGCAAATGCGAGTGTGTCGGCCCTTCTGCCCAGGGCACCGGAAAACGCAGTGCCTCGCAGTGAGGGCCGCTGACCACCTCATGCATCACCAGCTGCCCGCCGGGGCGCAGCACGCGGCGGCACTCGGCCAGTACGCGTGCAGGATCGGGCATATTCATCAGGCTGTGTTGGAACAGCACAGCATCGAAGCTGGCATCACTAAACGGCAGTGCGCAGGCATCTCCCGTCACACAGCGCAGAGTGCCCGCTGATGAATCGTTAGGAGGCTGTGTCATTGCCAGTTCGCTGATGGCTTGATTCAGCACGTTAAAGCGGTGGGTAATATCCAGTCCGGTGAGATGAAAACCCAATGCGGCCCCCTGGCGCATCAATCCCCCCAGCCCTGCGCCAATATCCAGCGCCATAGGGGCGCTCTGATCGAGCAAATCCAAGAGCCTTTTTGATGCGGCGATACCGCCAATATGCAGCTGGTCGAGCGGTGCTAATTGATGCAGCGTGGGGCCATCGGGGTAGTGGGAGCTCAGTTGGTTAAGGATATCCTGGTCGCGCAGCGCTTGATGGTAGTGGTGGGCGAGGGAAGTGGGCATGGGGAGCCTCGGTTGGGGCTAGCGTCTCAGGATCAGAACAACCCTGGCGAAGGCCGCCGCTACGGGTTGTTCTGATCGACAGTTGATCGTTGTAACAGCTTCGATCCCTTTTACTTTTGGTCTTCCAGCCCCAGCTCTTTAATCGAGATTTCGCGCATTTTGAATTTCTGAATTTTGCCGGTCACGGTCATCGGGAACTCATCCACGAACTTGAAGTAGCGCGGGATCTTGAAGTGGGTGATTTTGCCTTTGCAGTATTCGCGCAGGTCTTCCCCGGTAATTTCGCCCGCCGTGCTGTTGAGCTTCACCCAGGCAATCAGCTCTTCGCCGTACTTTTTATCTGGCACGCCGGTGACCTGTACTTCGGAAATCGCCGGGTGAGCGTACAAGAACTCTTCGATCTCTTTCGGGTAGACGTTTTCGCCGCCGCGAATCACCATGTCTTTGATGCGACCGACGATCTGGATGTAGCCCTCGTCATCCATGGTGGCCAAGTCGCCGGTGTGCATCCAGCCTGTCTCGTCGATGGCCTCAGCAGTGGCTTTGTCGTTGTTCCAATACTTCAGCATCACGCTGTAGCCACGGGTACACAGCTCGCCGATTTCGCCACGGGGTAGAATACCGCCGTTGCCGGGGTCGACAATCTTGCTCTCCAGGTGGGGCTGGGTGCGGCCCACGGTGGAAACGCGCTTTTCAATGGTGTCGTTCGCGCCGGTTTGCGTGGAGACCGGGCTGGTTTCGGTCATGCCGTAGGCGATTTGCACGCCCTTCATGTTCATCTTGTTGATGACCTGCTTCATGATCTCTGCCGGGCAAATGGAGCCCGCCATAATGCCGGTGCGCAGCGTCGAAAAATCGGTGCTGGCGAAATCCGGGTGCTCAAGCTCGGCGATGAACATGGTAGGAACACCATACAACGCAGTGGCTTTCTGCTCATGAACGGCTTTCAGCACTTTACCGGGGTCGAAGCCTTCATCTGGGTAGATCATCGCCGCGCCGTGGGTCACGCAGCCCAGGTTGCCCATTACCATGCCAAAGCAGTGGTAGAGCGGTACGGGAATCACCAAGCGGTCTTCGCTGGTAAAGCCCATGCTTTCGGCCACAAAAAAGCCGTTGTTAAGAATGTTGTGGTGAGAGAGCGTGGCCCCTTTGGGAAAGCCGGTGGTGCCAGAGGTGTACTGGATATTGATCGGATCATCGAACTGCAGCGTGGCCTGTAGGTCGTCCACGTCGGTTTGGCTCACCTTGTCGGCTTCGGCGATGAAATCTGCCCAGCGCCACATGCCGCTGTGCTTGTCGGCGCTTAAATTAATCACGCACTCAAGCTCGGGCAGCTTCTGTGATTTTAGTTGACCTTCCGCGCAGTTGTTGAGCTCTGGCGCCAGCTCGAACAGCATCGCCGTGTAGTCGGAGCTTTTGAATTGGTTGGCGGTGACTAAAAAGCGCGCGCCGGACTGGTTCAGCGCGTACTCCAGCTCGTGGGTTCGGTAAGACGGGTTGATGTTCACGAGAATTGCGCCAATTTTAGCGGTGGCAAACTGGGTCAACGTCCACTCGCTGCAGTTGGGTGCCCAAATGCCCACGCGGTCGCCTTTTTGTACACCAATCGCGAGCAGGGCGCGGGCGCAGCGGTTCACTTCCTGCTGAAGCTCGCGGTAGCTCCAGTGAATATTCTGGTGTAGCGCAATCAGCGCGTCGTTATCCGGATACTGGGCGGCAATTTGGTCGAATTTATCGCCAATGGTCATGCCCAGCAAGGGTTTGTCGGCGGTGCTGCTAGTGTAGCTGGGCAGGGCGCTGGAAAGCGGTGCAGATGATGCCATGGTGAGTCTCTCCGAAATCTTTTTGTTGTCTGAACGGGAAGTGAAGCGTTTTTAATTATTAGGGCCGGGCCGTACTAGCCGGGAGTGCGCTGTGTGCACCCTCTGGCCAGCGCTACTTTGGCGCTGGGCTGGCGGCCCAACTGCCGCGTGATCCAGTAGCCGGTACCGATCACTACCTGAAGGTCGATGCCGGTATCGATGCCCAGCCCTTCCAATAAATAGAGCACGTCTTCGGTGGCCACGTTGCCCGATGCGCCCTTAGCGTAGGGGCAGCCACCCAGGCCTGCCGTGGCGGCATCGATCACGCTCACGCCTTCTTCCAGCACGGCGTACAGGTTGGCAATCGCCATGCCGTAAGTGTCGTGGAAGTGAGCGGCCAGTTTCTCAATCGGCACCTGTTGGCGAGTGGCTTCGATCATTCGCTTAGTGGCCAGCGGCGTACCCACGCCAATGGTGTCGCCCAGGGAAACTTCATAGCAGCCCATCTCATACAGCGCTTTGGCGACATCCGCTACTTTATGGGGGGCAATGTCGCCCTCGTAAGGGCAGCCCAGCACGCAGGAGACGTAGCCCCGCACCCTCACGCCTACCTCGTTGGCGCGGGAAAGCACCGGCTCAAAGCGCGCCAGCGACTCGGCAATTGAGCAGTTGATGTTCTTCTGGGAGAACGCTTCCGATGCCGCACCGAATACCGCGACTTCCTCAACGCCTGCCTCCAGGGCGCCTTCTAATCCTTTGAGGTTAGGCGTTAGCGCGGAATACACCACGCCGTGCTGGCGCTGAATACCGCGCATCACCTCAGCGGCATCGCCCATTTGCGGCACCCATTTGGGCGAGACAAAGCTGGCCGCTTCAATGTGGCGAATGCCCGCATTCGCCAGCCGCTCAATCAGCTCGATTTTGGTGGCGGTGGGCACCAGGGTGCCCGGCTCGTTCTGCAGCCCGTCGCGGGGGGCCATTTCAAATAGCTTGATAGACGTAGGCAGTGCCATGTGTGGCTCCTATTCGCTGGGGGCAAAGTCGAGCAGCACAGCGCCCTGGCTTACCGTATCGCCTGCCTGGAAGTGGAAGGTCTCTACGCTGCCATCGGCGGGGGCGGTCATGGTGTGCTCCATCTTCATGGCTTCCATCACCATCAGCGGCATGCCTTTTTCAACCTGAGCACCCGGTTCCACTAGCAGTGCCACCACCGTGCCATTCATCGGCGCGGTGAGAGTAGATTCCGTTTCGTGGTGGCCGTGGTCGATGGCGTCGATGCGCCGCCAGAACAGGCGGGTTTCACCGCTGGGTTCGGCCATCACCACTACATGACCATCTTTATACGCCTGTAAGCGGCGGCGGTGACCGTTGAGTGTGACGGCCACGGCATCGCCTTCCAGCGGCTGTAGGCTGGCAGTCAGTGTGCTGTTGCCAATGGTGAGCTGCCACTGGGTATCCAAGGTGGCGCGCTTGCCCTCTACCACGACCACTGCGCTGTCATTATCCGCGGCTTGAGCGCTTGCCGGGTCACACAGCGCAATGCGAATGGTGTGCGGGGCGTTGAGCCGGAAACCATCGTGGCGGCCCCAAGGGGAGTCGCTTTCGCACTCCTGGGCTAATTGATGCAAGCCAATCAGCGCGGCGCTGGCATAGTCTTCTGTAGAAAACTGACGCGGAGCAAACAGGGTCGCTTCGTTGCGCTCGATAAAGCGGGTATCCAGCTCGACGTTCTTAAAGCCAGGGTGATTGGCTAAGCGCTGCAAGAAGGCGCGGTTGGTGACCACGCCCTGCACATCCAGCGACGCCAGCGCCCGGTTGAGGGTTGCCAGCGCAGCGTCACGGTCAACGCCATGCACAATCAGCTTGGCGAGCATCGGGTCGTAGTGCATCGAGACCGTATCGCCGCTCTCCACGCCGCTATCTAGGCGGACTTGATCAGCGCCTAGCCCTGCGCCTTCCAAGTCCAGCGCGAAGCGAGTGAGGAGGCCGGTGGCGGGAAGGAAGTCCTGCTCCGGATCTTCGGCATAAATGCGCGCTTCAAAGCTGTGGCCGGTAATGGTCAGCTCGTCCTGGCGGCAGGGCAGCGGCTCGCCCATAGCGACTCTTAGTTGCCACTCCACCAGGTCTTGACCGGTAATCATCTCGGTAACGGGATGCTCGACCTGCAGGCGGGTGTTCATCTCCATGAAATAGAAAGCGCCGTCCTGACCTGGTGAAGAGTCCAGCAGAAACTCCACCGTGCCCGCACCCACGTAGCCAATCTCCTGGGCGGCGCGAACGGCGGCATCGCCCATGGCGGCGCGCAGTTCAGTCGTCATGCCGGGGGCGGGGGCTTCTTCAATCACTTTTTGATGTCGGCGCTGCACGCTGCAGTCCCGCTCGAACAGATACACGCCGTTGCCGTAACGGTCGCAGAATACCTGTACTTCCACATGGCGGGGCTGTACCAAATACTTCTCGAGCAGCATGCGGTCATCGCCAAACGCGGCTTTAGACTCCCGGCGGCAGCCGTCCAGCGCGGCCTGGAAGCCTTCACCGCTCTCTACCACGCGCATGCCTTTACCGCCGCCACCGGCGCTGGCTTTTAGCATGACGGGGTAGCCGATCTTATCGGCCTCGGAACGCAGCAGGGCATCGCCTTGGTCGTCGCCGTGGTAGCCGGGCACCAGCGGCACGCCCGCATTCGCCATACGCGCTTTGGCGGCAGACTTGTCGCCCATGGCGGCAATGGCGGAAGCGGGCGGGCCAACAAAAGTAATGCCCGCTTGCTCTAGCGCTTTAACAAAGGTGCCGTTTTCAGACAGGAAGCCATAGCCGGGGTGAATCGCGCCGGTGCCGGTGCGTTGGGCGGCCTCAATCACCGCGTCAACGTTTAAGTAGCTTTCCCGGGCGGCGGCAGGGCCGAGGCGCACGGCTTCATCGGCTTCACGCACGTGGCGGGAGGTGGCGTCGGCATCGGAATAAACCGCCACGGTTTTTAACCCCATGCGGAGGGCGGTGCGCATCACGCGGCAGGCGATTTCGCCGCGGTTGGCCACCAGGAGCGTATCGAATTTGGTCGGGGTAAACGTCATGAGCGTGGCTCCGCAGCGTTATTGTGTTCTTCAGGAGATGTCCAGGCGGGGCGACGCTTGTCCAAAAAGCTGGCGAGGCCCTCTTGGCCCTCTTGGCTCACCCGCAGCTTGGCAATCACTTGGCAGGTGTGCTCACGAGTAGCATCGGCATCTGGAGCTTGGGCCACGGTGGCTAATAGTGCCTTGGTAGCCCGCTGTGCCTGGGGAGAGCCTTTAACCAGCGTGGCGATCATGCTGTCCACCGCGTTATCCAAGGCATCGTGCTCCACTACCTGATGGGCCAAACCCAGGCTGAGCGCGGTGGGCGCATCCATCACTTCGGCGGTCAGCGCGTAGCGGCGCATTTGGCGCTGACCAAGGGCGCGCTGAACGTAAGGACTAATCACCGCAGGCGACAGGCCAATATTGACTTCCGACAGGCAAAACTTGGCTTTTTCGGACGCCACGACGATATCGCAGCAGGCGGCTAAGCCCACCGCGCCACCAAACGCCGCCCCCTGTACGCGGCAGATGGTCGGGCAGGGCAGGGTATCCAGGCCGTGCATCAGCGCCGCAAGTTTACGGGAATCAGCCAGATTATCTTCCAGGTCGTAATCGACCATGCGCTTCATCCAGTTCAGGTCCGCGCCCGCCGAGAAGCTTTTGCCTTCAGAGCCGAGCACCACCACCCGTACGTCGCCTGCACTTACCAAGCCGTGGAGCTTTTCCAGGTGCGCGTTTAGCTCGGCAATCAGGCTATCGTCAAAGGCGTTATGCACCTCTGGGCGGTTTAAGGTTAGGCGAGCGATACCCGCCTCGATGACTAATGTTGAGTAAGCCATGATGTTCGCCCCTTACATCCGGAACACGCCGAAGCGCGTCTCTTTGACTTCGGCATTCATCGCGGCGGCCAGTGACAGCCCCAGCACATCGCGGGTTTGCAGCGGGTCGATCACGCCGTCATCCCACAGGCGGGCGCTGGCGTAGTAGGGGTGGCCCTGATGCTCGTACTGGTCGCGGGTGGGCTTTTTGAACGCTTCTTCGTCCTCTTTGCTCCATTCTCGGCCTTCGCGCTCGTACTGCTCGCGTTTTACCTGGGAAAGTACGCCCGCCGCCTGTTCGCCGCCCATCACCGAAATACGCGCGTTGGGCCACATAAACAGCAGGTTGGGGTCGTAAGCGCGCCCACACATACCGTAGTTACCCGCGCCGAAGCTGCCGCCAATCAGCACGGTGTATTTCGGCACGTTGGCGCAGGCCACGGCGGTGACGAGTTTGGCGCCGTGCTTGGCAATGCCTTCATGCTCGTACTTGGAGCCAACCATAAAGCCGGTGATGTTCTGCAGGAACACCAGCGGGATTTTGCGCTGGGCGCACAGCTCAATAAAGTGCGCGCCTTTTACTGCGCTCTCAGAAAACAGCACGCCGTTATTCGCCACGATCCCCACCGGGTAGCCGTGAATATGGGCAAAGCCGGTCACCAGCGTGTCACCGTAGTAGCGTTTGAACTCGTCAAAGTCGGAGCCATCGACGATGCGGCCGATCACTTCGCGCACGTCGTAGGGCTTTTTCAGGTCGGTGCCGACGATGCCATAAAGCTCTGAAGGGTCGAGCTTGGGCGGCCTAGGCGGCTGCATGGCCAGCTGGCCGCGCTTTTGCCAGTTCAGACGCGATACGCAGGCGCGGGCAAGCTGCAGCGCATGGGCGTCATTTTCGGCGTAGTGGTCGGCTACACCGCTCACTTTGGCGTGAACATCCGCACCGCCCAAGTCCTCGGCGCTGATGCTCTCCCCCGTGGCGGCTTTTACCAGCGGTGGGCCACCCAGGAAGATCGTGCCTTGCTCTTTGACAATGATGGACTCATCCGCCATGGCAGGCACATATGCACCCCCTGCGGTACAGGAGCCCATCACCACGGCGATCTGTGGAATGCCTTCAGCGGACATCGTGGCCTGGTTGTAGAAAATACGCCCGAAGTGGTCGCGGTCGGGGAAGACTTCGTCCTGGCGGGGCAGGAAGGCACCGCCAGAATCCACCAAGTAGATGCACGGCAGGCGGTGCTTGCGGGCAATTTCCTGGGCACGCAGGTGCTTTTTCACCGTAAGTGGGAAATAGGTGCCGCCTTTTACCGTGGCGTCGTTGGCCACAATCACGCACTCAACGCCAGACACCCGACCAATCCCGGTGATCACGCCTGCGGCAGGTACCTCACTGTCGTAAACGTGATGCGCCGCCAGCGCGGAAAACTCCAGAAACGGCGAGCCTTCATCAATCAAATGGTCGATGCGGTCACGCACGTACAGCTTGCCACGGCTCTCATGGCGGGCGCGGGCTTTCTCACCGCCTCCTTGTGCAATGGCCGCAGTGAGTTCACGGAGTTTGTTGACTTCCCCCAGCATGGCGGCCTCGTTGGCCTGAAACACATCGCTGCGCGGGTTGATCTGTGTGGAGAGTGTGCTCATGGCGCGCCCCTGCTAATTTTTGTTAAAGGCTTTCGGTGAAAAGTTCGCGGCCAATCAGCATCCGGCGAATCTCGCTGGTGCCCGCGCCAATTTCGTAAAGCTTCGCGTCGCGCAGCAAGCGGCCGGTGGGGTACTCGTTGATATAACCGTTGCCGCCCAGTAGCTGGATGGCATCCAGCGCGACCTGGGTGGCTTTTTCAGCGCAGTAGAGGATGACACCAGCGGCATCTTTACGAGAAGTTTGGCCACGGTCGCAGGCGGCCGCGACGGCGTATAAATAAGCGCGGCAGGCGTTTAGGGTGGTGTACATATCCGCCACCTTGCCCTGCACCAGTTGGAACTCACCGATGGATTGATTGAACTGCTTACGCTCATGGATGTAAGGAATGACGATGTCCATGGCGGCTTGCATGATGCCAATGGGGCCAGCGGCCAGAACGGTGCGCTCGTAATCCAGGCCGCTCATCAATACGCGAACGCCTTTGCCTACTTCGCCCAGCACGTTCTCGGCGGGTACGCGGCAATCCTGGAAGACCAGCTCGCAGGTGTTGGAGCCACGCATGCCCAGCTTGTCGAGCTTCTGGGCGGTGGAAAAGCCCGGCATGCCTTTTTCGATAATAAAGGCGGTGATGCCTTTGGAGCCGGCATCCGGGTCGGTTTTGGCGTACACCACCAGCACATCGGCATCGGGACCGTTGGTGATCCACATTTTGTTGCCGTTGAGAATGTAGTGGTCGCCATCCTCTTTGGCGCGCAGCTGCATGGAGACCACATCGGAGCCAGCGCCGGGCTCTGACATCGCCAGCGCGCCCACGTGGTCGCCGCTCATTAGCTTGGGCAGGTATTTGGCTTTTTGCTCGGCGGAGGCGTTGATCTTGAGCTGGTTAACGCACAGGTTGGAGTGCGCGCCGTAGGAGAGCCCGACGGAAGCACTGGCCCGGGAGATCTCCTCCATGGCGATACAGTGGGCCAAGTAGCCCATACCGCTGCCGCCATCTTCTTCCGGTACGGTAATGCCCAGCAGGCCCATATCGCCGAATTTCTTCCACAGGTCGTTGGGAAACTCATTGTTGTGGTCGATCTCGGCGGCGCGTGGGGCAATCTCACTGGCGGCAAAGGCGTTGACCTGCTCACGCAGCATGTTCAGTTCATCGTCAAGACCGAAATTTAGTTCTGAATAGTGGGAAAACATGGTCAATCACCTTGTCGTTGTTAATCGGGTCGTTATTCGTTGAGGTTGTTTATTTCGCGGTGGCCGGATGTTTCTCGTTAAGCTCTTCGAGGGCTTGGCGGCAGCGAATCTCAGCGCTTTCAAGCTCCAACTGCACCATCGTGATGTCTTTCATCTGCTGTTCCAGCGCGGCTTTACGCTCGCTGATTTTGCTCAGCATCAGGTGTAGCTGCTTTTCGCTGCCGCTGCGGGTCTCATCCCACAGCTCAAACAGCTCGCGGATTTCCGCCAGCGAAAACCCCAGGCGTTTGCCGCGCAGTGTCAGCTTTAGCCGTACGCGATCTTTACTGCTGTAAATACGTGTCTGGCCCCGGCGGGTGGGATGCAGTAGCTCCTGATCTTCATAAAAGCGGATGCTACGCGTGGTCACATCAAACTCGCTGGCCAGTTCGCTGATCGAGTAGGTTTTGCTCATGATCGTTATTCTCGTCGATAGGGGGATGTCCCTATGGAACACTGACCATGAGGCTAAAACAAGTTTACGTTAACGTAAAGCTGAGATTGCAATGAGTGAGTTACCGTTGAATTTTAAAAAATAACTGATAAATAAAGGCTTTTAAGCTTTAATTTGGTGCATCAGAGTGGTGCGTAGACCAAAGTTGTAATTGTAATACCCTGTGTGGGGTTGCTAGTTTGCACTTACACCTTACGTTCAGGTAAGGATGCGTTGCTGGCTAACGAGTTTCGCTTCCCACCGTACAAGAACAACAAGAGGCGTCCTACCTCATGCGTGCAGACGAAGTGACCAAGGGGCCAGTGCTCGAAACTCGAGGGCTGACCAAAGAGTTTTGCGGCTTTACCGCCGTGGATAACGTAAACCTCCAGGTGCAGGAGGGGCATATTCATGCCCTGATTGGCCCAAACGGTGCAGGGAAAACGACGGTCTTTAACCTGTTAACCAAGTTTTTGCCCCCTACGCGGGGCGAGATTCTCTATCGCGGCCAACCCATCACCAGCAAAAAATCCAACGAGATCGCCCAGCTTGGCTTAGTGCGTTCGTTTCAGATTTCAGCGGTGTTTGCCCACATGACTGCACTGGAAAACGTGCGCGTAGCGCTTCAGCGCCAGCTGGGCACGTCGTTCCACTTCTGGAAATCGGAAAAAACGCTGGACCACCTCAACGACCGCGCTCTAGCGCTGCTCGATGAAGTGGGTCTGCGCGAATACGCCGATACGCTCACTGTGGAAATGCCCTATGGCCGCAAGCGCGCCTTAGAAGTGGCCACCACGCTGGCGCTGGACCCCAGCATGATGCTGCTAGACGAGCCGACCCAGGGCATGGGCGCGGAAGACGTTGACCGCATCGTGGCGCTGATCAAACGGGTTTCCCAAGGCCGCACGGTGTTGATGGTGGAGCACAACCTGAGCGTGGTCAGCCGCTTGTGTGACCGTATTACCGTATTGGCGCGGGGCGCGGTGCTGGCAGAAGGGGATTACGACACGGTTTCCCGCAACCCCTTAGTGCGTGAAGCTTATATGGGCAGCGAAGCGGCTGAGGAGGCTGCCGTATGAATACCGCAGAAGTATTCGAGAGCCAAGAAGCCCCAGAACACCAGACCCTAGAGATGCTGCGAGTGCAAGACCTGCACGCCTTCTATGGCGAATCGCACATTCTGCATGGGGTGAATTTCGACGTGAAGCGTGGCGAGCTGGTGACCCTGCTGGGCCGCAACGGCGCGGGCCGCAGCACCACGCTAAAAGCGATTATGAATATGGTCGGGCGGCGCACCGGTTCGATTGTCATTAATGGCAATGAAACCCTGCGCATGAAGCCGCACCATATTCCCCGGTTAGGCATTGGCTACTGCCCGGAAGAGCGCGGTATTTTTGCGAGCTTAGATGTTCACGAAAACCTGCTGCTGCCACCCACTGTGCGTTCAGGCGGAATGAGCTTGGATGAAATCTACGGCATGTTCCCGAACCTCTACGAGCGTCGCAAAAGCCAGGGCACGCGGCTCTCCGGCGGCGAACAGCAGATGCTGGCCATGGCGCGCATTCTGCGTACCGGTGCGCGCTTGCTGCTGCTGGATGAAATCACCGAAGGCTTGGCGCCGGTCATCGTGCAAAAGCTGGGCGAGGTATTGGTGCAGCTAAAAGAGCGCGGCATGACCATCGTGCTGGTTGAGCAGAACTTCCGCTTTGCTGCCCCGCTGGCTGACCGCCACTTTGTGATGGATCACGGCCAAATTGTTGAGGAGATCACCGCTGAGCAGTTGCCTTCCCGGCGGGAACATTTAAACAGCATGCTGGGGGTATAAATCGCACACCATCTAAACTGTAAGCACGGCCTTAAAGAACAACAAACGCAACACTTACGTTCCATACACAAGCGCTCCACACACACAAACGCTATAACTGAACGTCCGCATCATAAAAACAAAGGCCCTGAGGGCCAGGAGACGAACATGACCTATATGAAGAAAACGCTGGCCGCCAGCATCGCCGTTGCCGCTGCCTCCAGCATGGCGATCTCGACCGCCCACGCCGAGATCAGCGATGGTGAAGTGCGTATTGGCTACTTAGCCGATATGTCCGGCACCTACCGTGATTTGGCTGGCCCAGGTGGCCAAACTGCGATGGAAATGGCGGTGGCCGATTTTGGCGGCAGCGTGAACGGCTCGCCCATTGTGATTTTCAGCGCCGATGACCGCAACAGTGCTGACGTGGGTGCCAACACCGTGCGCGAGTGGATCGACCAGCGTAACGTCGATATGGTTGGCGGCTTAGTGGCGTCGTCTGTGTCTATCGCCGTGACCAAAGTGTTGCAAGAGAACAACGGCCTGGGCATCGTCTCCGGCTCGGCGGCGTCTAGCATTACCAACGAACACTGCACTCCGAACCATATTCACTGGGTGTATGACACCTATCCGCTGGCCAACGGCACCGCGAAGGCCGTCGTTGAGCTGGGCGGCGATAGCTGGTTTCTGCTCACTGCGGATTACGCCTTCGGCCATGCACTGGAAGCCGACGTGACTAGCGTGGTAGAAGCCAATGGCGGTGAAATTGTCGGCGGCGTGCGTCACCCGTTCCCCACCAGCGACTTCTCCTCCTACATTCTTCAGGCGCAGGGTTCTGGCGCGAAAATCGTTGGCCTCGCCAATGCCGGTGCCGACACGGTCAACGCCATTACCACTGCCAGCCAGTTTGGTCTGACCCAAAGCGGCCAGCAATTAGCAGGCCTGCTGATCTTCCTCAACGACGTACACGCGCTGGGGCTAGAAGCCACCCAAGGGCTGCTGCTGACCACCGGCTGGTACTGGGACATGGATGAAGAGTCCCGCGCTTGGTCTGAGCGCTACTTTGAAGAAACCGGCCGTATGCCCACCATGGTGCAAGCCGGTATCTACTCCAGCACTATGCACTACCTGAAAGCCGTGGAAGCCGCTGGCACCGATGACCCCGAAACCGTGCGCGCGAAAATGGCCGAAGAGCCGATCAACGACTTCTTCGCCCGTAACGGCAGCATTCGTGAAGATGGCCGTATGATTCACGATATGTACCTAGCCCAGGTAAAAACGCCGGAAGAGTCTACCGGTGAGTGGGACCTCTACGAGATCCTTAGCACCATTCCCGCCGCAGAAGCCTACCGTCCGCTGTCTGAAAGCCAGTGCTCACTGGTACAGAACTGATCTGCTGACGCGCTCCAGGCTCAGGCATCTGCTGCCTTGGCCTGGGCCAAGCAAGCCGTAAAGGCGTGATGAAAGGCGTTTCTAACAATAAGCAACGCGCTGGGGCAGCCCCATAGGGCTGCCCGCTTAGCGGCGAGGAGAGTCATACCATGACGATGATATTCGGCGTGCCAATGGCCGTGTTCATGGGCCAGCTAACGCTTGGGCTTGTGAACGGTGCCTTTTACGCACTGCTTAGTTTGGGCCTGGCGGTCATCTTCGGCCTACTGAAGATCGTCAACTTTGCCCACGGGGCGCAGTACATGCTGGGAGCCTTCGCCGCGCTGCTAGGCTTTCGCTACCTGGGCATTAACTATTGGCTAGCACTGATTTTAGTCCCGCTGGTGGTGGGTGGTTGCGGCATGCTGATGGAGCGCTTTCTGCTGCGTCGCATTGCCCACCTCGACCACCTCTACGGGCTGCTGCTGACCTTCGGGTTGGCGCTGATTTTCGAAGGCACATTAATTAACTTATTCGGCGTTTCTGGGGCGCGCTACGCTACCCCTGAAATTCTGCAGGGCGGCCTTAATCTGGGCTTTATGTTCTTACCTACCTACCGTGCTTGGGTGTTAGTGGCGGCGCTGGCCATGTGTCTATTCACCTGGTTCATGATTGAGCGTACCCGCTTGGGTGCCTACCTGCGCGCCGGTACAGAAAACTCCCAACTGATGCAGGCGTTCGGTGTGAACGTACCGCTGCTGATTACCTTAACCTACGGGTTTGGGGTCGGGCTTGCCGCCTTTGCAGGCGTGCTGGCGGCACCGCTTTACCCGGTATCGCCCACCATGGGTTCAAGCCTATTGATTGTGGTGTTTGCGGTGGTGGTGATTGGCGGTATGGGTTCCATTTTAGGCGCCATTTTAACCGGCTTAGGCATGGGCATTATTGAAGGTTTAACCAAGGTGTACTACCCGGAAGCCTCTAATACCGTGATCTTTCTAGTGATGATCCTGGTACTCATGTTACGCCCCGCTGGGCTGTTCGGTAAGGAGGCATAACCATGACAACAACGCATACCACCTCGGCAACCCAGTTGCCCTCCGTGGTGCAGGAGCGTCAACGGCGCGCCAAGCTACGCCGCAATATGTTCTACCTTGTGCTGCTGGCGATGGGGTTAGTTGCTCCCTTTGTGGCGTACCCCGTCTTCTTGATGAAGATTCTCTGTTTTGCGCTGTTTGCCTGCGCTTTCAACCTACTGTTGGGCTACGCCGGGCTGCTCTCATTTGGCCATGCGGCCTTCCTAGCCACCGGCGGCTATGTGACCGGCTACTTGCTGGCCAGCTACCCAGGCTTAACGCCAGAGCTAGGCATTCTTGCGGGTACGTTAATGGCAACGCTGCTAGGCGTATTGTTTGGCGTGCTCTCTATTCGCCGCCAGGGCATTTACTTCGCCATGGTCACACTGGCGCTGGCACAGCTGATGTTCTTCGTGTTCGTGCAGTCGTCGTTCACCGGTGGGGAGGATGGCCTGCACGGCGTGCCGAGAGGGCACCTGTTTGGCGTGATCGATTTGAGCAGCAACTTGGCGATGTATTACTTCGTCTTCGCCGTGTTCGTGTTTGGCTTCGCGGTGATTCAGCGCACGGTTCATTCACCCTTTGGGCAAGTGCTGAAAGCCATTCGCGAGAACGAGCCCCGGGCCGTGTCGCTGGGCTACAACGTCGATGCCTACAAGCTGTTGGCTTTCGTTCTCTCGGCGGCGCTAGCAGGTTTGGCAGGTTCCACTAAAACCGTGGTGTTCCAGCTGGCCTCGCTCACCGATGCCCACTGGCATATGTCGGGTGAGGTGATTTTGATGACGCTGCTGGGCGGTGTAGGCACGCTGCTTGGCCCGCTGATGGGGGCGGGGCTAGTGGTTAGCCTGCAGCATCTGCTGGCGCAGTCGCCGTTGGGGAACTGGGTAAGCGTGATTCTGGGCATCATCTTTGTGGTGTGCGTGCTGAGCTTCCGTAGCGGCATCATCGGCGAGCTGGCCAAAATGTACCGTAAAAACTTTAAGTGATGGATTCCCGTTAACCGCGTCTGTCCGTGGATTGGGTGCCTTCGGGCACCCTTTTTTCTGCTTGTGAAATAAGGCCGTAAGCCCATTTCTACGCCAAAGGTCGTGGGGGATTTGGTTGCGCAAGGTAGGGTAAGAATATAAGTTAACGTAAACGTCAACATTGCTAATAATGACAACAGCTAATGCGTGACTTGCCTGCCGCCTGCCTAGGCGCGGTGCATCCACGCACTGTGGAGATACGCCATGAATTTTGAGCTAAGTGAAGACCAAGTCGCTTTTTCCGATATGGCCCGGGCGTTCGCCCAGAACGAGCTGGAGCCCCGCGCCGCCGAGTGGGACGCAGAATCTTTTTTCCCCGTCGATGTGATTCGTAAAGCAGGGGAGTTGGGCTTCTGTTCGCTCTACGCCCCGGAAAGTGTCGGCGGACTGGGCCTTTCCCGGCTCGATGCCAGCATTATTTTTGAACAGCTCTCGATGGGCTGCACCTCCACCACCGCGTACCTCACCATCCACAACATGGTGACCTGGATGCTGGCGGACTTCGGCACACCGGACGCCGTGGCGCAGTGGGGCGAAAAGCTGGCGACCGGCGAGCTATTGGGCTCTTACTGCTTAACCGAACCCAACGCAGGCTCCGATGCGGCCTCGCTGAAAACCACCGCCAAGCGCGATGGCGAGCACTACGTGCTGAACGGCAGCAAGATGTTTATTTCCGGCGCGGGTAGCACCGATTTCCTGGTGGTGATGGCGCGCACCGGCGGCGAAGGCCCCGGCGGCGTTTCCGCCTTCGCGGTGGATGCCAAGAGCGAGGGCATCAGTTACGGCCGCAAAGAGGAAAAAATGGGTTGGAACAGCCAGCCCACCCGCATGATCACCTTTGAAGACGTGCGCGTACCCGCTAACCACCTGCTGGGCAACGAGGGCGACGGTTTCAAAATCGCCATGAAGGGCCTGGACGGCGGGCGCATCAATATTGCGACGTGTTCGATCGGCACCGCTCAGCAGGCGCTCAATAAAGCCCGCGAGTATATGCTAGAGCGCAAGCAGTTCGGCAAGCGCCTGGCCGAGTTCCAAGCGCTGCAGTTCCGCCTAGCCGATATGGTGACCGAGCTGGTGGCCGCCCGCCAATTGGTACGCATGGCCGCCACCAAGCTGGATGCGGGCCACCCGGATGCCACCACCTACTGTGCGATGGCCAAGCGGTTCGCTACCGATGTGGGTTTCAAGGTGTGCGATGAAGCGCTGCAGCTTTACGGTGGCAATGGCTACATTAAGGAGTACCCGATGGAGCGCTACGTGCGCGACACCCGCGTACACCGTATTCTGGAAGGCACCAACGAGATCATGCGGCTAATTATTTCCCGCCGCGTACTGGCCGACGGTGCCGCTGAGCTATAGCCGCCAGGGCATATATCACCAAGCCCCGAGCATATAAGGACAAACCATGAGTTGCGTACTATTTGATGAGCACACTACCCAAGATGGCCACGTGATTGGCGAGATTACCCTGAACGCCGAGCGCTCGCTCAACGCGCTCACGCTGGAGATGATCGAAGAGATCCTGCCGCGCCTAAACCAGTGGCAAAGCGACGAGCGGGTCGTAGCCGTGCTGCTGGATAGCGCAGGCGAAAAAGCCTTCTGCGCCGGTGGCGATGTGGTCAACCTCTACAAAGCCATTCAAGGCGACGGCGCAGCCGATTTCCCCGAGCGCTTCTTCGAGAACGAGTACCGCCTGGATTACCAACTGCATACTTTCCCCAAGCCGGTGATCTGCTGGGGCAACGGCATTGTGATGGGCGGCGGCATGGGCCTGTTAAGCGGCAGTAGCCACCGCATCGTCACGGAAACCTCCCGGTTGGCTATGCCAGAAGTCACCATTGGGTTGTACCCGGATGTAGGCGCCAGCTGGTTCCTTAACCGCCTACCGGGCGGCGCCGGGCGGTTTCTGGCCATGACCGGTGGGCAAATTAACGCCCCGGATGCGGTTCACCTGGGCCTTGCCGACCGCGCCATTGCCAGCCACTACCGCGACGAGCTGGCCGAAAAGCTGCTAGCAGCCAGCTGGGGCGAAGGCGAACACACCGACGCCCACGGCGTGGTGAATCACGTACTGCGCGAGCTGGAACAGGCCTCCCAAGAGGTGTTCGCGGAGATGGAAGCGCCGGTTTACAAGTCGTCTTCTTTAATTCGTGAGCTGATGGACCACGACACCGTCGAGCAGATGGTCGAGGCCGTGCTGGCAGTCGAGACCGACGACAAGTGGTTCAGCAAAGCGCAAAAAACCTTGGCCCACGGCAGCCCCGTCTCGGTCAAGTTGATTCACGAGCAGCTCGCCCGCGCCAAGCATATGTCGCTGGCGGAAGTGTTTCAGTTTGAGCTTTCGCTCTCTGTGCAGTGCTGCCGCCACCGGGAGTTCCCCGAAGGCGTACGTGCTCTGCTGGTGGATAAAGACGGCCAGCCCAGCTGGACCTACCCAGACGTGGCCTCGGTCGAGCCCTCCTTTATAGACGAGCTGCTGGCCCCCGCATGGGACACCAACCCGCTGGCAGATCTTAAATAACGCACACCACACTCTCTACAGCACGCTAATAAGGATAAAAAGATGACTACCGTTGCGTTTATTGGTTTAGGCAATATGGGAGGCCCCATGGCCGCCAATTTGGCGAAAGCAGGTTTTACCGTGCGCGCTTTCGACCTTTCCGCCCAAGCGCTGGAAACCGCTAAATCTCAAGGCTGCGAGATTGCCGCCACCGCTACGGAAGCGGCCACCGATGCCGACTTCATTATCTCCATGCTGCCCGCAGGCAAGCACGTGCGCGGGCTGTACGTTGATGGCGATGCGCCGTTGTTTGAAGTGATCAAGCCAAGCGCGCTGGTGATTGACTGCTCGACCATCGATGCCGACACCGCCCGTCAAGTAGCCGCCGCTGGGGCAGAGAAGGGCATTGGCTTTGTGGATGCGCCGGTCTCCGGTGGGGTAGGCGGTGCCCAAGCGGGCACGCTGACCTTTATCGTCGGCGGCTCGGAGGCTCAGTTCGCCCAGGCGCAGCCAGTGCTGCAAGCCATGGGTAAAAACATCTTCCACGCCGGTGACCACGGCGCAGGGCAGGTAGCCAAAGTGTGCAACAACATGCTGCTCTCGATTCTGATGGCGGGCACCTGCGAAGCGATCAATATGGGCGTCAAAAACGGCCTAGATCCCGCCGTGCTGTCGGAAATCATGAAGCAAAGCTCCGGCGGCAACTGGGCGCTGAACGTCTACAACCCCTACCCAGGGGTGATGGAAAACGCCCCCGCCTCGAAAGGCTACCAGGGCGGCTTCCAGGTGGATCTAATGATCAAAGACTTAGGCCTCGCCATGGACGTGAGCCAGCAAAGCGCATCCCCCGTGCCCATGGGCTCCGCCGCCCGTTCGTTGTTCACCCTGCACAAAGCAGGCGGCAACGGCAAACTCGACTTCTCCAGCCTGCTCAAGCTGTATCAGGATAAGAGTGAGTAGTGAGTGGTAAGTGGTAAATCGTGAGGGGGTGGCGTAGCGCGTGGTAACGAGCAGCGCGAGGCACCCGCGAAGGGCGGCAACGCCGCCCTGGTCGCGCCACAAAACTAACCAACAACAAGGATTGCCATGATTACGCTTTGGGGCCGCAACAACTCCACCAACGTCAAAAAAGTGCTCTGGGTACTGGAAGAACTGGAACTACCGTTCGAGCAGGTCATGGCAGGCCTGCAACACGGCGTAAACGACACGCCAGAATACCTCGCCATGAACCCCAACGGCTTGGTGCCGCTGCTTAAAGATGACGCCACCCAAAGCGTGCTGTGGGAGTCCAACACCATCATCCGCTACCTAGCGGCGCAGTACGGCCCCAACCATTTATGGATTGAAAGCCCTGCCAAACGGGCGCAAATGGAAAAGTGGATGGACTGGTCCACCAGCCTGCTAACCCCCGCCCACCGCACCATTTTGATGGGCTATGTACGCACCCCACCGGAACAGCGCGATAGCACACTGCTAGACCCCGCCATCGCCACCTGCGAAAAACTCTTTGCCCAGCTAGACGCCGCGTTAAGCCAGCAGTCCTGGTTCTCTGGTGATGAATTCGGCCTTGCCGATATCGCCATCGCCCCGTTCACCTACAATCTCTTAAACAGCGGCCTTACTTGGCAGCCCCGCCCGCTTCTACAGCGCTGGGTAGAGCAGCTCGCCGAACGCCCCGCCTACCGCAAAATAGTGATGATTCCCGTTACTTAAAAGGCTATTGCTAACCCAACGAGCAACCACGCCCACGAGCTAAACACATCTTGTAGTGCGTGATAACGAGCAACGCGAGGCAACCGCGAGGGGCAGCAACGCTGCCCTGGGCTGTTATCTATATACTTAATTAAGCTACCGGCTGTTATCACAACATTTGAATTTAGTGCTTGTGAAAGTGCTTGTGAAAGTGCTGCTGGGAACGCATGTGGGAGGGCGCTTCAGCGCGCGACGATTCAGCCACCCAAGCCCACCTAAAACCCAGCCTCCAATAATGCCAACTCCTGATCTAACCCCTTTAACACCTCACACCCCAACCCATGCCGCTCAGCGCTCTCAATCAACGGCCCCAAAATCGCCCCGCGCTCGGTAGGCCGCTTCGCCTCCATGTCCTGCAGCATCGAGGCTTTATTGTTCGCGGTGTTCTCCACCACTTGCCATACCAACGCCAACCACCCGGCTTCACCCTCGCTACCACTCGGCGGCACAACGCCTTCCTTCGCTAAAATCGCAGCCACTTCCTTCACCACGGCAACCACACGGCCCGAGTAGGCATCACCACGAAGTTCCCCATTGCGCACGCCATGCAACGCCACCAGGGGGTTAATCACCGCGTTGACCGCTAGCTTCTGCCACAGGCGGCTACGAATATCGCCCACTGCCGTAGCGGGAAACCCAGCCTCACTCAACAGCGCCGCTAAGAATTCCGCTAACCCTGGGTGCTGGTTATCCAAATCCCCGATAAACGTTGGCCCACGGCCTGCGTGTACCACGCCATCATCCCCGGTTAAGTACGCCCCCTGAGTCGTGGTAGCGCACAGCACCGGCCCAGGCCACGTTTGGGTAATGCGCGGCTGGGTATAAAAACCGTTCTGCCACAGCACCAGCGGGGTAGAGGGGGGCAGCAGGCTGGCAATACTCGAAAGCGCCGCCTCGGCAGCCATCGCTTTGGTAGTGATATGCACAAACGCAGGCGGCTTAGGGGCATTAGCCACCAACTGTTTAGCGGCGAGTGAGGTTAAGTACTGATCACGCGCTTCGCCTTCTGGCGTGGTGAGCACCTGCCGCGTAGGCAATTCACGGCGGCCAATCACCGCCACCTCCACAAACGGGGCCAGCGAGTGCGCCAATAAACGGCCAATGGCCCCAGGGCCAAGAATCCAGTGGGTTGTCATGGGTAAAGCATCTTCAGCAACGAGAGTGCCGCCAAGCTTACCGTGTTCGGTGTGGGGAGGCTAAGCTAAGGGAAACGCTGCACACATCCCGCCACAGCTGTCATCTGCCCTGCCAGCCGGCTAATCCGGCTGGCAGGGGAAACAGACCACCTTCGCTGATCAGAAAGCGACCGCTGATGCAGTGAAAGTGCCATTATGAGCGTTTCAGCCGCTTAGAGACGAATTGATCAGCGGTTCCTGAAGGTAAGCTTTTTTGTAACTTTATGTTTCGCGATTTGCTTCCAATTGCTCAATCATTTTGCGGGCAGCATTAGAGGGCGTGCGGTTGTTATGTACTAGATAGCCCAACGGACGATGGATGGGCGCGGTGTCTACGGGTAGCGCTACTAGCTCGCTGTCGAGCATTTTTTCGGGTAACAGGCTCCATCCTAAACCAACGCCACACATCATTTTGAGCGTTTCAAGGTAGTTGGTGGACATGCTCACGGGCAGGTTAAGACCTGCTTCTTCAAAGCGCTGGCCAATCAGCGTGCGGGTAAAGGTTTTGGCTCCCGGCAATATGCAGTTCACTTCACACAGTTCCGCCAAGCTCAGGGGCTTGTCATCAGCACGGCTGCGTTGGGCCAGCGGGTGGTCTTTGGCGCAGACAAAACACAGCCGGTCTCGCCAAAGCTCGACTACCTGCAGTTGTTCAACGGGGTGAGGGGCGAGCGTCACAATGGCCATTTCCAGCGTGCCATCCATTACGCCCTGGTAGGCCAGTTCGGAATCTAAAAAGTGCAGGTCTAACGCGACTTCTGGGTGGCGCTGGGTGTACTGCTTTAATAGCGGCGGCAGCCGGTGCAAACCAATATGGTGGCTGGTGGCGAGCGTCAGTTTGCCGCCCACTTGACCAGAGAGATTCGCCAGCGCGCGGCGGCTGTCTTCCACGGTAAACAGAATGCGCTGAGCTTTGGGTAGCAGCACGTTACCCGCCTCGGTGAGTGCGATGCGCCGTCCAATGCGGTCGAAGAGCCGCGTGCCCAGCAAGTCTTCCAGTGTGGCGATGCGCTTGCTGACGGCGGGCTGCGTGAGATGGAGCTGCTCGGCAGCGCGGGAGAAGCTCTGGGTTTCCGCCACGGCGAGAAAGGCTTGCAGGCTTTGGGTATCCACGGCGGCTCCTGGTCATTTATTCCTATTTGGAATCTAAAGTATGAATAACATGAATTGCTTTTATGCACGAGTCGCGTAACACTCCTGTTCATCGCAATTTAAGCAGCACGCAGAGGCTGCCATACCGAACTAGCAGGGCACTGCCCAGGAGAGCCACATGTCAGGTCAAACCCTTTACGACAAACTCTGGAACCAGCACTTGGTGAAACAGCGCGATGATGGTACGGCGCTGATCTACATCGACCGCCAGTTGCTCCACGAAGTGACCTCGCCCCAGGCGTTTGAAGGCCTGCGTTTGGCCAACCGTAAGCCCTGGCGTTTGGATGCCAACCTGGCAACGCCGGACCACAACGTGCCCACCACGGTGAAAGAGCGCGCCGAGGGCAATAGCGGCATTAAAGACCCGGTCTCGCTTATTCAGGTGCAAACCCTGGACGATAACTGCGTCGAGTACGGCATCGAAGAGTTCAAAATCAACGACCCACGCCAGGGTATCGTGCACGTGGTAGGCCCCGAGCAGGGCGCTACATTGCCCGGTATGACCGTGGTATGCGGCGACTCCCACACCGCCACCCACGGCGCATTTGGTGCCTTGGCTCACGGTATTGGTACGTCAGAAGTGGAGCATGTATTAGCCACTCAGTGCCTGCTGGCGCAAAAGATGAAAAACATGCAGGTGCGCGTCGAAGGCGAGCTGGGCCTGGGCGTGACCGCAAAAGACGTAGTGCTGGCGATTATCGGCAAGATTGGCACCGCAGGCGGCACAGGCTACGCCATCGAGTTCGCTGGCAGCGCCATCGAGTCGCTCTCCATGGAAGGCCGCATGACGGTGTGCAACATGGCGATTGAAGCGGGTGCTCGCGTGGGCCTGATCGCCGTGGACGATACCACCATCGACTACCTCGCTGAGCGCCCCTTTGCGCCCACCGCCGAGCAGTGGGAAGCCGCCGTAGCCGATTGGCGCAACCTGGTGTCGGATGCAGACGCTCACTTCGATAAAGTGGTGACGCTGAAAGCCGAAGAGATCGAACCGCAGGTGAGCTGGGGCACCAGCCCGGAAATGGTCACCGGTATTTCAGGCCAAGTACCCGACCCGCAAGCTGCCGATGACGAAACCGTTCAGCGCAGCCACGCCCGCGCGTTGGAGTACATGGGCTTGCAGGCGAATCAGAAGATCACCGATATCAAATTGGATAAAGTCTTTATCGGCTCCTGTACTAACTCGCGTATTGAAGACCTGCGTGAAGCGGCAAAAGTGGCGAAGGGCAACAAAGTGGCCGATTCCATCAAGCTGGCTATGGTGGTGCCGGGTTCTGGCTTGGTGAAGCGCCAAGCGGAAGCGGAAGGCCTGGACAAAATCTTCATTGAGGCGGGCTTTGAATGGCGCGAGCCGGGCTGTTCCATGTGTTTGGCCATGAACGCTGACAAGCTGGGCGCGGGCGAGCACTGTGCGTCTACCTCTAACCGTAACTTCGAGGGTCGCCAGGGTTATGGCGGTCGTACTCACTTGGTGAGCCCTGCCATGGCAGCGGCAGCGGCGATTGCCGGTCACTTTGTTGATGTACGCACCTTACCCGCTAACGACGCCACACACGCGCAGGAGGCCTAAGTCATGAAAAAGTTCGAACGTTTTGAAGGCATCGTCGCGCCGCTGGATCGCGCTAATGTCGACACCGACCTGATCATTCCCAAGCAGTTTTTGAAGTCCATCAAGCGCACCGGCTTTGGCGTCAACCTGTTTGACGAGCTGCGTTATTTGGATGAAGGCCAGCCGGGCCAGGATTGCTCCAAGCGCCCGCTGAACCCCGATTTCGTTTTGAACCAACCGCGCTACCAAGGAGCTGAAGTGCTGCTGGCGCGGCGTAACTTTGGTTGCGGTAGTTCCCGCGAGCACGCCCCTTGGGCGCTGGAAGATTTCGGCTTCAAGGTAGTGATTGCCCCCAGCTTTGCCGATATCTTCTACAACAACGCGTTCAAGAACGGCATTCTGCTAATCACGCTGGCGGAAGAAGAAGTGGATCGCCTGTTTGCTGAAGTAGAAGCTAACGAAGGCTACCAGTTAGACGTGGATCTTGAGCACCAGCGGGTGATTACGCCCACTGGCGAGATTCTTGAGTTCGACGTGGATGCATTCCGCAAGCACTGCCTGCTGAATGGCTTGGACGATATTGGCATCACCCTGCAAGACGAAGATGCCATTCGTAGCTTTGAGGAGAAGCACCGCCAGCAGCGCCCGTGGCTGTTCCGCCAGTCAGCTTAGCGTCCACTCACCGAGTAATGGCAAGGGCAAGTCTATGCGAGGGTCTTTTGCCATGGATGGCAAAAGTAGCGCCCAGGGAGGGGTTCACAGCGCCCTCGCAGAGAGTTGCCATGGGCTATGAATATCTAAATTATCAGTGCTAAGGATCGAGCATGACTCATAAAGTGTTACTGCTGCCCGGTGATGGTATCGGCCCGGAAATCGCGGCCCAGGCGGCGCGTTTGTTACAAGCCTGCCAAGAGGCGGGCTTGGATATCGAGGTAGAAGAGGGCTTGGTGGGCGGTTCCGCTTACGATGTCCACGGCGAGCCGCTGCCCGCTGAAACACTGGAAAAAGCCAAAGCCGCCAGCGCCATTCTGCTGGGTGCGGTGGGTGGCCCCAAGTGGGATAAACTCGAAGATCTTTCCAAGCGCCCTGAAAAAGGCCTGCTGGGGCTGCGTAAAAATCTCGGCCTGTTCGGCAACCTTCGCCCGGCCATGCTCTACCCGCAGCTAGCCAGCGCTTCCAGCCTGAAACCCGAGCTGGTAGCGGGGCTGGATATCATGATCGTGCGTGAACTCACCGGCGGCATCTACTTTGGCCAGCCGCGCGGTATCGAAGAGCGCAACGGTGAGCGCGTTGGTTTTAACACCTACATCTATTCTGAAAGCGAAATTGAGCGCATTGGCCGCGTCGCCTTTGAGATGGCCCAGAAGCGGGGCAAGAAGCTCTGCTCGGTGGATAAAGCCAACGTGCTGGAAGTCACCATTCTGTGGCGTGAAGTGATGGAGCGCTTAGCGCCGGAGTATCCGGACGTCGAGCTTTCTCACATGTACGTAGATAACGCCGCCATGCAGCTGGTGCGCGCGCCGAAGCAGTTTGATGTAGTGGTGACCGGTAATATGTTTGGCGACATTCTCTCTGACGCTGCCGCCATGCTGACCGGCTCTATCGGTATGTTGCCGTCTGCCTCGCTCAACGAGAGCGGGCAGGGCATGTACGAGCCTTGCCACGGCAGCGCGCCGGATATCGCGGGCCAAAATATTGCTAACCCGCTAGCCATGATGCTTTCTGTGGCGATGATGCTGCGCTACTCGCTCAATGAAACGGCGATGGCCGAGCGTATCGAAGCCGCCGTGGGTAGCGTGTTGGACGATGGCTTGCGTACCGCCGATATCGCCTCTGAAGGCATGAAGCGCGTCTCGACGGTTGAGATGGGGGACGCCGTACTCGCGGCGTTCGAGCATTATCAAGCATAAAGCGAGCTTGCTAACTAACTGATTCGCCTTGTTGCTTTGTAAACAGACCGCGTCGGCCGCCCTCAGGGGTGGCCGACGTCGTGTCTGATATGTGTGTATAATATAGGTCTCATTCTTAGTTGGAGGACTTCACATGTTGAAAGTCGGTTTCGTGGGATGGCGTGGCATGGTTGGCTCGGTGCTGATGCAGCGCATGCAGGAAGATGGTGATTTTAACGGCATTGAGCCGATCTTTTTCACCACTTCTCAAGTTGGCCAGCCCGGCCCCGACATCGGCGTGGACGTGCCTCCGCTGAAAGATGCGTTTGCACTGGATGACCTGAAAGCGCTGGACGTGATCATCACCTGTCAGGGCGGTGACTACACCCAGAAGGTCTACGGCGACCTGCGCAGCGGCGGTTGGCAAGGCTACTGGATCGATGCCGCCAGCACCCTGCGGATGGAAGACGAAGCCACCATCATCCTCGACCCGGTGAACCGCAAGGTCATCGATGCGCAGCTGGCGAAAGGTGCCAAAACCTTCGTGGGTGGCAACTGCACCGTTAGCTTGATGCTGATGGGCTTAGGCGGCCTGTTTGAAGCCGATATGGTCGAGTGGATGACCTCCATGACCTACCAAGCGGCGTCTGGCTCCGGTGCCAAGCACATGCGTGAACTGCTGAACCAGATGGGCCAGCTGCGCGACAGCGTTTCCAGCGAGCTGGCCGACCCGGCAAGCGCGATTCTGGACATCGACCGCAAAGTGACGGCAGCCATGCGCAGCGGTGATTTCCCCACAGACAACTTCGCTGCGCCGTTAGCAGGCAGCTTGTTGCCGTGGATCGACACCAAGCTCGATAACGGCCAGAGCCGTGAAGAGTGGAAGGGTAGCGTCGAGACCAATAAGATTCTGGGGCTTGAGAACAACCCGATTCCCATTGATGGCCTCTGCGTACGTATCGGTGCTATGCGCTCTCACAGCCAGGCGTTCACCATCAAGCTGAAGCAAGATGTGCCGCTGGATGAGATTGAAGAACGTATTGCCAAGCATAACGAGTGGGTCAAGCTGATCCCCAACGACAAAGACGCCACCATTGCGGGCCTAACGCCTGCGGCTGCCACTGGCACGCTGCAAGTGCCGGTAGGCCGCCTGCGTAAGCTGAAAATGGGCGGTGAATACCTTTCAGCGTTCAGCGTGGGTGACCAGCTGCTGTGGGGTGCTGCTGAGCCGCTCAAGCGCATGCTGAAAATTCTGCGTGAGCAGTAAGCGGTCGCGAAACACCGGCGTTTAATCGCTAGCTAAAAATGGGAAGCTGTTCGCAGCTTCCCATTTTTTTGCCGTGACTTATGTTTCTAATCCGTCACTTCATGCAAATGTATGCGTTGAACATAACGCCATGATAAATACGCTATGATGAGAACGAACTAACTTATCTCGTCGCAACAGAATGAAGGTGTTGCATCGTGGCAGTGAATCGCAGGCAGTAGGGGCCCTACATGAAAAAGAAGCTGGCATGGTGGTTGTGGTTGCCACTGAGCGCTGTTAGCCCGTTGGCTTTAGCGGTTGGGCTTGGGCAAGCCACCGTGAATTCTCCGCTGCAATCGCCGCTAGATGCCACCGTGCCGCTGGTCGATGCCGCCGGTGTGGCGCTAGACGATGTACGCGTGGAAATAGCAAATGAAGCTGCCTTTAACGCGCTGGGCTTAGAGTGGACGCCGCTGGTCGCCAGCGTGCGCGCTGAATTACAGCATATGCCCGGTGGCCCACAGTTGGTGCTGCGTTCTGAGCAAGCGGTGAGCGAGCCATGGTTGGATCTCTTGGTCACCATCACTACGCCTGAAGGGCGGCGTACGGAAGCGATTATGCTGCTGTTTGACCCGCCCAATATGGTGAATGCACGCAGTCCATCGCATGAGCAGCAGAAAATTGCTCTACCCAATCGCCAGTCTGCCGCTTCTGCAGCCCCTGGCGTGCCAAACGGCGGTAGCACTTCCACAGCGAATAACACCGCTTATGTGGCAAGTGGCGATACGCTGTGGAGTGTGGCCGACCGGATTAAGCCCGATAATGCTAGCGTACAGCAGATGATAGTGGCGCTGGTGGATGCAAATCCGAGCGTTTTTCCCTCTGGCAATATCAATAGCCTGCGTGCTGGCCAAACGTTGGCGGTGCCGAGCCGGGAGCAGGTGATGGCGCGCTCTCCCGGTGAGGCAGCGCGTGCGGTACAAGCAATGCGGCGGACAAGTCAATCGCCGCCTGCCGAAGCGGCGGCAGAAATCCCGCAGGAAGAGCCGGGTCAGGCCACTGGTGATAGCGCTTCTGTCGCGGAGTCAGTGGCAGAGCCACTTGACGCTGAGCAGGCGCAAAATCCTGAAAGTGCGCTGGCTGGCCTTACTTTAGATGACGTCATAGAGCAGCTGGCCGAAAGCCAAGCCATGCTCCAACAAGTGCTTGAAGAGCGAGCCCAGCTGCGTATAGAGCTGGCTGAGCTACGCCAGGAGGTTGCTGCGTTAACCGAGGCGCTGAATGCCTCTCAGCAGGAGAGCCGCGCGGCTAATGCCGTCGCAACGGGGCTTTCGGTAGGTGCAGGGCGTGAGCAAGGCCAGGGCGCTTCACCTGAACCTACTGCCAATCAGGGCAGTGTGTTAGCGCCGCTGGCTGAGTATCGGTGGCCGCTAGCCAGTGCTGCCCTCGTGCTGTTGTTGGCAGGGTTAGTCTGGTCGCGCAAGCGCCGAGAGCGTCAGTGGGAAGATGCACCGGTAACCGAATGTTCCGTAACGCCTCCGCCGGCGTCTGCTGCGACAGCCTCAGGGCGCACGGAGCCGCATGTCGCGGAGCCTGCCCATGCTGCCCCTTTTGAATCACAGGCTGCTGAGCCAGAGCTGGAGACCGCAGCGTTTGATGAGGCGCCGGTAATGAAGCCCGGCATGGCTGCGCCAAATGAGGAGCCGCCAACGGTTAGTGACAGCGAAGCACCAAAAGAGTGGGAAGCGGACGACGATGACGTGTTTACACGCAGCCAAGCATCGGGATTAGCGGCACAGCGTCAGCAGCATAAACCGGATAGCCAAGATCAGGTATCGCTAACGCCTTCGACGGCGAAACAGGAAACCAGTGCGCTCGATGATTTATCCCATGCCGATGAGCAGGAAAGCCCGAAGGAGGGCGTGGAGGACGAGATGTCGCCGCCTGATGAGGATCAGCGCTCTCAGCCCCTGGATTACTACATTGACTATAACCCCCCATCGCTAAAACAAGAGGAAATGGGTGAGGAGGGCGCGTATAACGATGGGCTGAACAGTGGCACGACAACCCCGTCTAAGAGCGCGAATCACACGCGGCGAGTGCCCGAAGAGGAGTGGGAAATCGAAGAGGTGGCATTCGAGCCGCGACGTCGGGATAATAGCTAACCTTCAAAATCCTCTAAATGACGTGGCTCGATGACGCTGTTCTACCACTTTGATGAGACACAACCGCTGGCTGGCCGTTTGGCGATGGGCGTTGAGTACGATGGCTCACGCTTTTGCGGCTTCCAGCGTTTAAAGCATGCGGCCTCTGTCCAGCAGGCCATCGAGGATGCGTTAGCCAAGGTGGCTGGCGCGCCGGTGCGTATCCATGCCAGTGGGCGCACAGATTCAGGCGTACACGCCACTCGCCAAGTGATTCACTTCGACCCTCCGGTTCAGCGCACCGAAAAGGCCTGGATCTTTGGCGCCAATACCAATCTACCCAGAGACGTGGCCGTGCGCTGGGTGAAGCCGGTTTCCGACGATTTTCACTCCCGTCTGGGGGCGCTGGGGCGCCGCTATCGCTATATTTTCTTGAACCAAATTAGCCGCCCGGTGTTAGAGCGCGCTAACGTGACCTGGTGCCGTGACCCACTGGATGCCGATGCCATGCACCGTGCTGCCCAGGCGTTGGTTGGCGAGCATGACTTCAGTAGTTTTCGCGCCGCCGGTTGTCAGTCGAAAACCCCCTGGCGGCAAATGCACTTTGTGGAAGTGAAGCGTCACGGTCCGCTGGTGGTGATCGATATCCAAGGTAATGCCTTCCTGCATCACATGATCCGTAACATTGCCGGAGCGCTGGCCAGCGTTGGCCGGGGGGCGCAGGACGAAGGGCATATTGAGCGCCTGTTGGCGATGAAAAATCGCCAGAAGGGCGATGTCACGGCGCCTGCCTGCGGCCTGCATTTTGTCGACTCCATCTACGATGAGCGTTTCGAGCTACCCAAAGAGCCGCTAGGCCCGAATCTACTCGCCTTTACTGGGGAGTGGACCGGAGAGCGCGTATTGCCGGAAAGCCCTCGGGTGGCCGCAAGACGACGGCTGACGTTCTCCAGGCAAGCGAAGCCTGAGCAGCAGGAGACTTCCTCATGAGCCAGCTGATGGCACGCACGCGTATCAAATTTTGTGGGCTCACTCGCCCGGAAGATATCGCCAAAGCGGTGGCATTGGGTGTCGATGCGCTAGGTTTTGTGATGTGGCCGAAAAGTAGCCGCAGTATTACCCCTGAGGCCCTGCGGGTACTTGCCGCACAGGTGCCTGCGTTTGTGACCCGCGTGGGGCTATTTGTGAACCAGCCTGCCGAGCTGATTGAGCAGTGTCTGCCGCATTTAGATCTTATTCAGTTCCACGGCGATGAGTCGGCGGCGTTTTGCCAACAGTTTGGGCGGCCCTGGATTAAAGCGCTGCGCATGCGCGATGACATCGACCTACACGAGGCGGCAAAAGAGTACGCGGCGGCGCAAGCGCTGCTGTTAGATGCCTACCGCCCGGGCGTGCCGGGTGGAACTGGCGAGACCTTTGATTGGTCTAGAATCCCCGCAACCTTGGAAAAACCTGTTATCCTCGCGGGTGGGCTAACAGCCAATAATATAGCCGCCGCGGTGACTCAGGTAGCGCCGTATGCGGTTGATGTTTCAGGCGGTATTGAGGCATCCCCCGGTGTTAAAGAGGCCGAGTTAATGGCCGCTTTTGTTCGTCATGTGGCGCAGGCCAATACGCATTAAGCGTTACCACCTGCGTGCACTCAGAATTACGATGCGTGGCTCACCGCGAACGTGGGCGCGCTAGACGTTTGTTCATTCATTTTTGCCTTTTCTGGCGATCTTGTGAGGTATGCCTGTGACTGTCTCAGCAACTGAAACCAAGTTCAGCGACCTGACCCGAATGCCGGATGCCCGTGGTCATTTTGGCCCCTACGGCGGCCGGTTTGTGTCAGAAACCTTAAGCTTTGCCCTGGAAGAGTTGGAGCAGATTTATCTGAGTTTGCGTGATGATCCGGATTTTCAGGCCGAGTTTGATCGTGACCTGGCTCACTACGTTGGCCGTCCTTCTCCGCTGTATCACGCCAAGCGCTGGTCAGAGTCGTTAGGCGGCGCGCAAATCTGGCTGAAGCGGGAAGACCTCAACCACACGGGCGCTCATAAGGTTAATAACACCATTGGTCAGGCGCTGTTGGCGAAAAAGACCGGCAAGCCGCGCGTGATTGCTGAAACCGGTGCTGGCCAGCACGGCGTTGCCACGGCCACCGTAGCCGCCCGCTTGGGCCTTGAGTGCGATGTCTATATGGGGGCTGCCGATGTGCAGCGCCAGAAGCTCAACGTTTACCGCATGCGTCTGTTGGGTGCCCGTGTCATCCCGGTGGAGTCTGGCACCCGTACACTTAAAGACGCCATGAACGAAGCCCTGCGCGATTGGGTAACGAACGTGGATAATACCTTCTATATCATCGGTACCGTGGCGGGTCCGCACCCATATCCGCAGTTGGTGCGTGATTTTAATGCCGTGGTGGGCCGCGAAGCCCGTCGCCAGTCACTAGAGCAAATCGGCCGTTTACCCGATGCGCTGGTCGCCTGCGTGGGCGGTGGCTCCAACGCGCTGGGTCTCTTCTATCCGTTTGTAGAGGATGATGCAGTGGCCATGTACGGCGTAGAAGCCGGTGGCGACGGGGTAGAGACAGGCCGTCACGCCGCACCGCTCTCATCTAACGCGCCGCGTGGCGTGCTGCACGGAAACCGAACTTACCTGATGTCGGATGAGGCGGGGCAGGTGTCGGATACGCACTCTATTTCTGCAGGCCTGGATTATCCCGGCGTTGGCCCCGAACACGCGCTGTGGAAAGACGTGGGCCGGGTTAACTATGTAGCCGCGAACGATAAAGAGGTGCTGGAAGCTTTCCGTGAGCTGACCCACATGGAGGGCATTATGCCCGCTTTGGAGTCTGCCCATGCGTTGGCCCATGCCAAGGTGCTGGCTCCCACCATGCGCCCGGATCAGCATATTGTGGTGAACCTCTCGGGTCGTGGTGATAAAGACATCATGACCGTTGCGAAAATCGACGGCATCGAGTTTTAAGGGCTAGCATGAATCGTATTGACCAGCGTTTTTCAGAGTTAAAGCAGCAGGGGCGTAAAGCCCTGATCCCTTACATCACCGCAGGCGACCCGGCACCGCAGTATACTGTTGGCTTTATGCATGCCTTGGTAGACGCGGGCGCTGATGTGATTGAGCTTGGCGTGCCGTTTTCAGATCCCATGGCCGATGGCCCGGTGATCCAGAAAGCCTGTGAGCGGGCGCTGAAGCAGGGCACCCGGCTGGTGGATCTGCTGGAAATGGTGGCCGAGTTTCGCCAAACCGATACCACCACCCCCATCGTCTTGATGGGCTATCTCAACCCTATCGAGCGCATCGGCTACGAGGTGTTTGCCGATAAAGCCGCGAGTGTTGGGGTGGATGGTGTGCTGGTAGTTGATATGCCACCAGAAGAAGCCGATGAGTTCGGCCCGCTGCTGAAGGCACGTGGCTTGGCAGCGATTTTCCTCGTTGCGCCTACCACTTCCCATGCCCGTGCCGCTACAATATGCGCCCACGGTGAGGGCTACCTTTACTATGTTTCGCTAAAAGGTGTCACCGGTGCGGCAACGCTGAACGCTGAAGACGTTGCCGAGCACCTTGCGCCACTGCGTGATATGACCGATTTACCGCTTTGCGTTGGTTTTGGTATTCGCGATGGTGTGACGGCTGCCGAAGTGGCAAAAGTTGCCGACGGCGTGATTGTGGGCAGTGCACTGGTTAACCGTATTGCCGATAGCGTCGATGCGCCTGAAACGATCGCCGGGCAGTTAAAAAGCGTGCTGGCAGAAATGCGCACCGCGATGGACGCCTAAGCGCGTTCCCTCATCGTCTACACTGAATTGATTGACGACACTCATCAGGCTTGGCGCTGCCAAGCCTTGACGTACACGGAAGCCTTTTTGATATGAGCTGGTTAGACAAGATCGTGCCCTCCATGGGGCGTATCCAGCGTAAAGACCGTCGTGCCAGCGTGCCCGATGGTCTCTGGCGTAAATGTCCCAAGTGTGAAGCCGTTCTCTACCTGCCTGAATTAGAGAAACATCACAGCGTATGCCCCAAGTGTGAGCATCATTTACGCTTAACGGCGCGCAAACGCTTGGACTGGTTCCTGGATAAACAGGGGCGCGAAGAGATCGCGGCAGAGATTGAGCCGAATGATCGCCTCAAATTCCGCGACTCCAAGAAGTACAAAGACCGCCTGACCGCAGCGCAAAAAGAGACTGGCGAGAAAGACGCGCTGGTGGCGATGCGCGGCGAGCTGGATGGCCTGCCGATCGTTGCTGTGGCGTTTGAGTTCACCTTTATGGGTGGTTCTATGGGCGCTGTGGTGGGTGAGAAATTTGTACGTGCCGCCACCATCGCTCTGGAAGAGGGCATTCCGTTGGTCTGCTTTGCTGCCTCGGGTGGTGCGCGTATGCAGGAAGCGCTGTTCTCGCTGATGCAGATGGCGAAAACCTCAGCGGCCCTTGAGAAACTCAAGCAGGCGGGCGTGCCCTATATTTCGGTGCTGACTGACCCCGTGTTTGGTGGTGTTTCGGCTTCCTTGGCGATGTTGGGCGACCTAAATATTGCCGAGCCCAACGCGCTAATTGGTTTTGCTGGCCCCCGTGTTATTGAGCAAACCGTGCGTGAAACGCTGCCGGAAGGCTTCCAGCGCAGTGAGTTCCTGCTAGAGCACGGCACGGTGGACATGATTGTTCACCGCCACGATATGCGTGCCCGCGTGGGTGGCGTGCTGCGTAAGCTGACACATCAAAGCGCTAACCCGGCTGAAGGTGATCTGCCCGAAGCTGAGGTGGTTGAGCCGGTGGCCAATGAAGAGCAGCTAGCGGAAGCGGCAGAGACATCTGCTCAAGCCGATTCTCGTCACGCGACGAGCGATGACGCTTCACGCAATGCCTAATACCTTAGTCGAATGGCTTCATCACCTTGAAACCCTGCATCCCGTAGGGATCGATATGGGGCTGGAGCGTGTTTCTCTGGTGGCCAAGCGTATGGGGTTGCTAGAGCGCCCCATCGCGAAACAGGTCATCACGGTAGCAGGTACCAATGGCAAGGGCTCTACCCTTGCCATGATAGATGCTGTCGCTCGTGCCCACGGGTTACGGGCGGGTACTTATACCTCTCCGCACTTGCTGCGTTACAACGAACGCGTGACGGTGGATGGCCGGGAAGCCAGCGATCAGCGTTTGGTGGAAGGCTTTCAGCAAGTAGAAAACGCCCGTTTACAAGAGCCTTCAATTAGCCTCACGTATTTCGAAGCTGGCACGTTGTGTGCGCTGTGGTGCTTGGCTAATGCCACATTGGATATTGCGATTCTGGAAGTGGGGCTGGGCGGCCGTTTAGACGCGGTGAATATTATTGACGCGGACGTGGCTATCGTGACCACGATTGCGCTTGATCACGCGAATTTTCTAGGCAACGATCTTGAACAGATCGGGCGAGAAAAGGCGGGTATTTTTCGCCCGCTAAAACCCGCTGTGCTAGGTAGCCAGTCGCTTCCGCCAAGCGTGTTGGAATCAGCAATAGCGATAGCAGCCCATAGCTACGCACTAGGCACCGCCTTCAGTCATAGCGCTGGTGAGACGGTAGGCAACCCCTGGTGCTGGCATGGCCTTAATGCCGATGGCAGTACACTTTCGCTGGATGGTTTACCAGACCCTGGATTGCCACTTGATAATGCCGCCACGGCGCTTCAAGCGCTGGCCTTAGCGGGTGTCACTTTGCAGTTAAACACGGTGCGCAAAGCGCTGCGTACGGTAACGCTCTCCGGGCGAATGCAGTGGGTAGGGCAGTGGTGTTTGGACGTAGGGCATAACCCTCATGCGGCACACTACGTGGCCCGCCGTTTGCCCGCACCACCCAAAGGGGGTCGTCAGTGGGCGTTGATTGGTATGCTTAACGACAAAGATGCCGACGGTGTGATTCAGGCGCTTTTGCCAAGTATCACGGACTGGGTGTGCGTTACCCTTGAAGGTGAGCGTGGCCGTTCTGCAGACGAGTTAGCCAAACGTATTACGTCGCTGGGCGGACACGTGTATTATTGCGCCGACTCCCCCGCAGCGGGGGTTGCCAAGCTTGCCAAGCAGCTAGCCCCAGAGGACCGCGTGCTGGCCACCGGCTCATTCTTCACGGTAGCTGAGTTACTGGCCATGCCACTGCCGCAAGCAGCGCCGCGGGCACGCTAAGCTTGATGGAGAGGGATATGAAATACGGTAAAACGGAACGCATTAGTGGCATCGTGATACTGCTGGCGCTACTGGCCATCGTTGTCCCTTGGTTGATGAGCGACCCCGCACCTCGGGAAGAGCGCCCTCAGCCCACCTTTGTGATCGAACAGCCTATGGATGTGGAGCGTCAAGATGTGCCCGTGCCTGACATGCCTGACACCATTGATACACCTGCACCGTCGTCACCTGTCCTTACCGATGAAGCGCTGAATGAGCCGATAGAGGAAATACCTCGAGCGCCACAAACAGATCAAGTAGCGAGCTCTAGTTCTGATGAAGGTTCATCGTCGCAAACTGCTGCTGCCGAGCCTAGCCAACAAGCGCCTTCGCAGCCCAGCCGTGAACCGGATTCTCCGCCGCAAGAAGACCCCATTGCCGCGCTGGTCGCAGCGAATGAGAGCCGCAATAGCAGTGCCTCCGTAGCACCCTCTGCTCAGCAGCAGGGTGAGTGGGCAGTCCAGGTGGGCAGCTTTGGTGATACCGCCAATGCCCAGCGTATTAGCGACCAGCTAAGCGGTGAAGGTTTTAGCGTGTTTCAGCGCGCCCGTGATAACAATCTGACTACTGTATTAGTAGGCCCTTACGCCACGTCTGAGGATGGTGAGGCAGCGATGGCGCTTATCAAACAGCGTATTAATGTGCAGGGTTTGCTTGTTCGAGTAAGAGATTAACGATGGCATTGACCTGGATTGATGCGCTGTTTTTAGCCGTTCTTGGGCTTTCGATGCTGGCGGGCTTTGTGCGCGGTTTCGTGCGCGAGTCGCTTGGCTTAGCTGCTTGGGTCGTTGCGTTAATGGTCGCACGTGTTTTGGCGGAGCCCGTTGCAGAGTTAATGAGCGGCTTTATTGAGAGCTTTGATGCACGCTTAGTGCTGGCATTTGCTCTGGTGATTTTTGCCGTCATTCTGTTATGTGGCATTGTTATTCGCGTGGTGCATGCGGCCGTTGAATGGGTTGGCATGGGGTTGTTGAATCGATTTGCAGGTGCTGCCTTTGGGATAGCCCGCGGGGCGGTGATTCTGTTAGTGGCTACTGTGTTGATTACCCTAACGCCGCTGGCTGAGCTCCAGGCTTGGCAGCAAGCATCGTTACGGCCAACCTTTATTGAGCTTCGCGATTGGGCGGTCAGCCAGCTAGACCAATGGGAGCGGGAGCTGCCGACACCGCCTGAGTCGCTGCGCGATATTTCGCTACCTGAACTGCGTCGCCCACAGCCGACGCTACCCTCCAGCAGCGCCCCTGAAGTTGAGTAACGGGAACTGCCAGAAAATTCTCCGCTGGTGCTGCTTCCAGCGCCAGTGCTTGTCAGTTTGATGAACGTACGGGCTTGCGTCAGTAAGCCATGGTATTAAAGCGAGGTAACTGGAATGTGCGGTATAGTGGGCCTTCTGGCCAAGCAGGCAGTAAATCAGGGAATCTACGATGCCCTGACCGTACTTCAGCATCGGGGCCAAGACGCTGCCGGAATGATGACTTGGAACGAGGGACGCTTCCTACTGCGCAAGAGTAACGGCTTAGTTCGTGACGTCTTCCATACTCGCCACATGGCACGCCTGAAAGGCAACCTGGGCATTGGTCATGTTCGCTATCCGACAGCTGGCTCCTCCAGTGAGGCAGAATCACAGCCTTTCTACGTTAACTCTCCTTACGGCATTGCGCTGGCCCACAACGGTAACCTGACCAACTCAGAGCAGTTGAAGCAGGAGCTGTTCTCCACGGATCTTCGCCACATCAATACCAGCTCCGACTCTGAAGTGCTGCTGAATGTGTTCGCCCACGAACTGGGCAAACAGGGACTGCACCTGGAAGCTGAGGATATTTTCGATGCGGTTCGTAGAGTGCACCGGCGCTGCAAAGGCGGCTACGCGGCGGTCGCGATTATTAATGGGTTTGGTATGGTGGCGTTCCGTGACCCCCACGGCATTCGTCCGGTGGTGTTTGGTACCCGTCAGGATGCTGATGGCCAAGAGGTGATGATTGCCTCTGAGTCGGTGGCCCTGGACGTGGGTGGCTTCGAGCTGGAACGCGACCTTGGCCCCGGCGAAGCGATTTTTGTTGATATGCAGGGGCAAGTACACACCCAGGTATGTGCAGATCGCCCACAGCTACGCTCGTGCATTTTTGAGCATGTTTATCTGGCGCGTCCTGACTCTATCCTGGACGGTGCTTACGTTTACGGCACGCGGATGCAGATGGGTCGTAAGCTGGGTGATCGCATCTTGAGCGAGTGGCCGGATCACGATATCGATGTGGTTATTCCAATTCCCGATACCTCGCGTACTTCCGCTCTAGAGATGGCTCAGCATCTCGGCGTGACCTACCGCGAAGGCTTTATGAAGAACCGCTACATTGGCCGTACCTTTATTATGCCGGGTCAAACCCAGCGTAAAAAATCGGTACGCCAAAAGCTGAACGCCATTGATGTGGAGTTCAAAGGCAAGAATGTACTGCTAGTGGATGACTCCATCGTACGAGGTACCACCTGCAAACAGATTATTCAGATGGCGCGAGATGCTGGTGCGCGTAAGGTTTACTTTGCCTCTGCCGCGCCGCCCGTTCGCTACCCCAACGTTTATGGGATTGATATGCCTGCGGCGTCTGAGCTGATCGCCCATGGTCGTACTGAAGAGGAAGTTGGGCAGCTGATCGGTGCCGACCGCATCTTCTATCAGGATCTGGAAGATCTAAAAGACGCCTGCCGCGAAGTAAATCCTGACATGGAAGCCTTCGACTGTTCAGTATTTGACGGTAACTACGTCACTGGCGACATTGACGATGCGTATTTGGCCGTCTTGGAAGCCAGCCGTAACGATGCAGTAAAAGATCAGAGCGCGGGTGACCACGCGCTGGTCGATATGCATAATCAAGACGACGATCTGGACGATTAAGTGTCACGCTACCTGCGGTGCCCAAGTGGCCCGCAGGAGAAATGTGTATGTGGTGCAATAATTAGCATTTTGAAATCGCGTTTGGAATAAGGGGCTCTGCCATGCACGAAGATAGCCATCAGGATGAGTGGTCGCTTGAGACGCTTGCTATTCGCGCGGGCCACCACCGCACGTTTGAGCAGGAGCACTCGGAACCCATTTTTCCCACATCAAGCTTTGTGTACGAGAGTGCTGCCGAGGCGGCACGCAAGTTTGGTGGTAAAGAGCCAGGCAATGTTTACTCGCGCTTTACGAACCCTACCGTACATACTTTCGAGCGCCGTCTAGCGGCGCTTGAAGGTGGTGAACGCTGCGTGGCGACTAGCTCTGGCATGTCAGCCATTCTCTCAACGGCGCTGGCACTGCTGTCGGCAGGCGATGAGATTGTGGCGTCTCGTTCGCTATTTGGCTCCACGGTCAGCCTGTTTGATAAGTATCTGGGCAAGTTCGGTATCACAACGCGCTATGTGGAGCTTTCCAACTTGGCCGCGTGGGAAGAGGCGATCAGCCCTAAGACTAAGCTGCTGTTTGCTGAAACGCCTTCAAACCCGCTTTCCGAAGTGGCGGATATCCCTGCGCTGGCGGCGCTCGCCAAGCGTAGCGGTGCACTGCTCGCCATTGATAACTGCTTTTTGACCCCCGCACTGCAAAAGCCTATCGCGCTAGGTGCGGACTTGGTCATTCACTCTGCCACGAAATATCTGGATGGTCAGGGACGCGCAGTAGGCGGAGCCGTGGTAGGCAAGCATGACGTGATGGAAGAAGTTTTTGGTGTCGTGCGCACCTGTGGACCTTGCATGAGCCCGTTTAATGCGTGGATTTTCACCAAAGGCTTGGAAACCCTCTCACTGCGTATGAAAGCGCACTGTGAAAACGCACTGGCACTGGCGCTCTGGCTAGATCAGCATCCGGCCGTCAATCGCGTCTACTACAGCGGGCTGGAAGCACATCCTCAACATGTGTTAGCGAAACAGCAGCAGCAGGGCTTTGGTGCGGTGCTCGGTTTTGAGGTGAAAGATGGGCAAGAGGGCGCTTGGCAGGTCATTGATGCCACGCGGATGCTTTCCATTACCGGGAACTTAGGTGATGTAAAAACCACTATTACTCATCCGGCAACCACCACGCATGGCCGTCTCTCGGACGCACAGAAAGCGGCGGCAGGCATTTCGCCGGGCTTGGTTCGTGTGGCCGTTGGGCTTGAAAGTCAGGAAGATATTCAGCGTGACTTGGCACGAGGCCTAGATGTACTAGCCGCCCAGTAAGGAACATTGGTTCAAGCTAAATAAAAAACCCACCGTGAGGTGGGTTTTTGTCATCTAAGGAGCTAAGCGTTTCTGCGTTGGACAGCAGCGCTTACCTGTCTTAGGAGGCGTTGCGATGCGGCAGGTCAGACTGCGCAATCTGGTCATTGTTGCTGTTTGAGTGACGCGCTTCAGAGCTAGGCTCGATAACGGTGTTTTTAGCAGCATCACCGTTTACACGCGTCAGATCAGCGGGCGTCAGGTTTAAGCTTTCTGTGCTGTGGTTCACAGAAGAGCTGGCCTGAACGATTTCATTGAGCTCAGCAGAGCCTTGTTCGGCTAGAGCCGCTGTAGAGGTCAATGTTAGGGCGATAGCGGAAATAAGGGTCAATTTTTTCATGGGTCATACTCTCTATAGATAGTGGATTCGTTTAAAAGCGTTGTGATGTGTCGTGTCAGAAAGTGCGCTAATAATAAGTGCGCTAAACAAATAGTAAAATTGATTAAAATTGCTGGGTTTGTTCGATTTTTTAAACTTTCGTCTAAGATGCTAGGCTTGGAACATGTCGTGGAGAATTTGTGAAGAAGCATCAGAGTCATTAGCGACATAACCAATGGTTTTTACGAACGATGTATTCTGCTTTTTTCAGCAGAGTTTTTGCCGGTGAAACGGTATGCTCATTACGAAACGAGCGGGCAGACCCTTGCGGGCAGTTTTATATGGGGAATCAAGGATGTTGCGGAACACACGCAGCGGTTGGGGTGTCATTAGTATTCTTTTTCACTGGCTCAGTGCCCTGGCGATCATTGGGTTGTTTATTTTGGGCTGGTGGATGACCGGATTGGGTTATTACGATCCTTGGTATAACCAAGGCCCCTGGGTTCATCGCTCGATAGGTATTTTGTTACTACTGGCGACCGTAGGCCGCTTAATATGGCGTTTTGCTCAGCCCACGCCTGCGGGAGAAGGCAGCCGCTTAGAGCAAGCTGCTGCTCACCTGGGCCATATAGCGCTTTATGTACTATTACTGCTTGTGCTGACCAGTGGCTATTTGATTTCCACAGCGAATGGCCGCGGTATTAGCGTGTTTGGATGGTTTGAGATTCCTGCGGTGCTGTACGATCTGCCGAATCAGGCAAGCCTTGCGGGGGAGGTTCATTGGTATAGCGCGATTGCGCTAATGCTGTTGGCGGGTGGTCATGCCCTGGCAGCGTTAGTACATCACTACCGGTATCGTCATACAACGCTGAGTCGGATGGTAAACCCCCGCTATAGCCGAACCAGCCTCTGATTGCTGGGTGACAATTTTTGAACGCTGTCGGGTAAGGTAGAGGCAACGCCGACAGTGCCCATAAAGGAAAGAAAGGAGATGGAAATAATGATGAAGAAAAGCGTAATGGCAGTGGCCGTAGCGGCAGCGGCGATGGTTCCTTTGAGCCAAGCACAGGCAGCGGACTACCAGATTGATACGGAAGGCCAGCACGCCTTCGTTCAATTCAAAATTAACCACCTGGGCTTCTCCTACATCCTGGGCAGCTTTGAAGAGTTTGACGGCCAGTTCTCTTACGATGCTGACGATCTGGACGCTTCTTCTGTCGAAATGGAAGTTCAAATTGATAGTCTGACCAGTAATCATGCTGAGCGTGACCGTCACATCTTGAGTGGTGACTTCCTGAATGCCAGCGAATTCCCTACGGCGACGTTTACTTCTACCGGTTTTGAATCTACCGGCGACAATGAAGGCGTTGTGACCGGTGAGCTAACGCTGCATGGTCAGACTCAAGTGATCGAAATGCCGGTAACCCTGATGGGCGAAGGTGAAGACCCCTGGGGCAATTACCGTGCAGGTTTTGAAGGCAGCACGATGCTTACCCTCGGCGATTTCGGTATTAACATGAGCGATTTCCCGGAAGTTATGCACGAAGTTGAGCTGTACGTGACGTTTGAAGGTATTCGCCAGTAAGCGATACGGTTTAAAAACGCCGCCACCCTAACGGGTGGTGGCGTTTTTTTGCGTTTAGTATTCCTACATTTATGATGTTAAGGAGTCAGTTTTTGGCAGCTGTCATGCAACAACGCGAGTTGGCGATAACCCTATGGCGGCAAACGTGGCCGATGGCCATTGGTGTGCTGGCGCTATTGGGTTTTCAGCTTGTGGATAGTGCGTTTATCGCACGTTTAGGCACTGCGCCGCTGGCGGCTCAGTCGTTTACCTTTCCTCTGTCGTTTTTGATCATTGGTATACAGGTGGGAATGGGCATTGCCATCGCCGCGCTGATTTCCAGAGCATTAGGAGCAGGAGAGCAGGCGAGGGCCAAGCGGCTCTCAAGTCTAGTGCTGATTGCTGGTGGGGCGGTGATTGCCGTACTGGCAGTGGCGTTATGGCTGCTTCAGGTGCCGCTCTTTCAGCTGCTGGGGGCGGACGAAACTGCGCTGACGTATATTCGTGCCTACTGGGGGCCTCAGCTATTTTCTGCCTGGTTAGGGGCGCTGCTTTACTTTATGTATAGCGTTTTTCGTGCTCACGGTGATACACGCATGCCCGGCAAGATGATGGTGCTCAGTAGCCTGATCAACCTAGCGCTCGATCCGCTGTTTATTTTTGGTGTAGGTGGCTGGGAAGGTTGGGGGCTTCCGGGGGCAGCGTGGGCGACTGCCGTGGCGTTTTCCGTTGGGCTGTTGCTAACAGGGGCTAAATTGCGGCGCTGTCAGTGGGCGACAATGGATGATATTGGGCAAGAAGCTGTGCGCTCATGGCGGCCTTTTACAGGCATTGCCGCTCCCGCGATGGTCAGCCAGTTAATGCCGCCGCTGGCGGCAATGCTTGCCATTGCCGCAGTGGCGGGCTTAGGCGACACCCAAGTAGCGGCGTGGGGGTTAGCGAGTCGCCTTGAGACGCTATCGCTGATGGTGATTCTTGCCATGACCATGTCACTACCCCCTTGGCTGGGGCGCTGTTATGGCGCGGGGGATTGGGGGCAAATTCAGCAGCTTATGCGTCTAGCATTAAAAGTGGCCGTGATCTGGCAGCTAAGCCTTGGCGTGCTGCTGGCGTTAGCGTCGCCGTGGGTGGCCATGGCCTTGGCGGGCAATCCAGAGGTGCAGAGTGAACTTGCTCTGCTGATTCGCTTTATGCTGCCAAGCTACGCAGCACTTGGTGTCTGTATGCTGGTCGTATCGGCCGGTAATGCGCTGGGGTGGCCGCTTAGGGCAATGCTGCTTTCCAGTGCGCGGCTGTTTATCTGCTACTTGCCCTGTTTATGGCTAGGGGCAGCGCTATTTGGCTGGACGGGCCTCGCTGCTGGTGCAGCTATCGGCAACCTACTGGCCGGGCTAACGGCGTGGGTCTTGCTGAAGCGTATCCTCTCCCGCCCGCATCGGCAGGCGGGAGCGTCAGGCTAGCTTAGCGTTTATGGGGGGCTTCTTGGAACGAGAAGTACGTAAACAGCAGGGCCATGGCTAAGTAGCCCATCACAAATTCCGGCGCGGCGTTAAAAGCGAGTTTGGGCGCATGCATTAAGCCGACAAACGAGAAGCCTGCGGCTATCACAGCAAACGCGGCTGCTCGTCGGAATTGGTGATCAATCACAGACACTGTCATGGCACCCAAGAAAATGGCCATAAACATAGCGCCTTGCCCCATCACCACAATTGCGCTGGAGATATCGCTCACAACTTCTCCTGCACCCCGGTTAAAGCGTGTCATGACGTAGTTGGCGAAGTAGGGCAACATGGCCAGCGCAATGGCGGGGTAGTAACGGGTATCGTTGGCTTGGAACGCCGTGGCAATCATCGACATGCCCACAAATACCAGAATGGGGGCAACGACGGAGACCGGAATAATGGCGGCCAGGGCGGCAATCAGCCCAAACATGGTGGCCAGTGCATAGACGGCACCGTTGAGCAGGCTGTAACCGCGACCCGCGCCCATCCATTTCGCGCCCACCGTAGCGATATAAACCGTCGTTGGGAATACGCCACCAAACAGCGCGCCGATCATGGTGCCTACTCCGTCTACCGCTTGGCATTCACGCACGTCGTATTTGTCCCCTGCGGCTTCCATTGCCTCGACATTGTTCATAGTTTCGATGGCGTTATAAAGAGTAATCGGTAGCACGACGGTGAGCACGGCCAGCATACCGGTAAACAGCAGGCCTAGCCCTTCAAACCAGGCGAGGTTAGGTAGCAGCGGGTAAAAGCCCAAATGAGTGAAGGCATCGCTGAATCGCTCGCTACCCGCATCGCCAATCAGATAGGCCATGGCGGTGCCAACGACAATGGCAAACAGTGAGGTGGGCAGCTTGAAGGGCATGCTAACCCGGGCAACCAAACCGACAATAATAATACCCAGTACCAACAAGCCGATGACGGGCATTTCCAGCGTTTTGAACAGCATTTCGCCGGCAATAAACGTCAGCGCTACGCCCGCGACTGCCCCCAACATGGCGGCACGGGGGAGGTGGTATTGCACCCAGCGGCCAATCACGCTAATCACGGCTTCAATGGCACCGCTGATAAAGCAGGCTGCCACGGCGACTTTCCAGGCTAGCTCCGCATCACCCGTTAGCTGTTTGGCAGGTAACAGGACGCCAAATAGAAACACAAACATTACGGGGGTAGAGATGCCGTAAGAGAGTGCGGTGACGTCGCTACGGTTCTCTTTGCGAGCAAGTCTTGAGGCACTCCAAGCGTAATAAAAATTGCCTACCATCACCGCAACTGCGGCGCCGGGGAGCACTTGACCGTAAACAATTGAGGTGGGGAACCCCATGCCTAACATCGTAATCGCGATGATAACGAAGTTGGCAATATTGTTTTGAAAGAGCGCGAAGAAGGCGTCGGTATCTTCTTTTTTGTACCACGGGTAGTGAGTGTTGGCAGCCGCCATGTTAGGCCTCTTGGTTATGGTGTGTTGTATACAAGGCAGCGCTGAGTGTGCCGAAGATTTGACTAATCGGTCAAGCGTTGCTTTGCAACGAGCGCCGCGCGGGCGCCCCAGGCTCTGGCGGCGAACGCGCAATTGTACACAACATTTGCCAAGGGGTTGATAATCTTATGGCTTTTCGAAATAGCCAGTTGTTACCAACAAAAACGCCCAGGCGCTTGGCCTGGGCGTGGATAGGGTATGCCGTTGGTTAGTCGTTAACCGAAGCAATGGCTTTGGCGAGGTAGGGCAGATTTTCATGGGAGAAGCCTGCCACGTTCGCGCGGCCAGAGCGCACCATATATATGCCGAACTCGTCGCGCAGACGATCTACCTGTTCGGGCGTGAGGCCGGTGTAAGAGAACATACCGCGCTGCTCGGCAACGCAGGCGTACTTCTCATCGAGACCGTAAGGCTTCAGCGCATCAACGAAGTCACGACGCAGCGTGTTGATCCGGTCACGCATTTCGGTCAGCTCTTCGCGCCACATGGCAGAAAGCTCTGCATCATGCAAAATCTCGCTGACAATCGCACCGCCGTGGGCTGGCGGGTTAGAGTAGTTTTCACGGGCGACAATAGCCACCTGGGAGCGAACGTTCTCCATCTGCTCGGCGTCTTTAGCGACCAGAATCAAGCAGCCCGTGCGCTCACAGTAAATACCAAAGTTCTTGGAGCAGGAACTGGTGATGATCACTTCATCCAGGTTTTCAGCTAGCAGGCGAACGCCATAGGCGTCTTCATCAAGGCCTTCACCGAAACCTTGGTAAGCGAAGTCGACGAGTGGCAACAAATGGCGCTCTTTCAGTACCGCCAGCACTTCTTGCCACTGCTGTTGAGAAAGATCAAAACCGGTCGGGTTGTGGCAGCAGGCATGCAATACCACTACATCGCCTTCGGGGATCTTTTTCAGCGCGGCCAACATACCATCAAAATCTAAACGGTTGTCGGCATCTACATAGGGGTACTTATGCAGTTCAATGCCGGCAGCGGTGAAAATACCGTGGTGGTTCGGCCAAGTGGGGTCGCTGACCCAAATGCCTTTACCTGGCAGTTGGCTGGCAATAAAGTCGGCTGCCAGACGTAAGGCACCGGTGCCGCCAGGGGACTGGGTAGCGCTGGCGCGGTTGGCTTTTAGCACCGCAGAGTCAGCGCCCAATACCATCGGCAGAACGACATCGCCATAAGCGGGTGCACCGTGGGAGCCAATGTAGGTTTTGGTGGTTTCATTCTTGAGCAGGCGAGCTTCTGCTTCCTTGACGGCGCGCATGACCGGCGTGTTGCCAGCGGCGTCGCGGTATACACCAACACCAAGGTCCACTTTCTGCGGGTTGGTATCTTTTTTGAAAGCTTCGATCAGCCCGAGAATGGCATCTCCAGGGACTCGCTCAATTTGCTCAAACATTTATTCGGCTACCTCGTCGGTTCTGGCGGCAAGAATGAAGTCATTAAGATGCAGGCCGTTTATTTTATGGGACCACCACGTCACCGTGGTTTTGCCCCACTCGGTCACCAATACTGGGTGATGGCCAGCCTGCTCTGCGACATCACCAACACGCTGGCTAAACGCTAGCGCATCAGCAAAATTACGAAACGTAAATTGTCTCGTCAGCTTCATGATGCCATCGTGCTCGATAATCTGCCACTCTGGAAGCGCCTTAAGATGCGCTTGGCATGCGTCATAAGAGAGCGGTATAGCGCTACCGCTGCAGGGTTCGCACTGCGACTGAGCAAGAGATGTCATAGTGTTAGTCTCCAGGGTTGACTTATCTATCAGGGTAGAAGGCAGACACAGTCACGACCAACATCCTTTGCACTATATAACGCTCGATCGGCCCGTTCGATCAGGCTCACCAGTGGCTCTCCGCAACGATATTCAGCCACGCCAATGCTGAGTGTGACGTTACCCTGGCCAATGCCAAAATCGTAGTCTGCAATGGTGTGGCGTAAACGGTCGGCAAGCTTATGGCATTGCTGCAGCGAGGTAAGCGGCAGCACTACCATAAACTCTTCACCCCCTAGCCTTGCCACCATATCTTCACAGCGAAGCAGTGACTGCGTCACATCGGCTAGCTGTTCAAGAACGCTATCACCTTGTAGATGACCCCAGCGGTCGTTGAGCCGTTTGAAGTGGTCGATATCGATCATCATGATCGAAAGCGGCGTACCGTGGCGTGTGCTCAGCGATGTGAGGTGGGTTAATTGCCCCATCAGTTTGCGCCGATTAGGTAGGCCGGTCAGCGGGTCGGTATCGCTTAGTTTGCGCAAGCGAAGCTCTTCCAGCACTTGGTCAGTAATATCCAGCATAATGCCGTTCCAGCGTACCCCCGTCTCCATTGGCTCGGGGTTAGCGCTAACGGCGATCCAGTGCGGTTTTGCTTTAGGAAAGGGCAGCCTGAAACGCGTATTTAACGGCAGCATCCAGCGCGCAGAGCGCTCAATGGCTGACATCACCTTAGGGTGATCATTACCTGTTAACTGCTCGATTAGTTGGCTTGCATCGGTCGCTAGCTGCTGTCTGTCAACATAAGCAAGCGCCATGCCGCCGCCCTCTAGGTAAGGGAAGTGCATATGGCCGCTATGGGAGCGATAGAATTGAAAAAGCACCCCAGGGATATGTGGAACTAAGGTATCAGCACTTTGAGGTATGGCTACAGGAGGTACAGGTGCATCATTCACGGGCATGCGTGAATCTCCAATTTTATGCCTGTTGTAATTTAGCCGTGAAGATTAGCGGTAAAATCGTAAACAATATGTAAGCTTTTGCTGACAATTCATCTTTTTTAATATTTTTTGGTAATTAAAAATTTCTCATCTATTCCATTTTTGTTGTTTTGCCGTAAAAATGGCAAAAGTTGGGGCGGATTATGCTTTTTATTCTTTTTTTGAAATATTAAAAAATATTTTAATTCTATTTGGTGGTCGCTTTGGTTACGCAGAAATTACATACGGGCGCCGTTACGGCAACAGCATCTGAAGCGGCGCCGCGTTCCCAGGGGCGCGTTAGCTTGGTAGGGGCTGGCCCAGGAGACCCTGATTTATTAACGTTAAAGGCTTACAAACGACTTTTGAGTGCGGAAGTCGTGCTGTATGACCGCTTGGTTAGCGATGAAATTTTGGCACTGTTACCCGCAGAGACCGCGCGCCACTACGTGGGCAAAGCGCGCTCCTCCCATAGCGTCCCGCAGGAGGATATCAATCAATCGCTGGTAGAGTGGGCTAGGCAAGGAAAGCAGGTGGTACGCCTGAAAGGCGGTGATCCATTTATTTTTGGGCGCGGTGGTGAAGAGCTTGAAACGCTGGTCGCCGCTAATGTGCCCGTTGAGGTAGTGCCTGGCATTACCGCCGCTTCCGGATGTGCAGCTTATGCGGGCATTCCGTTGACGCATCGCGACCATGCGCAGTCGGTGCGGTTTGTGACCGGACATCTTCAGCATGGCGAATTTACCCTAGATTGGCCCACCTTAGCTCAGCCTGGCCAAACGCTGGTGTTTTATATGGGGTTGAGCAATCTCACGTTGATCTGTCAGGAGCTGATTGCTCATGGTTTAAACCCAGCAACACCTCTTGCACTGATTGAGCAAGGCACTACACAACAGCAACGAACCCACATAGGCACACTACAGCATTTGCCGGATGGCTTTTTAGCAGGTGACATTAAGCCACCCACGCTGTTAATAATTGGTAGCGTGGTATCGCTGCACCGGACGCTTTCATGGTTTGAGACTGATAGCGGAACAGCAGTTGGTTTTTCAGAGGGTAAGCATGCGCGTTTAACAGATGGTTGAGCGTTTTGAGAGCCAAGCCGGGTGGCGTTATGTAATTGTCTGTGTATGCTAGTAAAGAACACTTTTAAAAAACGATCATTCACTTATCGTGCTACTTGCCACTAACGCTGCTAACGCCAGTAGCCAAGCAAAAAGAGGGGCGCAGCATGTCAGAAGAAAACCGTTCAGATCAGTACACGCCAGGCCACAAGCCGGATATGAAAACGCTGTTTAAGGATAACCGGGTCAAAGGTATTGCCGGTATTGCAGCCATTGCGGTGATCTGGGCCATTATGGCGCAATCCAATTCAGGCACCCACCAGGAGCGTGTAGAGGCGCTTGAAGGGCAGCTCGCCAGCGTTGAGCAAGAGAATACTGAGCTCAGCCAGCGCCTGTCGGAAGTAGAGCAGGCCGAAACTGATTTGACCGCGATGCGCGATGAAATGGCGTCTTTAGAGCAGCAGCAAGCAGAGGCAACCGCCAGCCTTGAGTCTGCTCAGGGAGATGTCAGCAGCGTACAGTCTCGTCTTGAAGAGTTAGAAAGCCAGCGTGAAACGCTGCAGCAGGAAGTCACTGCTTTGGAAGAGCAGCTTGCCAGCACCGCAAGCGAGTTGCAGTCGCTGCGTGAAGAGCGTGAGCAAGTGGTAAGTGAGCGCGATGAGGCAGAGGCGTCGCTTCAGCAGGTTGAGGAAGCTCGCCAAAGTGCCGAGGACGCTCGTCAGCAGGCAGAGTCTGCTCGTCAGGAAGCTGAAGAGCAGCGTCAGCAAGCTGTTGAAGAGCTAGGCGCCGCTGAAACCAAGCTAAGCGATCTTGAAGCCCAAGTGACGGATGCCAATGAGCGCTTAGCGACGCTTGAAGAGGAAATTGCTGCCCAGGAGAGCGAGCTGCAAACCTTGCAGGATGAGCGCGATAACGTGGTTGAAGAGCGTGACTCGCTGCAATCAGAAGTGGACTCTTTAACTCAGCTGCGCGAAGAAGAGCAGCAAAGCCTAGAGCAGGTTCGCACTGAAATGGACGACCTGATGGTGGCACTGGATATCGGTCGCGATGAAGTGGCTAAGGTCGAGAGCGATATCGAAACCCGTGAAGAGCAGCTAGCACGTTTAGAAGCGCAGTTGAGCGAGTGGCGCGATGAACTCTCTGCGCTGGATGAGCGTTTAAACGTAGAAGATGCTGCCTCTGGTGAGGTGCCCAGCCTAACGGGTGAACAGCAAAACCAACAAGATCAGCAAAATCAGGAAGGCCAGGACCAAGAAGATAGCGCTGGTGATGACAACAATGCAGAGAGCGAAGATGCCCAAGCGGCTGAAGAGAGCCAGCCAAGCAGCAACTAAGCACGGCGCCGTGGCTTCCGGGGGTTGATAACTCCTTTAGCGGATGTGGGGTGGTTTCCCACATCCGCTTTTGTTTGTTGGTTTAGAAATAGACCGCTGAGGAGTATCATTCACGCCATGTTCACGATAAACAAACAACGGGAGTGCCATTGATGGATGGTGTAAAACATATTGTGGCAGTGGCATCCGGCAAAGGTGGCGTTGGTAAATCCACCGTGACCGTCAATTTAGCGCTGGCGTTGTCTGCACAGGGCTATCGTGTAGGCGTTTTGGATGCAGATATTTATGGCCCCAGCCAGGCACAAATGCTGGGTGTAGAAGAGGGTGTGCGTCCTCAGGCTGCGGCAGATAATAAGTTTCTGCCGTTGGAAGCCCACGGTATTCAGGCCATGTCGATGGCGTTTATGGTTAACACGCGGGATGCCATGGTGTGGCGTGGCCCGATGGTGGTGGGTGCGTTTCAACAAATGCTGACCCAAACTCAGTGGGATAACCTGGATTTTCTGCTGATCGATATGCCGCCGGGCACGGGTGACATCCAGCTAACGCTGGCGCAGAAAGTGCCGGTATCTGGTGCTGTGATCGTCACGACACCACAGGACATCGCGCTATTGGATGCCCGTAAAGGCATCGAAATGTTCCGCAAAGTGAACGTGCCAGTGCTGGGCGTGGTGGAGAACATGAGCCTGTACCACTGCGAGAAGTGCGGCCATGAAGCCGCTATTTTTGGCACTGGCGGTGGCGATCGTATTGCAGAGGAGTACGACACTACCGTGTTGGGGCGTTTGCCGCTGACCCTGTCGATTCGCGAGCTGGCAGATTCTGGACGCCCAAGCGTGGTTTCCGAGCCAGACAGTGCCGTTAGCCGTACCTTTGCCGAGATTGCCAGCCAAGTAGCGCAGTCCGTCAGTGCTAGCCAAAGCGGCGGCCCTACGATTTCTTTTAGCGAGTGATGAAGTAACCGATGAGCATTAAATCAGACAAGTGGATTCGCCGGATGGCGCAAAGCGATGCCATGATCGAGCCTTTCGAGGCAGAGCAGGTACGCTATGTGAACGACCAGCGGGTGATCTCCTATGGCACTTCCAGCTACGGCTACGATGTACGCTGCGCCGATGAGTTTAAGGTATTTACCAACATTCACTCGGCGATTGTTGACCCTAAAGCCTTCGACGACAAAAGCTTTGTCGATGTGAAGGGCGATGTTTGCATCATTCCGCCAAACTCTTTTGCGCTGGCGCGGACGGTGGAGTATTTCCGCATTCCGCGTAATGTGCTGACCATTTGTCTGGGCAAATCCACCTACGCGCGCTGTGGCATCATCGTCAACGTGACGCCGCTGGAGCCTGAGTGGGAAGGACACGTGACGCTGGAATTCTCCAACACCACCAACCTGCCCGCGAAGATCTATGCCCATGAAGGCGTCGCCCAGATGCTCTTCCTGGAGTCGGATGAGGTGTGTGAAACCTCTTATAAAGATAGGGGTGGTAAGTACATGGGCCAACGTGGCGTGACGTTGCCGCGTACCTAATACGCCTTCTGTGCTACTAAAAAAGCCTTGCCGCATCACTGCGGCAAGGCTTTTTTTAACGGAGGCTCTTCTGAGAAATTAGGCGTCGTCGATCTCTTCATCCAGCTCTTCAGCGGCATCCGCATGGGAGAGGCGCATGCCGTACGGCGGAAGCGGGTGGCCGTCCATGGTGGCACCCTCTGCGTTGTACTGCAGGCGTCCTTCCAGGAACCACTGCACCGCAATCGAGAAGATCAGGTGCTCGCGCGCGTGGACTTTCTCCTTTAGCGTCTCCACCGTGTCATCTGGGTTAACCTGCAGCTCCGCTTGCAGCACAACGGGACCGCCATCGAGCTCTTCAGTGACAAAGTGTACGCTGCAGCCGTGGTGCGAGGCGCCATCAGCTAATGCGCGTGCATGGGTGTTCAAGCCCTGGTAAGCCGGCAGCAGTGAGGGGTGAATATTAAGCATCCGCCCCAAGAAACGCTGTACAAAACGCGGTGTTAGAATGCGCATAAAGCCCGCTAGAACGATAACGTCTGGCTCGTGGCGTTCTATTACCTTGATCAGCGCGCCATCGTAAGCATCGCGGCTATCATATTCACGATGGGGAAGTACTACCGCTTCGATGCCAGCTTCATGGGCACGTTTCAAGCCATAGGCATCGGGCTCGTTGGAGATCACTGCAACGATCTCACCGCCCAAGCGGTCATGCTGCTGAGCATCAATGAGCGCCTGTAGATTACTGCCGCTGCCAGAGATCAGTACCACCACGCGGCGTGCGCCCACAGGATCAGGCGTCATGCCGTTTAGGGTGTCGCTGCTGTAGTCGGTGCTGCTCATGCGTTGTGGCTCGCTTGGGCGTGGTCGAGTACGACCGCCTCGTCCTGGCGATGAATAATCTGACCGATTTGATAAACGGTCTCGCCCTGGGCCTCAAGGTGCGCTTTAGCGTTCGCTGCCTGATCTGCGGGCACCACGATGACCATACCAATACCGCAGTTCAGTACGCGGTGCATTTCGGTTTCGTTGACGTTGCCTTTGGCCTGCAGCCAGTTGAACACTTCAGGGCGCTGCCAGCTGGTGAGGTCAATGTGTGCTGCCAGGGTGTTTGGTAGAACGCGGGGGATATTTTCCAGCAGGCCGCCGCCAGTAATGTGCGAAAGGGCATGTACGGGAATGTCGGTGCCGCGCATCATGGAGAGCAGTGATTTTACATAGATGCGCGTAGGGGCCATCAAGGCATCGCCTAGTGGCTTGCCGTCAACGGTTTCTTCCAGGGAAGCATTGCTGACTTCAAGAATTTTACGAATCAGCGAGTAGCCATTGGAGTGGGGGCCAGAGGAGGCCAGACCGAGCAGCACATCGCCTTCGGCCACCTTGCTGCCGTCGAGAATCTCTGACTTTTCTACGACGCCAACGCAGAAGCCGGCCAGGTCGTAGTCGCTGCCTTCGTACATGCCGGGCATTTCTGCGGTTTCACCACCTACCAGTGCACAGCCTGCTAGCTCGCAGCCAGCGCCAATACCGGTCACTACGTCGGCAGCAATATCCACATCTAGTTTGCCCGTGGCATAGTAGTCCAGGAAAAGTAGCGGCTCGGCACCCGCCACGATCAAGTCATTCACACACATGGCTACCAGGTCGATGCCGATAGTGTCATGCTTGCCAAGATCCATTGCCAGACGCAGTTTAGTGCCCACCCCGTCTGTGCCGGAGACGAGTACCGGCTGTTTATAACCCGCGGGCAGCTCGCACAGCGCGCCAAAACCGCCAAGGCCACCCATCACTTCAGGGCGTGATGTGCGCTTGGCAACGTGCTTGATACGATCAACAAGGGCGTTGCCGGCATCAATATCGACGCCTGCGTCTTTGTAGCTGAGAGAGGGAGTAGCCTGGGAGGGAGAGGTCTCGGTCATGACAGGTCCTGTGAAGCCTATGCAAAGCTGCAATGCGATTGTGCTGGCAAGTAGCCAGTGCCGGAGCAATAACGGGGTGCGATTGTATCACTCAGCGACGTAAGTCGCATCGATGTGACGCGTTATCAGGTGCGCTGCGGGCAACTTTTGTTACTATTCAAGCATTACTGCTGACCGTATATCCAGGAAGGAGCGTGGAATGAGAAACTCAAGGTGGGGAATTGCGCTACTTGTCGCGCTGGTTGGCACGGTTTACTTTCTCGATGCAGTACTGATGCCCTTTATTGCTGGGTTGATATTGGCGTACTTGGCCGACCCATTGACCAATTATTTCCAACGCCTGGGAATGAAGCGTGTTTGGGCAGTCAGCAGCGTGTTTTTAGTCCTGATGATTGTTCTGGCGCTGAGCTTACTTATTCTTATTCCGCTGGTGGTACAACAGATTAAGCAACTGGGCGAAGCGCTCCCGGGCGTGCTTAACTGGATTGAAGGCGTATTGGCTCCACAGGTGCAAGAGTGGACGGGCTATGACCTCGCCTCCGAGCTGAGCAATGTACGTGAAACGCTGGTTGAAAACTGGCGTGATGCGGGTAGTTACGTTGCCCAGGCGTTAGGCCAGATTGGCCGCTCGGGCATGGCGTTTGTCTCTTGGGTCACCTATGTAGCGCTGATTCCTGTGGTGACGTTTTATTTGCTGCTGGATTGGGAGCGCATGCTTAACAATATGGCGAATCTAGTACCCCGCCAGTGGGTGGACGATACGTTTCGCTTGGCACGTCGCTGTGATGAGGTATTAGCCTCGTTTTTACGCGGTCAACTGCTGGTCATGCTTTGCTTGGGTATTATCTACGCAGTGGGTTTAACCCTGTTGGGGCTTAACTTTGGCCTGCTGATTGGTGTGCTCTCTGGGCTAGTGAGCATCGTGCCATTTTTAGGTTTTATCGTCGGGCTAGTAATTGCTCTGGTGGTGGCACTGTTTCAGTTTGATACGTGGTGGGCGCTATTAGGCGTCATTGCCGTGTTTGGTCTGGGGCAAGTGGCTGAAAGCGTGGTGCTGCAGCCGAAGCTATTAGGCGATAAGATTGGTCTGCATCCGGTAGCAGTTATTTTTGCCGTACTGGCGGGTGGGCATCTCTTTGGTTTAACTGGGGTGTTGTTAGCGCTTCCGGCGGCGGCGGTGATTATGGTGCTGCTGCGAGAAGTAAAAGATCGTTATAAAAATAGTGCGCTGTATGATGCACGGTCAGAACCATTAGAACAGCAAACACAGCATGATGAGCTGGGTCGCGACGACAAAAGGGAGTCATCATGAGCCGAGTACCGGCACAGCTACCGCTTGGGGTAGGGCTGCGTGACGATGCTACGTTTAATAATTACTACGCATCCAGTGCCAATGCTTCGTTGGTAGACCACTTAAGCCATCAGCTAATGCCTGGCTCAGAGCCGTTTCTTTATCTATGGGGCGCGCCGGGCAGTGGCCGTAGCCATCTTTTGCAAGCGGCCTGCCATGCGGCCTCTGATCAAGACAAACGAGCGCTCTATTTACCTCTGGCTGATTTAGGTCATTTCCCCCCGCTGATGCTAGAGGATATTGAGCGTCTTGATTTAGTCGCGATTGATGACCTTGAGTATGTGATAGGCCGTAAGCGCTGGGAGGAAGCGCTATTTCACGCCTTCAATCGCTTACGGGATGCGGGCAAAGCATTACTGATTGCCGCCAATAAGCCTCCACGCCACTTGGAAGTAGCCCTACCGGATTTGGCATCGCGTCTTGCCTGGGGGGTAACGTTTCACCTACATCCTATGGATGATAGTGATCGCTTGGCCGCCTTAAAGCTGCGTGCGAATGTCCGCGGGATGCAACTACCGGATGACGTTGGGCGCTACATTATGCATCGTGGCCCAAGGGAGTTAGGGGAGCTGTGTCGAGCGCTGGAAACGTTGGATCAAGCGTCACTCTCTGCGAAACGTAAACTCACCATTCCTTTCGTGAAATCCGCGCTTAATTGGTAAAACGCCCCTGCCAGAGAGCTGGCAAGGGCGTCATCTAGCCGCTTTTAAGTTGCTGAATCGCTTTCGCGATCAGTTCAACATTAGGCAGTTTTGCTCATTTTGCTGGCAGTAGCTTGTGCCTGCTTAACGTTATCTTCCGTCAGCTTTTGGCTCTTCTGCAAGAAGTCCTGCTGCAGTGATACCACTTTGTCTGCATCACCTTTGACGCGCTCAGCCAACTCTTTGGCTACTTTCTGCTGGCTTTCCATGTAGCTGCGCAGGCCCTCAGCGTCTTTAACGCTCATCAGCTGGCGCATTTGTGCAATGCCAGTATCAACATAGGCTTTGTTAGCGTCTAGCTGAGCGTTTAGCAGTTTTTCAGAATAGTCGATGCTGAGGCTCATGTAGGCACGTGCCGGAGCCATAAACAGGTTATCGAACTGCTGAGTCATTTCATTGGTGTTAAAGGTACGCATAATCAACACTCCTGTGCCATTGCTAAGGTCTGTGGGCTGCTAAGCTAAACCCAAGACGATTCGTTTATCAGCGACGGCGAGCTAAGGAATGCACCGTTACTGATCTGGGTTATCTTGCATTGCAGCATAGCAAGCGGTTTTGTGCAGCGCAACAATTTGGGCAAAATAAACCTTGAAAACGCGCCCAGCCAGCTTGGTGGTTTACCAAACCGTGCGGGGTGGCTAGGCTGAAGCGTAGAGAGAATCGTTATCAATGAAGTGGTGTTAGTTCAAATGCCGCTGATGACTTAACAGGAGTGTGGAATGGATACGCGTATTGAACGAGATAGCATGGGAGAGCTTGAGGTACCGGCAAAGGCGCTTTACGGTGCCCAAACCCAGCGTGCCATTAATAATTTTCCCGTCTCAGGAACGCCCATGCCGGTGGCATTTGTGCATGCCGTGGCACGCATTAAGCTAGCGGCTGCTCGTAGCAATCACCAGCTAGGACTATTAGATGCCGAGCGCGCGCAGGCTATCGAAAAAGCCGCACAAGCGGTGATTGATGGCCAGCATGACGACCATTTCCCCATTGACGTTTTCCAGACTGGCTCGGGCACCTCCACCAATATGAACGTGAATGAGGTGCTGGCGACGCTAGCTAGCCGTGAAGGGGTGGAGGTCACGCCCAATGACCACGTCAACATGGGGCAATCCAGTAACGATGTGATCCCGACCGCGATTCATCTCTCCGCCGCTATCGCCGTGAATGAGTCACTGAAGCCTGCATTAGTCGCGCTACAAGCGACCATTGATCGCCGTGCTGACGAACTCAGCCATGTCGTTAAAACCGGGCGTACCCATTTGATGGACGCTATGCCTTTGCGGATGGATCAAGAGTTAGGGGCGTGGTCTAGTCAGGTGGGGCAAGCCATTGAGCGGTTTGACAGTGCGATGGTGCGGTTATGCCGCCTTGCCCAGGGTGGAACTGCAGTGGGTACGGGGATTAACGCGCCGGAGGGCTTTGCTGACTTAATGGCGAAAGAACTGAGCCAACAAACGGGCCTCTCTTTTGTTCCTAACGATAGCTTTTTTGCCAGCTTGGCTTCGCAAGACGCTGCGGTGGAATTATCCGGCCAGCTGAAAGGCTTCGCCTGCGTGGTGATGAAGATCGCCAACGACCTACGTTGGATGAACTCGGGGCCGCTGGCCGGGCTGGGTGAAATTGAGCTTGAAGCGCTGCAGCCGGGTAGCTCTATTATGCCGGGCAAAGTCAACCCGGTGATTCCCGAGTCGGCAGCACAGGCGGCGGCGCAGGTGATGGGGTTAGATACGGCGATCACAGTGGCGGGGCAGAGCGGCAATTTCCAGCTTAACGTTATGCTGCCGCTGGTGGCGTTTAATCTGCTCACGTCAATTACTCTGATGAGTAATACCGCCAAGCTGTTGGCTGAGCGTGCTATCGCAACTTTCAAAGTGCGTGAAGATAACCTGCAGGTGCCGCTGGCGCGTAACCCGATTTTGGTGACCGCGCTGAACAGTGTGATTGGCTACAACGCGGCCGCCGCGATTGCTAAAAAGGCATATCAAGCAGGACGGCCGATTATCGATGTCGCGGAAGAGGAAACGGACCTGGACCGCGCCACCCTAGAGCGCCTGCTTGATCCCACTGTATTAACGCAAGGCGGTCTGCCCGAGTAACCTATTCCATCCTACGCCTAGCGATTGGGCAAAACGGTTAAGTTTGCTGCGTCTCCGCTTTGCCCTTTTCAATGGTTTCGCTGGCTTCCTGGCGCTCTTCTTGACTGGCTTCTGGTGTTTCATGCTCGTTCTGGCGAGTAGGGCGATAGCAGAGTGTGGCCAAAATAGGGAAATGGTCAGACCCAAAAGCATCCAAGCGCTGCATGCTGTCCAGCGTAAAGTGCTCACTGACAAAGACGTGATCTAACGGCCAGCGCAGGACCGGGTAGTTAGCGTGAAACGTGCTGAACATGCCCCGGCCACGACGAGGGTCAAGCATGCCGCTGATGCGGCAGAAGCGTCGGGTAGTGCGCGACCAAGCAACATCGTTTAGATCGCCAGCGACCAGAGTGGCAGAAGGGTGGCGATGAATTTCCTTACCAACTAACAGTAGTTCAGCATCGCGCCAGAGCGACTTCTCGCTTTCACTGGGTGCTGGCGGACGCGGGTGAAGAGCATATAGGCGGATTCGGTCGCCGCTTTCCAGCGTGACATAGGTATGGATAGAGGGGATGTCATCCTGAATCAGCCACTTTACCTCGGTCTCGCTGAGGGTTAGTCGCGAGTACATATGCATGCCGTAAAGATTATCGAGCGGAATTTTGACGCTATTAGGCCACTTATCCTCTAACGCTTGATCTAGTTGATCCTGCCACCACTGGTCTGACTCCAGCGTTAGCACAATATCGGGCTGGTATTGCTCAATCATACTGAGCAGTTTATCCGCCTGGCGATTCGGAGTAAGCACATTGGCGATCAGCAGGGTGATTTTTTGATTGCTTGGCGCCTCATGGGTCGATTTCACTTGAACGGGCCAGAGACGCGTCCAAGGGATGATGTAACGCAGCTGTATCAGCAGGGTAAGCAGCGATAAGCCTGTCGATGCCATTCGCCATTTACCTGGCTCCAGCAGCATCCAGCTTGCTAGCGCACATACCCCAGCGAGTAAGGCAATCTGCAGGCGTGGAAACTCAAAACTGCGTATCCACCACCAGCGCAATCTTATGCGAGCAATTAACGTGGAAAGTAGCAGTAAAACGGCGATGCATCCTAGCAAAGGCCCTAGCAAAACCTACCTCCTTATTTCACGGGCGATCAGTATTAATCTATGTCCAGCTTAGTCCTTAGGTTTGATAAGTGCCGACATTATTCATAGAAACAGCGATAAGGTACTCGTTGGTAAGGGTGTGAAGAATAAAAACTACTTGCAATTCAGCTATGAAGCCGTAGAATACGCATCCGTTGCACAGCAGGACCATAGCTCAGTTGGTTAGAGCGCCACGTTGACATCGTGGAGGTCGGCGGTTCAAATCCGCCTGGTCCTACCATTTCATGTGTGCACACTTTTCTAGGACCATAGCTCAGTTGGTTAGAGCGCCACGTTGACATCGTGGAGGTCGGCGGTTCAAATCCGCCTGGTCCTACCAGATTCTAAAAAGCCCCGCTCATTGAGTGGGGCTTTTTGTTGTTTAATGCGCCATCAAACGAAGCGGGGAAGGTCTGTTTGCCGCACGAAAGTGGCCACCAGCGCCTCGATGCCAGCCTGGTCTTCTTGGCTAAAGCGCGCGTGCTGGGGGCTGTCGATATCCAGAACGCCCCATACGAAACCGTCGTGTACGATGGGGACGACCAGCTCGGAACGTGAATCGGCGTCGCAAGCGATGTGGTCAGCCACCGCGTGAACGTCATCGACCCGTTGCGTTGCCTGTTCACGGGCCGCAGCCCCACAAACGCCTTTGCTAAAAGGGATGGGGTGGCAGGCGGGTTTGCCCTGGAATGGCCCAAGGCACAGTAGCTGCGGTTCGCGCTGCAAATAAAAGCCAACCCAGTTCAGCGCTTCTAGCGTTTGCTGAATGAAGGCGCAGGTTTGAGCGCTATTGGTTAGCCAGTCGCGGGTATCCAGTAGAGCCTCTAACTGGCGGTTTAACAGCGTGTAATCGGTGGTCGACATACCCTCTCCTTTGGTGAAAACGCATCAGGCCAGCCTCTCGGCTGGCCTGATAGTACTAGCTTAAGAGCGTGCTTGAACGAGCGGTGGGGAAGATTACTCTTCAATCCAGCCCGGTACCGCTGCGCCTTTGAACAGCTCTTCGGCTTTTTCAATGACTTCGTCACGCTGGTAGGCGTCTACCAGTTGGCGAATCTCTTCACGCTCTTCATCGCCACCGCGAACTGCGATCAGGTTGACGTAGGGAGACTCAGGGCCTTCCTTGATCAGCGCATCGTCCAGGCTCAGGCCAGCCGGTTGGGCGAAAGTGTTGTTGATGAAGGCCATATCCACGTCGGGAAGCACGCGGGGAAGCTGGGCGGCTTCGATTTCACGGAAGCGGAAGCCGCGCGGGTTTTCTGCGATATCGATCGGCGTCGCTTCCAGGAAGGTCGGATCGTTCAGGGTGATCAGGCCTTCATTGTGCATCAGAATCAGCGCACGACCTTCGTTAGAAGGGTCGTTGGGCAGCGCGATTTGTGCGCCGTCCGGCAGTTCATCAATGCTGTCGTACTTTTCAGAGTAAGCGCCGATGGGATACACGAAGGTGTAACCGGCAATGGCAAAGTCGTAGCCGCGGTCATTCACCATCGCCTGCATGTAGGGCTCGTGCTGGTAAGCGTTGGCATCCAGGCTGCCATCGGCCAGTGCGGCATTCGGCGTTACGTAGTCAGTGAACTCGATGATTTCGACGTTCAGGTCGTACTCTTCTTTGGCAATGCGAGCGGCGACTTCCATCACTTCGGTTTCAGGACCAGCTACGGTGCCCATTTTAATGGTACGGGTTTCCGCATTGGCAACGTTGATGGCAAGTGCAAGCGCGGTCAGGCTGCCGATAATGACTTTTTGCATGGCGTTACTCCAGTGTCGTTATGCATCGTGGTGCAATGATGAGGGAATAAGAAACTCAAGTCTAATGCGTTTTTGTTATATTTAGCTATGTCGATGAAAGGCGCTGGCTATGACTATTTACGGTCGCTTTTGCGCACTAAATAGTCGCCTAGGCTTTGGAATCCTTGTACCAGCACCACTAGAATCACCACAGTGATTAGCATAATGGTTGGGTTGAAGCGGTTGTAGCCATAGCGAATGCCAAGGTCGCCAAGGCCGCCGCCGCCTACTGCGCCTGCCATGGCTGAGTAGCTCACCAGAGTGACGAGCGTAATGGTGAGGCCAGTAATAATGCCGCCGCGAGCTTCGGGAATCAGCACCTTGGTAATAATTTGCCAAGGCGTCGCACCCATGGATTGTGCCGATTCAATTAACCCTGGAGAAATCTCGTTGAGCGCGCCTTCAATGAGGCGAGCCACAAACGGAATTGCTGCAATGGTCAGCGGTACGGAGGCGGCGTTGATGCCGATAGACGTACCTACCAGCATGCGGGTGAAGGGGATGATGGCCACCATCAAAATGATGAAGGGAATTGAGCGGCCAATATTGGTAATGATACCCAACACTTGGTTAAGCACCGGCATCGCCAGAATTTGCCGCGGGCGGGTGACATAAAGCATTACGCCCAGCGGCAGGCCAAGCAGTGTGGCGATGACGCCGGACACTGCCACCATATAAAGGGTATCCAGCGTGGCCTGTAAAATAAGATCAAACATTGCGCTGGACATGGCCGAGTACCTCCACCTGTAGTTGATGCGCTTCTAAATAGGACATGGCTTGCTGGGTTTGCTCATGGCTGCCCAGTAATTCGGCAATCATTAGGCCAAGCGTGCGGTCCTGAATGGACTCGACTTTGGCCTGCAAAATGCTGACATCGACGCTGCACTCACGCGCCAAGCGAGAAATGAGCGGCGTGGAGACAGCATCGCCTGAGAAAGTCAGCCGCACCACCGGATGTGTATGTTCGCTGGGGCTCTCTTCCAGGCGTTCCAAAAGCTCTTTAGGAGGACTGAGCTGTAGAAAGTCGTTCAAAAAGTCGCGGCCAAGCTGGGTGGCTGGCGCAGTAAAGAAGTCGCCGACTTCCGCGTCTTCTACCAGCTTGCCGTCAGAGATCAGGCTTACCCGATGGCAAATCGATTTCACCACTTCCATTTCGTGGGTAATCAGCAGAATGGTAATCCCCAACTGATGGTTGATATCCCTGAGGAGTTCAAGGATTGAACTGGTCGTTTGCGGGTCGAGGGCTGAAGTCGCTTCGTCGCATAGCAGCACGTTGGGCTTGCTGGCCAGGGCGCGGGCAATGGCCACGCGCTGTTTTTGGCCGCCGGAAAGCTGGGCAGGGTACTGCTTCGCTTTATCGGCTAAGCCCACCATCTCCAATAGCGGTAAAACACGATTTTTGATAGTGCTGCGCTTTTCGCCCATCAGCTCCAGGGGAAGGGCGACATTATCAAACACGGTCCGCGTGGTGAGCAGGTTAAAGTGCTGAAAAATCATACCAATACGATGGCGAGCATGGTTGAGCTCACGACGGCGCAGACCGGTCATTTCTTGACCATCCACCAAAACGCTACCGCTAGTGGGGCGTTCTAGCAGATTGACGCAGCGAATGAGCGTCGATTTGCCCGCACCGGACAGACCAATCACGCCGTGTATCGTGCCTTTGGGAATCGTTAAATTAACATTCTGAAGAGCATGGACGGCGCTGTCGCCGCTGCCATAGATTTTACTAACGTTGCTAAGTTCAATCATAGCGTCTGCCTTAATGGTAGGCCGAAGACGGAGTGCGAGGGGCAAGCGTAGGGCGGGGAACAAAAAAAGGCCACCCTTGCGGGTGGCCATCAACGCTGGACACACCCTTTTAGCTGCACTTCACCCCGCCAAAGGCCAGGTGGACGCCCGCAATCTGGGTACAAATCGGCGTCATTACATTTGCGGCGAAAGTCTAAAGAGTGGCGAATGGGTTGTCAATTAAATCCGTTCTATTTCATGTTTTTAAGTTCGCATACGGGTTTATTTTCTTTTTAGTTGATAGTTTTTGGTTTTTGTTGCTGTTTCGAGGTGATTGAACTGCTTGCTAACAGCAAAAAAGCCATGATCAATAGGCGTCTGCTAACCACTGGCTGCACAAGGTTGGGTCATTAGTAGTAAGCTTGCGCGAGTTTTTATGGTCTACGCCATCCTACTAACCTGAGATTGAAAGGAAGGGCCAATGTTTACTGGCATTGTTCAAGGTATCGCTGAGGTCGTTGAGGTGCATGAACTAGAGGAGTTCCGCACCCATGTGGTTGCTCTGCCAGAGAGTATGCGTAGCGGGTTAGAGATTGGTGCATCAGTGGCACATAACGGCGTTTGCCTGACGGTAACGGCGATAGATGGTGAGCGCGTTAGCTTTGACCTGATGCGCGAAACGCTGAGATTGACCAATCTTGGTGCAATTACGCCAGGCCAATGCGTCAATATAGAGCGCGCAGCTCGTTTTGGGGATGAAATTGGCGGGCACTCCATGTCAGGCCACATTATTTGTATGGCGAAGGTAGTAGCTATTGAAGAGGCTCCTAATAACCGTCGGCTCTGGTTTGCGTTGCCTGATAAAGCGGCCAAGTTTGTGTTTGAAAAAGGCTATATTGGTGTCGACGGTATCAGCCTCACCGTTGGCGATGTACGCCCATCTGCCGATGGGGTAGGGGTGGAGTTCAGTGTTAATCTCATCCCTGAAACATTGTCACGCACGATGTTAGGTAGCCGTTTGATGAATGACTGGGTCAATATTGAAATTGACCCGCAGACTCAAGTGATTGTTGAGACGGTGGAGCGGGTTCTGGCGAGCCGCCAATAGTGGAAAATCTTGGCTCTTTGTTGACCAATCGGTTAGCTCATGGCCTGAAGTTTGCTAATAAATTAGGTGTGAGGCTTCTCCTCAACTTAGCTAGCCGCACTTGAGGTGCTCGCATCGCGTGGTGCCTTTCGGTAGTATGTGCGGCTTTTCTCGCATCAAGGGACGCATTCAGCGTAAGCGCGAAGGATAAAAACTAAATGAAATCACTGGACAACTACTTCAAGCTCACAGAGCAGAAGACCAATGTAAAAACGGAAGTGATCGCCGGGATTACAACGTTTCTTACCATGGCGTATATCATCTTCGTTAACCCAAGCATTCTCTCGGAAGCGGGAATGGATTACGGCGCTGTGTTCGTAGCCACCTGTTTGGCCGCGGCGATTGGCTGTTTCGTGATGGGCCTATGGGCCAATTATCCGATCGCTCAAGCGCCGGGTATGGGGTTGAATGCCTTCTTTACCTACGGCGTGGTGTTGGGTATGGGCTACACCTGGGAAGCGGCGTTAGGGGCCGTCTTCTTCTCTGGTTTGACCTTTTTCCTGCTGAGTATTTTTAAAATTCGCGAATGGATCATTAATTCTATTCCGCTCTCTTTACGTTTGGGCATCGCGGCGGGTATCGGCCTTTTCCTGGCAATGATTGCACTGAAGAATGCCGGTATTGTCGTGGCAAACCCGGCAACCTTTGTTGCCCTTGGTGACCTATCAGAGCCTGCGCCGCTTTACGCGCTGCTGGGCTTCTTCGTGATTACCGCATTGGCTTACCTGCGTGTTACTGGCGCCGTTATGATCGGCATTATTGGTGTCACCGTGCTGGCCATGGTGCTGGGTCACAATCAGTACGGTGGCATTATGTCGATGCCTCCTTCGATTGCACCGACGTTCATGGCGATGGATCTGGTGGGCGCGCTAGATGTAGCCATGCTCAGCGTTATCTTCGCTTTTTTGTTTGTCGATCTGTTTGATACGTCCGGTACGCTGGTAGGTGTTGCTCACCGTGGCAAACTATTGGATGAAGACGGCAAGCTACCGCGTATTGGTCGTGCCATGATGGCAGATAGTACCGCTTCGATGGCGGGCGCCGCGCTGGGTACCTCCACCACGACCAGCTATATCGAATCAACCGCAGGTATTGTATCTGGTGGGCGTACTGGCTTAACGGCCGTTGTGGTGGGCGTACTGTTCTTGATCAGCCTATTTTTCGCGCCGCTGGCAGGTTCTATTCCGGCTTATGCAACGGCGGGTGCGCTACTGTATGTAGCGGTACTGATGGCGGGTAGTCTTGCACATGCCAACTGGGAAGACCCCACAGACGCCGCGCCGGTGCTGATCGCTGCGCTGGCCATGCCGCTGACCTTCTCGATTGCCGAGGGTATTGCCCTGGGCTTTATTAGCTACGTTGCCATCAAGACCCTGTCAGGTCGATTCAGCGACCTGAATCCGGCAGTGGTCGTGCTGGCGCTGCTGTTTGCAGCAAAGTTCCTGTTCCTGGGCTAACTGCCCGCATTTTGACTAATCAATGAGAGACGCGATGAGCATCTACGGCGATTACATTAAGTCCGTTATTCGCACGGTTCCTGACTGGCCAGAGCAAGGAGTGAACTTCCGTGACATCACTCCGCTGCTGCAAAACAGCGCTGCCTTTCGCAAGCTGATCGATAGCTTCGTGCACCGCTACCAGGAGATGAACCTGGATGCCATCGCGGCCATTGACGCCCGTGGCTTTATTATCGGTGCGCCGCTGGCGTATGAGTTGGGCTGCAGCTTTGTGCCGGTGCGCAAAAAAGGCAAGCTTCCGTTTAAAACTATCAGCGAAACCTACACGCTGGAGTATGGCCATGCAGAAGTAGAGCTGCATGCTGATGCGTTCCAGGAAGGCGACCGGATCCTGTTAATGGACGACTTGATTGCCACTGGTGGCACGATGCTGGCAGCCGCGAATTTGATTCAGCGCTGCGGTGGGCAGGTGGTGGAAACAGCCACTATCATTGATCTACCTGAGCTGGGTGGTTCTCAGAAAATTCGCGATGCGGGCTATAGCGTATTCGCGGTCTGTTCCTTTAACGAAGACGAGTAACTCCCCATGAGCAGCGAACGCTACCATCAACATTTCACCGTCTCTTGGGACCAAATTCACCGCGACGTGCGCCAACTTTGCCATCTTTTAATCGAACGTGATTTTAAGGGCATTGTGGCGATTACTCGCGGCGGCTTGATTCCGGCTGCGCTGATTGCTCGCGAACTGAATATCCGTTTGATTGATACCGTGTGCATCAAAAGTTACGACCATATGGATCAAGGTGGTCTGGATATTATGAAAGGGGGGGATCACGACGGTGACGGCTGGCTGCTGGTTGATGACCTCGTCGATACGGGAAAAACGGCACGCGCCGTACGCGAAATGCTCCCAAAAGCGCACTTTGTCACGATTTACGCTAAGCCAGAGGGTCGCCCTTTGGTGGATCAATACCTGACCGAAGTGGCTCAGCAGTGCTGGATTCAGTTCCCTTGGGATATGGGCATTGCCTACGTAGAGCCTCTCGCTGACCAAATGAAGAAGTAATATGGCTAACCCGCTACCCGAAGACTGGAGCCAGTGGCTGGGGCAGGATTTTCAGGCTGACTATATGTCCGCCCTGAAAGCATTTTTGGCCGCAGAGAAAGCGGCTAAGAAAGTGATCTACCCTCACTCCTCAAACTGGTTTCGCGCCTTTGAATTAACGCCGCTCTCCTCGGTGAAAGTGGTAATTCTAGGGCAGGATCCTTACCACGGGCCTAATCAGGCCCATGGGCTCTGTTTTTCGGTACAGCCGGGCGTGCAAGTGCCGCCGTCGCTGGTCAATATCTACAAAGAGTTGGCAAGCGATGTCGGTTTTACCCCAGTGCGTCATGGCTTTTTAGAGTCGTGGGCGAAGCAGGGGGTGCTGCTGCTGAACACAGCGCTTACCGTTGAACAGGGCAACGCCGCGTCGCATCGGGGAAAAGGTTGGGAGCATTTTACCGACCGGGCTATTGAAACCGTGAGTCAGCATGCAGAGTCCTGCGTTTTTTTGCTGTGGGGTAGCCATGCTCGCCAGAAAAAAGCGCTCATCGATACCTCTCGCCATTTGGTACTTGAGTCACCACACCCGTCGCCCCTGTCGGCGCGCTGTGGTTTCTTTGGTAATCACCACTTTTCGCGGGCGAATCAATTCTTGCAGGAGCAAGGGCGGACGCCAATTGAGTGGCAATTGCCCGAAACCCCTTAACCTGATGGTCAGTTGCGGGTAGAATGGCGCGCAATTTTGTAAGCATGTCGATGCGACCTAGGTCGCCATCCTGAATCCCCTGCAGTGAGGAAGCCCCATGAGTGTCTACGCCATTAACCATCCGCTTGTTCAACATAAGCTGGGATTGATGCGCGAAGCTGATTTGAGCACTAAGAGCTTTCGTGAACTGGCAGGTGAAGTGGCTAAGCTTTTGACCTATGAAGCAACCAAAGGTCTGGAGCTGGAAGACCATGAGATTCAGGGCTGGAACGGCGAGCCCATTGCGACCCGTCGTTTGAAAGGTAAGAAAGTCACTATCGTGCCGATCCTGCGTGCCGGGCTAGGCATGTTGGAGGGCGTAACGGATTTAATCCCTAGCGCACGGGTAAGCGTTGTTGGTCTTTACCGGGATGAAGAGACGCTTCAACCGGTACCTTACTTCGCTAAATTCGCCAACGACATCGAAGAGCGCATGGCGATTGTGATTGATCCGATGCTGGCGACTGGTGGTTCGATGGTGGCCACGTTGGATATGCTGCGTGAGCGTGGCTGTGAACATATGAAAGTGATTGTCTTAGTTGCTGCCCCTGAAGGGATTAAACGGGTGCAAGATGCTTATCCTGATGTAGAGATTTACACGGCGTCGGTGGATGACCGACTCGATGAGAATGGCTACATCGTCCCCGGCTTGGGAGATGCCGGCGATAAGATTTTCGGAACGCGTTAAGCGCTCCGCCTCAAAAGGCCCCTTACGCTTCGCGTTGGGGGCATTTTTTTGCCTCCGTTACTAATAACCGACCCCCAGGAGTGGTGTGATGACAAACAGTGCTGGTCAAGAGTCGTGGCCTAAAATGCTGCTTACCGGCGCGCAAATGCTGTTCGTGGCCTTTGGTGCGCTTGTGTTGGTTCCGCTATTAACCGGGCTAGACCCCAGCGTGGCACTCTTTACCGCCGGGATTGGCACGTTGGTGTTTCATGGCGTGACCAAACAAACGGTGCCGGTGTTTCTAGCTTCTTCCTTTGCATTTATTGCTCCTATTCAAGGCTCAATCGCCAGTTTTGGCGTTTCTGCCACGCTGGGTGGCCTGATGGCCGCGGGACTTGTCTATGTTGCCATTTCCCAGGCGGTGCGCTTGAAGGGCACCGCCTGGTTGCATCGTTTGCTGCCTGCTGTCGTGGTGGGCCCAGTGATTATGGTGATCGGCTTAGCGCTAGCGCCAGTCGCGGTCAGTATGGCAACCGGTGAAATCAGCGATAATATTAGCTATGGGCAAGCTATTTTTCTCTCCATGGCCAGTCTGTTAGTAACCTTATTGCTTGCGGTGCTTGGCCGTGGGCTGCTGCGTTTAGTGCCGATTATAGGCGGCATTGCAACGGGGTATGCGTTGGCGCTGATTATGGGGGTGGTTGATTTTACTCCGGTGCGTGAAGCGGCTTGGCTCTCTATCCCCAACTTTACCGCGCCGAGTTTTCACTGGGCGGCCATCCTGTTTATGATTCCAGTGGCCATCGCTCCCGCCGTTGAGCATATTGGCGATATGGTGGCGATTGGCTCGGTGACACGTAAAAACTATCTTGAAAAACCTGGCTTGCACCGCACGTTACTGGGCGATGGCTTGGCAACGACGGCAGCAGCCCTGTTCGGTGGGCCGCCTAACACGACCTATTCAGAAGTTACCGGTGCTGTGACGCTAACCAAGGCATTCAATCCAAAATATATGATTGTGGCTGCTGTTATTGCCATCATCCTTGCCTTTGTTGGCAAATTGGGGGCGCTGCTGCAGACAATTCCCGGGCCGGTCATGGGGGGGATTATGACGCTGCTATTCGGCTCTATTGCTGTAGTGGGGATGAATACCCTGGTGCGTGCAGGTCAGTCGCTGACTGCGGCGCGTAACCTAGTGGTGGTGTCACTTATTTTGGTGTTTGGTATCGGTGGTATGCAGTTTGGAGGTGGGCAATTCACTTTGCAGGGCGTTAGCTTAGCCGCTTTGGTAGGCATTGCGTTAAACTGGTTATTACCTGCAGAAAAAGAGGGTGAGTAACTTGTGGCACATAGGGTGATTTATGAGTGAGGCACTGCGCTCTCCGTTTCCCGTACCGTTTCCCACACTGGGAGTGGCAGCCTGGAGTGGGACCGGTAAAACCACGCTGCTAGAGCAGCTGTTACCTCTACTGCGTGAAAAGGGCCTTTCGGTAGCGGTGATTAAACATGCCCACCACCAGTTTGATGTGGACCAGCCGGGTAAAGACAGCTACAAGCTGCGTAGCGCCGGGGCCACTCCTATGCTGATTGCATCGCGCCAACGTTTTGCACTGATGCAGGAGACGCCAGGGCAGGAGGAGCCTAATTTAGCCTATTTGCTTACCCTAATGGCACCGCATCACCCAGATCTGGTGATTGTGGAAGGCTTCAAAGCATGGCCTATTCCCAAGCTGGTGCTTTACCGAGACGGAATAGGCGATCCGGCTATTTTATGCGATGAGTGGGTGCAGGCGGCTGCGCTTACTGCTGAGCCGCCGGTGGCTCTTAGGCCATCGGTGGCCCGCTTGGATTTAAATAATTGTGAAGAGATTGCTCGCTGGGTAAGTGAGTGGGCCGACCAACAACGCCGCACTCTGGCTTGATGATGAAAAGGTGACACCATGCAGTTAACCCACCTGAACGCGCACGGCGAAGCGAATATGGTTGATGTCGGCGATAAGCGCGAGACCCGTCGTGAGGCTGTTGCCTCTGGGCGAATCGTGATGCAGCCCAATACTCTGCAGCTATTAAGCGATGGGGCGCTGCCCAAAGGGGATGTACTCGCAACAGCGCGTATTGCGGGTATTCAAGCAGCGAAGCGAACTCATGAACTGATTCCGCTCTGCCACTCGCTGGCGCTCTCCAAAGTAGCGGTGGATTTCGATATTGACCATGCAAATGGCTGGGTGAATGTATCGGCCATGTGTCGCTTGAACGGGCGCACGGGCGTCGAGATGGAAGCGTTGACGGCCGTTTCGGTTGCTTGCCTGACGCTTTACGATATGTGTAAAGCCGTTGATAAAGAGATGCGCATTGAAGCTGTGCAGCTCGACAGCAAGCGAGGCGGATTGCGTGGTGACTATCAGCGGGAGCGTGAGATGGTCACGCCTATTGTCACCGGTGAAGGCGCAGTGGGAGAGGTAAGCTTAGGTGAGCGCTGTGCCTCGCCCTGTGTGCGCGTCAAGTTTTTGGCAGAGCTGCGTGAGCGGGTCGGTGAGAGTGATCTGGCCATTGGGCTTGATAAGCTGCCAAGTCGCGATGTGGCCGGGCTAAAAGCTGCGCTTAGTGCCCAGGATGCACGCTTTTCCGTGCTGGCTGATCAGCGCACTCTATGTGCCATTAACCAAGTGATGGCAAATGATAGCGCTCGTATCACTGATGATGACGAAGTGGCCTTTTTTCCACCGGTAACGGGAGGCTAAGCCGTGTCTGTTAGCGAGCCGACATTGCCAGACATCGCGGTAGAAGTGCAGTCCGCTCCGTTTTCAATGGCGTACGGCTATGAGAGCGCGCTGCGCCAGCGCACCGACATTGGTGCGATTGTGACGTTCACCGGGTTAGTGCGAGATTTTAACGAGACGCCCGACGTAACGGGGTTAACCCTTGAGCACTATCCAGGAATGACTGAGCGCACCTTAACGCAAATTGCTGAGCAAGCCTGGCAGCGCTGGGCGCTGCAGGCGGTGCGTGTTATTCATCGGGTGGGCGACTTATCCCCGGGCGACCCTATCGTTAGAGTGCTGGTGGCAAGCGCACACCGCCGCGATGCGTTTGAGGCCTGCGATTTCATTATGGATTATTTAAAAACCCAGGCGCCGTTTTGGAAGAAAGAGCACTCCAAGCAGGGGGCGTACTGGGTTAAAGAGCGCCACACCGATCAGCAGGATGCTGAACGCTGGTAACACCTGTGTTTAAGGCTCGTCGTTTAACTCTTCGATGGTCGGCATTTCAGCGGCCATGATCTGCAGGTGCACGTCTGGCATATGTTGCAAGTGGTTAGCCAGCCAGTGCACCAGCCTTGGCTGCAGCGCATGGCGCAAATCAGCCAAGGTGTCTGCCTCAATCTCTTCTAGCTGCTCATCCAGCCACTCGCTGAAGCTATCTTCATCCATAGGGCTTGCGCCGTTGGCGTCAAGCATCAGACGACCAATACGACACCATCCCGTTTCTGTTGCTGCTACCGGTAGCGCTAGAAACAGACTGCCACGACGGGTAGTGGGATGGCTGCTCTCAAGGCCAGGGTGAGGCACGACGCTATTTTGGTTAACAATGCAAGGCGGCTGTGGGTAGCGCGTTTCGCAGCGCAGCCCTTGGTGGTCAAGCACAATCATATCGCCATTCACCGGTGCTAGCGGCGCTCTGATACCTAGCTCCTCAGCAAGCGCTTGGTGCGCCTCCTGATGGCGCGCTTCACCATGTACCGGCAGTAGCATTTTGGGCCTCACCCACTGGTAGAGCTTTTTCAGCTCTTCCTGAGCGGGGTGGCCGGTTGCATGAAGCTCGGGGTGGTTCATTTCGTCGAACAGCGTGACACCGAGTTGCAGTAAACGTTTTTTAAGCTGCTCGATAGGGCGCTCATTGCCTGGAATTGTTTTGGCGGAAAAAATCACGCTATCGCCGGGTTCCAAGTCCACAAAGGGGTGTCGACGCTGCGCTAAACGCTGCAAGGCAGCGCGAGGCTCGCCTTGGCTACCGGTGGCAATAATCACGACCTCCTCCGGTGGTAGATAGCCCAAATCATGGGGTGGCACCAGGGGGGGGAAGTTATCCAGATAACCAAGGCCTCTAGCAACACTGACCATGCGCTCCATTGAGCGGCCCATCAAACTAACGCGACGGCCACACGCTTGGGCCGCTAAGCCAATGGCCAGTACGCGCGCTAGGTTGCTAGCAAAACAGGACACTACCACGCGGCCTTTACACGCTTTCAATGTGGTGGAAAGCGCCTTGGCAACATCCCCCTCGCTGCCCGACTGCCCTGGCATTGGCGCATTGGTCGAGTCACCTACCAGAAGATCCACCGGCGCCAGTGCTCTAAACTGGGCAGCGTTCACGGGGGCGCCAATCAGTGGGTTGGGGTCGAGTTTCCAGTCGCCGGTGTGCAGTATGCGGTAATCACCCGCCTGCATCATGATGGAGCAGCTTTCGGGGATGGAGTGGGTAACACTCAAGTAGCGCAGTGTAAATGGCCCGCTCTCCACCGCATCGCCTGGTTCAATCACTTCAATGGAGGCGCTGCTGAGCTGGTGTTCGGCGAATTTGTAACGCAATAGCCCTGCTGCGAGAGGAGTGGCAAAGATAGGGCAACCCCATTTGGGCCATAGCCACGCCACCGCACCAATATGATCTTCATGACCATGGGTGATAAACAGCGCCTTAGGTGTGATCTTCAGTGCCTCTAGGGTATCGGTATTAGGTACTTGCAGGGGCGAGTTGGGCAGGTCTTGGCGAATCATCATGCCGCAATCTACGGCGATCCACTGGTCGTCGTATCCATACAGCGTAAGATTCATTCCAATTTCACCACATCCACCTAGCGGGAGTAGGCGCAGGGGCGGGCGACGACGGGGACGAAGTTGAACGCGGGATGGATGCATCAGTTATGAAAAGCCTAGAAAGTAATTCCTTAACTATACGGGAAGCGGGGGGCGGGTAACAATCATCGCGGCACCTGACCACGATGCTTCCTCATCGTGCTTACGGTACACTACCGCCGCTAATGTGGTTTACCTGCTGGTAGGCAGGTGCTTGGCGAGCGTGCCGTTAAATACGTTAAGAGTGTTTGTTATGTCTCATTACTATCGTTTAGTTGTTTCCTGCCCAGATCAAGTGGGCATCGTGGCGCGTGTCTCAAGTTTTATTGCTCAACAAGGCGGCTCAATTACCGAAGCCAGCCAGCACTCTGACTTAGAGACTGGCCGCTTTTTTATGCGTTACGAGATTCTGGCGGATTCTCTGGGTATGTCGGCGGAAGCACTGCGCACGTCGTTTGAGCCGGTGGCGGCTGAATTTGATATGCAGTGGTCGCTGGTGGATACCCAAAAGCGCCGCCGTGTGGTGTTGATGGTGTCTCGGGAATCCCACTGTTTGGTGGACCTTCTCTACCGCTGGCAGGCAGGTGAGTTGGATTGCGATATTGTCGGCGTTATCTCTAATCACGATGATATGCGCTCGCTGACTGAATGGTATGGCATCCCTTATCATCATGTACCAGTTGACCCGGCTAATAAACAAACGGCTTTTGAACAGGTGCAGGAGCAGATTGATGCTGCCCGCGCTGACTGCATAGTGCTGGCACGCTATATGCAAATTCTGCCGCCTTCGCTTTGCGAACGGTATGCAGGACGCGTGATTAACATTCATCACAGCTTCTTGCCTTCCTTTGCGGGTGCCAAGCCGTATCATCAAGCCTATGAGCGGGGCGTGAAACTGATTGGGGCAACTTGCCACTATGTGACAGAAGAGCTGGATGCAGGCCCCATAATTGAGCAGGACATTCACCGGGTCAGCCACTGTCACACGCCTACTGATTTGGTACGTTTTGGTCGCGATGTGGAAAAAGCGGTATTGGCGCGGGGGCTGCGTTGGCACCTAGAAGATCGCGTGCTAATTCACGGCAACAAAACGGTCGTTTTTAGCTAATCGGCAGAAGGGGGCGCTATGTCGTTTGCACAAAGCGTATTGGCACCGTGGGCACTCGTGATGACGTGGCTTTTATCGTTGGGTGTCATCGTCTGGTGCTTATGCCTGCGCCCCTGGCGGCCACTACTTGAGGATACAGCGCTTCAGCACCGCTGGATGGCAGCTACGTTGGCCGTCATGTTGATGTGGCAATTGCGTGCGCAAGCGGTGGACTGGTTAACGCTTCACTTGGTGTTTACGGTGCTGATGACGCTAGTCTTTAAAATGCCGCTGGCGTTGATCAGCAACGTGATGATTAATGTCGCCATGGTAGCTATTGGCAGAAACGATTGGTCGCTAATGGGGGCAAATATGCTGGTGACAGGTATTGTGCCTGCGACCGTGACCGGTTTTGTATGGCGAATCGTTGACCGTCGGTTGCCTGATAATTTGATGGTGTTTTTATTTGCTTGTGGCTTTTTTGGAACGGCCTTGGCGACCTTAGGGGGAGGGCTATCTGCTGTTGCGCTGATTATCGTAGCGGGCACTGATCCCGAGGCCGTCTATCTCGCCCAAGAGTATGCCCGCTTTTTACCGTTACTGATGCCGTCAGAGGCATTTATAACCGGTATGCTGCTGAGTATTTTACTAGTGTACCACCCAAGCTGGGTGGCCACCTTTAATGACCACCGCTATATCGACTTGCAGTAGCCTGCCTTACAGGTTGGGCAACTAGCCAAGCGCTTGCCCATTACCACCGCGAATAACACCAACACCCACGCCTTCAATATCAAGCTGCTGAGTGCGTAGGTCGATCTCAATTGGTGCGAAATCTGCGTTCTCGGCAATCAGTGTTACTTGATGCCCTTGGCGTTTAAAACGCTTGACTGTTACTTCGTCTTCTAGTCGTGCCACGACAATTTGCCCATCGCGAACGCGGTCAGTGCGATGCACGGCCAGAAGGTCGCCTTCAAGAATGCCTACATCTTTCATGGATAGGCCACGCACCCGTAGCAGGTAATCTGCTTTAGGCGTGAAGTACTCAGCGGGCAGCGGGCAGTAACGGTCAATATGTTCAGCCGCAAGGATAGGGCTGCCAGCGGCGACCTCACCAATCACAGGAAGCCCATTGGGCAGCGGCTCATTAGTAGCAGGTGCTGCAGCCGCTGGCGTTTCAGTAAACTCCTGCGGCTCCTGGTTAGGTAAGCGGATGCCTCGTGATGTATTGCGAATTATACGAATAGCGCCTTTGCGCTCGAGCGCACGCAAATGCTCTTCTGCTGCGTTAGGCGAGCGGAATCCCAGCGCTTTGGCAATTTCGGCGCGGGTAGGGGGGTAGCCAAGCTCACCCATGGTCTTAACAATAAAATCAAATACGTGCTGCTGACGTGCTGTGAGTGGACGCGACATACCAAACTCCAAAACAGTGAAAAGACAGTAGCTACATGTCGGCTTAATCAGTATGTGTTTAAGTATACAGTATGTTGCTCTGTCCAGTACATGACGAGTTACACCCAACCGAGACAGTCGTTAAGTGTTTAGTTAACGCTTACTACCCTTTGGATAAGAGATTGAGCCAGCAGGGGTTATGACATAGTATTCAGCTATGTTTAAAACACCTGTTTTTTGGAGGGCGCTATGGCCCAATCGGATACGGTAACGCGTATTTTAGATACTGCAGAGGTACTGTTTGCAGAGCGAGGCTTTGCCGAGACGTCGCTGCGTAATATCACCAGCAAGGCCCGGGTTAATTTGGCGGCCGTGAACTACCACTTTGGTTCCAAAAAAGCGCTAATTCAAGCGGTGTTTTCCCGCTATCTCGATCCATTTTCAGAGCGTTTTCACACCGCACTGGACGAGCTAGAAGCTCACTATCAAGGCCAGCCTATTCCTCTAGAAGTGCTGTTAGAGACCATGGCCACTACGGTACTGGCAGTGCCCGCCGAACGTAATAGCCTGAAGGTATTTATGCGGCTACTAGGGTTAGCCTACAGTCAGGCGCAAGGGCATCTGCGTCGCTATATTCAGCAGCAGTATGGCGATGTATTTACCCGTTTTACCGAGCTGGTGCGTAAAGCCACGCCTGAGCTGCCGGACGCCGAGCGCTTTTGGCGGCTACACTTTATGCTAGGCACAGTGATATTTACGCTCTCAGGACTGGATGCCCTGCGTGATATTGCTGCAAAGGATTATCAAGAGCAGGTGACGGTGCGTGACCTTGTGCGGCGGCTACGTCCAGTCGTTGTTGCTGCGATGAACGCGCCGCTACCGGCTGCGGTTGAAGAGGGAAACCATGGCAACGCCCAGGCTAGCTGAATTACCGCCTTCCCAATCTGGTTGGGTGGAGATTGACACCCAGCGGCAGCGGTTGCGCTGGTGGCAGGGAAAGGAAGTGAACTATGAGTGCACGATCTCCACTGGGGTTGCTGGCGTAGGGCAGCAAGAGGGTAGCGGCCAAACACCGCTGGGCTGGCACTATGTCCGTGCGTCTATCGGCAAGGGCTTGCCTGATAATGCGGTATTTCGTGGTCGCCGATGGACTGGCGAAGTATTTTCGCCTGAATTGGCGACCAATTACCCTGAGCGAGACTGGATTCTAACGCGCATTATGTGGCTCTGCGGGCTGGAGCGCGGCGTTAACCGCGGCGCTGACGTGGACTCCCAGCGGCGCTACATTTATTTGCACGGCACGCCTGAAGACCAACCGATGGGTGTGGCTGCCTCTCACGGCTGCATCCGCCTGCGAAATCACGATTTACACTACCTGTTTGTACACGCCCAACCCGGTACGCCGGTTTGGTTGCATTAAGCCCACTTCCGGGCGTCCTGCCAGAATTTTGACACGCTAAGCGGTTAGTCTAAAATGGCGCCCTTTTTGCCGGATCCTCCCCATGACGCAACCCATTGGCCCGGTCATGCTTGACCTAGAAGGGCCACAGTTATCCAACGCTGAAAAGACATTGCTAAAAGACCCTGCGGTGGGCGGCGTTATCCTGTTCGCCCGTAATGTCGAAGATGCGTACCAAGTGCGGCAGCTCTGCAGCAGTATTCGTCGTGTGCGTGGTGATCTACTGCTAGGTATTGACCAAGAGGGCGGTCGAGTCCAGCGGATCAAAAAAGGGGTGACCAAGCTGCCCGCCATGGCGCGAATTGGCGATCTGTATGCCAGCGACCCAGTAGCAGGGCTCACCTTAGCCAAAGACACAGGCTGGCTGCTGGGGATGGAAATGGCCGCCTGTGGGTTGGATATGAGTTTTGCGCCAGTGTTGGATGTTGAGAGCGGTATCTCCAGCGTCATTGGCGACCGTAGTTTCAGCAGCGATCCAGAGCATGTCGCCCAACTAGGGCGCGCCTTTATCGAAGGCTTGCATGAAGCTGGCATGGCGGCAGTTGGTAAGCATTTTCCTGGCCATGGCGGAGTGGCGGCGGATTCCCATATTGCGCTGCCAGTGGATGAGCGACCCCTGGCCGAGCTGAAAGCCCGAGACCTCGTGCCGTTTCGCGAGTTAGCGGGTGTGTTGAACGGTGTCATGCCTGCCCACGTGACTTATTCAGCGTTTGATACTCGCCCTGCAGGGTTCTCACCCAACTGGTTAGGCATGCTGCGTGAATCATTGGGGTTCAAAGGGTGTATTTTTTCCGATGATTTAAGCATGACGGGGGCGCATGAGGCAGGCGGCCCGGCTGAGCGTGCCAAAGCGGCGCTGGCCGCTGGCTGCGATATGTTGCTGATCTGCAATGACCGAGCGGCAGCCATTGAGGTACTAGGGGCCTGCCAAGGGGTGGTGAATAAACGGCCTGCCAAGCTGCGTTACGGCCGTGCTAGGCCTGAACTGGATGCACTGGCTGCACTCGGCCGTTGGCGCCGCACGCATGCCAAGCTCGAAGCGCTAGCGAATTAATTCCATTTTTATACCGTTTTCTTATTAGATGTTTTTGGAGAAGTAGCATGTCCAAGTTGGATAAAGAAGCGCTTGAATCGTTAGATTCTATGCGTGAGTTGATGGATAACGCCGACTGCCTGATTTCACAAGAGCAGGTTGAGCGAGCGTTGGATCGCATGGCGGAAGAGATCACGCGAGACTTGGGCGACAAGCTACCGGTGTTTTACTGCGTTATGAATGGCGGGCTCATTACCACAGGGCACCTGCTGACACGTCTTGGTTTCCCGCTGGAAGTGGACTATTTACATGCGACCCGTTACCGCAACGAGCTGCGCGGCGGTGAGCTTTTCTGGCGCGTATCGCCTGAAATTCCCATGGCGGGCCGACATGTAGTGATTGTTGACGACATCCTCGATGAAGGCGCAACCCTAGCGGCCATTCTGGAATACTGCAAAGAAGCCAAGGCGGCCAGTGTGACTACCGCAGTGTTGGTCGACAAGCAGCACGACCGCAAAGCCGTTCCAGGACTAAAAGCAGATTACTGCAGCCTAGAAGTGGCCGACCGTTACGTGTTTGGTTTTGGTATGGACTACAAAGGCTACTGGCGTAATGCCCCTGGAATTTTTGCTCCCAAGGGCATGTAAGCTAGCGCAATCCTAGCGGGGTGAGAACCGCCTCGCTAGGCCGGTTTCCGCAATCATGCGCGTAGAGATCTCTTCTATTGAAAATCGCGTCGTATCAATAAACGGAATATGCATTGCCCGGTACAGCGATTCTGCCTGCTCTACTTCTTGTAAGCACTGATCCATCGAGCTATAGCGGCTATTGGGGCGGCGTTCATTACGAATGGCCGAGAGTCGGCGTGCATCAATGGTAAGGCCAAACAGCTTGTGCCGATGAGGTGCCAGCGCTTTGGGTAGCTTCAAGCTGCCATCTTCATCCAGGTCATCTTCGGTGAGCGGATAGTTCGCGGCGCGAATGCCGAACTGCAGCGCCAAGTAGAGTGAGGTCGGCGTTTTACCACAGCGGGAAACCCCCACTAGAATAATATCGGCTTTGTCGTATTGGTGGGTGCGTGCTCCATCGTCGTTATCGAGTGCAAAGTGAACCGAGTGGATGCGATCCATATATACGTCGTCGCTACCGATGGAGTGCGTTCTGCCGACGCTGTAGGAAGAGTGCGTTTCCAGCTCCTGCTCAAGGGGTTCTAGAAACGTCGAAAAAATATCGACCTTAAACCCCGACGCTTGGCGGATAACGTTACGAATCTGTTGATCCACAATCGTATCAATGATAATCGGTCTACAGCCATCGCGTACGGCGGTCGATTCGATAATCTGTGCCAGTGCCTGTGCTTTTTCAACCGTATCAATATACGGTTTAGTCAGCATATTGATCTCCACATCACTGAACTGCGCTAAGAGACTGCGCCCTAAGCTTTCTGCGGTGATGCCGGTGCCATCCGAAATAAAGAAAGCTGTTCGTTTCATAACCTGATCCGCCAGTCTGCCATGTTCATAGATAAGCTATTGTGTGCTGTGCAAACGACGAGCACAACGCCTAGTCGATACTACATAAAACGCTAATTTCGTGTATTTGTTGTAAAAATCCTCCACTCCCTTCGCTGTTAGACCAATGGCGAATACGGTGCCGCAGTGCTAGGGTGACAACGTCTATTAGTGTCGTCCCAACGGGTCGTAACGAAGTCTAAAAGCGAGGGGGTTGCGTGGAAGAGTACATTCTGTGGTTCGATCAGCTAGGTATGGCAGACGTCGAACGCGTGGGTGGTAAAAACGCTTCGCTTGGCGAAATGATTTCCAATTTATCGGGTGTAGGCGTCACGGTGCCAGGCGGCTTCGCGACCACTGCTCACGCGTACCGCGAGTTTCTCTCTCACGAAGGTCTGAACGACCGCATTAACGACAAGCTTGCTCGTTTAGATGTCGATGATGTCAAAGCACTGGCTGAGGCAGGAAAAACGATTCGCCAGTGGATCATTGATACACCGCTGCCGCCTGGCTTTGAAGCCGCGCTTCGCGATGCCTACGAACAGCTCCAAACGCAACATCCAAGCCTCAAAGTAGCCGTGCGCAGCTCCGCCACGGCGGAAGACCTTCCCGATGCCTCCTTCGCTGGGCAGCAGGAAACCTTCTTGAACATTGAAGGTTTTGCCAATATCAAACATGCGGTGCATGAAGTGTTTGCCTCGCTGTTTAACGATCGCGCCATCTCCTACCGTGTGCATCGTGGCTACGCCCACGAGAATGTTGCGCTGTCAGCGGGCGTTCAAAAGATGGTGCGCTCTGAAACCGGCGCATCAGGCGTTATGTTTACCCTGGATACCGAATCTGGCTACCGTGATGCCGTTTTTGTCACGGCCTCTTGGGGGCTGGGCGAAACCGTGGTGCAGGGAGCCGTCAATCCTGACGAGTTCTATGTTCACAAGCCCACCCTGGCTGCTGGCCGCCCGGCCGTTCTGCGCCGCACGTTAGGGTCCAAGTTGATCAAGATGGTTTACGGCCAAGATGCCAGCGCCGGTAAATCTGTTGAAACCGTTGACGTGCCTTTCAAAGACCGTGGCCGCTTCTGCATCAACGATGAGCAGGTGATGGATCTTGCTCGTCAAGCAGTGACCATTGAGCAACACTACCAGCGCCCGATGGATATTGAGTGGGCATTGGATGGCGATGACGGCAAGCTCTATATCGTTCAAGCGCGTCCTGAAACCGTCGTGTCACAGCAGGAGGGCGGTAAGCTTGAGCGCTTCCAACTGCGTGAGAAAGGGCGCACGCTGATTACTGGCCGTGCCATTGGCCAGCGTATCGGCAGCGGGGCAGTTAAGATTGTCCTCAGCCCAGACGAGATGGACAAAATTCAAGAAGGCGACATCTTGGTCACCGACATGACGGACCCAGATTGGGAGCCCATCATGAAGCGCGCCTCGGCAATCGTGACTAACCGTGGTGGGCGTACCTGCCACGCGGCGATTATTGCCCGGGAATTGGGCATTCCTGCGGTGGTTGGCTGTGGCGATGCGACCACGCAGCTACAAGAAGGCATTGACGTTACGGTTTCGTGTGCGGAAGGGGATACCGGCCACGTTTATGAAGGGTTGCTGGCTTTTGACTGCAACGTGTCCAGCGTTGATTCCATGCCGGAGATTCCGTTTAAAATTATGATGAACGTGGGCAACCCGGATCGCGCTTTCGGTTTCGCTAGTTTGCCCCATGCAGGCGTTGGCTTGGCGCGTCTTGAATTCATCATCAATCGCATGATTGGTGTGCACCCGAAAGCGCTGCTTGAGTACGATACGCTGCCTGCGGATCTTCAGCAGGTGATCGATCTACGTACTGCTGGTTACGCCGACCCGGTGAGCTTTTACGTCGATAAATTAGTTGAAGGGATCTCTACGCTAGCGGCAGCTTTCCATCCACAGCGTGTGATTGTCCGTCTATCGGATTTCAAATCCAACGAGTATGAAAACCTGATAGGCGGCAAACTCTATGAGCCGGGCGAAGAGAACCCTATGCTGGGTTTCCGTGGGGCTTCTCGCTATATCTCCGAGGCATTTCGTCCTTGTTTCGAGCTCGAATGTCGCGCGCTGAAACGTGTGCGTGACGACATGGGGCTGACCAACGTCGAAATCATGGTGCCGTTTGTGCGCACCACGGATGAAGCGCGTGAAGTAGTCGATCTGCTAGCGGCTAACGGTTTGCAGCGTGGCGGTGATGAGCACCCTGATGGTTTGAAGGTCATCATGATGTGTGAATTGCCTGCCAACGCGCTATTGGCGGACGAGTTCCTCGAGTATTTCGATGGCTTCTCCATTGGCTCGAATGACCTTACCCAGTTAACGCTGGGCTTGGATCGAGACTCGGGCATCGTGGCGCACTTGTTTGACGAACGTAACCCCGCGGTGAAAAAGCTGCTGGCCATGGCTATTAAGGCCTGTAAAGAGAAAGGTAAGTACGTGGGGATCTGCGGCCAAGGCCCTTCGGACCACCCGGATCTTGCCAAGTGGTTGATGGAGCAGGGCATTGACTCCGTGTCACTCAACCCCGATGCAGTGCTGGAAACGTGGTTCATGTTGGCGGGGGAAACTATTGCTTAGCCTCCTTCAGCTTGATTAGCGTGCTTGCTATTTTGCGCCTGGCCATTGTGCCGGGCGCAGTCGTTTTATAGGCTACGCTATTGCTTGAGCGCTCAAAAGGCGGTTACGCCTTGGTGATTCACGTCTGAGACACGGTTTAAGGAGAAAGGTTATGCTGCCAAAAAGGGCACTCTCACTCACTGGTTTACTGCTGGTGCCAATGGTGAGTTGGGGGTTTGGTTACGAAACACCCTCCATTACACCGGAAGTAGGGTCAGGCTTTGAGGAGAAGCCGGGATGGGCGGCAGACTCCTTCGCGGTGGCGGCGGCTAACCCGCTGGCTACCGACGCGGGCTATCAGGTGCTCAAGGCTGGGGGGAATGCCATTGATGCGGCGGTCGCCGTACAAATGGTATTAACTCTGGTGGAGCCGCAATCCAGTGGGATTGGTGGCGGCGCATTTTTGATGCACTTTGATGGTGCTGATGTACAGGCTTATGATGGCCGTGAAACGGCGCCTGCCGCCGTAACCGGCGAGCTGTTTATGGAAGATGGCGAGCCGCTGCCTTTTATGGAAGCGGTCGCCAGCGGGTTGTCGGTGGGCGTGCCCGGTACCTTGCGTATGTTGGAACAGGCCCATGCTGAGCACGGCCAGTTGGCTTGGCAAGAACTCTTTACCCCCGCGATTACACTGGCGGAAGAGGGGTTCGCGGTGAGCCAGCGGCTGCACACCAGCCTGGCTAATGACGAATATCTGCGCGAAAACGACCTGGCTCAAGCGTTTTATTACTCCGCCGATGGAGAGCCCCTGGAAGTGGGCACCACACTAAAAAATCCTGCCTTAGCCGCTATTTTGCGTCGCATTGCAGAAGAGGGCAGCGCAGCCTTTTATGAAGGTGAGGTCGCGGAGGATCTCGTTGAGCAGGTGCAATCGCATCCGGTTCGACCCGGTAAGATCTCGCTTGATGACATCAGTGGTTACCAATCTCTTGAGCGTGAGCCGCTATGCACCCCCTGGCAGCAGTGGGAAGTGTGCGGGTTTCCTCCTCCCTCTTCTGGCCATCTAACGATCATGCAAATTCTCGGTATGCTGGACCAGCAACCGCTGTTGGAGGCGCCGCTGGAAAATGGCGTGACCAGTAGTGGCTGGCTGCATCAATTTCTAGAAGCCTCGCGGCTGGCGTTTGCTGACCGGGGCCGCTACATCGCTGACCCTGACTTTGTCGAGGCACCGGGCGGTGACTGGTCGCTCATGCTAGCGCCTGACTACCTTGGTAAACGCAGCGAGCTAATCGGTGAAGAGAGCATGGGTGAGAGCGCCGAACCGGGCAATCCAGGTGAATTGACCGTTAGCTTTGCCAGCCAGCCCGAGCAACCTGAGTATGGCACCAGCCATATCAGCATTGTGGATGCCGATGGCAATGCGATTGCGATGACGACCACCATTGAGCAAGCCTTTGGTTCGCGTATTCTGGCGGATGGCGGCACTGACCTGCCTGGCGGCTATTTATTGAATAACGAGCTGACGGATTTCTCTTTTGCTCCTGAGGTGGACGGGCAGCCGGTGGCTAACCGAGTGGAGCCTGGTAAGCGGCCACGCTCTAGTATGAGCCCCACCTTGGTATTTGATCAGGAAACCGGTGCGTTGGTGGCGAGCCTCGGCTCCCCTGGTGGCGCCGCGATCATCCACTATACTGCTCGGACATTGGCAGCGATGCGCGATTGGGGGTTGAACGCTCAGGAAGCGCTGAGTCTTCCCCATGCGATTACGTTGGGTGGTGATGTTTACTTAGAGGAGGGGCGCTTCCCTGAAGAGATCATCGAATCGCTGCGTGAGCGGGGTCACAGCGTGAGCGAACGTGAGCTCACGAGCGGCCTTCAGGCGATTCGGCGATTGGAGGATGGCACACTGTTTGGTGGTGCCGACCCGCGTCGGGAAGGCGTCGTGATGGGTGAGTAAACGACGCCCCGACTGTTACTGACGTAACCAGTTGCGTAGCTTGACCAACAGAAGACCGCCGTCGCTTAGCGCACGGCGGTCTTCTGTTAAGGCGTGCAAGCGATCAGGATAATCGGTAATGATGGCATCAACGCCGAGGTCAATCAGTGCCGACATGCGCGCCCGATCGTTGACCGTCCAGGCATGAATCTCGTAACCGAAAAGCGCCGCCAGGCGCACCTCTTGGGCGCTAATGCGGTTATGCCGCAGGCCTAATGCATTAAATTGGCGTCGGTCTAGGGTGCCTGGAAGAATGAGCTGTGCTAGCAGAGTAACACGCAGCCCCGGGGCCTGTTGCTTGATGTAGCGCACCAGTGCAGGCGACGTGGTCGCCAGACGCATATCCATCAGCGCGTTAGGAAAGCCGCAGGCCGTCACGGCTGTTAGTGCTTCTTGCTGGGTGGCCCAGCAGCGATAGCGTATGTCGCTTTCCTGCCCCAGTGCATCGATGACTGCTTGTGCCAGCCTCTCTTCTTGACCCGGCAGGGCTTTCATATCGATCATCAGCGATGCGCGCCCGCGGACGGCGGCCAACGCTTCATCCAGCCCCGCTATGCGCTCCCCTTGAAAGGCGTCGCCAAACCAACTACCCACATCAAACTTGCTGAGTTCGCTACGGGTGAGGTCGCCAAATTCTCGAGGATCACTGGTGAGGCGGGCGAGCGTTCGGTCGTGATAGAGCATGACCTGATTATCGGCACTCAGGCGAACATCCAGCTCTACGGCGTCAGCGCCATCCTCCAGCGCTTGAGACACGGCAGCAAGGGTGTTTTCCGGTGCCACCATGGAGCTTCCGCGATGGGCGATGATGGCCACGTTATCGCGAATCTCAAAACTGTTAAGAATCCACCACGCCTGTAGCCCTGCGAGCAGCAGCACGCTAAGTTCAATCGCCCATGCCATGCGTCCAGGGTGGGCATCGTGGGAAGGCGGCGCAGGGCGTGGTTCGTGATGGGCCAGCTGTAAGTAGAGGCAGGCGGACAGCAGAGCGTTAGTAGCAATACCAAGGAAAGTGATGGTGAGTGTTACCAGCACATAGCCGGTTAAATAGGCCAGCATCGCTGGAATCAGCACCGTGTTGTGCTCTGGTAGCCACCACAATAAGGGCGTGACCAGCGTGTCAAACAGCCATGTGGTAATAATGGGTAAGCTAATAATGATCAGTAGCAGGGTGAGCACAGCCACTCCAATAGAGCGGTGCCAGCCACGTGTTAAATAAACGCTTCGCGTGAGTGCTTGATACGGTGAGCAAGATTCCAGCGACACTAGTGGCAGTGCCAGCAGCCAGCGCAGATACAGCCACGCTGCTAAGATCATCCAGATAACCACCAACGGTGTCGCGCAAGCTAAAAAGTACCACAGCACAGGAGGGCGAATGCGCTGCAAATAGTAGGGGTCGACACCGCTAAGCCATAGATCGTATAGCCAGGTAAGCGCCATCATAAAAGGGGCAAGCAGCAATAGGTGAGCCCCGACCTGGAGAATCACCAGCACCGCCAGAGCGGGAAGCCGTCGTGTGCTCAACCAGAGCGCCTCGAACGCTAGCCGGTAATGGTTATCTTTTGGCCGGACAGCCACTTGCAACATGCCAGCCTGCTGCCAGTAAATGAGTAAAAACGTAAAGCCAAGGCCCACCAGCATGACCAATAGCCCTAATGGGCTGAAGAGCAGCGCTAAGAGTGCATCCGTGGTGACCACCGTGCGGTTTAGCTGTGCCAAAAAGCGTTGCGATACCCAGGCAACGGCCGGTACCAATAAGGCAGAGGCCAGTAGGGTAAACAGCAAGTGATAAGCTATGAGCGGACGGAGGTGATCTCGGAGAGTGCGAAGAAGGGCGTTGCCTAATTGAGTGAGCGGCTGCATAGTCACAAAAGTGTCAGAGTGAAGCATCAGGGTGGCACTAACTGCCACCCTTGACAAGCTGGATTAGGAGAGCTTTAAGGGCTGCTCGGCGATGATAATGCCGTTATTATCAGCATACAGCCACTGGCCAACTCTTAAAGTAACGCCCGCAAACGTTACGGCGATATCCCGCTGGCCTTCGCCGCGCTTTTCGCTTTTACGCGGGTGGCTGCCGAGTGCCTGCACGCCTAAAGGAAGCGTGGCCAAAATGTCGACATCTCTCACGCAACCGTACATCAATACGCCTGCCCAACCATTTTGCGCTGCCTGCTCTGCCAGCATATCGCCTAACATCGCGCAGCGATGAGAGCCACCGGCATCCACAACCAGTACGGCACCTTCGCCAGGCTCCGCCACAGCCTGTTTGACCATTGAGTTATCTTCGAAGCACTTTACCGTGCGAATTGGGCCATAAAAGCTGTCGACACCGCCGAAGTTAGAAAAGAGGGGCTCTAGCACCTCTACGTCGGGGTAAGCGTCGCATAGATCGGGGGTGACCATTTGGGTTGTCGTTGTCATGAGTTACTCCTATGGTTACAGCGCTATGTTCACAGCGTCATAAAAAACGCCCCAACCTCAATAGGAAGGGGCGCTCTGTCATCGGCTCAGCGAGGGATTACCCAGGCTGCGATGTTGCGAGCATCGGCGATGGGTCGGTGCCACTGGCGATTAAGCCTCTTGGGCTACCGGAATCACGTTCGAGGCGATTTTTTGATACTCCTCGATTTCGTGGAAGTTCATGTAGCGATAGATCTCGCCTGCCATGGCGTCAAACTCACCCATGTAACGCTGATACTCATCAACGGTCGGCAGACGACCTTCTACAGCAGCAACCGCTGCTAGCTCTGCCGAGGCGAGGTAAACATTTGCACCATCGCCCAGACGGTTCGGGAAGTTACGTGTAGACGTGGACACCACGGTGCTCTTCGCTGCAACGCGTGCCTGGTTACCCATACACAGTGAACATCCCGGCATTTCCATGCGGGCGCCTGCACGGCCATAAATGCCGTAGTAACCCTCTTCGGTCAGCTGGTGCTGATCCATCTTGGTCGGCGGCGCCAACCACAGGCGGGTCTTCAGGCTGCCCGCAGGCTGTTTCTCCAGCAGCTTACCGGCGGCACGGAAGTGACCGATGTTGGTCATGCACGAACCGATAAACACTTCGTCGATCTTCTCGCCAGCCACGTCGGAGAGCAGGCGAGCGTCGTCCGGATCGTTGGGAGCGCAGAGAACAGGCTCCTTGATCTCGCTGAGGTCGATCTCGATGACTTCGGCGTACTCGGCGTCTTTGTCGGCGCGCATTAGACTCGGATTGGCCAGCCACGCTTCCATGCCCTGGATGCGGCGGCTGATGGTGCGCTCGTCGCCGTAGCCATTAGCAATCATCCACTTCAGCAGCGTGATGTTGGATTTCAGGTACTCGGTCACGCTCTCTTCAGACAGCGTAATAGTACAGCCAGCGGCGCTACGCTCAGCGGAGGCATCGGAAAGCTCAAATGCCTGCTCGACGGTGAGGTCTTCTAGGCCTTCGATCTCCAGCACGCGACCAGAGAAGGCGTTTTTCTTGCCGGATTTCTCGACCGTCAGCAGACCTTGCTTAATCGCGTACAGCGGAATGGCGTGAACCAAATCGCGTAGCGTAACGCCCGGCTGGCGCTTGCCTTTGAAGCGCACCAGAACGGATTCCGGCATGTCCAGCGGCATAACGCCCGTAGCAGCGGCGAAGGCCACCAGGCCAGAACCGGCAGGGAACGAAATGCCCAGCGGGAAGCGGGTGTGGGAGTCACCGCCAGTACCCACGGTGTCCGGCAGCAGCATGCGGTTCAACCAGCTGTGGATGATACCGTCGCCGGGGCGCAGCGAAACGCCGCCACGGTTCATGATGAAGTCCGGCAGGGTGTGGTGAGTGTCTACGTCAACCGGTTTCGGATAAGCCGCCGTGTGGCAGAAGGACTGCATGACCAGATCGGCTTGGAAACCAAGACAAGCAAGATCTTTCAGCTCGTCGCGGGTCATCGGGCCAGTGGTGTCCTGGGAGCCTACGGTGGTCATCTTCGGTTCGCAGTACATGCCGGGACGAACGCCGTCCATGCCGCAAGCCTTACCCACCATCTTCTGCGCTAGCGTAAAGCCTTTGCCGGTATCGGCCGGCTGATCGGGCAGTCGGAAAACGTCTGAAGGCGCCAAGCCTAGCGACTCGCGCGCTTTACCGGTCAGGCCACGGCCGATGATCAGCGGGATACGGCCACCGGCGCGCACCTCGTCGAGGATCACCTGGGTCTTGAGTTCGAAGGTGGTCAGTACCTCGTCGGTGCCGTGCTTGCACACTTTGCCTTCATAGGGGTAGACGTCGATCACGTCGCCCATCTCGAGTTTGGAGACATCCATCTCGACGGGCAGGGCACCGGCGTCTTCCATGGTGTTGAAGAAGATCGGGGCGATCTTGCCGCCGAAGCAGAAACCGCCGGCGCGCTTGTTGGGCACGTAGGGGATGTCGTCGCCGAAGAACCATAGCACGGAGTTGGTGGCCGACTTGCGCGAGGAGCCAGTGCCGACCACGTCGCCCACGTAGGCGACCGGGAAGCCCTTGGCCTTCACTTCCTCGATCTGCTTCAGCGGGCCGGTGGTGCCGGGCACTTCAGGAACGATGCCTTCGCGCTCGTTCTTGAGCATGGCGTTGGCATGCAGCGGAATGTCGGGGCGCGACCAGGCGTCCGGCGCGGGGGAGAGGTCGTCGGTGTTGGTCTCGCCCGGCACCTTGAAGACGGTGAGAGTGATCTTCTCGGCCAGTGCTGGCTTGGAGAGGAACCACTCGGCCTCGGCCCAGGACTGCATGACGTCCTTGGCCACCGTGTTGCCGGCCTTGGCGCGCTCTTCCACGTCGTGGAAGGCATCGAACATCAGCAGGGTGTGCTTGAGCTGTTCGCCGGCCTCCTTGGCGAGCTCGGCATCGTCCAGCAGCTCGACCAGGGTGGAGATGTTGTAGCCGCCCTGCATGGTGCCGAGCAGTTTGACCGCGTGAACTTTATCGATCAGCGGAGAGGTCGCTTCCCCTTTGGCAATGGCCGTCAAGAAGCCAGCTTTGACGTAGGCGGCTTCGTCGACACCGGGAGGAACGCGATTGGTGATTAAGTCGAGAATGAATTCCTCTTCACCGGCCGGGGGCGCTTTGAGTAATTCGATCAAGGCCGCGACTTGCTCGGCGGTCAGGGGCTTAGGCGGGACGCCCTCTGCGGCGCGTTCCTCGACATGTTGGCGGTAAGCTTCAAGCACGTTGGGGCCCTCTCATCTTCTTCGTAGTGATGAATCAGTGGTGCCGAACGACTACTAGCACGGTGGGTGAGGCGTTCGGACACGTGACAGACGCTTGACAAACAGCGTCTGGTGGATGAGCGGGATTCTACGGGAAACTGTCGACAATGTTAAGAAGCCAAGCTAAGTGCCTGCTTGTACTTTATGTTGAGGCGCTGATATTGAGCTCCTTTCTTGCGGCTTTTTTAGTTAATGTGCCCAAAGTCTGAAAGTTTTTTACCAGCAGGGGTGTTTTGAGGTAAGCGCGGGTGTGATTATTGTGATGCCGCGTTACCATAGGCATACGATTAATTCGTTATTAAGTAACGTAGTGAAGTGGTTTAGGCGGTGTGCGGAGCGCCAAATAAGCTGGGCTTATATATTAGAAATATGCTATATGAGACTTGAGGCGCCATTAAATAAGTGGCCTTCGGATAGCTAGGGAACAAACGCCAACGGCGTTTATATGTTATACAATAGTGAGATAAGCGCTCGGTAGCGGTATTATGTCTATACAACTAATGGCACTAAAAACAGCAGATCACTCCCTTTCAGCGGATGATTTGCTACCAGAAAGTCTGCATCAGTTTCTTGCCTGCCCAACGCCTGATGCGTGGTTGCAGTGGGCGCTTGCCAATCCTGAAACGCTGCTGATTGACCATGCGCAGTGTGAGAAGAAGGCGGCTTCCACCGCGATGAGCTTGCTTTACCGCTATGTTGATCAGCCGCTTTTATTAAGCAAAATGTCTCAGCTTGCCCGCGAAGAGCTGCTGCACTTTGAACAAGTGGTGGGCCTGATGGAAAAGCGTGGTGTGGCCTATCATCACCTCACTGCCTCGCGCTATGCCGAGGGGCTGCGCAAACATTTACGCAGTAACGATCCTGAGCGCTTAATCGATGTACTGATTATTGGCGCATTAATTGAGGCACGAAGCTGTGAGCGCTTTGCCCGCCTTATCCCTTACTTAGACGAAGAACTGGCGAAGTTCTACCGCACGCTGGTGAAGTCAGAAGGGCGCCATTTTGAAGATTATCTGCTGTTGGCGCGTCAACAGACCGCTGAGCCGATTGATGACCGTATTGCCTTCTTTGTCGCACGTGAAGCGGAGCTGATGACGACTCCGGATACGGCGTTTCGTTTCCATAGCGGCGTGCCCGCCTAAGTCACTGCTAGTCAGGCGGGATGTGTATCATGCGCGATGCTCAACAGACAGGCCAGCTGACCTTGTTTGGTCACTTCTCCTTAACCCAGGGGGAGGATGTACTCACTCATTTCAATTACGACAAAGTTAAGGCCCTGTTGGTGTATCTTTTGTTGCATCGCCAGCCGGTCAATCGTGCGGCACTGGCTGAGCTGCTCTGGCCAGACCAGGGGCTTTCGTCAGGTCGTACCAACTTGCGCCACGCGTTGCACTGCCTGCGTCAGTCCATGGGTGATAACGCCGATCAGGTATTGAACGTATCGCGACAGACTATCGCCTTTCATTTACCTGCCCACTGGCAGGTAGATCTACATGACCTGCAGCAGTTGCTAGAAGGCCCCAAGGATTTAGAAACCCTTGAGGAGGTGATGTCATGCTACCAAGGCGATCTAATTGAAGAGTTGCAGTTGGCAAGTTGCAGCGAATTTCAGCGCTGGCTAGTGCAGGTGCGCAATGAGTGGCGTCAGCGGGTGATCCGGTTTGCCGAGCAAGTGCTTGAGGTTCATGACGAAACGCCAGACGACATGCTGGAAGGCCTGGTGAGCCGCTTTTCAGGCTATGGGCCTTTCCATGAACGTTTGGTGCGTCAACTGGCCGAAAAAAATCAAATGGCCGCTGCTCATGAACAGTACAACAGCTATTTGCAGTTGCTCGCGCTGTCGGGCCAGCAGCCTGAGCCCGGTTTCTTACAGTTGGCCAGCTACTGGTCGGACAGCCACCACGACCCGCGAGCCTTGTCGCCCCAGGGCGCTTTTTCTCGTGCACTGGCAGCCGATAGTAAGCCGCTGCGTGAAGATGAGATTGAGCTTCGCCAACTGTCGGTCATGGCGATTCGCTTACGTCTGAAAGGCGACTGGCAAGACCGGGCGGCAACTCGTAACTGTCTAGCGCTTCAGCTGGAACTATTGCGCTGGCTAGAGCAGCAGTGCCATCACTTAGGTGGCTTCTGGCTGCCTGGGGCCACCGGCGGTTTGGGACTGGCGTGTTTCGGCACCCACGGCCCTGCGCATCAGCTTGCCGAGCTGGTAGCGCTCTATGAACACTGCCGCCAAGCGCTGCCGCAGGAAACTCAGCGCCATTGGAGTAGGGAAGGGGAAGCGCCTTCGTTTGAGCTGGCGGCTGGGTTACATAGCGGCCGTGTGGTTTATCTGCCTGAACGCCAGTTGGCTGACCCGCTTGGCCAAGTCACCCAGGTCTCCCTTGAGCTAATGGGCGCTGCTGAAGGTAGTGAACTAGTGATTTCTCAAGAAGCCAGCCAGCACATGCCCCCGGCACTGGACCTGCAGCCGCGCTTGGTGTCGCGCTTGGTGGCAAGCGATGGTCGAGTGCGCTTGCGGGCGCTGGTGTTAGGCCAGAATGAAGGCGGCCGGGATGCGCTGCCGCCTAGTCTGGTCGGCCGCGAAACGTCTCTGCGTACGCTGCGTGATGCGCTGGCAAGAGCGGGTATCGGCTTAAGGCAAAGTGTCTTGGTGCGGGGGGCCTCAGGCATGGGAAAATCGGCGCTGATGGTTGGTTTTCGTCAGCTTGAACTTAGCCGCGACGCCGCTATCTGTTGGCAGCCAACCACACGCTTGTCGGTGTTAGAGCCTTACGGGGTGGCCCGTTCTCTCTTGGCGTGGCATCTAGGCACCACGCCTACTCAAGCAGCATTGCATGAGTTGCAGGCATCGTTGGGTGATACAGCGCTAGACGATGCTCGCCAACAGCTGTTGGAAGAGGCGCTGGGGGTTAGGGGCGTTCAGGAAATTACTCAGCTTACCCAAAGCGGGGAAGCGGTAGAGTTGGTCGTGAAACTGCTGCACCGTCTGATCGACCAGCGCGCTGGCGCCCAGACTCTCGTCTTGATGGTTGATGATCTACAGTGGTTGGACGAACCCTCCTTCAAAGTATTGGCCGGTTTACAAGCTCGTTTGTCCATCAATACGGCCTTTATGCTGGTGGCCAGTCATCACGGTCGTGAAGCGCTACCAGTGAAGCTGCATTGGGATCAGCAAATTACCCTCGGCAAGCTCGATGCGCTGCAGTCGTCTCGGCTGCTCTCCCAGCTATCGCGCCGCTATCGTATGCATTTAAGCCCTCGACTGCGTAACCAAATTATTGAGCGATGCGATGGCGTGCCGCTCTATATGCAGGAGATTTGCCGTCGCCTGGATATGGATCGTCGCGAAGGGCGTAGTGTTCAGTTCGATGAATTGCCCAAAGGGCTGCTTGGCCTGCTGGCCAGCCGTATCGATCAGCTGGAAGGGGATCGGGAAATTGCCCATATTGCGGCGGTGCTGGGTAAACGCTTCCGCCTCGACTTCCTGGCTGAATGCAGCGGCTGGGATAAAGCGCGGATTTCTCAAGCCGTAGAGCATATGCGCCTGCTGGAAATTATTGAGCCGGTTGATAAAGAGAGCGGCGAGCACGAGTACCAGTTTAGCCATCAGCTACTACAAGAAGCGGCTTATCTCTCCTGCCCCCGGGATGTACGGGTCAAGCTGCACCAGCAGGTCGTTACGCTGATTGAAGAGCGTTTCCCTGTGTGGATCAGCCGCCATCCGGGGGATTTCGCCACCCATCTGCGCCGCAGCGGCCACTACGCTCGAGGCGCGCGCTATTTCGAACTGTCTGCCCGTGAAGCGCTGAAGGTGAGCGCGAACCGTACGGCGCTGCGGATGGCCGACTTCGGTTTGGCCAGTTTGCGCCACGTTGACCATGAAGTGGAGCGTGAGGTCAGCCTGCTTACCGTGCGTGGGCAGGCAGCGTTTGCGCTGGAAGGCCATGGCTCGCCCACTGCCCACGAAAGCTTTGTGCGCGCCCGGGAGCTGCTGCGCCAATCCGGTGGTAATTCGCCGGACGACCCGGAAGATTTAGAACAAATTTTCCTAGTCAAGTGGGGGCTGTGGGTAGGCCGCAGCCAGCGCTACGACCATGCCGACGCGTTTGCACTTGCCTCTACCTTGGCGGATATTGCCGAACGACTGGAAGACCCGCGCTATCGCCGTTTGGCCGACTATGCCCGGGCGCACTGTGAGTACTGGGCCGGACGAATTCAGCAGGCCCATGACCACCTGGATGAAATCGACCCGCTCAATGCGCAAATGATGATCGAGTGGCTGCCCTTCTCGGATCACCCGCAAGTGACAGCTGCCTGCTTCCAGGGCTGGGCACTCTGTTTACGTGGCGACTATCAGCGCGCCGAGCGTCACGTCTCGTCAGCCATCCGTCTTGCTGAGAAAATTGGTCATCCGGGAACGCTTGCCATGGCGTTAATGTTTGCCGCAGCGCTCTATCGCCAATTAGGGCATGTGCATCTTGCGGCACGCCATGCTGAGCGCGCGGCCGCCATGACGGGCACGCCGGACCTTCAGCTGTGGCAAATCTCCGCCCAATGTGTGTTGGGTTGGCAGAGGGCCATGGCGGGGGATCACGCTGGTTTAGTCCAATTAAGAGATAGTCTGGACCAGATGGCTGAGCTGAATGGGCGAGATCGTTTCCAGCGCCCCGTCCTTTGGTACTCAGATGCCTGTATTGAACTTGGCGAGTTAAAGGCCGCCGAGGAGTATCTGGATCAGTGTTTGGTGATTGCCCGAGAGCGCACCACGCTCTTTTTGCCCGAGTTGGCGACTCAACTGGCCAGAGTGCGTGACTTGCTGGGGCGCCCGGCCAGTGAAGTAAAGGCGCTTGCCGAAATGGCGATTGTGCAGTCACGGGAACACGGCAACCGCCATCAAGAGTTAGCGGCCTTGGAGCTTTGGCTTACGCGGATTTCACCCAATGATCAGCAGGCAAAAGAGGCGTTCCGTCGCCTGTTGAGCGAGGTTAGCTACAGCGATGCACCGGTGCTGGTGCGCTGGGTTAGCCTACTGGGTCGCCGTTTGCCCCACTCGCTGAGTGTTGAAAACGAGGCTTAAACATTCAGCGAGTGCTCTCTTCTAGCCACGACAGCGTGGCGAGCGCCTCATCGCGGTGCTCGCCACACACGGTGGGGTCATAATCGAACTGCCCGCACACCATCGGGCGCAGCGGGCTGCCAAACAGCATGCATAAGTTGTTGGCGTCGAGTTGAACGCAGCGCACCCCCGCCAGTTTGCCCTCGGGCATTCCGGGTATCGGCGATGTAATAGACGGAGCTATACAGCAAGCGCCGCAGCCTGCTCGGCATGTGGCGCTGCTGTCACTGGTGATCAACTCACTCATGGGCTCGCTTGTGCTGTCGCGCCTTTGTCGATTCCTTCAAAGGCGTATACGTGAGTGGCGGCCCCCGTTTGCTTGGCGATCTGATCGGCCAGCCAGAGGGCAATATTTTCTACTGTCGTGGGCTTTGGCAGCACGCTACAGCGCTCAGATGGCAAGGTGATTGAGAAGCTGCCTTGGGCTGCTTCATAGCGGCAGGTGAGCTGTGACTCGCTATGCTCTGCTATATCTGCCTCTTCCAAAAGATAACGATTATCCAGCCACGCTCCCCATTGCTGTTCCAACTGCGGCTGTCGCTGTTGTTCCTGGAAGATATGCAGGCGAGAGCGATGCCCGTGGGCAATGCGCTGGCAGTTACCCGAATGACGTTTTAATCCATGGCTATAGCCATAGGCAGCACCATTGATAAGCTCATCGCTTAGCGTGAGCGTCACGCGTTCAACATTGGCTGGCCGCTGCTCGGTGAGTTGGGCGCTGAGGTGCTGAGTCACCCGTTCTAGAGTGATCGATGCCCAGGGAAGTAGGGTAAATGCCTCTGTCGGTCCACGAACTTCCATCACGTAGGGTGTGGTGGTGCGAATGCAGAGTCCTTCATCGCATTCGCGGACCTCAACACCGGGTGCTTGGGTGGGCACCAGTAGGGTGTGGTCCAGTCCGCTATCCAGGGTGCGTTTGATCCACGGCTTTACTTCACCGAAGTCGAACAGCATTCCGTCCTCGCCTAGTTCACCCTCTAGTTGAGCATCCACTTGCCAGCTACAGCCAACCAACCCTTTCGTGGGGCACCAAAGAGAGACATCGATATGGGTCAGATGATTAACAAATAGCGCCATTACTCGAATCCTGCGATTTTGTGCGTTTGCAGTGACAGCCGCCACTGTGGGTTGGCCATGCAGTACGCGGTGGTGGCCTGAACGGTCGCCGCGCCGTCGGTGGCAATACTCTTTTGAGCGACGGCACTGAGATCCATCGGCTGTAAAAAGAAGTGGCTAAAGGCGAGGTGAGAAAACTGCTCCGGTGGCGCATCGGCCTGGGGGAAAACCAGTTTCAACTCATCGCCTTGGGTGATCGCTAGCGGGTTGCTACCCTTAGGGCTAACGCAGAGCCAGTCAATGCCCGCAGGAGCGGGCACCGTACCGTTGGTTTCCACTGCCACTTCGAAGCCTTCGCTATGCAGCGTGGCAATGAGCTCGGTATCGAGCTGTAGCAGCGGTTCGCCGCCGGTAAATACCACGTATGGCACGGCGTTGTTAGCTTCCTGAGGCCACAGCGCTTTGATGTGTTCTGCCAGCGCCTGGGCTGTGTTAAACCGGCCGCCATTAACTCCGTCGGTACCGTTAAAGTCGGTGTCGCAAAAGGTACATTTTGCGTTCGCTCGATCTATTTCCCGGCCTGACCAAAGATTGCAGCCTGTAAAACGGCAGAACACGCTGGCACGACCTGCCTGGGCGCCTTCACCCTGTAAGGTGTAGAAGGCTTCTTTAACGTGATACATCAGTGCGCCACCTGTGAAGTGTCGATGGCGTAGTCGAGAGGATCGACGCTGTGGTTAGCCGCAAAGGCGGCCAACCGCTCGCGACAGCTACCGCACTGGCCGCAGGCGAGCTGCTGGCCTTCGTAGCAGGTCCAGGTATGGCGGTAATCCAGGCCCATGGCGAGCCCATCACGCAGGATGTCGGCTTTGCTGGAGGCCAGATAAGGGGCATGGACGGTGACGGGTTCGAAGTTGGCAATCTGCGCTACATCGTTCATGGCTTCGACGAAGGCCGGGCGGCAGTCGGGGTAAAGCATGTGATCGCCGCCGTGCGCGCCATAATCCACGCGGCTGGCACCGATATTGACTGCCTTGGCAATGGCCAACGACAGCAGAATCATGTTGCGATTGGGCACCACGGTGCTGTGGAGCGAGTCGGCATCGTACTCCCCTTGAGGCATGGTCAACGCAGCGTTGGTCAATGCCGAGTTGTCGATCAGCCCGTGGATGGCGCGAATATCGACGACCTGATGAGGGATGGCCAAGGACTCACATACCTGACGTGCAACGTCCAGTTCACGACGGTGGCGCTGACCGTAATCGAAGGATAGCGCATGGACAGCGAGGCCCTCACGTAGCGCACGGTGAAGGACGGTATAGGAGTCCATGCCGCCGGAGTAGATGACGACGGTGGATGGCGCCTGGGCGCCGGATGATGCAGTGGATGACATGCTGGGTACTCATGGTCGGAGAATTTATGTCGTGCCTGCCCAAGCAGCAGGGCGGTGTTCCGGGGTCCGGTCCGGAAGGCGGGCAGTTTACGCAATAGCGATTAATCTGACCAGCATCTGCCGCGCTTGAGGTACTTCTCATTCGGTGTGTGGGTGGCTGGTTGCCATGTTAAGCTACTGGCTCTAGCCGTTAGGAAGATACTTATGGCCACTATAGAACATAGCGAAATCATCAAAGCGTCTCCGGAGCGAGTGTTTGATCTTCTGCGCCGCGTGGAGGATTTTGCCGATTATTCCGATCTTATCCATTCCATCGACAGCTTGGGTGAAAACCGTTACCGCTGGCATGTGAGAGCAGTGGGGATGGATTGGGCATTTGATGTTGCTGTTACTGAGATTGAGCCGCCCCATGTCTTGGCTTGGGAGTCGTTGGAGGGGGTGAAAAATCAGGGTCGCTATCAGCTGCGCGAAGTGCCTGAGGGGACGGAAGTAGCACTGACTCTGCAGTACGATATCCGCAACCGTTTAATGGAAAAAGCGGTAAACAAAGCGGCGAAACCATTAGTGGGAAAGGTCAGTCGGCAAATTCTTGAGCGTGTTGAATCGCGCTTAAATGGCTGAGCGCCGCCCATAGGCGGCGCTGAAGAGAGCGTTGTTAGACAGGTTTATGCATCGAGGCGTCAAGATGATCGACCACTTCTGCCCAATCGGCATCTTCCTGCACGGCTTCTTTTAGAAAATCAGCTTGGCCCTCATTCCAGCAGGGGGCGTCTGCCAGTGGCATCTCCTTGGGCAACGGTGAGTGCCGCTGAATAAAGCGTTCGATGGATTCAGCATCCGAGCGTAATCCTAACTGCTCAAATAGTTCGCTAAAGTGATGTACCGGTTGATCCATAAGTGGCTTCCTATCCAGTGGGTGGTTAATACACGTTAAGGACATTGTTTAACCATAGCGGGAATAAACCACTATGCCAGTGTAGTACTGGCTAGATCATTTAACGTTCGCCCACTAGCGTTGTTAAAAATCGTCGCCTCTGATCCTCTAATGAAATTGGTTGCGCTAACATATGCACCAGTTTGGTGTAGGCGGCCTCGGGCGTCATGTCATCGCCGGATAGCACCCCAGCATTGTTGAGACCGTGCCCTGCTGCATAAGCCCCCATATGCACACTTCCTTGTGGGCATTGGCTGATGGCGGCGATGAGTTTGCCTTCTCCGGTCGCCTTGGCAATCACCTCTAGTAGTGCGGGGTTATCCGGTAAATTGCCTGCGCCCCATAGCTGTAGCAGCGCGCCTTTCACGTTTGGATGGCTAAGCCACGCCTCTAATTGCCAGGGCGCTATGCCAGGCCAGAGGGTAATGCGAACCACCTCGCCATTGGCGACAGGCTGGTAGTCCACCAGCTCAAAGCGCGGAGCCCCGCGCTGCTGGTAAGACAAGCCGCGGCTGGGGAACAGAATAAAGTCGTCGCCGATGCGCTCGCCCAGCAGTGGGTAGCTGGGTGATGAAAACGCCTCGACAGCCTCGCTGTGCTGCTTGATGGCGCGCGTGCCTCTGAGCAGGCGGTTGGCAAAATAAATGGCCACTTCCTGTAGTTCGGGATGGGCAGCAAATCGTAGAGCGCCGTAGAGATTTTGTAAGGCATCGCTGTTAGGAGCCTCTAGGGGGGCCATGGCACCCGTCAACACCACAGGCCTATCTAAGCCCTGCAATTGGTAGGCTAAGCTAGCGGCGGTCCAACTTAGCGTGTCGGTACCGTGAATTACCACAAAACCACGATGCTCTGTAAAGCGCTCGGCGATATCGGCGGCTAACTGCTGCCATGTTATTGGGGTCGCCGCGCTGGAATCAATCAGGGGTGAGTAGCTGATGACATCATAAGCAGGGAGCATTTGTTGGTCCCGCAACGGCAGCTGGCTCAGTGCGCTGGCCAAGCGTTCAGGAAAATCACCGGCAGGTGAGAGCCCGTTAGCCTGAGGCTGCATACCGATCGTGCCGCCGGTGTAAATCACAAGCAACCGCTCTTGGCTGCTTTGAGCATCTGCAAGGAGAGGAGCCTGGCTCATCGCTGTATCCTGTTGAAAGCTAAGAAGTGGTTAGCGGTGATATACCTGTAGTTGGCCGCTTTGGTCATCAAGCTGCCGTTTGCGTCCCGCAAAGAACGCAAAGCCGCAGCAAACGCCGATCAATCCAATCAGTAGCCAAGCAATATGCTGCGTGGTAGCACCGGCTTGGAGCATCAGACCAACCCCAAAGGGCCCCAATGCGGCCAGGGTATAGCCACCCCCTTGCACCAAGCCAGAAAGCTGGCCTGCAAGGCGTTCGTTTGCGGTTCGCAGTACCAATAAGCTTAATGCAAGGCTAAAACTTCCGCCCTGCCCAAGCCCCAGCAACACGGCACCGGGCCATCGCCATGCCAACGGAGCGGCTAACAACATGACAAGCCCTAAGGCTGTGCATACCAATACCAGCAGTAGGGCCGGGCGCTGGTCGTGATGCAATCGCGCAATCCAAGGCGCACTCAGTGCTGAGACCAGTTGGCACATAATGGAAACGGCCATCGTCCAGCCAGCGGTTGCCTCGCTGTATCCGCGCTCAATCAGAAGAGTTGGCAGCCAGCCGAAAACGATATATGCCATGGAAGATTGAATGCCCATAAAGAGCATCACCTGCCAGGTTAGCGGCTGCCTGAGTAGCGACACGAGGGGGATGCCGGTGGGCAGGTTAAGCGTTGGTTTTGGCGCAGGAGATGGCGCATAGCTGATCCATACGATGAGTGTAGCCAGTGCGAGCAGTGACCAACTGACTAGGCTGGCTTGCCAGTTGCCCAGCCACTGCATTAACGGCACGCTGAGCCCAGCGCCTAGAGCGCCCCCCAAGCAGAGTGCCATGGTGTAGAGCCCGGTGAGCAAATCTGCATTTTGAGGCAGCTCACGCTTGACTAGCGCGGGTAACAGCGTGCCCGCCAAGCCAATAGCACTACCGGCCATGGCGGTACCTAGATAAAGCAATCCAGGAAAAGGCAGAACCCGTAATAGCAAGCCGCTGGCCAGCAGGAGTAATGCGGCACTAAGTGCACGCTCACTCCCTATGCGGTTGCCAATCATTGGTGCCAAGGGGGCGGTTAAGCCAAGAAAAAGAACGGGGAGCGTGGTTAGCAAGCCCGCCGCTGAGGCGGAAAGCCCCGCATTTTCTTGCAGCCGACTTAGCAGGGGGGCGACCGAGGACATGGCAGGGCGTAAATTTAGCCCCACCATAAACATCAGCAAAATGAATCGGCAAGCGTGGCGTGAGATCATGAAGCGGCGCTTATTTTAAGTAGGGGCGAAGGTCGCCTCGCACCGCATCTAGCAAGGTGATGAAGTGATAATCTTGCGTGGTATCCAAGCAATCAACACGTGCCTGGGTACGCATGCCTTTATTGATATCAAGCTTGTCGTAAATTTCCAGCGTTAGCTTGCGTGCCGGTTTATCACCTGGCGCGATGATGCCATCTTCTAGGGTAAAAGTTTCCAATAGTGTGACCCGAACGCGGGTGCTGTTGCCTTCGCTTAGTACGCGCCGTACAAATAACCAACCTTCACAGGGGAGTGAGGCGTTATCGCGTTCGCGTAAAAACAGAGTGCGATAACAGGCACCTTCGTTTGAGGCTTTTTCAGCCATGCTGCGATAGGCCTGCAAGACCTGATTAGCTGAGGCGCGGGCGTCCTCTAGGCGCTGAGAAATACCTTGATGCTCGCGGCTGAGTTGCTCCTGACGCTGAAAAGTCAGCCATTGACGATAATCTGCCATGAGTTGTGAAGACGCCATAATCACTCCATGAATTAATTCAGCAAAAACGCCGGAATAAGCGAGGCGCTACCTTCGCATATTCCGGGCGTTCGGGCTACCGGCGAGTGCGACGGCGGCGCTCGCCACCAGCATTGGCAGCTTGGCCGCCAGGCTTGCGGTTAGCCCTTGGCTGGCGCTGGCCGCGGCGGCCATTCTCGATCGGTTCTGGCTTGGCGTTGGGGTCTGGCTCAAAGCCTGGCTCAATATGTTTCGGCAGCGTTTGATTAATCAGGCGCTCAATGTTTTTGAGTAGGCCGTGTTCATCGACACACACCAAAGACACCGCTTCGCCATTGCTACCCGCGCGCCCTGTGCGCCCAATACGGTGGACATAGTCTTCAGCCACGTTGGGCAGATCGAAATTCACCACGTGAGGAAGTTCATTAATATCTAGCCCGCGTGCCGCAATATCGGTGGCTACCAGCACTTGTAGGTCGCCGCTCTTGAAAGCACCCAGCGCCCGAGTACGTGCCCCTTGGCTTTTGTTGCCATGGATCGCCATCGCGGGAATATCCTGCTTGGAGAGCTGTTCAGCTAGCCGGTTAGCGCCATGCTTGGTGCGGGTAAACACCAGCACCTGGAACCAGTTGTGGCGCTGGATCAGGTGGGCCAATAGATCGCGTTTTTTGTCGCGATCAACGCGGTAGATGGCCTGCTCAATTTTTTCTGCCGTGGTGTTGCGTGGAGCTACTTCGATGAGGGCAGGGTTATTCAGCAGTTGCTGGGCCAGCGTTTGGATCTCGTTAGAGAAAGTGGCAGAAAACAGCAGGTTTTGGCGCTGTTTCGGCACCAGACGCAATAGCCGTTTGATATCGTGGATAAAGCCCATGTCTAGCATGCGGTCGGCTTCATCTAACACCAGAATTTCAATGGCGGAGAGGTCGACATGCCCTTGCTGGTGCAAATCAAGCAAGCGCCCAGGGGTGGCTACTAGAACGTCCAGGCCGGCTCTTAAAGCGTCGACTTGGGGCTGCTGGCCCACGCCACCAAAAATAATGTGTGAACGTAGTGAGAGGTGCTGCCCATAAGCAGCCACGCTTTCCCCCACTTGTGCAGCCAGTTCGCGGGTGGGTGTGAGGACCAGTGCGCGAACCTGGCGTTTGCCAGGGCGTTTGCCATTTGCCAAACGCTGTAGCATCGGTAGCGTAAAGCCAGCGGTTTTGCCGGTACCGGTTTGTGCGCTGGCAAGAAGGTCGCGACCTTCAAGAACAACGGGGATGGCCTGTTGTTGAATAGGCGTAGGCTGTGTATAGCCCTGCGCAGTTACCGCGCGCAATAACTCGTCATGCAGACCAAGATCAGAAAAACTCATGCGTTCTCCGCAATCGCCTAGCAATCGGCGCCACTAGCTCGGCGGCGTTGCTAGGCGTAATGTTCAAAAAGCGAGGATGGTACACCGTCGCGGCAGCGAAGTTTGCCAGATAATACGCTGTGCCGCGACGGGCATTTATACGTCTTGTAACGCCATACCAGGCATAACAAGGGGGTGACAGGGTAGCGCTGACAGTGATGTCATTTATTGGCAAAGAGTGTAACACGAAAGTCTCACACCAATGCTGTTCCCTAGCGATTGCAATAAAGGTTTAGAAGTAGCCGCCTTGTCGAACCTGCTGAGCAATTTGTGCAGCAACACTCACCCAGCTTTCGCCCAACGAACGGACCAGGGCAGGGTAGCCATCCTGTTCAAGAGTGGTTTCTGCAGTGAAGCTTTTGAGTGCGAGCAACTCGCCATCGGTATCTCGAAGCTGCCACTGGCCGCTGGCTACCGCGACACCGTCAAAGCGGCCTTGGAATTGATCCACTTCCATGGACAGGGTGAGCGCCCCAGGGCTGCTGCCTTCTGCTCGTACCACTTGCACGCTGGGTAACTGATCTGCCAATTCGGCCCGTAAGGCGCGTTCAAGCTGGCGCCCAATACCCTCCGCCCACTGGTGCTCCCGCGCTTCGTTTAACGTGATGTCGTCTAACTGCATCACAATCCCGTCCACGTCTAAATAGTGGGCTAGTCGAGGTGTGCGCACTTGCAGTGTGGCCTGGGCGTTAGCCGGTGCGTTCACTGCTGGGCTGGCAGGAAGCATATAGCGTGCAGGGGGAGAGACACTGCTAGCGCAGGCGGAAAGCAGCAAGCTCAAACTGATGATCAGCAGTAGTAGCGGTAATCGGCGTAACATGACGTTCAATCCTTCTTAACGGGGAGCACGAGGAATCGGGTCCTGCGTTTCTAAATTGTCGAACAGCAGCGCGCGTGGGTTCTCGTTCAGCGTCCGAGTGAGCGGTTGTAGGTCACGCATCAGCCGATCCAAACGCTCAATGGCGCCGGTAAGCTCTTGATAGGCGGGCGATGAAGGCGAGACCCCTTGAAGGGTGCTGCGCAGCTCTTCCAGCGTGCCGTTGAGGTTGCTCCCGATGGCTTGCGTTTCTGGATCATTGAGCAACTGATTGATAGACGCGCTGACTGCACGCACTTCGTTCAGTACACTTTCAGAAGCTTGCAGGTTGCGGTCCAGCCCGGCTATCAACGGTTCTACTTCCAAGGCGTTTAGTTTTTCAAGCAGGCTAGTCACCTGAGCCTGAATCTGTGCAAAACCGCCCGCTACCGTCGGAAATACGGTCCGCTCGGAGAAAACTTCCGCGACGTATTCGTCGGCAAGGTCATGCCGGAAGTTAAGGTCCACAAACAGCGCACCCGTTAACAGGCTGCCATTCTTGAGTGATGCCCGAAGGCCTAAGCCGAACATGCGCTTAAAGCGGTTATCCCACTCCTCCAGGTCGATATCGGTGTTTTCGATCCCTAAGCGTTGTGGTTCGATGCGGATGAGCACTGGGATGGCGAAACGAGCCCGCGAGTCGGGCTGTGGCGCCGTAAAATTCCAGGGTACTGCTGCCACGGTACCAATTCGGACGCCACGAAACTCGACCGGTGCGCCTCGTGATAGCCCGCGAACCGTGTCATCAACAAGCAATACATACTCTAGATAGCGGTTAAATGTGCCTTCCCGGGCAGTATCTTCATCAGCATAGAGGTTAAAACGTGTATTGGCTTCTACCGGCTTACCCATGGGAAGATCTTCAGGCACACCAAAGGTGACACCGCCACCCAGCAGAGCTTCCAGCGATTCTACGTTGACCCGCACGCCGTCAGCATCCAGGCGGAAATCCACTCCGCTAGCGGTCCAGAAGCGGGTGCTATCGGTCACCAGCTGGGCGTAGGGCTCTTCGATAAATACTTGGTGGTGCATGGTACGTGTGTCTGCATCGAAGCGAGCGTCTTCTACGCGCCCTACCGTGTAACCTTGATAAGAGACGGGATCCCCAACACGCAGCGAATTGCCCAATTGGCTGACAAGGCTAATTTGTAACCCTGCTTGCCCAGCAGGCGCGACCGGTGGGAGATCGCTTACCTCAAACTCTCGCTTAGGTTCCTCTGATTGCCCAGGCTCAAGCTGTATATAAGCCCCCGAGAGTACGGTGCCCAGGCCGCTGATCCCCTCGCGCCCTATGCGTGGCTTAACGACCCAAAAGCGACTGTCTTCGCGGAGCATGGCTTCGGCTTCGGGTTGAATTTGAGCCATCATCACCGCGTGAGACAGGTCATCAGACAAACGAACGCTCTGTACGCGGCCAATCTCAACATTGCGGCTGCGGATCAGCGTACTGCCCGCCTCAATACCTTCTGCGCTGTCCATGGTCAGCGTCACCATGGTGCCCCGGCTTGAGTAGTTATCATAAACCAGCCACAGCCCAATAATGACGGCCACCAAAGGAACTATCCAAATAGGCGATAGCCGAGTTTGTGGCGACGATTTGGCTTTATGTAACTCATTGTTTTCAGCGTTTGAGGTATTCTGAGGCGTTGGATCATTAGCCATCAACAGGTTCCTTGGTGGCCGCTTTACGGCGAAGAGGGCGTGGAGTGTGGGTATCCCAGATTAAGCGAGGGTCAAATGTCATGGCAGCCAGCATGGTGAGCACTACGACGGCACCAAAAGCTAGCGCGGCAGGACCTGGTGTAATCGACATTAATGACCCGGCGCGGATGAGGGCGACCAAAATGGCCACGACAAATACGTCAACCATTGACCAGCGTCCAATAAATTCAGTTAATCGATAGAGGCGGGTACGGCTCTGTGCGTTGAGCTCGTTGCTGCGCTTAATCATCAAGCATAGCCAGGCGAGTGCCACCAGTTTGCCAACAGGCACAATCACACTGGCGATAAAAATCACCGCAGCCACCGGCCAGGACCCCATTTGAATGAGCTGGACAACGCCGCCAACGATAGTGGAGGGTGCTGAGCTGCCTAAACTGGTAGTGGTCATGATGGGGTAAAGGTTGGCGGGTATATACATGATGCTAGCTGCAAAGAGAAGCGCCCAGGTGCGCTGTAAGCTATGTGGTAGGCGCTTATGCAGTTTTTCATGGCAGCGAACACAGCGTTCTTTTCCATACTGAATGCGATTAATCAATCCGCAGGTAGGGCAGCCAGTGACATGCTGGCTAGCAGCGGTGGTGCCAGTGAGCGTGCCTTCAGGAGCAAGGGGTTCGCCTTCCAATGAGAACCACATCCAGTCAGCGTCAATGGACTGCACCGTCATTAATAACAGTATGGCGAACAAGCAGAATGCCCAAAAGGAGATGCCAAGTTCAATCTGCGCCATGCCAGCAACTTTAATTAAGCTTACCAGTGCGCCGATGATGAATACATCGGCCATCATCCATGGGGTTAGATGTGCCAGGGAGCGGGCAATGTCACGGCTAAAAGGCATAGGGCGAGACTGCAGTAAGCCAAACTGAAGCCAGACGACGCTTACAAGATATACGGCGGGCAGCACGACAATAGTCATCATGACCGCAATAGCTACTATCGGCTGGTGGAAAGCAATCAGCGTGGTGGCGGTCTGCGATAGATCAATGCGGTTGCCAACACCGCTAACGCTGAAACTGACAAAAGGAAAAGATACCGCGACTATTAATGCGACCAATGAGGCTAACGCTAGCGCCATACTGCGCTGAGCAGGATAACGGTGGCGCTTCACTAACACATGCGAGCAGCGAGGGCAGGTGGCTTTTTCACCAGAGTTCAGGGGGGGGAGCGCAGATACCCAGTCACATTCATGGCACGCACGCAAACGCCTTCGCTGGGTGCGAGTTTCAGGGGGGGAGCAATCAACCTGGGGTGTATTAACCGGCAGCGAAGGCCGTTTCATAAAGGCGTAATGGGGCAACAGCAAACTCTCTGTGCATAATACGGTTAGAACCAATACGATGGTATATCGTGTGTGTCAACCTAGGTAACCTGATAACTACTTGCAAACAGTACTTGACCAAATACCAGAGTTAGACAAGGATGCAGCCGCGATAGTGCCTAACATTATGACATCAAGGAACTGAAATGTTACTTGCCTTTATTGCTGTGGTAGTAGGCTTGGTCCTGCTCATCTGGAGCGCAGAAAAATTTATTGATGGCGCTGCGGCAACTTCGCGGTGGCTGGGGCTGTCGCCGCTGCTGATTGGTATGTTGGTAATCGGTTTTGGTACTTCTGCACCGGAAATGATGGTGTCGGTGCTGGCAGCGATGCAAGGCAACCCAGGCCTGGCGGTGGGGAATGCGTACGGTTCCAACATTGCCAATATTGGTTTGGTTTTGGGCTTTATCGCACTTATCTCTCCGTTAGCTGTTCATTCAGGTGTTATCCGTAAAGAAATGCCCCTGTTGGTAGCGGTGATGCTGCTTACCGGCTATATGCTTTTCGACGGTTGGATTTCCCGTGCTGAAGCTATTGTGCTGCTAGTGGCGCTGGGCATATTTATTGCGATCAGCATTATTCGTTCTCGAGGTCAGGAGGATGATCCGTTGTTGGGTGAAGTGACCGAAAGTCTTGATAGCAACCCGATGTCGCGCGGTAAGGCCATCATGTGGACGCTGATTGGCTTGGTGCTGTTGATTGCCAGTTCGAGGCTGCTGGTATGGGGAGCTGTCGAGATCGCGGTAGCTTTCGGAGTCAGTGATTTAATTATCGGTTTAACCGTAGTCGCCGTAGGTACTTCTTTGCCGGAGCTGGCTTCTTCAATCAGCGCACTGCGGCGTAAAGAGCACGATATGGTGCTGGGCAACGTGGTGGGCTCTAACCTGTTTAATAGTATGGCCGTTGTTGGGCTGGCGGGAGTGATTGCACCTATTGAAGCGGGTCGTGAGGTGCTGGTGCGTGATTGGAGTGTCATGACCTTTATGACGCTTATGATGGTGCTCTTCGCATTTTCTTGGCGTGGTCGCCCACGGCGTATCAACCGCGTTGAAGGCGGTGTTCTCTTCGCCATTTTTATCGCCTACACAGGCTATATGGTCAGCATTGTGGTGATGTCTTAAACGATTGCACCGAAAAATGGTGGTTTGTCTGAGGAGTATGCGTCAATGCGACACAGCTTTTCAGGCAAACTATCGCTGTATAACGGCGGTCGAAACGTTAAACTACAACACATGTAAAGAATAAGCTTAGTGCTTATAACTAAAATGCAGCGCCATTAAGGCTCAACTAAGCTTGTGACACCCATTGATGGGATTTTAATCCAGGTCTTAGGAGCGTGTGATGGAACTCGACCCCCTTGTACTATCGCGAATGCAGTTCGCCTTCGTTGTATCGTTTCATGCGATTTTTCCGGTCTTCACCATCGGGCTGGCGTCTTACATAGCGCTGCTTCATGGGCTGTTCTTCAAGACCAACAACCCCGCTTGGGACCGCCTGGCACTGTTCTGGACCAAGGTGTTTGCCGTGGTTTTCGGAATGGGCGTCGTCTCCGGGATCGTCATGTCTTTCCAGTTTGGCACCAACTGGAGCAACTTCTCCCAGGCGGCCTCCAACTTCCTCGGGCCGGTGCTCAGCTACGAGGTCGTTACTGCTTTCTTCCTTGAGGCGGCATTCCTCGGTGTCCTGCTCTTTGGCCGAGGCAAGGTGCCACAAGGGGTGCACCTGTTTGCTGCCATCATGGTGGCGATCGGTACTTTCATTTCGTCGTTCTGGATTCTTTCTGCCAACAGCTGGATGCATACGCCGGCAGGGGTAGAACTCATCGACTATCGGTTCCACGTGGTTTCCTGGACCGAAGCGATATTCAATCCCTCCTTTCCTTACCGCTTCGCGCACATGGCCATGGCATCCTTTCTGACCGGTGGCTTCGTGGTGGCCGGTGTGAGTGCCTGGTTCCTGCTGCGTGGTCGCGACCCGGAAGCCAACCGTCGAGCGCTTTCCATGTGCCTTTGGTTGCTGCTGTTTCTGGCGCCAGCCCAGGCAGTCGTGGGGGACTTCCATGGTTTGAATACTCTGGAGCATCAGCCGGCTAAAGTGGCGGCCATGGAAGGGCATTGGGAAACCTCTGGCAACGTTCCGTTGCTGCTGTTCGCCATTCCGGACCAGGAAGCGCAAACCAATCGCTTTGAAATCGGCATCCCCAATCTTGCCAGCCTCATCCTGACCCACTCTACGGATGGGGTTATTCAGGGGCTGAATGAATTTGCTCCTGAAGAGCAGCCGCCGGTCTGGATCGTCTTCTGGGCGTTCCGCGTGATGGTGGGGATCGGACTGTTGATGATTGCCACCGCCCTGATAGGACTGTTGCTGCGTCGCAAAGGCAAATTCCATCAGCACACCGGGTTCCTCAAGACGCTGGTGTACATGATCCCCATGCCGTTCGTCGCCGTGCTGGCTGGTTGGATCGTGACCGAGTCAGGACGTGCCCCATGGCTGGTATACGGCATGATGGCCCATGCGGAAGGCGTTACGCCTTCGTTGACCGGCCCCATGGCGCTGTTTACGCTGGTGGGCTACGTGCTGGTGTACGCGGTGGTGTTCTATGCCGGTATCTACTATCTGACCCGCGTGGTGCGTAACGGCATGCTGCCCAATGAAGAGCGTGAAACGGCAGGCGACAATTTCAGACGCCCCATGCGTCCACTGTCGGCCACGGAAACTCCCTTTGATGACGATGTCGACCCGGTGAGGAACTGAGACATGGAAATGTTTGATCTGACGATAATTTGGGCAGGCATCATCGGGTTCGGACTAATGATGTACGTGCTGATGGACGGTTTCGATCTGGGGCTTGGGATTCTGTATCCCTTCGCCCCGGACGAAGACGCCCGGGATGTGATGATGAACTCCGTGGCACCGGTCTGGGACGGCAACGAGACGTGGCTGGTGCTGGCGGGTGCCGGTTTGCTCGGGGCTTTCCCGCTGGTCTATTCGGTCTTCCTGCCCGCACTCTATATTGGCGTGTTCTTGATGCTGGCGGGGCTTATTTTCCGGGGTGTGGCCTTCGAGTTCCGCTTCAAGTCCCGGCGCAATCGTCGCTGGTGGAACCGCGCCTTCTGCTGGGGCTCCGGCGTGGCCGCTTTCGCTCAAGGGGCGGTGGTCGGTGCTTACATTCAGGGGTTTCATGTCGAAAACTTTGCCTTTGCAGGTGGCGCTTTCGATTGGCTGACGCCATTCTCGGTACTGACCGGCTTCGGCCTGATGGCAGGTTATGCGTTGCTGGGAGCCACTTGGCTGATCTTGAAATCCGAGGGCCATATTCAAGAGTGGGCGTACAGGATCACGCCGCTGCTGTTGGCGCTGGTACTGGGCGTCTTCGGTATCATCAGCATCTGGACTCCGTTCGTGAATCCGGTGGTCTGGGAGCGCTGGTTCGGTCATTTGCAGCTGATCTGGGTGTTCCCGGCATTGGCGCTGCTGTCGGCCTTCATGGTGTATCGCTCCGTGAAACGTCGTGACGAGGGCATTCCCTTTGTAGCCACCATCGGCATCTACGTGTTCACTTACCTGGGGCTGATCGTCAGCAAGTGGCCCATCATCGTGCCCCCCAACTACACGCTGTGGGATGCCGCCTCCGCCCCTGAATCTCAGCTGTTCCTGCTGATCGGTGTGCTGTTCGTCATTCCGATCATCCTGACCTACACCGCCTGGACCTACTGGGTCTTCCGCGGCAAGGTGCGCGTCGGCGAAGGGTACCACTGATTCATGGCCCCTCCTGCGGCCCAGTCGAATTCGTTGACGCCGCGCCGTTGGCTGAGCACGCTGGCTCGTCGTGAGCGTGCTCGGCTGGCGCTGGCGGCGTGCTTCGGCGTGCTGTCCGGCGCTCAGACAATCCTGCTGGTGGTCGGGTTGGCGTGGTCGATCGAGCAACTGGTCGTTCATGGCCGCTCACCTGTCACGCTGGTGCCCGTGCTGCTCGGCCTGGTGGTCGCCGTGGCGTTGCGCTCACTGTTTCTTGCCCTGCAAGAGTCGTTGAGTGCAACTGCCAGCTTGCGCATCCGTCAGTATGCTCGGGAGCAGGTCTTGAACAAGGTCGCCGCGCTAGGCCCGGTCTGGATGACGCGGCAGCAGAGCGGTGCCCTGGCGACCCAGTCGGTCGAGCACATCGAAGCCCTCGATGGCTATTTCGCGCGCTTCCTCCCGCAAATGCGCATCGTGCTGTTGCTGCCACTGCTAATAGCCGTCGTGGTGGGCTGGCTCGATTATCTGGTGGCCATCTTCTTGCTGCTCTCTGCGCCATTGATTCCGCTGTTCATGGCGCTGGTTGGCATGGGGGCAGAGCGTCTCAACAAGGAGCAGTTTGCTTCCGTTGCCAGGCTCTCGGCGCATTTCGTCGACCGCGTACGCGGCATGACGACGCTGCAGCTATTTGGTCATACGCGTGCTGCCCAGCAGGACGTCTGGTATGCCACCGACCAGTATCGCCGCCTGAGCATGCGCACTCTCAGGCTGGCATTTCTCTCGTCAGCGATATTGGAATTTTTTGCCTCGGTGGCCATCGCCGTCGTCGCCATGTACGTGGGGTTTGGTCTGTTGGGCTATATCGATTACGGTCCTTCCCCCTCGCTGACCCTGTTCAGTGGTCTGGCGGTGTTGCTACTGGCTCCGGAGTTCTTCCAGCCCTTGCGCACCCTCTCGCAGCATTATCACGACCGTGCTGCGGCGCTGGGGGCGGCAGAGAGTATCGTGACCATCCTCGATGAGCCTGACGTGGTGCCGACTCGGTTTGACGCCCCCGCCGAACCAGATGCATTGATTGAATTGGTCGATGCCGAGGTGGGCTATGGTCGGCACTCGGCGGTCTTGACGGGCGTCTCGGCCACGATACGTCAGGCAGATGTGGTGGTCATTACCGGAGAGTCAGGCAGTGGCAAATCTTCCTTGCTGTCGCTGATGGCCGGTTTTATGGCGCCTCTGCGTGGCGCTTGCAGAATCCGCCAGGGCGAGCAAGTGGCGTGGCTGGATCAATCACCCTGCATCATTCAAGGCTCGTTGGCCGATAACCTGCGCCTGGCGGCGCCTGATGCGACACCGGCTGCCATGCAGGAGGCCCTGGAAAACGCAGGCCTGGGTGAATTGTTGGCTGCCTTGCCCCATGGCCTGGAGACGGTGGTAGGGGAGCGCGGGGTCGGCTTGTCGGGAGGTCAGGCGCAGCGCTTGACCCTGGCTAGAGTATTTCTCAGCCAAGCACCGCTGGTGTTGTTGGATGAGCCCACCGCCAGCCTTGATTCGGCGACGGAAAAGAGCGTGATCGACGCACTGCTGGCCTGGTCGGCGGAAGGGCGAACGTTAGTCATGGCAACACATCACCCTGCGGTGATGGCCGTTGCCACTCGCCACTGGGTGTGTCGAGACGGCCAGCTTCACGAGGTGGCGCCATGAAGTTTCTGCACAATGACCTGAGCCCATGGCTGGCGCTCATGTTAAGGCGCAGGCAGCGCTTCCTCGTGGGTGCGCTGCTGGTATGGGTAACGTTGCTGGCGGGCCTTGCCCTGCTGGGTTTGTCCGGCTGGTTCATTGCGGCGTGTGCCCTGGCGGGCATTGCGTTGGCTGCCGGGTTGCCGTCATCGCTGGATATTTATGTGCCCGGCGGCGGCATTCGTTTTTTTGCCTTGCTGCGCACCGTCGCTCGATATACCGAGCGGCTCTACAACCACAATACCGTGCTGACGCTGCTGGCGGATTTACGCTATCGCGTCTTTGGTGACTTGACGCGCCTGGATGACGCATCGTTGCGGCGTCGGCGAGTCGGTGAGTGGTTGAGTCGCCTGACGTCGGATATCGATGCCTTGGATAGCCTGTATCTACGCCTGCTGGTGCCGCCAGTAGTGGCCTTGTTGAGTGTCTGGATCGTCGCAGGTTTCATCGCTATCTGGTTGCCGCTGGTCGGAGCCGTCGTGGCCAGTGTATTGACGCTGCTGTGGCTGGTCATCACCCTGGGCTTTGCCAAGCTGGGTTTCACCAACAGCCATCGGCAAGTGGATGATCAGGAGGAGCTTCGGCGGCTGGTGTTGGATCAGGTACAGGCGTCCGCTGAGCTGATGAGCTACCGAACCAGTGACTGGTATCACAGGAAAATACGATCTCACGAACAGCAAGCGCTGGATAACCAGCGTCAGTTGGCCGTGAAGGCCGCGCTGGGAAATGCGCTACTGATGGCGGTAACGGGGCTGTTGATCATCGGTGTGCTCTGGCTGGGGAGTCTGGCACTGGCCGAGCAGCGCGTGGTGGGCCCCATCATGGTCATGGGCGTGATTGCCGTGTTTGGTATCAATGAAGTGTTGGCCAGCCTGCCCGCCGCTTTTGTGCGGTTTGGCGCCAGCCACGGGGCGGCCCAGCGGCTGAATGCTCTGCGGGCGACACAAGAGCAAACGCGTGTGGACTCGCTTCCGGATGGCGAGGGTGGCCATGCTCTGCAACTGCGTGAGGTCATGTTCCGTTATCCTGATGCGGCGGGCTGGGCGATATGTCAGGTTTCTCTGACTCTGCCTGCCGGTCAACGTGGTGCCATCATGGGTATTTCGGGTTCGGGCAAATCGACGCTGGCCAATTTGATCATGGGCCGTATCTCTCCCACTGAAGGGGATGTGTGGGTGGCCGAGCATGCACCCTCTGCCGTTACCCTCGAAAGTAGTGCAGCACATATGGGGTACCTCCCCCAGCAAATAGACCTGTTCGATGGATCGCTGGCCGATAACCTGCGGATCGCCAAGCCTGACGCGACAGACGAAGAGCTTTGGCAGGTGCTTGCCCAGGTCGCTCTCTCGGACTGGGCGAAACGCCAGCCTCGTCAGTTGGCGACTCAGGTGGGAGAAAGAGGGCAGCAGCTTTCAGGCGGGCAGGCGCGCAGAGTGGCGTTGGCGAGGCTGTTCTTACGCTCGCCCTCGGTGGTATTGCTGGATGAGCCCTTCGCGGGAGTGGATGCGGCAACCGCCCGGCACGTGGCGGCCTCGCTGGACGCCTGGTTGGTAGGCCGTACGGCGATTTTCTTTGTTCATCAAGTGGATGATGCGGCTCTGGTGCCGGGGTTGGCTCATCAATGGCGGCTTGATGGTGGTAAGTTAATTCACGATACTTCATTTTGATATTCACCGAATCGGCAAGTAGACGGCGACCATGAGCGACTTTTTACGACACCTTCCCAAGGCTGAGCTTCACTTGCATATCGAAGGTTCTCTCGAGCCGGAACTGATGTTCCAACTGGCGGACCGTAATGGCATCGAACTCCCCTATGCCACGGTCGAAGAGGCCAAGGCAGCTTACGATTTCAAAGACCTGCAAGGGTTTCTGAATCTGTATTACCAGGGCATGAACGTCTTACGCAGCGAACAGGACTTCTATGACCTGGCCATGGATTATTTCAAGCGTGCCCGTTCGGAAGGCGTGCTGCATATCGATATGCACTTCGACCCTCAGGCGCATCTGCAGCGTGGTGTACCTTTGGAGGTGGTCATGGCGGGACTGCTCAGGGCCAAACAGAAGGCCGAGAGCCAGCTGGACCTTTCAGTGGGTATGATCATGGCCTTCCTGAGAGATCGTCCAGCCGACGAGGCACTGCACGTTCTCGAGCAGGCGGCACCCTACTGGAAAATGCTGGATGCCATTGGCCTGGACAGCGCCGAGCGTGACAACCCGCCCGAGAAGTTTCAGGCCCTGTTTGCGCGCGCCAAGGAGCTTGGGCTGGTGCGTGTGGCTCATGCGGGCGAGGAGGGGCCTGCCGCTTACATTACGCAAGCCCTGGACCTGTTGGACGTTCAGCGCATCGACCACGGTGTGCGCTGTCTCGAAAGCGAAGACGTCGTGCAGCGTCTCAAGGAGTCCCAGACGGTACTGACCGTGTGCCCGCTCTCCAATGTCAGCCTGAAAGTGGTCGATCAATTGGATCAGCATCCGCTACCGGCGTTGTTGGAAGCGGGTCTGAAGGTCACCATCAGCTCTGACGATCCTGCCTATTTTGGTGGTGGGCTGCTCGAAAATCATATCGCCTGTGCCGATACCTTTGGCTGGGGAGAAGATACCTTCAAATGGCTGAATCGCAATGCCATGGAAGAAGCCTTCGTCAGCGACGCGCGGCGCGCCGAACTGCTGAAGCGCCTGGAGGCAGCTTGATACAGCCTGCCGCCGCCCCTATGGGCGGCGGCATAGTGCATCAGGGTAGAGCGGGCACCTCGAAATCGGGCATTTCACCTGTCAGGGAGTGCAGAAATGCCGTGATGTTATCAATGGTGGGTTCGTCAAACTCACGTCCCAGCATTTCCTGGCCCATAATGGCCACGGCTTCTTCGAGCGTTTCGGTGGCACCATTGTTCATGTACGGGTAAGTGACGCCGACATTACGCAAGGTGGGGGTGCGGAAGCGGTACTTGTCTCTTTCTTCGCCGGTCACCACGTAGCGACCCAAATCTGTCGACCCCGGCACCTGAATGGCGTGGAACTGGCTATCGGTAAAGTTGGCGCCGCGATGGCAGGCAATGCAGCCATTATCAACAAAAGCTACCATGCCGTTTTTCGCTTGTTCGCTAATCGCGTCCATGTCCCCTCTTAAATAGCGATCAAAGGGCGCATCCGGGGTATTGAGCGTTCGCTGGAAAGCGGCTAATGCCTGTCCTAAATTATCAGCGTTGATCGGGTCTTCTTGATCAGGGTATGCGGCTGAAAATTTATCATCTAGGCCATCGCTTGCCTGCGCTGCGCTAGCAGAAAGCAATAGAGTGGCGCCGAGCGCTGAAATCACTTCATATTTGTTACGCATAGTTCCCTCTCTCATCTGGCTCTTTTTTAACGACACGCCGACAATTAGCGGTGGTGTGACGTGAGTATTAGCTTAAAAAAGGGCCGATTCTGGAAGGTTGCGCTGGGTCAAATGTTAAGTCTTTATGTGAGGCTTTCTCGGTCAGAGTACTAATGCGAAAAAAGTGTTGACGCGCTGATTTAAATGCGTAAAATACGCCCACATCGAACGGCAACGCCCTTCGAAAAGCTCTTTAACAATTTGATCAGGTAATTCATGTGGGCGCTTGCCGATGAGGGTGATAAATCACCAATTATCAAGGCAAGCGCACAAGAAAGATGTTCACATCTTTCAAATTCGTTTGAGCCTTGAGCCAAGTTTGATCCGCTTTTGTTGCCTTCGGGCAGCGAGTAAGGATCGCATTGATCTTAAACTGAAGAGTTTGATCATGGCTCAGATTGAACGCTGGCGGCAGGCCTAACAC